>Ga0070699_100006280_pt1 | contig 10369 bp, 10 predicted proteins | sample KBSK1503metaG_FD_65473 | JGI IMG/M metagenome (GOLD analysis project Ga0070699, IMG submission 65473) | Corn, switchgrass and miscanthus rhizosphere microbial communities from Kellogg Biological Station, Michigan, USA - KBS K1-50-3 metaG | ecosystem: Host-associated > Plants > Roots >... | reverse complement strand
GCAGCAGAGGGCGATTTTCGATATGGCTTGGCTTTCCGTCGTGCAGGTGACCAGTATTACGCCTTTACCATTTCTCCGCGCACAAAGAAATGGTTTGCACTCAAGAGTTCTCCCAGCGGGTTGGAGATCTTACAAGAAGGTGTTGAGGAAAACATTCATGACCTGGATGTGGATGACCTCTTGCGTGTGGATGCCCAGGGCTCCAATTTCTTCTTTCATATCAATGACCAGCTTGTGGGTCAGGTCAGTGACCCTGATTATGCCAGTGGAGAAGTTGGCTTCTATGTCGAGAGCTTCGACAGCCCCAACACTCATATCCATTTCGACACACTTACGATTCGAGATCTCGAACTATCCTTGATGTGTAGTGTTGTCAACGATGGGACGCTAAATGTGCGCAGTGGACCTAGTAAAACATTTCCTCAAATTACCGTCTTATCGAATGGCGATACTATTCAAGCACTGGGAGCAAGCCCTAATCGGGATTGGATCCAAATGAAAGTGGAAGGGAGTGAGGATCCGGGCTGGGTCGGCTATACGGAAGGATTTCTGTCTTGTACCCCGTCTATCGACGTCTTTCCCATCGTCAGTCCATAAATAACTGCAACAGAAATTCAGCTAGTTGTCAGATTATTGCGCGGCGGACACAAAAAGGTTCATAACATCTCCGCCGCCCAGCGAGCCACACCAATGACGCCAGCGTTGTTCCCGAGTTGTGACCGGACGACTTCCACCTGATCAATGGGCATGACGGTGACACGTTCGCGCAGAGTACGGCGGATGGGCTCAAGCAATAGTTCACCGACCTGCGACACTCCCCCAGCGATGATGATACGGCGCGGTCCGATCGCAGAAATGGCAGGGGCAGATGCATAGGCTTCGAGACAGCCATAATTTTCGCACCCGCAGCGCGGCCCGTTGAAGTCAATGACGGTATGACCGAGCTCGCCTCCTGTTCCGCCAATGCCCAAATGAAGCTGGCCATTGATCACCAGTCCACCGCCGATGCCTGTGCCGATGGCAAACCCGGGCTGGTCTGGGTTATCCTCGATGGAGCCATCCGCGTTGACTACTGCACCATTGATGAATAACATCCCTGCTTCTTACTCAAGGGTCATTTGTGAAAGCAGGTCGTCAATCCGTTCTTCAATGGGAATCCTCGGGTCTTCATATGGATCCATGCGCCCGTTCTTATTCAGATCACGATATTCAACACTGTCTTGAGTCCTATATAATCAGATTTCATATTGGGCACATCCTATTGAATTTTTCCTAAAGGTATGCTTGTAATCCCCTTAATTATTTGCTTGTCTTCAGTTATATGCATCCAGAAAGATACGGTAAGTATTATTCGCCTCTTTGCGCCATAAATACATGCAATCGCAAAAATAGCTTCCTTCTTCTCCGTTTCTTTCCCATTTGGCAAAGGATGTTGCCACCTGGTAAATAAAATCTCCACTCATCCCAACATCTAAAACTACAGCTTTCGCTTCCTTGATACCTGTCATCTCAAGACAGAATTGATTAATGGCCTCTCGCCCCTGAATCTTTCGTTTTTCATAACCAATAATCGTTGCCTCGTCTGAATAAAATGCCGCATATCCCAGAAGGTCACCGCACAACAGGCAAGCATCCATTTCCTGATTCAATTTTTCGATATGATGACGAACGTTAGTTATTGGATTTGGTTTACTCATTCCTATCTCCTAAGTCAATCTGTTATATCTAATTCATCAACGGCTTTAGTACATCGCGCGAAAGATAGAAACCTTTTTTGACAAGTTCTTCATCGCCCTCATAATCGCGGTCTTCGTGTTCGATGCTAACCACGTAATCATAACCAACATCACTGAGCGCCGCAAAGAATTTGCCCCAGTCCACGTCACCCCGCCCTGGCAGGCGCGGTACCTGCCAGCCCATACCTAGTGATAAGGCGCCATTGTTGTAGAGGCCATCATGATCAACATGCAAATCCTTGGCATGGACGTGGAAAAGTTTGTCAGCAAATTCGCGTATCACACGTTCATAGTCGATCATTTGCCAGATGAGATGAGATGGATCAAGATTCAATCCAAAGTTATCATCCGGGATGATCTCCCACATCCTGCGCCAGATTGCAGGGTTGACTGCCAAATTGTTCCCACCGGGCCATTCATCCCATGAAAAGATCATTGGGCAATTTTCGATGGCAATCTTAATTCCGTGCTCCTTTGCAAATTTCACGACCGGCGGCCAGACCTGTGCATAATCTTCCAAATTTTGTGGCACAGTTTTGTTCTTGTCTTTGCCGATAAAGGTCCCCACAATAGGCACTTCCAACAAAGCCGCACCTTCGATCACCTGCTTCAGATGGGCAATGACAGTTTCACGGTGTTCCGCGTCCGGGTGGAGGGGATTCGGATAATATCCCAGCGAGGAAACTGTCAGCCCGTAGCCATCCAGCATTTTGCGAATCTCTTTTGCTTTTTTCTTATCTAAATTGCTCACATCAATATGCGTGACGCCCGCGTAACGGCGGGTAGCTTTTTGCGGCGGCCAGCATGCGATCTCAATCGCCTGAAAGCCACTTTCCGCACCCCATTGGGCAGCTTGTTCGAGTGTGCTATCAGGCAATGCGGCGGTATAAAAACCAAGTTTCATTGAGTCTCCTTGTTGACTTTGACCCAGGCCTTTTCACTGGCACTGCGCTCGATGGCTTCACACAATTGCATCTCATAATGACCATCGGCGAAAGTTGGGAAGTCAGGCGTGATGCTGAAATCGCCATGCAGAATGTAATTATAAACTTTATTATAAAGTTGCTTGAATGTATCAGGAAAACCTTCGTTATGACCACCGGGATAGGATGCCACTGCGCGCGCTTCGGGGGATAAGAGCGACGGGTCTTTCATCAGGACCTGGTTGGGCTCCGTTCTATGACCGATCCACAACTCGTTGGGTTTTTCCGAATCCCAACCCAGCGATGATTTGGACCCGTTAATTTCGTAGAAGAGGCGATTCTTTCGCCCTGAGGAAACCTGTGACACGCTTAGAACACCGCGCACACCATTTTCATAATGCAAGATGATGCTGGCATAATCCTCGGTGTGAATCGGTTGATCCATATAATCTTCGGGGGTGAGTATTTTTCCTGTAAATGTTTCAAGCGGCTTTGAAGGCTTCCGGCGGGTGGGATGGAAAGTCTTGAAATCTGCGTACACTTCCTCGACATGCAAACCCGTGATAAATGTCAGCAGGTCCAGCCAATGGGAGCCGATGTCGCTGACGGCGCGTAGAGTCCCTCCAAAATCCGGTTCGAGGCGCCAGTTCCAATCCGTGGGGAATAAAAGCCAATCCTGCAAGTAGGAACCTTGAAGGATGAACAAATCACCCAAGTCACCGTTTTGGATCATACTGCGCGCTTGCTGCACCAGCGGATACATGCGAATGTTAAAGTTGACCGCGTTGACCAGTTGTTTCTCCGCCGCTAGTTGTACCAGTTCAGCAGATTCACTGGATGTCATCGCCAGTGGCTTCTCACAGACGACATGTTTACCAGCCAGCAGCGCTGCTTTGGCATGTAGATGATGTAGATGATTCGGTGTGGCAAGATGTACGATGTCAATATCATCATCCGCCAGCATTTCATCGAATGAAGCATAGCTGCGCGGAATGCCAAGTTCAGCGGCCTTTTGTTGTGACTTCTCGTGTGTACTGCCGAACAATCCTAATACGTTGATACCATTGCGGCGCAAACCTTCCACATGGACCGGCCCGATGAAACCAGTCCCGGCCACGCTGACTCCGATAGTTTGCCTCGTGAGTTGCCTCGTCATGATGATGTCTCCAATGAGCTAGTATGTTCCTGAAGTAGAATCAGGCCTAAAAATATGGCCTTGACAAGAAAAGGCGTTACATTACAATTGAAATTAGATCGATCTAATAAATGGCTGATTTAAGGCTATTATAAGATATTAAGAGCCAATTCCTTGCTCAGATGAGCAGGTGGGCAATTTTCTGGCTATAAATTTAAATCGATCTAACAAAAACATTGTGCCAAACCTCAAAACATTTGAAGCTTTATAGTTTTGAGCTCTATCCTCAGAAAGCACAATATCCCAACACAAGGAGGCACCAAAAAGATAATAACTCATCGTAGAACTTTCCCTGGTCTGTTAATTCCAAATCCAAATATATGAAAGAGGAGATTGAATCAGATGAATAAGTTCAAGTTATTAAGCATACTGGTGTTGATTGCCGTTATGTTGTCCGCCTGTGGAAGCGCACCTTCCGCTACTGAAGCGCCTGCCGCAACCGATGCGCCTGCTACAGGAGGGACCCATACGCTGGTGTTTATTCCTGGTTCGGCGTCAAATCCATCCCAGGCTTTTGGTTTCAAAATGTTCCAAAAGCACGCCGCAGAATATGGTTTTGAAGCCAGCATGTTAGACGGCAAGGCTGATGTTGCAGAACAAACCAAAGCTATTAACAATGCTGTGGCTCAAGGCGCCGATGTTATTATCGTCAACCCTAACGATGCCAAGGCAATTGTCCCGGCTATGAAAGCTGCACAGGATGCTGGCGTGGTTGTCGGTATTTTTATGGCTGCTGCAGCCCCAGGTGATTCTACTTTCTATGTGGCAGTTGATGATAAGCTGGCAGGCGGAGTTGTTGTACAGGGAATCCTGGACCTATTCCCGGATGGCGCCACCGGCGTTGAAATTGGCGGCCAGGCTGGTCATCCAGCTGCGATTGATCGCCATGACGGATTCACAACAGCTCTTGCAGACCATCCAGAAATTAAAGTGTTGGATTATCAAAATCCTCAGGCATGGGATGCTGCACAGGCCCAGGCCATTGCAGAAGACATGATCACCAAGTATGGCGATGAGATTCAATTTGTCTTTTGCCATTGGGATAATGGCGCTACCGGTGTAATTAATGCCTCAAAGCCGCCGGGATGAATGATGTCCTGGTTTTCGGTGTCGATGGCAATGCAGTTGCATTTGAACAGGTTAAGAGTTGGAAAAACTATAACTCGATTGGTCAGAATGTCGAAACAATTGCCATGAAATCCATGGAAATTGCCAACCTTTTCCTGGCCAAGGATGCTTCGGCTAAATTTGATAATATCGTTCCGTTCGATCTCATTACCAAGGACACTGTTGGTAATTTCACTCCTCCCGAATGGTAACAGCCTAAGATAAAACAAATCTCATCCCTGAAATTTCAGGGATGAGATTTATTCTGAATCTCTGCCGTTCTCTACCACACATCTAACAGACAACTTTGTACGGTAGAGAAACTTTTGTATAAGGAATTTTGCATGGATAAAAACCATTCTGATCCAATTCTTGAAATCAAAGAGGTAAGCAAAGCCTTTCCAGGTGTAAAAGCATTAGATCGAGTGTCCCTGGAAGTTTTCAGAGGCACTATTCATGGAATCGTCGGAGAAAACGGGGCAGGCAAGTCCACGATGATGAAAATATTATCCGGAGTATATCAAAAAGATAGCGGGGAAATTATCTTTGATGGAAATAAGATTGAAGATATTACTCCAGTTCAATCAATGAAAATGGGATTAAGTATTATTTATCAGGAGTTAAATCTAGTTAATACAATGACTGTAGGGGAAAATGTTTTCTTAGGCAGGTTTAGTGAAATGGGTGGAAGAAAAGAAGTGCACGCAAAAGCGCGTGTTCTACTAGATAGCATAGGATGCAAAATTGATACAGAAAAAGAAGTTTCTGAATTAAGTGTTTCAGATAAACAAATGATCGAAATTGCAAAGGCGTTATCTTTTGATTCGAAACTTATTATTATGGATGAGCCCAGCAGTAGTCTTACAGCTGATGAAATGCAGGAATTAATAAAAATCATCCATGATTTAAAAAATAAAGGAATTTCAATCATCTATATAACCCATAAATTAGATGAAATATTTAATTTTTGCGATGTTGTGACCGTCATGCGAGACGGTCACGTGATTGCTACGAGAAATATTGATGCAATATCTCGAAATGAAATGATTTCCATGATGGTTGGTAGAACGATTGAAAATGAATATCCTCCCCGTCCAAATAGTGTCGGCGAAATGATTTTGGAAGTTGAAGATATTAATACAAAATTATTAAAAAATGTGCACTTCAACTTAAAAAAAGGTGAAATATTAGGTTTCGTGGGGCTGGTAGGTTCTGGAAGAACAGAAACTGTAAGAGCACTTTTTGGAGCAGATAAAGTCAAGAACAAGAGTATCCAGATCGATGGAAAGTTGGTTAGCATAAATAATCCAATAGATGCGATCAAAAATGGTCTTGCGATGGTACCCGAGGATAGGAAAATTCAGGGATTATTACTGCAGTTTTCGGTCGATAAAAATATTTCACTAGCCAGCCTGGGTGAATTGACTCATTATGGTTTTATCAACGAAAAAGAGGAAAGAGATATTAGCAAAAGACAAATTAAAGCCCTTAATGTTAAAACACCCTCTGGAAAAACCAGAATTCAGCTGCTTTCCGGTGGGAATCAACAAAAAGCCATCCTGGGTAGATGGCTGGAATTAAAACCAAAAATATTAGTTCTTGATGAGCCTACCAAGGGTATTGATGTGGGTGCTAAATATGAAATTTATTTATTAATGAAGAAAATAGTTGAAGATGGTGGCTCGATTATTTTAATTTCATCTGAACTACCTGAAGTATTAAATATGAGCAACAGGGTAATTACAATTTGCAATGGAAGAATTACCGGCGAATTTGATCCATTGCAAGCTTCAGCTGATGAAATTATGGCAAAAGCTTTTGAATTCTAACAGGGAAAAAACAGTGGATACAAAATTAACAACACAATCGATAATTAGTTTTACCAAGAATAATCTCATTATATTGGGAATTTTTGTATTAGCGATTATTACAACTTTTGTTGAACCAAATTTCCTTACTGTTGAGAATCTTCAAAATATCATGCGTCAGTTTGGCCCCCTGATCATGTTGTCGCTTGGAATGACATTTATTATTATGGGAGGTTTTATTGACCTATCCGTTGGCGGGATCATCTCTCTTGTGGCTGTTGTTACCGTATCGCTGATTGACCCCATTGGACAAGTTGCTGCCTTAATTGTTGGCCTCGTCATCGGATTAATTTGCGGGCTGCTCAACAGTTATCTGATTATCAAAGGTGGGGCGCTTAAGCAGTCGGAGGCCTTGTTTTTAACCTATGGCATGAGTGTGGTCTTTACTGCAGTGGCCTTAATTTATACGGGCGCCGCCCCGGTGTTTCTAAGTTATTCGAAAACTGATTTTTCACTGTTTACTGCGATCGGCGAGGGTTTTGTCGGTCCAGTTTCAATTTCCTTTATTATTTTCCTCGTATGTCTCCTGATTCTCTATATCATAGAAAGTAGAACTCATATTGGCAGGTCAATTGTTTTGACTGGGGGAAATATGGTCGCGGCCCGTTTGGCTGGGATCCCAACTGAAAAGACCATCGTTTTTATTTATGCTGTTTCAGGGGTAATGGCTGCGATTGGAGCCGTGGTGTTGGCCTCCAGGGTTACGATCGCATCCCCTATTATGGGTAAAGGGTATGAGACTCAGGCAATATTAGCTGTGGTGGTTGGTGGAACAGCCTTACTGGGAGGGAAGGGCAGTGTTCTTCGGACGGTCATTGGAACTTTGTTAATCATAATGATGTCCAATTGTCTAAACCTTCTGGGCGTTACAACTTATATACAGTACATGCTCAGAGGAGCAATCTTAATCCTGGCAATCTGGCTGGATAACCGGAAACAATATTCGGAAGGAAACTGACGATGAACACAAAAATAACAGAACCCATAAAGAATATTTTTTCTGCACAGAAGGCTCCTATAGCCATGCTGCTGATATTCATTACCATGCTGTTTTTTAAGACCCCATTCTATACAAGTTACAACCTTATTGATCTAGTAAACTCGAACTCCACCCTGCTGATCGTTGCCATGGGATTTACCGTGGTTTTGGTTGCAGGCGGGGTTGATTTATCTGTTGGTGGAGTGATGACCGTTTCCGGTATTATTGCCATCAAATTAATTAATTCAGGTGTTGCAATACCAGTTGCGGTACTTATCTCAATCTTATTTGGAGCGGGAATTGGCGCGATAAACGGATATTTAACCGTTTATCAAAATACTGAGCCTTTTATTATTACATTAGGAATGGGTGTGTTGCTAACAGGTGTGGCGCAGCAATTAACCACTGCCCGCCCAATTTCAGGTGAAAATCCTGCTTTTCAAAACCTTGCAAATTACAAATTATTTGGTGTAGTGCCAGCCTTGGTGCTAGTGATGATCGTTACCGTGATTGTTGTTGTTTGGCTATTGCGGAGTACATCATTTGGTAGAAATTGTTACGCAATTGGCGGCGATTATGAAGTGGCAAAGTATTCGGGAATAAATGTTTTACCAACTAAAACTTTGACCTTCGTTATTAGTGGTGTGACTGCTGCAATTGCTGGAGTAATGTTGTCGTCATGGGTTAATTCAGGTAATTCAACTTATGGTGATCAAACTGCATTGTATATAGCTTCTGCTGTTGTGGTTGGCGGCACTTCATTTGCAGGTGGTATCGGTGGAGCTTTTAAGTCCCTGCTGGGTGTCATATTTATTGGTGTCCTGTCAAATGCATTCAATATGCTTAATATCGATTCGTATATACAACAATTGCTCTTGGGACTTTTTATTGTGGGTATTATTTGGCTTGATTGTTATGCTAGAAAAGTAAAAAGGGAAACTGTTTAACAATAAGGAGTGGCGCCGGTGCATAAAACGATGAATTGAAAAATACTCGTTTCTGCCAGAGAACGCTGGACACGGTAGCCTCTTTCCAAGCTTTTCGACCGATTTTGCGTGCTCTGCCTACCACCCTTGTTTATATATTTCTCGGCCGTTTCTTCGTGCGTGGATTGATGGCTGGTTCGGTAAAAGGATAATTACCTGAGCAAAATACTATGCCAAACCTGAAACAAGAATCCCGCATTCAACAAACATCGAAACGCGTGACGCTCCTTGATGTTGCTAATGCTTCGGGACTCTCACGTGCCACCGTGTCGCTGGTGTTGCGCGATAGTCCGTTGGTAGCCGAGGGCACTCGTAAGCGTGTTCAGGAAGTGATGCGAGATCTTGGTTATGTTTATCATCGCTCTGCAGCGAACCTGCGAGCACAAAAATCGCACACGGTGGGGCTCGTTGTTTCTGACATTACCAATCCGTTTTTTGCAGAAATGACCATGAGCATTGAAGCCCAGTTAGATAGAGCCAATTATGTTTCACTCCTGTGTAATACGTCGGAACTGTTGAGTAAGCAGGAACGATTGTTGTCCACCATGCAGGAATATTCTGCTGATGGCATTTTATTATGTCCGGCACGCGGTACACCGCTGGCAACAATTGAAAAACTTCAAAGATCCAGATTGCCTTTTGTCCTCTTTGGGCGTCATGTCCCCGGCATTCAGGCGGATTACGTTGGGGCAGATAATATTGTCGGGGCAGGAGTTGCAGTGGAACATCTGATCTCACTGGGTCACCGCAAGATTGCTTTTATCGGCGGTCCACTGAATATATCCTCACGGAAAGAGCGCGAACAGGGCTGGCGGCAAGCGCAAACAGATCATAACTTACCCATCAATGAATCGTTCGTTGTGACTACGGTGGCGACGCGTGAAGGTGGTTCCCAGGCCATTCGTCAACTTTTGCAACTCCCTGATAAACCTACAGCCTGCCTGTGTTTCAATGATGTTGTGGCCTTTGGCGTGATTCTTGGCCTGCAATCGATGAACTTGCGACCAGGAGCTGACTTCGCTGTAATCGGCTTTGATGATGTTGCTGAATCAGCGATGATACACACTAAACTTACCACTATGGCAATGTCACCCCGGCACATTGGTGAACAATCTGTGCAATTGTTGCTCGATCTTATTGAAAACCCTGATCAATTGCCTCGGAAAATTATTCTACAACCACAGCTTGTAATTCGAGAATCCTGTGGTTATCACCTTCGCAAAGAAAGGTAGATTATGGAAAGCGACAAAAAACTTGCATGGGGACTCATTGGAGCCAGTGATATTGCCTGTACACGCATGATCCCGGCGATCAATGCCCAACCCAACAGTCACGTCGTCGCCGTAATGAGCAGCAATTTGGAACGGGCAGAGAAGTATGCTGTTGATAACAATATCTCCCGTGCTTATGGATCGTTAGATGACTTTTTGAATGATCCTGAACTTGATGTTGTGTATATCAGCACTACCAATGAATTACACCTCTCGCAAACGTTGGCTGCTGCGAAAGCCGGGAAACATGTTCTGGTCGAGAAACCGCTGGCGCTGACCTATGCGGATGCTCTACAGATGATTG
>Ga0070699_100006279_pt1 | contig 10369 bp, 7 predicted proteins | sample KBSK1503metaG_FD_65473 | JGI IMG/M metagenome (GOLD analysis project Ga0070699, IMG submission 65473) | Corn, switchgrass and miscanthus rhizosphere microbial communities from Kellogg Biological Station, Michigan, USA - KBS K1-50-3 metaG | ecosystem: Host-associated > Plants > Roots >... | reverse complement strand
GTCCGCCGTCCCAGCCGCACGCCGCCACCAGAGTCGCCGGGCCGGCCACCATTCCCAGTCTAAAGAAGTCTCGCCGATTGAGGCCCGGTCCGCGATCAGCCATGGCTGGGATACCTCCCGCGGTACCATCCCGTGATGATTGCCCGGAAGGAAGCCGGATCGGCCAGAAACACCAGCGCCACGTGGAGCAGGGTGAATCCTACGAAGATCCAGACCGCGACGAAGTGCCAGTAGCGGGCGAGCTCGTACCCGCCGAACAGCGAGGTGAGCCACGACAGCTGCACCGGCTTATAGATGGCGAATCCGCTCAGCACTGAGATCGCGCCCAGGACCACGATAAAGGTGTAGGCGGCCTTCTGGAGCGCGTTGTGCTTTCCCTGGGGCGGGTGGTCCTTCCGAAGCCGGAGGTAGTAGAGTTGCATCTGGACCGCCGGGCGGATGTCGCCCGGCCGGAAGACCAGGGAACGCCACTCGCCGGCGAGCACCAGGAACAGGAGATAGATCAGACCGGTGATCACGAACGGCCAGGCGAGGGCGAAGTGCCAGTTGAGCCCTCCCGCGAGCCAGCCGCCCAGTCTGGACCACTCCGGCAGCGACTTGCCATCCCACGGGTTGGGCAACGGATAGGTGGCACCCCGCGGGCCAAAGTGTCGGTAGGCACTGTAGATCTGGAGTCCGCTACCGATCATCCCCAGCAGGACCACCGCGTTGAGCCAGTGGGCGATGCGCACGATGAGGTGATGCCGCCGGACAAATGGCCGGGGCCCCTCCGCCGATTGATGAGGTGGCGGCGGCGGTGGCGGTGGTGGAGGAGGCGAGGGCAGGGGATCAGGTGCAGTTCCCATCAAAAGCTCCAGTTCAGGAAGGCAATTATGCGTCTGTCACCCTGTGGGTGACAGCAATGCCCCACAGCTCTTCAAACGACACCAAGGCTTTGGGTGGTTCCATCCCAGGGTCATCGGTGCGCTTCCAGAGCCTCGCGCGCGGACCGGTGACCACTGGCTATCGCCCCGTGGACGGTACCCAGATTTCCGTCGCTCTGGGTGGCTTCGCCGGCAAAGAAGAGCGTCCCTGCCACTGGCGCCCCGAGCTTGGCCTGAGCTCCCAGCCCCCCAACGGCGACGTAGCTGTAGGCCCCGCGACTGAAAGGGTCTGCTATCCAGTCGTGATAGTGCGTCTCGCGCAGGTGTGACCTCACCGTCGCGGGGTCCATCCCGAGCGCATGGCCGAGGGAATCGATTGCGCGTTGGAGGATCCGGTCCGGTTCATCCGCCCCCAGCGCCGCCGCTCGAGGGCCTCCGACCCACCCGGTCAACAGGGGGGCTCGCATCGGCGCGCGAGACCACCAGATCGGAAAGAGACCGGCGGGGTCGTGGAGGAAGCTCAAATCGGGCACCGGCCAGAATTCGACATCGAACGAGAACACCAGGCGCAGGATCGCCCCCATCTCGAGATGCTCGAGCGCGGGACGTTTGTCGCTGAGCGCCGGGGTGAACCGAACTGCCCCAGGGGCGCTCTCGGAAGCCTTGAGCACGCCGAGCGGCAGGGTGATGATGGCTTGGGCCGCGGAGAACGTCTCGACTTTGCCTTCGGCGCTTCGGGTGTCGACCTCCACCGCGCCCCGACGCCAACGGACCTCGCTCACGATAGTGCCGAGCCGGATCTGCGCACTCGATGCGGGGAGCTGATCCCGGAGCCATTCCACCATCGCATCGTACCCGACTGCCAGGCGGAACTGGCTCTCGCCCAGTGCGCTGGTGGCACGCTCGGCGTGAGCGAAGCCATACAGGCTCATCCTGATGATATCCGCCGCGTGGAAGCCCTCGACGTACGCCTTGGCAAAGGCGAGCGCTTCCCGGTCGATCGAGGCCCGGCTCTGGAGGTAATCGGCGACCGAGCGGTCCGGCCCGCCGTCTTCGGGCGGCTCATCCAGCACCCGATCGATCCGCGCCTGGAGATCGGTGAGTCGGGCGAGCCGGCCATCGCGCCGGACGTAGTGCAGGTTTACCACTTCCTGGGTGGGCAGGTGAGCGGCCTCGATGATCGCCCAGCTCTCCCGGGGGCGGCCGTGCACGAACTCGGCGCCGAGCTCGATGGGGACGCCGGGTCCGGGAGTAGGCGAGGTGTAGACCCTGCCTCCCAGTCGCTCCCGGGCCTCGAGGAGGAGGACCTTTTTCCCGGCTGCGACGAGCGACCCCGCTGCCGCCAGGCCCGCTACGCCGCCCCCGATGACGATCACGTCTGGGTGCACAGAGGCTATGGGCTAAAGGCTAACAGATAACAGCTAACAGCTAACAGCTAACAGCTAACAGCTAACAGCTAACAGCTAACAGCTAACAGCTAACAGCTAACAGCTAACAGCTACGTCCTTCCCGTCCTTTCCGCCCTTCCCGCGCTTCCCGCCCCCTCGCTTCGCTCGGGCAGGCTCTACCGCCGGACCGCCCCACGGCCCTATCCTAGAGAACTACTCTCCCGAGTACGCCCAATGCAGGACCGGCTGGAGCGACTCCAAGCCACCCTCGGAACGGGCTACCGGCTCGAGCGCGAGCTGGGGCACGGCGGCATGGCGACGGTCTATGTCGCGCATGACCTCCGCCACGATCGCCCGGTGGCTCTCAAGGTGCTGCGCTCCGAGCTGGCCGCAAGCCTGGGCCCCGAGCGGTTCCAGCGGGAAATTCGCCTGGCCGGCCGACTGCAACATCCCCACATCCTGACGGTGCTGGATTCGGGTGCGGGCGACGAGCTGTTCTGGTACACCATGCAGCTGGTGGAAGGCGAGTCGCTGCGAGTCCGGCTGCAGCGAGAGGCTCAGCTGCCCGTGGATGAGGCGGTTCGGCTCACCTGCGAGGTGGCCGACGCGCTCGACTACGCTCACCGGCACGGCGTTCTCCACCGGGACATCAAGCCCGAGAACATTCTGCTTTCCGGCAACCAGCCTCATGATCCCGGCATGGTTGGCGACCACGCCCTGGTAACCGATTTCGGAGTCGCGCGCACCATCGAGGCCGCCGCCGGCGACAAGCTGACCGAGACCGGGCTCATCCTGGGAACCCCGGCATACATGAGCCCGGAGCAGGCGAGCGGCGAGACCGCGCTGGATGCCCGCAGCGATGTATACGCCCTGGGCTGTGTACTTTACGAAATGCTGGCGGGCGAGCCTCCCTTCCAAGGTCGCACCGCGCAGGTGATCGCCGCCAAGCGGCTGACCAGCCCCATTCCCTCGGTGCGCCAGGTGCGGGATGCGGTGCCGACTGGAGTGGAAGCCGCCCTCCTGCGGGCCCTGGCCAAACTCCCCGCCGACCGGTTCGCCAGTGCCGCTGAATTCGCCGACGCGCTCCGTCGCGGACTGGCCCAGGCTCCCCCGCGTGCGGAGAGGTCAGGGCGCCTGCTGCGGCTCGGGGCGGCCGCGATCGGAGTCCTCCTCCTCATCGTGGCGGCGACCCGTTTCCTGGGGCGCCACTCCTCCCCGAGCGCCAACACCCACCCTGGGCCGATCCCCCTCGCGGTGCTCCCGTTTCGTACCCTCGGCTCCGCCGCCGACTCCGGCGTCCTCGCGATCGGTATTCCCGATGCCATTATCACCAAGCTCGCCGGCGTGAGCCAAATGCGGCTTCGCCCCACCAGTGCGATTCTTTCGTACCAGGGTCGCGATGCCGAGCCGCGTGAGGTCGGCCGTGCTCTGGCGGTGGACTACCTCCTGACCGGTACGGTGCAGAGCGCCGCCGACCGGCTGCGGGTGAGTGTCCAGCTGCTTCGGGCCGACGATGGCTCACCGGTCTGGGGCCAGCACTACGATCTCGCCCGACAGGACCTGCTCACCTTGCAGGACTCCATCGCGGAGCGGGTCAGCGGCAGCCTCGCCGTACGGATGTCGGCCGCTGAGCGAGAGCGAGTCTATCGCCGCTACACCGACAACGCCGCGGCATACGAATGGTATCTGCGCGGGCGGAGCGAGCTGGCGCGCATAGCAGAACCCGGCACCAGGGCCGCCATAGCCGCCTTCGAGCAAGCTCTCTCGCTGGACTCGAACTACGCGCTGGCTCGGGCGGGACTCGCCATGGCGAGCTCCGATATGCATCTCCGATTCGCCAAGGGGCCGGAGGTCGCCGAATGGGGCGAGCGGGCCAAGCGGGAGGCCAACCGCGCCCTGGCCCTCGATCCCGGGCTCGCCGAGGCGCATCTCGCGATGGCGGCAGTGGCCCGGAAATCGGAATTCGATTGGGTCGGCACGCTTAACGAGAGTCGGCGGGCGCTGGAGCTCAATCCCAATCTTGACCTGGCGCACTACTTCCAAGCCGCCGCCTTTTATCATATCGGGCTCTTCGAGCAGGCTCGGCACGAGGTCCAGAGGGCGCTGGCGGTGGATCCGCTCAATACCGTCGAGCAACTGCGCACCAGGGGGGTCGTGGCCTTTCTCCAGGGCGACAATCCCACGGCGATCGACCTGCTAGAGCAGGTGCGCCGCACCGGCAGCAAGGTCTACGCCGACTCGTACCTGTCCCTGGCCTACTACTACAACGGTGACACGGCGCGGGCCTTCGAGATGGCCGACTCTCTCAGCCGCTCGCCGTCCGCTCCGGCCGCCGCGCGGGCGCGCGCATCCCTCGCCAGCTTCTGGGCGCGTCGTGGCGATCGGGTCAAGGCCGAGAGTCTCATCACCCTGGTCACCGCTAACGACTACATGGATCACCACGTCGCGTACGGCGTGGCCGCGGCATACGCCCAGCTGCACCAGCCGGTGCAGGCCCGACACTGGTTGGATCGAGCGGTGAGCACGGGTTTTCCCTGTTATCCCTGGTTTGCTCGAGATCGGCTGCTGGACCCGATTCGGCAGGATTCAGGCTTCCAGCGCTCGCTCGCCGAGGTCAAGCAATCGTGGGAAGACGCCCAGGCGCGCTACCGAGAGTGAGGGAAGGAGCAGCTACTCGTACCGCAGAGCGTCGATCGGATCGAGCTGAGCCGCGCGCCGGGCGGGCCAGATCCCGAAGAAGAGTCCCACCAAGGCGCTGAAGCCGAACGCGATCGCCACGGCGCCCGGCGAGATCAGGGTGTTCCACTGCATCACCCGCGCGAGCACCACGGTCGTGGCCGTGCCCAGGAGAATGCCCACGGCGCCACCCAGAATGCACAGCGTCAGGGCCTCGATCAAGAACTGGAGCAGAATATTGCCCCGGGTGGCGCCAAGCGCCTTGCGCACTCCGATCTCACGAGTGCGTTCGGTGACCGACACCAGCATGATGTTCATGATCCCGATGCCACCCACCACCAGGCTCACCGCCGCGATGCTCGCCAGCAGCGCGGTGAACACCTGGGTGGCCTGCTGCTGAGTCTGCAGGATGTCCTGTTGGTTGCGGATGGTGAAGTCGTTGTCGCCACCCGGCCGGATATGATGCTCGCGGCGCAGGATCCGTTCGAGGTCTACCATTCCCTGTTCGATAGGCACGCTGTCCTTCACCTGGACCGACAGGGCGCGGAGTCGCTTGCTGCCGAAGACCCGGTATTGCGCGGTGTGCAGCGGGATCAGGATCTGCTCGTCCGGATTGGTGAAGCCGCCCGCCGCGCCCTTGGTGCTGAGCACCCCGATGATCTCGAAGGGAATGCCCCGGATCAGGATGGTCTGGTGAATCATCGCTGCCGGATTGCCCCCCAACAACTCCGGTACCGCGGACCCGAGCACGGCGTAGCGCTGCCGCGCGGCGTCGTCCCCCGATGTGAACATCCGGCCGTACGGCACGGTGTAGTTCTTCACCGGGACGTAGTTGGCTGTCGTCCCGACGATATTCAGGTTCCGGTTCTGATTCCCGTACACCACTTGGAGGGACTGCTGCATCTCCGGCACCACCGCCTTGAGCAGCTTGGCGTCGCGCAGCAGCGCGTCGTAATCGTCGGTACTGAGGATGGTGCGATCGGTGATCATGATGGCGCCGCTCCGCCCCTGGCCGGCGAAGACGGTGAACACATTGGCCCCGAGGGCGGCAATCCGATCCTCGACCGCCTTCTGGGCGCCGCTGCCCAGCGCCACCATCGTGATCACCGCGCCCACACCGATGATGATGCCCAGCATGGTGAGCACCGACCGGAGCGCGTTGGCCCGGATCGACTGAAACGCGACCGATAGGGTCTCGCCGAAGAGCATGGTTACCGGCCGGGCGGGCCGCCGCCTCCCGCTGAGGATGGGCCAGAGGTCTGCTGCCGCATGCCCGGTACCGCTCCGCCACCGGTGATCTGGTTCATCCGCTGCCTCATGTCCTGCTGCGATTGCACCAGACTTGCGCTGGGCAGCACGTAGACCGAGTCACTCTCCTTGAGTCCCTGGAGCACCTCGCTGTAGTCCAGATCAGTGAGACCGGTGCGGATCCACACAGGCGTCGGAGTCCCGCCGCGCTTGGCGAACACGATGTATCGGCCGCCGCCCGCGTCGGTGGATCGGGCCTGCCGCGTGAACCCACCTGCCCCCCCGCCGCGGTTGCCGGCGGACCGCCGGGTCCGCATCCCGGAGTCTGCCGGACCCCGGAACCCCGAGTCGGAGCGGACCCGCCGAACGCCGGAATCGGATGCACCTGGTGCCCCCGCCCCTGCCCCCGCGCGTCGGCGGAGCGTGTCGCGCGGCTCACCGTCGGTGGCTCCGAAGGATCCGCTGGCCGGTCCCCGTGACGGCGCCGTTGCCGCCAGCTGCTTCTGCACCTGGTCCGGCGAGAGGCCCAGCACCTGGGCCGCCGAGCCGACGTCGCGCTGGGTGCGAAGCGCGGCATTGGGCACGGCCAGTACGTTTTCCCGCTCGCCCACGTGAATTTCCACTTCGGTATTCATCCCCGGCCGCAGCAGGCCCGACCGGTTATCGATTCGAATGAGCACCGGAAACACGGTGACGTTCTGTTGGGTTGTCGCCTGCGGCTCGATCTTGAGCACCGTGCCGTCAAAGGTCCGGTTGGGGTAGGCGTCGACAGTGACCGTGGCGAGCTGGCCCGGCTGCACCTTACCGATGTCAGTCTCATCCACCAGGGTATTGACCTGCACCAGATTGAGGTCGGCCATTTTCAGCAGGGTGGTGCCGCCGCTCACATTGGTGGTCGCCGACGCGATCACGGTTCCGCGCTCGACGTCCTTTTCGATGATCGTGCCTTCGATCGGCGCGCGGACGTCGGTGTCCTCGAGTTGGATTTTGGCATTGTCTACCGACACCTGACCTCGCACCACCGCTGCCTTGGCGTTGGCGTAGTCGAGCAGTGACTGTTCGTGCTCCTGCTGGGTGATCGACTGCGTGGCATACAGTGTGTCGGCCCGCCGCTTTTGGCTGATGGCGTTTTCCAATTGCGCTTTCGCTACGTCGAGGTCGGCTTGCGCCTGCTGCAGCAAGTTGCGCGCGTTTCGGGGGTCGACCAGCACCAGGGGCGCGCCTCGTTTCACCACCTGCCCGGTCTCGACGCTGAGCTTGAGAATCTCACCCGAGGCCTTCGATTTCACTTCAACGGTGGTGTCCGGCTGAATGGCACCGGCCGCCTGGGCCGACACCACGATGGTGCGCCGCGCGACTGGGACCGCCTGGTAGACGATCTTCTGCTCTTGTTTCTTGCAGCCGACAAGGCCGGTGCCAAGCAGAACCGTCATCCCGAGCGCAGCGAGGGCTTTCGTCATCCCGAGGGAGCGCACCCGACCGAGGCACCTGCTCTGCGCATATTTGGAGCTTGCTGAAAAGGTCCCTCGCTGCGCTCGGGATGACGTTGCATTGTTCACGTCTTCCCCCCCGTCGCAAAATCACGTTCCACCCGACCGTCCTTCAGGTGCACCTGACGCCGGGCGTGCCCCGCAATGTCGACCTCATGGGTGACGAGCAGGATGGTCTGTCCATCTTTGTAGAGTGCCTCGAACAGGACCAGGATCTCCTCGCTGGTGGCGCTGTCGAGATTCCCGGTGGGCTCGTCGGCCAGCAGAATGCTGGGCCGATTCACCAGTGCCCGGGCGATGGCGACCCGCTGCCGCTGCCCGCCGGAGAGCTCGTTGGGGCGATGCTGCACTCGGTCGGCAAGCCCCACCCTGGTCAGCGACTGCATGGCGAGGTCGCGGCGCTCCCTCGAGCCCATGCCCGCGTACACCAGCGGAAGCTCGACGTTGTGTAAGGCGGTCGCCCGGGGAAGGAGGTTAAAGGTCTGGAACACGAAACCGATCTCCCGGTTCCGGATCCGGGCCAGCGCGTTGTCATCCAGCTCAGAGACCCGGTGGCCGTTGAGCCAGTATTCCCCAGCGGTGGGGCTGTCGAGGCAGCCGATGAGATTCATCAGCGTCGACTTGCCCGACCCGGACGGGCCCATGATGGCCACGAACTCATTCTGCCGGATGGTCAGGTCCACCCCCCGGAGCGCGTGCACCACCTCCCCGCCGATGTCGTAGTCCCGATGCAGGTTCCGGGTGACGATCAAGGCATCGCGCGGAACATCGGCGGGAAGCATCGCCATGCGCTCGGCGGTATCGCCCAGGGTGCTGGTCACAGAGTCCGTCCGATCAGCGCCTCGAGCTGCGCTTTGGCGCGGAGATAATCGAAACGCGCATTCACCACGTTGACCTCCGCTTGGTTGAGGGCTTCCTGAGAGGTGAGGACATCGACAATGGTGGAGGCCCCCGCGCGATAGCGCTCTTGCTGCACCCGGAGATCCTCCCTGGCCGCGACGACACTCACCTGGGTGATATCGATCTTGGTGCGCGCGGCCTCGAGCTGCGCCATCTGCGAGGTAAGCTCAGCGGAGACGGCCCGGCGGGTGTCCTGCTCGGTCGCCTCGTTCACCTCGAGCTGAGAGGCCCGCTGGGTGATGGTGAGCTCGCGGTCGAACCCGTTGAACAAATTCCAGCGGAGTCCGAGACTCAGCTGCCGCTGATTGAGAAAAGTGTAGTCGTTCAACCGGCTGGCGTTCCAGGCCGTGCTGGCCGACAGGTTGAGCGTAGGCCAGTAGGCCGAACGCGCGGCACTGAGCGATGCTCGGGAGGCCGCGGCGGTGGCCGTGGCGCTCTGCACCCGGGGGGACTTGGCCTCGGCCTCGGCGCGAAGAGCCCCGGTGTCCACCGCTGGGACAACGCGGTAGAAGACCGAATCGTCCGCCGCGCGCGCCCTCCCGGGCTCGCCGATGAGTCTCGCCAGAGCCGCCTCGGTCGTGGCCAGGTCAGTCTCTGCCTGCAGCAGGTCGAGCTGCGTGGTTCCCAGCGTCACCCGAGAACGCAGCGTATCGGAGCGGGTGGCGGATCCAGCGCGCAGCTGGTTGACCGAGACTTTGAGCTGCTCCTCCGCCCGCCGCACGCTCGCTTCCCGCACGGCGAGCAGCTGCTGGGCCGCGAGCGCGTCGAAGAAGGCGTTGGTGGTGGTCAGGGCCTGCTGAAAGCGCGCATCGATGAGCGAGGCCTCGGCGGCGTTCACGCCGGCCTTGGCGGCTCGCATATCTGCGCCCCGGCGGAAGCCAGTAAACAGGTCGATGTTGGCAGCGAGCGACGTGCTCAAGCTGCGATTGGTGGAGTTCCCGCCGGTGAGCTGTCCGGTCACCGGATCGACCCGAGAGGCGCCCTCGGAGAAGAAATCGCTCGCCGACGAGCTGGCAGTGACGGTCGGCAGATAGGCTCCCCAGGTGGTCCGGCGCTGTGCCGAGGCGTTGAGCACGTCGGTCTGCGCCAGGATCACCTGGGGTTGGACCTGCTCGGCCAGCCGCAACGCGTCTGCCAGCGTCACCGACCGCTGCTGGGCCGCGAGCCGCGCGCCTCCAGCCAACGTCACCAGCAGAACGATCGTGATCCGGTGGCGCGTCATCCTCATTTCCCTGCGGCGAAGGAGAGGGGACGGCGGTTCGATGGCACTGGAGACAAGATGTCCCGGCCTCCTTGATGGTCGCATGGCTGACCCCCCTTCCGGCGCCGCCCTCACCGGTCGGCCCGGCGGCGGAACGCCTCGCGCGCCGCTCCGATCGCCAACCAGCCGCAGAGCACCCCGAAGGCATAGGAGGTAGCGGTTGGCAGGGTAAAGAACAGCAGGCCCAGAGACACGAAGAGCGCACTGACGGGGAGAAAGACCGAGCGGCGCGCATTGGCGGCGATGGTGCGGAGCGCGAGCGCCGTTCGACGCCGGGTCTCCCGCCGGCTGCGGTGATAGCCGGCACCAGGGACCTCGGGCTCTCGATGACTGAGCGCGGTGGGGAGCGCTTTGCTGATGCGCCGGGGGGCGCGAAGCGGACGGCGGGTAACCTCCCGACTCCGGGCGATGTCCAGACGGAACTGCCGTTCCATGGCCTCGGCTAGGCTGCGATCCTCGATCAACACGTCCAGCTCGAAATTCCCCAGCAGGCTCGAGGGATTGAGGTTGCTCGAGCCCACCCGCACCCATCGGGTGTCCGCT
>Ga0070699_100006278_pt1 | contig 10370 bp, 11 predicted proteins | sample KBSK1503metaG_FD_65473 | JGI IMG/M metagenome (GOLD analysis project Ga0070699, IMG submission 65473) | Corn, switchgrass and miscanthus rhizosphere microbial communities from Kellogg Biological Station, Michigan, USA - KBS K1-50-3 metaG | ecosystem: Host-associated > Plants > Roots >... | reverse complement strand
AAGACGGGTGGTACGGGGGGATTGATGGCGGACATAGACTCATGCTGCAAGGCGGCCGGACTTTGGCCCGACCTGGTACTGTCAGCACACGCCCATCTCTATCAGCGCTTTACACGAATGGTGAACGGGAGGCAGGTTCCTTACATCGTCTCCGGCTCCGGCGGCTTCGCGGCTACGCCGCCAATGCAGACGGCTCCGCCCGCCGGCACAGTGATCGGAGACCATACCCTTGAAGTAACCCCGATGGTTCGGTTCGGCTACTTGACGATTTCGACGGACGCCAAAACTCTCAACGTCGTATTCAAGACCGCCCCGCGCGGAGGCCCAGTGACACAACTTGATTCTGTCACGGTGGTTCTGGCCACGGGCAAGATCAGAGCCAGAGGAGGTGGCGGCAAAGGCGGACCGGGACCGAAACATCCAAAAACACCCAAACCGAAGCCCGGTCACCCGAAGTCACCAAAATCGCCAAAGAAGAAGCGCTGAATCAGTCTTACGTGCCAACACAAATTCGCCCTCATCGCAACTTTGCGGTGAGGGCTTTATTTCTTGACTCGCAAACTGTTCTACCAATCCATTCACGGATTCACCACAATCTTCCCGAACATCGTACTCTTCTCCAGATATTCATGTGCGGCCCGCAATTCTTTCAGCGGGAACACGCGGTCGACTACTGGCTTCAGCCGCCCGGCAAACACGTGTCCCAATACCTCATGCAGTTCGCCCATCGTGCCCATATAAGACCCCAGCAGGGTCAACTGCCGCGAGAAGAGAAATCGCAAATCGATTCCCACGTTCGGCCCCGTAGTCGCCCCGCAAGTAACGAGTGTGCCGCTTGGTTTCAGCGACTTGAAACTTTCGTCCCACGTTGCCGCGCCCACATGCTCCACCACAATGTCCACGCCTTCCTTATTCGTGATCTTGCGCACCTCTTCGGAGATTTTCTGCTGGTAGTGATTAATTCCAAAATCGGCGCCCAGACCCCGCGCCTTCTCCAGTTTCGAGTCATCGCCCGCGGTCGTAATCACGCGACAATGAAACAGCTTCGCAACCTGGATCGCGGCTATCCCCACTCCCGAACCCGCTCCCAGGATCAGTACCGTCTGCCCCGGACGCACTCCTGCCCTCCCCACCAGCATGTGCCACGCAGTCAGAAACACAAGCGGAACGCTCGCCGCCTGGTTGAAATCTAGGTGGTCAGGAATCGGGATCACATTCGCCGCCGGCACTGCGATCAGCTCGCAGTTTCCACCATCCACCGCATTACCCAGCACAGTGAATTCGCGGCACTGGTTCTGCAGCCCGGCCGCGCACTTCGCGCAGCGCCCACAGAAGTGCATCGGCGCCAGCAGCACTCGTTGTCCAGCCTTGAATCCGCTGATGTACTCGCCGACCTCTAGCACTTCCCCGGCAATGTCGCTACCAAGAATGTGTGGCAGTTTCACTCCAGGCAGCCCCTTCCGCACCCAGACATCCAGATGATTTAGCGCGCAGGCCCGCACACGCACCAGCACCAGGTCCTTCCGCGGCTGCGGATCTGGCACATCTTCATAAGTCAAAACTTCCGGCCCACCAAACTGATGAATGCGGACGGCTTTCATGGGGCGTCCCTCCATTGAGAGCGCTGCATCTAAGATACTTGAAAGAATCCGGATCTCACGACTGGCTGAGAACCAGGACCGCCATCCCTGAAGTGTTTCCGGCATGGTCGCGTTAGAATAGGTGTAATGGACATTTACGAACAAATCGTGCAGCTCCGGCGCGAGGGACGCCGCGGCGCTGTCGCCACGATCGTCAATGTCCGTGGTTCGATTCCCTCGTTTCGCACCGCCAAGATGCTGGTTCGCGATGATGGCTCCATTGTCGGGACGATCGGCGGGGGCTGCGTCGAGGCCGAGGTCTGGCAAGCCGCCCGAGAAGTAATGGAATCGGAAACACCCCGTACCCTCACCTTCGACCTCAACCAGGATCCCAAGTACGACACAGGTCTGGTCTGCGGGGGCACCCTCGAGATATTCGTGGAGCCCGTCTTACCTCCAGCGTTACTTTATGTTTTCGGCGCAGGCCACGTGGCTATCAATCTTTCCCAGACGGCTGCCAATGCTGGATTTGACGTTATCGTCGCCGATGACCGCACTTCCTTCGCCACCAAAGAGCGTTTTCCATCGGCTCGCGAGGTTCATGCGGAGGACTTCGACCAATCCATGCAGCATCTGGACCCTAATGAGTCTTCTTATATCGTCATCGTCACCCGCGGTCATCGAGACGACATGCGCATCCTCCGTTGGGCCGTTCAAACTCGTGCCCGGTATGTCGGCATGATCGGCTCCAAGCGCAAGGTCATTGAGATTTTCAAGACGCTCCAGAAGGAAGGCGTGCCTGCTCACCTTTTCGACCGGGTGCATGCTCCTGTCGGTCTCGATATCGGAGCCATCACGCCCGAAGAAATCGCCGTAGCCATTACCGCGGAACTGATCGCGATCCGCCGCCACACGACCACTGCGGTGCCGCATATGAGCTGGTTCAAAGGCAAAGGCGTAAATGTCGATCAGAAATCAAGCCGGGAGTCGGATACGGCCGCAGAAGTCTTGGAAGACGGCGAAAGGGACGCCTGATCCGAATCCCACGTTTTTGATTGCCAATTGCTCTTAGCTGGTTTCCAATCGGCAGTTGAAAATCGGCAATCGAAACTCTTCATGTCCCGCGCTCCCAGCTTCGCAGGGGTGATTCTCGCCGCCGGGGAATCCTCGCGCATGGGGACCGACAAGGCGCTACTCCCTTGGCCTCCGTCCGCAGCCGGACAACCACCTTTGGGGCACACATTTCTTTCCGCAGCCATCTATTCCTTTTCGCTCTCAACTGACTTCATCGTGGTCGTGGCTGGCAAAAACGAGTCCGCGCTCGCTCCCATCGCCTATGCCAATGGTGCATCGATCGTCACCAATCCCGATCCCAGCCGCGGACAGTTCAGTTCCCTTCAGGTAGGCCTTCGCGAATTGCTCAATCGCGGCCGCGATGCCGCCATCATTACACTGATCGACCGGCCGCCCGCAAGCACCGCGACGGTCCAGCATTTGCGGGAGGCCTTCGAAACCGCGGGGAACGAAGTCTGGGCCGTTGTTCCAGAATTTTCCGGTAAACATGGTCACCCTTTTCTCGTCGGGCGTGAAATGATCGAAGCCTTCCTTCACGCCCCACCGACCTCCACGGCGCGCGACATCGAGCACCGGCATCAGGACCGCATCCGATACGTCGCGGTAGATGATCCCAATGTCACCCTGAACATCAACACTCCCGATGACTACGCCAAACTCCAAACTCTCAGCTCTGACTTCCAACTAGAGTGACCTGCGGCGGAGAGTATTTTCTCCCACCACTTGGCTCCGGACCCCATCTCCCGTTATCTTGGAAGCTCCGCGACGGCGGCGATTGAAATCAAATTGCGAACTGACTCCCCGGCATCATTCCTCGACTCTGTCCTCCGCCTCGAACCCCGCGTCGCTGCCTTTGACTGTGACGGCACACTATGGTCAGGTGACGTCGGCGAAGGCTTCTTCGACTGGGAACTCAAGCAGGGTATCGTCTCCGAAGTCATTGCCAAGTCGATGCGCGTCCGCTACGCCGACTACAAAGCCGGGAGAGTCTCCGAGGACGACATGTGCGGCGAAATGGTTACCATGCACCAGGGCATGCCCGAATCCGTCCTGCTGCGCGCCACCAGTAATTATTTTGAACACTCATTTCCCGGGCACATCTTCCCTGAAATGCGCGAACTGGTCGGACGCCTTCAGCAGGGTGGCTGCGATGTCTGGGCAGTCTCCTCGTCGAACGAGTGGTTGATTCGCGCCGGGATGAAGCATTTCGGAATCCCCGACAACCGCCTCCTCGCAGCCTCGGTCGAAATCGAAGACGGCATTATCACCGACCGCATCGTGCGCATTCCATCCGGCCCTGGCAAGCCCCGCGCCTTGCGCGACGTAGCCACGAAAGACCTTGACGCCGCCTTCGGCAACTCCCGGTGGGACACAGAAATGCTCGCCATGGCCAACCATGCCTTCGCGGTCAACCCGAATCCGGATCTTGAAGCGACTGCCCGTCAGCGTAATTGGACTATCTATTTCCCGGTTGGCACGACGCCCCAGTAGTTTTTCCACTCCCATACGTCTGTTTCGAACGGCGCGATAGGAGTCCGTTCTACAATGTGCTTGCGATGTATTCCGCCCAAACGCTGGATCATCTCCAGGACCCGCGCAACGCCGGCGAAATCTCCGATCCAGATGTGGCAGTCGAAATTCAAAACCCCGTCTGCGGAGACGTGCTGAGACTGACACTGAAATTTAGGTCCGGGCGTATTTCCGAAGTGCGCTTCAAGGCCAAGGGATGCGTCCCAGCCATAGCTTGCGGCTCGGCCCTGACTGAACTGGTCTCGGGAAAGACGCTGGACGAAGCGCGCAAGCTGGAACGGAAAGACGTAATTACAGCCGTCGGCGGTCTCCCGCAAGCCTCAACCCATGCCGCCCAGCTGGCTCTGGATGCGCTGTCCGCGGCGTTGAATCAGCTCCCGGCCTGACCCACAGCTCGGCTATAGATTCCCCGAGCACCCGAGCTCTCAAGGCAACTGGTTCAGATAGCAAGATCCACTTGTGTTCTGGGCAGGAGGTGTCGGCGGCTTCATCCAGGGTGGGAAATTGAAGTTGAAGAACTGCGTCATATTGATCTGCGCCGCATCCCGCTTGGTCAGCGGCGCCAATTTGAAGCGGGTCTCAATCAATTTCAAGATTGCGGTGAAGTCGGCCACACTGTGATTTACGTAATGCTTCTTTGCATACGGGGAGACAACGATCAGCGGCAGCCGGTAACCGGTGTAGGTGAAATCGCAAGTCGGGCCGGTCGTCTGGGTGCAAATATCGCCCGGCAGCAGATCCTTGGGCTTGATGCCGTCCGGACTTACCGCGGAATGAGCCGCCACGTGGTCGTACAGCCCGCCGGCTTCGTCGAAGGTCAGAATGAATACTGAGTCCTTCCACGAACTGCTTGTCATCAGCGGGTTAATCAGAGACGAAACGTAATTCGCGCCCAGCTGAATGTTGATGGGGTACTGGTCCGAGTCTGACCCGTGCTCGTCGAGCCCAGCGCTCGACGCAGGTTCGATGAGCGCCACTTGCGGCAAGGTGCCGTTCTGCAGGTCCGTAAAATACTGCGAGATCGGTACCAGGCTCTGCGGATACTGCGAAGGAATCGTCTGCCCCCACTGGAAATTCTGCACATAACTCAGGGTGAGCAGACACTGCGGCGTAGGGTCTGACTGACACGCGCTGTTAGCCGGATTAACGTAGATCTTCCAGCTGATGCCCGCGGTCTGCAGCTCCTGAAAGATTGTTGTAGCGGCTAAGAGCGCCTGGTCCCCACTATCTGTCCCGATGGGATAAACATATCCCTGCGAAGTGGCCGCGAGGAGATATTCGCGATTCGGCGAAGTCCGTGTCATGACTGGAGCAAACCAGCGATCGGAAGTCCCGAACTCGGAGGCCATGTAGTAGTAGTAGTTCAAGTCCGTGTCGTCGTAGTACCCCATCGCGCGAATTCCATTCGTATCGTAAAACGGAGGATTGTTATTGCGCGCGTCGTGTGCCGAAGTGTAAACGTAGCCGTCCAGAGTTGGAGTCACCGAATACGGATTGACCAGATTCCAATCCTGGTGGCTCTCGTTCCAGGAGGGACTGGGGTTCTCGATACACTGCGTGATCAGGTGGTAAGACGCAACTTGTGTACTGTTGCTGTCGACGATGCAGTCATTCGGTGGCGGATACGCAGAATCGCATCCCGGATTGGTCGGTGGCGGCTCGTAAAGCGGCGCAAGGCCAGAAGTCGGGTTGAATTGCGGGAGTCCGTCGAAGGACTGGTCTGAAAACTTGTTCGCCCTCCAATACGCTCGTAATGCGCCGAAGTAGTGATCGAGGCCACGGTTCTCCTGAGCCATGAAGATGATGTGGTTCAAAACATTCACCGTCTGCGACACGTTAAAGGTCGCTGTCACCGATTCATTCGCATTCATCGTCACCGTGCACGAGCTGGCCGTCCCTTTGCAGGCGCCTCCCCATCCGGCAAAGAATGCGCCTTTACTGGCCGTCGCGGTCAGCTTGACTTGGGTTCCCGAAGCGTAAGAAGCGGTGCACGTTGGAGCGCAGCTGATTCCTGCGGGATTGCTCACCACCGTCCCGGTCGCGCTTCCCATTAGTTGTACGGTCAGTTGAAAAGACGTGGCGGGAACCGTCGCTTGCGGATCAATGGACTGCAGCGGAGTGGCACGGCTTTGTCCGAAGCTGCCCAGCGCAAGCATTGCATTAAAGCAGGCCGCGACAAAAAGTGGTCTCTGCCAAAGCACAGATTACCTCCTCAACGTTGCACCATCGAGTGTCAATGAGATGGCCGCAGACCTGAATCGGTTGGTGCGATTTGTTGCGGAAAGGAACTAAGTGTGTGAAAACATTCGGGTCGCCACGCGACAATGACGCAACAATTTCCAGAAACACAGACTTAGCCTAAGATCGCTTTATGTCCTCCAGTCACGCCCCGCGCCGCATCGCCAGCCTGCAGCCCAGCGCGACCGTCATCCTGGCCGCCGTCGGCGAGTTAGACCGCGTCGTGGCCTGCACAAAATATTGCGCAGACGTCGTTCCCGAAATCTCCCGCTCTTCTCGAGCGATCATTGCGGATTCCTGGACCGCGAACACCGCAGAGATAGTCGCGACTACACCAGACCTCGTCATCGCGGCTGTCCCCTACCAGGAAAAGGCAGTCACTGAAATTCTTAAGTCTGGCGCTCGCTTTCTGGGTCTCGCTCCTAAAACTTTGTCTGACATCTATAGCGACATTGCCACAATCGCGGGAACAGTGGCGGCCGGTGAACGCGGAGAGGAAGTCATCGGCAGGATGCAGCGTCACATTCAAGCAGTCCGTGAACAGGTCCGCAGCCTCTCCAGCCACTCACCCCAGCCCAAAGTTTTCTGCGAAGAGTGGGGGAAGCCGCTGATCGCTTCTCAGCCTTGGGTGGCCGAGCTGGTCGAAGCCGCAGGAGGATACTTCCTAGGTGTCCCCGGCCGCCAGATCCTGGTCGAAGATGTTGCGCGACTGGATCCGGATATCATCATTGCCTCGTGGTGCGGAGCCGGCGACCGCGTCCCGCTGGAGAAAATCATCGCCGACCGCCATTGGCAGCCAACATCCGCGGCCCGCACTGGGCGAGTCTTTTGCATCCGCGACGAATTTCTGAACACGCCCGCGCCCACGCTCCTTTACGGACTCGACGCCCTGGCTCATGCCATCGACCCCGCCCTATTTCCAGGTACGAAAGGAATCCGACAGATTACTTCCGCGTCTACTTCCCCACTCCCGAACCCTGCTGCGTGAGTTAAGATTTCTCTGATGCCCGTAGCTGCGAGGATCGAGGAGGTTCGTAACCAAGTCGCCGAACTTGCACAGGCGTCGCCCTCGGCCCATGTCTTCATGCAGAAGATGGTCAAACTTTTGCACGAGCGCATGCTCAAGTACAACTGGGTAGGCTTCTACATGCTCGAACTGGACGAGCGCCCGGCCATGCTCGTGCTCGGCCCCTTCGAAGGGGCCATGACTCCACACACTCGAATTCCGCTCAATCAGGGTATCTGTGGCGCCGCCGCCTCCAGCGGCCGGACGGTCATCGTCGACGACGTCAGCAAAGACCCACGCTATCTCGCCTGTTCGCTTGAAACGAAGTCTGAAATTGTCGTCCCTGTTTTTGTTCATGGCAGAGTGGTGGGCGAGTTGGATATCGACAGCCACTTCCCTGCCGCTTTCACTCCCGAAGATCAGGACATCGTTCAGTACTGCGCCATGCTGGTGGGAAAAAAATTGGAAAAATCCGGCCAGTGAAGGCCGAAAGAGGGGCAAAGCTCGCGCTTGGGAAATTTCTTACCTCTCACCATCCACCAGCTATGCGACTAGCTCCGCGACTGCTCGCCTCTCCTCCGGTATACTAGTTGAGCATGCCGGTTCTTAAGAACATCGCAGCCATCGCCAAGGGCATGAGCATCACCTTCATGGAGATGTTCCAGCCGACCATCGTCGAAAACTATCCCGATGGCAAAGGTCCGCTTCGCGGGGCGCGCATCGAAGCCCGCTTTCGCGGCGCCCACGTCCTCCAGCGCGACGAAAATGGACTGGAGAAGTGTGTTGCTTGCTTCCTTTGCGCCGCGGCCTGCCCGTCCAACTGCATCTATATTGAAGCCGCCGATAATACTGCCGAGAATCGCGTCAGCGGCGCCGAGCGCTACGCCCGCGTCTACAACATAGATTACAATCGATGTATTTTCTGCGGGTACTGCGTGGAAGCTTGCCCGACTGACGCGATCACGCATGGGCATGGGTTTGAGCTGGCGTCATTCAATGTCAGCGATCTGATTTACCGCAAGGAGCAAATGCTGGCCCCCCGGCCAGCACACATGGGAGCGAACGTAGTATTTAACCAGGCCGACGTGGATGGCGGGGCTCCGGCGGAGATGGTGCCGGGGAGCTGAGCTTCGAGACAAGTTTCGAGTTCGATCGCGAAGCACGCCGGTCCTCGGGGCCGGCGTTTGTGCATGGGGAAGTCGTTGGCCGCCGGTGGCTGACATTTTGACCCGAAGTGGCACCCAGCCAACGACCCAGCGACTAATGACCAACGGATATCACTCTTAGCCCAATTACTGATTTTCTACAGATCGTGAAGGAGCGCGTTGTCGTTTACGACGGCGCGATGGGAACCAACATTCAGGCACGGAATCCTACCCCGGACGATTACTGGGGCAAGGAGAACTGTAGCGAAGTGCTGGTGCTGAGCCGTCCCGACATTATTCGGGATATCCACGCCGACTTCTTTAATGTTGGCTGCGACATCGTCGAGACCAACACATTCGGTGGATCGCGCATCGTGCTCGGGGAGTTTGATCTCGCGGATCGAGTTCGGGAAATCAATGTCAAGGCTGCACAACTGGCTCGTAAGGTAGCACAGCAGTTTTTAACCAGCGACAAGCCGAAATTTGTGGCGGGATCGATGGGACCGACTACCAAGCTGCCGTCACTGGGGCACATCGGCTTTGATGCGATGGCTGCAGCGTATGAGGAGCAGGCTGCCGCGCTGATCGAGGGCGGCGAGGATTTACTGCTGATCGAGACCTGTCAGGATCTGCTGCAGGCTAAGGTCGCGACCGTTGGCGTGCTGGAGGCGATGCGCAAAGCGGGTAAGCGGCTGCCGGTCACAGAGCGACGGGAATGACATAGTGATATATGAGACCGGTGAGCCAGTTGAAGACGGCTTCGCACTCGGATTACGTACGTTTGGTGGAGGAGAAGTTCAAGCCAATCAAAAAGCGACTTGAGGATGAGGTCGCTGCTTCTGGACTGTTCGAGCCCAAAGTTGTGTATGGGTACTTTCCAGCACAGAGCGACGGGAATGACATAGTGATATATGAGACCGGTGAGCAGCCGAGCTCGCGCTCGGCCGGACAACCGGGAGCATGCCCTGAGCCTGTCGAAGGGGCGGCTGTCCCCACACAAGCACGTGAACTTCTTCGCTTCACGTTTCCGCGGCAGCGGGAGGGGCGGCGTCTGAGCATCTCGGATTTTTTCTCAGCGAAATCTTCGGGAAAGATGGATGTGATCGGGCTTTCCTTGGTGACGATCGGGCGAAAGCATCGGTCGAGACGCAGCGCTTGTTTGAGGCCGGGGAGTATACGAAATATCTTTACTTGCATGGACTCAGCGTCGAAACAGCGGAGGCGCTGGCGGAGTTGCACCACAAGAAAATGCGCGAAGAGTTGGGGATTGCGGCCGAGGATGCGCCTGAGATTCGCGACTTGTTCCACCAGAAGTATCGCGGATCGCGCTATTCGTTTGGCTATCCTGCGTGTCCGAATCTGGAGGATCAGACAAAACTGTTTGCCTTGCTGAAGCCGGAAGAAAACGTGGGCGTGCGGCTGACTTCCGGGTTCCTGCTCGAGCCGGAGCAGAGCACATCAGCGTTGGTGGTGCATCATCCGGTCGCGAAGTATTTTGTGGAGTGAGCTTGGTCCGCCACTTCGCCACGCCCCCATCGTGACAGACCCGAAAGTACAGGCGCACCTCAACGCCGAGGTTGAGAAGCAGAAACAACCGATCTCCCCGACGTCCTACCTTTTGCGAACGGTAAGGCCTCCGCGACCCTGCTTTCTGCCAACAACCTAGGCAACGGCCACGGCATCTTCTTTTCGTGATTCGAAAAATAAAATCTGGAGAATACCGGCTTTACTCACGCAAGAAAGATGCAAAGACGGGAAAGCGTCGAAATCTGGGGACGTTTTCCTCACTCGCGGCGG
>Ga0070699_100006274_pt1 | contig 10375 bp, 10 predicted proteins | sample KBSK1503metaG_FD_65473 | JGI IMG/M metagenome (GOLD analysis project Ga0070699, IMG submission 65473) | Corn, switchgrass and miscanthus rhizosphere microbial communities from Kellogg Biological Station, Michigan, USA - KBS K1-50-3 metaG | ecosystem: Host-associated > Plants > Roots >... | reverse complement strand
GGGGCTAGGGGCTGGGGGCTGGGGGCTAGGGGCTAGGGGCTGGGGGCTGGGGCTGGATCGTTGTGCCGAGTCCCCAGTCCCCAGTCCCCAGTGTCCAGCCCCCAGGTCCAAGGAGATCACATGGGTGAGATCGTCGCGGCCGTCGGCACGTGTCACACGCCCTACATGTTCACGCGGCCGCCGGACGAGAAACCGGAGCAGCTCGATCAGGCGGGCGCCGGCATGCGCGAGCTGGGGAAGGTTCTCGACGAAACCAATCCCGACGTCATCCTCTTCTTCGGCAGCGATCACGTCGAGACGTTCTCGGTGACGTGCATCCCGACGTTCGCGATCATCGCGGGCAGCCGCGCCATCGCGAAGTTCGCCGGCAAGGAATACGACCTCCCGGTTCATCGCGAGATGGCCGAAGACCTGCTCAACAAGCTCGTGGTCGAGAAGAACTTCGACGTCGCGTATTCGGAGGACGCCGAGCTCGGGCACGCGTTTGCGGTGCCGTTCGAGTACGTGATCGGCACCCGCAAGATCCCGATCGTTCCGTTCTTCACCAACGTCTACGTGCCGCCGCTGCCGACGCCGAAACGCTGCGCGGCACTCGGCCAGGCCATCGCGGACATCGTCAAGGGACGCAAGGAGCGCGTCGCCGTCATCGCCAGCGGCGGCATGTCGCATTTCCCCGGCACGACGAAGTACCTGTCGCCGGAATTCGATTTCGATCGGTGGCTGCTGTCGCAGTTCGAGATGGGCAGCACGGATGCGCTGCTGAACATGACGGGCACGCAGCTCGACGAGGTCGGCAACACCGAGATGCTCAATTGGGCCACGATGTTCGGCGCGATCGGGCCGCAGGCAGGGGAGCTCGTCGACTACATCCCGACGTGGCACCACGGCCTCGGCCTGATGCGATTCCTGCCGCGCCGAGCGAAGAAGGCCTCCGCCACGCAAGCCCTGGAACAGTACGGCGGCTTCAAATTCCGCAATGAGGGCTACCAGTTCTACAAGCATCCGCCGGCGGAAGCGTACGGGCTCAACCGCCTGTTGTTCGAAGTGCGGCACAGCGCGGAGCTGCGTGATCGCGTCATCAAGAACCTCGACGGCGTCGCGAAGGAGTACGAGCTGAACGCGCGGCAGCGCGAGGCGGCGCAGGAACTGATCAACGTCGGCAAAGGCGGGCTCGTCAGCGAGCACGTCGGGCCGCTCGTCGAAGCGGGCGCGCATCCGCTGCAGGCGCTGATGTCGCTGCACGTGATCTTCTCGATGTCGCATCGCACGGCGAACGCGCAGGCATAAGCGGATGACAACCGCGGACGTCGGATCCATCCTCGACGAAGGGCAGTGGACGGACTACCAGAAGCTGCTGGTCGCCGCGACCGCCCTGACGATCATCTTCGACGGCCTCGACAATCAACTGCTCGCGGCGGCGCTTCCCGCGATGATGCGGGAATGGAGCCTGCCGCGATCGGCGTTCGCGGCGGTGCTCACCAGCGGCATGGTGGGCATGATGATCGGCGGCGCGATCGGCGGGTATATCGGCGATCGGATCGGCCGACGGGCGGCGCTGCTCGGCAGCGTCGTGTCGTTCGGCGCGCTGACGCTGCTCGTCTCGTTCGCCGGCGACGTGACGACGCTCACTGTGCTGCGGTTCTTCGCCGGCCTGGGCCTCGGCGGGGCGATGCCGAACGCGGCCGCGCTGTCGTCCGAATACGTCCCGCTGCGCCACCGACCGTTCGCCGTGACGGCGACGATCGTCTGCATTCCGCTCGGCGGCACCCTCGCCGGCATGACCGGGGCGCAGATTCTGCCGCGGTACGGCTGGCGCACGCTCTTCCTCGTCGGCGGCATCATGCCGCTCGTGATTGCCACGTTGCTTGTGAAGATCCTGCCGGAGTCGCCGCGCTACCTCGCGCGCAACCGGGAACGATGGCCGGAGCTCGCTTCGCTGCTGCGGCGCCTCGGACATTCGGTGCCGGCGGACGCGGCGTTCGTCGACGCACGCGAGATGGCGATTGCGCCGTCCGCTCGGATGCTCTTCGCTCCCGAATTCCGGCGCGACACGCTCGCGCTGTGCGCATCCTTCTTTTTCTGCCTGTTGTCGGTGTACATCGGCACCAACTGGGTGCCGACATTGCTGTCGCAAGCCGGCTTCAGCATCGGCACCGCGAGCTACGGCCTGACGGCGTTCAACTTCGGCGGTGTCGTCGGCGCCATCGGCGGCGCCGTCCTGATCGGCCGGCTCGGGTCGCGCATCACGATGCTCGCGATGTCGGCGGGCGCGATTGCAGGCTCGGCGCTTCTCGCGAGCGTGTCGATCGGCGCGCAGTCGGCGTTCGCGGTCCTCGCGATGCTCGCCTGGACCGGCGGCCTCATCAACGCGGTGCAGACGACGATGTATGCGCTCGCGGCGCACGTGTACCCGACCGGGATCCGCGCGACCGGCATCGGCACGGCCGTGGCGGTTGGGCGCATCGGCGGCGTCGTCTCGCCGTACGCAGGCTCATGGGCGCTCGAGTCGGGACCGTCGATGCTGTTCTCCCTGATCGCCGCCACGATGACGGTCGTCTTCGCGGCGCTCGCGTCGGTGCGCAACCACGTGCCGCGACGGCTCATCGTTCGTACGGTCGGATCGATGACGACGGAACCTGCGAGCCGGTGAAATCGCTTTATCGCCAAGTTCTCGTGGCAACGGCACTCGGCGTGCTCGTCGGGTACTTGTGGCCTTCGGCCGGCGTCGCGATGAAGCCCCTCGGCGACGTGTTCGTCAAGCTCGTACGCATGATCATCGCGCCGATCATCTTCTGCACGGTCGTCGTCGGCATCGCGGGCGGCGCGGGCGGCAGGACGGTCGGCAAGGCCGGCATCCTCGCGCTGATCTACTTCGAGATCGTGACGACGCTCGCGCTGGTCATCGGCTTGATCGTCGTCAACGTGGCGCGGCCGGGCGTCGGCATGAACGTGAGTCCCGCGTCGCTCGACGCGCAGGCGGTGGCGCAGTACGTGACGGCGGGCCGAGCGCAGAGCATCACCGGTTTCCTGCTCGACATCATCCCGACGAGCGTGGTCGACGCGTTCGCCCGAGGCGACATCCTCCAGGTGCTGCTGATCTCGGTGCTGGTCGGCATCGCGCTTCGCGCCGGAGGCAGCGGATCGGCCGCCGTCGTCGACTTCATCGAGAAGGTGTCGAAGGTTCTCTTCGGCGTCATCGATCTGATCATGAAAGCGGCGCCAATCGGCGCGTTCGGCGCGATGGCGTTCACGATCGGCGGCTTCGGTGTCGGCACGCTCGCGCAGCTGGCTGGCCTGATGGCCTGCTTCTATCTGACGTGCGCCTCGTTCGTGCTCGTGGTGCTCGGCGCAATCGCGTGGTGGCACGGCTTCGGCATCTGGCGCTTCATCAAGTACGTCCGCGAAGAGATCTTCATCGTCTTCGGGACGTCGTCGTCCGAATCGGCGCTGCCGCGGCTGATGGAGAAGCTCGAGGCGCTCGGCGTCGACCGATCGATCGTCGGCATCGTCGTTCCGGCCGGCTACTCGTTCAATCTCGACGGAACGGCCATTTACCTCGTGATGGCGACGGTGTTCATCGCGCAGGCGACGGGAACGCCGCTCGGCCTCACGCGGCAGCTGACGCTGCTGACCCTGCTCTTGATTACGTCGAAGGGCGCCGCGGGCGTTGCGGGCGCCGCACTCATCGCGCTTGCCGGTACGCTGTCCGCGACGAGCTATATTCCCGTTGCGGGCGTCGCGCTGATCCTCGGCATCCACCGTTTCATGGGCGAGGCGATGGCAGTCACGAATCTGATCGGCAACGGCGTGGCGACGATCGTCATCGGCAAGTGGTGCGGTCAGGTCGACGAAGCGCGACTCTCGGCGCTGAACTCGGAGCGCGCCTTCGCGCGAGCTCCTGCGCTCGTGAGGCAACAATCGTGAGAATCGGTTTCATCGGATTCGGCGAGGCGGGATCGACGGTCGCCGGCGGGCTGCGATCGGCGGGGGTCGATCGTCTGTTCGCGTTCGACATCAAGACGCACGACCCGCGATTCGGACCGCTCATCCGGCGCCGCGCAGCCGAGAGCGGTACGACGCTCGTCGAGTCGTCGCCGGCGCTCGCGCGCGAGACGGACGTGCTGTTTTCGACCGTGACGTCGAGCGCCGCGGTCGAGGCCGCGACCCAGACGGCGCCGTTCCTCGACGAGCGTCACTCGTACGCCGACCTCAACTCGGTGTCGCCGGCGGTCAAGCAGGCGATCGGACAAATCATCGCGTCGAGCGGCGCTCGATTCGTCGAGGTCGCCGTGATGGCGCCCGTGGCGCCGTATGCCCACCGTGTGCCGATGCTCGCCGGTGGACCGGCGGCAAAGGCGTTCGCCGACGCCATGACGCCGCTCGGTATGCGCATCGACGTGCTCGACGGCGCGGCGATCGGCGGCGCCGCCGCGGTCAAAATGTGCCGCAGCATCGTCGTCAAGGGCCTCGAGGCGCTGATGTGCGAGTGCGTGCTCGGCGCAACGCGGTATGATGCCGACGAGTACGTCTTTCGATCGTTGAACGAGAGCTTTCCGGGCCTCGATTGGAAGGCGCTCGCGAACTACATGGTCGGGCGCGTCGTGGTGCACGGCGAGCGGCGGGCGCGCGAGATGGAAGAAGTCAGCGAGACGCTGCGGGCCCTCGGCATTCAGCCGATCATGGCGGAGGCGGCCGCGCGGCGTCAGGATTGGAGCGCGCAGCTCGACCTGCGCGCCCACTTCGGACCCGAAGGACCCAGGACCTATCGCGAAGTCGTCGACCTGATTGCGACCAGCAGGGACGTGTAGGAGGGCGCGATGCGAATCCGATCGATCGCGGTGCTGATCATCATTCTGACGCCGGTTCTGTTCGCGCAGCGCGGTGCGCCGCCGGGACCGGCCGGACCGACGCCGAGACTTGCCGACGGCACGCCGAATTTCGGCCGCGTCCCCGGCGAGAAGGGGATCTGGAACGTGCCGTGGGTGCGCAACATGGCGCTGCGCATCGACGACACCGACGCGATCAGCGATCTGCCGCGCTCGGGCGGCCGCGTCGGGCTCGTCGGCCACGACCTGGCGCGAGACGGATCGAAGTTCGAACCGCAGGTGCCGTTCATGCCGTGGTCGCGCGCCGTCTACGACTACAACGTGGCGAACGAATCGAAGTACGACCCCGAGGGCTACTGCCTGCCGCCGGGCGGCCCGCGTCTGATGGCGACGCCGTACCCGATGGAGATCATTCAGCTGCCGGAGCAGAAGCGCATCATCATGACCTTCGAAGGCGCGACGCACATCTGGCGGGAAATCTACATGGACGGACGCGAGCATCCCTCAGGCGACGCGCTCAATCCGACGTATCTCGGACATTCGGTCGGCCGATGGGAAGGCGACACGCTCGTCGTCGACGTCGTCGGGTTCAACGAGGGGACGTGGCTCGATTACTCCGGCCACCCGCACACCGACATGCTGCACGTCGTGGAGAAGTACCAGCGGCGGAACAAGAACCTGCTCCACTACGAAGCGACGATCGACGATCCGGGTGCGTACACGAAGCCGTGGACGACCGGCTGGAACATCCCCTGGCGGGCGACCGGCGAGCTCACCGAATACATCTGCCAGGAGAACAACCGCTACCTGCTGCGACTGACCGACGATTTCGGTCGTCCGCTCTTCGACACGAAGCGCTAACGTGATGCCGCGGCGGGCGCCCAGGTGGCCCTCGCCGCGGCCGCCACGACTTCCAGCTTGCGCCGCTGATCCTCGGGCGAGATGCGATTGCCGGCTTCGGTCGACGCGAAGCCGCACTGCGGGCTGACCGCGAGCCTGTCGATCGGGACGACCCGCGCCGCTTCCGCGATCCGCTGGCGGAGCTCGTCGACCGTCTCGAGCCGCGACTTCTTCGTGCTCACGAGGCCGAGCACCACGACGCGATCGTCAGGTACGTAGCGCAGCGGCTCGAAGGTTCCCGATCGCGCGTCGTCGTACTCGAGAAGAAAACGGTTGAAGTGCGAGCGGCGGAACACCTGCTCGGCGATGCGGTCGTATCCGCCCGACGCGTAGAACATGCTCTGATTGTTGCCGCGGCAGATGTGCACGCCGAAGGTGATGCCGGCGTGTCCCTCGACGATCGCGTTGTCGAGCTCGATGCACGCATCGATGAGCGTATCGGGATCGCTCCCGCGCTGCCGGTAGCCTTCGCGGATCGATTCGTCCAAGAGCGCGGCGTACTGCGGCGCATCGATCTGAACGTAGTCGCATCCCAGACGCCGCAGCTCCTGAATTTCACGGCGCGTGAAGTCGACGATGTCGGCGAGATAGGCGTCGCGGGTCGGGTACGCGGCGCGCGACTTGTCCGGGTCGTAGTACGCCGCCGCCTGCTGCGCGCTGAGCAGCGTCACCTTGACGCGCTTCGCCGTGCGTCCGCGCAGATACGTGAATTCCTCGACGCTCATCTGATGGCGCCAGCGCAGCTTCTCGACGACGACCGGCCGCTTCTGCGTGATCGTCGCGCCTGATTCGTCGCGGAACGGAATGGCCCACCCGCCCAACTTGTCGAAGCCTTCGAGCGCCTCGACGAGATGGCCGAAGAACGCATAGCGGCGCTGCTCGCCGTCAGTGACCACGTCGAGACCCGCGGCCTCCTGGAGCGTGACCGCTTCGTCGACGGCGCGGTCCTCGATCTTCTTGAACGCGGCGGGTGTCAACTCGCCTCGTGCGAGCTGTTCTCGTGCGGTGGCGAGGTACGGCGGACGGAGCAGGCTGCCAATCGTTTCGGCGCGGATCTCAGAATTGGAAATCATGCGCGCATTGTAATCCCAAGGAAACGCAGAGTCCCGCAATCTGCTAATATGCGGACCCACAAAGGAGGGCCTGTCGACATGACCGCGCGTGCCGATCTTGCACGGGACAGGTCCGCCTTCCGCTCACCGGCGTAGTACGGGCGGACCTTCCTCTTCATTCTCAAGAACAACACACGACTGAAGAAGGAGATCCGACGTGTCTTCACTGGAACGTCTGGGATGGAATTCGTTTTTCGAGGAACAGGTTCACCGCGGCGATGAACGCGTGCCGTTGCCGCTTCTTTGGTCGCGCATCGTCGAAGAGCAGCGCGAAGCCTACCGCGTCGCGGGCGAGTACGAAGGATGGGTGGAGATCAGCGGACGGTTTCGTCACCAGGCGCAGCCGGCCGACTTCCCGGCCGTCGGGGACTGGGTTGGTGTGCGAGACGCCATCGTCCATCGCCGGCTCGACCGGCGCAGCACGATCGCGCGCGCGGCCGCGGGCGCTGCAACCGAGCGGCAGGTGATGGCCGCCAACGTCGACACGATCCTTCTGGTGACGGCCGCGACGCGCGATCTCAATCCGCGCCGCCTCGAGCGCTACCTCACGATCGTGTGGGACGCGGGCGCGGTGCCGGTCGTCGTGCTCAACAAGGCCGACCTGATCGACGATCCGCAGAACGCGCGCGAAGAGTTGCGCGGGCGGCTGCCGTTGGTTGACGTCGTTGCCGTCAGCGCGCTGGGCCTCGCGGAGGACGCGACGGTCGAGGACGCGCTGTCGCCGTACCTGCGACCGGCGCAAACCATTGCGCTCCTCGGTTCGTCCGGCGTCGGGAAGTCGACCATCGTCAATCGGCTCATCGGCCACGACGCGCACAGGGTCGGAGCGATCCGCGAACGCGACGGACGAGGGCGCCATACGACGACCGCGCGTCGGCTCCTCGAGCTTCCGTCGGGCGCGCTCCTGATCGACACGCCGGGGATGCGCGAGCTCGTGCCGTGGACAGAGCCCGGATCGGTTGACGGTGCGTTCGACGACATCGCCACGCTCGCGCGCGGCTGCCGCTTCGCCGACTGCGCGCACGAAGCGGAACCGGACTGCGCCGTGCTCGCTGCGGTCCACGACGGCCGGCTCGATCGCGATCGGCTCGAGCACTACCGCCGCCTGCTCCGCGAGGCCGCGTTCGAAGAGCGCAAGCGCGACAAGGCGGCGGCCGCGAACGCGAAGCGCCGATGGAAGCAGACGCAGCAGTCGCTCGAGGCTCTCTATCGCGATCGCGACCGATCGTAGCATGTGCCGAGTGCTCGCGATCATCCTGATGTTGTGTGGCGCGGCCCTTTCGGGGCTGCGCGGCGGGCCTGAAAGGCCCGCCCCACCGGTTTATCGCGTGCAGCTGGACACGACAAAAGGACCGATCGTCATCGAGGTGCGCCGCGACTGGGCGCCGCATGGCGCCGATCGCTTCCACGAGCTGGTGACGAGCGGCTACTACGACGACAATCGATTCTTCCGCGTCGTCGCAGGGCGGTGGGCGCAGTTCGGCATCAACGGCGATCCCGCCGTCGCCAGGGCGTGGCGCGGCAAGACGATTCCCGACGATCCGCGTAAGGAATCGAACGTGCGCGGCACCGTCGCGTTCGCCTTCGCGGTTCCGAACGGGAGAACGACGCAGGTCTACATCGCGTTGAGCGATCTGTCGTCCACGCAGGACGCGCAGGGCTTCGCGCCGTTCGGCCGCGTCGTCTCGGGCATGGAAGTCGCCGACGCGCTGAACAGCGAATACGGCGAAACTTCCGGCGGCGGCATTCGCGCAGGTCGACAGCAACCGCTTTACGATCTTGCCGGGGGCGGCAACGTCTATCTCGATCGAGAATTCCCGCGACTGGATCGAATCGTCCGAGCGAGGGTCATCCCGTGAACATCCAAGATCTGAAAACGATGATCGACTATCACTACTGGGCGCGCGATCGGATGCTCGACGCGATCGAGCCGCTCTCCACCGACCAGTACAATCGCGATCTCGGCAACAGCTTCAAGTCGATCCGCGACACCGCGACGCACATCTACGCCGCCGAGTGGGCCTGGTACCGGCGCTGGCAGGGCGAATCGCCCACGGCCCTGCTGGCCTCGGATCGATTCGCGGATCTCGCGGCGCTGCGGCAGGCCTGGATCGAGCACGAGCGGAAGATGCGCGCCTTCGTGGACGGACTCGACGAGGCGGACGTCGAGCGCGTCATCGCCTTCAAGCTGTTGAGCGGCCACACCGGCGCGTCGCCAGTCTGGCAGATGGTTCAGCATGTCGTGAATCACGCGAGCTATCATCGCGGCCAGATTACGACGATGCTGCGGCAGCTCGGCGTGCCGCCGCCGAAGCCGCTCGACATGATTGCCTATTACCGCGTGAAGGAGACCGCGGCGAGGGGTTAGGTGCTGGCTGGCGCTCGAGCCCGTCTGGATCGAGTCACGATCGCGAAAGGCGCGGCGGCGGCCGCCCTCGTTGCCGCGTGCCTGGCCTGCCATGCGGATTCGGTCCCGGTTGCCGCGTTCTGGTACGAAGACGGTGCGTTGACGCTGCCGCGCGCTGCAGACACCGGGCTCGGCGGGCCGCTGACGGACCACGAGATCGAATCGATTCGGCAAATTTCACGCAACGAAGTCGAAAAGGCGTTTGCGGGCCTGCGGATTGTGATCGGCGAGACGCGGCGCGGTTTCTGGCACGTCGCTGTCGTTCAGGACGTGCCGCGCCGATCGCCGCATCCGCTCCCGAGCTCCGGCGAATCGATCCCGCTCGGCCCGCTCGGCGGATACGGATCGGTGGGGTTCGTCGCCGTCGCGCTGGCGGCGATGCGCTACGCACCGGCGGACGCATCGCGCCAGACGATCGTCGAAGGCATCGGCCGCGGTATCGGCCGCGTCGCGGCCCACGAGTTCGGCCATCAGATCCTCGGTCCCTCTGCTGCGCACAGCGACGACGACGAAAGCAGCTACGAGTACGGCAGCCCGGATCGAGCCGCGCAGTACTACGGACAACTCCATTGGGCGAAATGGAGACCGTTGCTCCAGCGGAGGCTGGGACGCTAGCCGCAACGGTCCCCGCGCGTTGAACGCCGTCCCGCTAGCTGCCGCAGATCATGGCGCCTGAGCTGTCGGTCGTGCAGTTGAAACTGTTGACCAGACGGACGGCTTCAACCGTCAACGAGCCGAGGCCGAACAACGCGTTCGAGATCGAGACGCCGCCGTTTGTGGTGCTGAAAACACTGGTGTTCTCGGTGCTGACCTGGGCCTGCACGACCAGGGTGTGCGTCCCCACACCGACATTGGGCAGGAGGAAATTGAAGCTGTGCGCGGACGACGTATCGAGGACCAGCGTGATCTCCTCTGGCGTCAGCGTGCAGGTCGTCGGGCTGACCGCACACTCGCCGGTGAAGATGAAACCGAGGTTCGCGGACAGCGACTGAATCCGCTGATCGAACACGACGCCCCGGCTCAGATCCGGCAGCGTCTGGTAACCGGTGCAGTTGGTCTGACAGCCGGGGCTGGACGGATCGAGCAGCACGCGCACCTTCACGGTGCCTTCAGCGACGGCAGTGCTCGTC
>Ga0070699_100006272_pt1 | contig 10376 bp, 6 predicted proteins | sample KBSK1503metaG_FD_65473 | JGI IMG/M metagenome (GOLD analysis project Ga0070699, IMG submission 65473) | Corn, switchgrass and miscanthus rhizosphere microbial communities from Kellogg Biological Station, Michigan, USA - KBS K1-50-3 metaG | ecosystem: Host-associated > Plants > Roots >... | reverse complement strand
GAAGCGAATGTTGACGCTGTCCTGCACAAGATTCAGGGCACCCGTCAGATGCAGAGAACGAACTCAAATCGAGTGCGCGTGTGATCCGTTGAGAAGGCTTTCAAGGCTTGGGAATTGATAAACAGCAGGGATTGGTAACAGATGAGCACAGTAGAACTCTTAGGTAAACAGGAATACAAATACGGTTTCGTGACAGACATTGAGTCTGACGTTATCCCCCGTGGGTTGTCGGAAGACACCATTCGACTGATCGTTGAAAAGAAGAACGAGCCCGACTGGATGTTGGAGTTTCGGCTGAAGGCCTATCGACACTGGCTGACAATGACGGAGCCGAAGAACTGGCCAAACATTTCATATCCCGAGATCGACTATCAGGACGTTATTTACTACAGCGCCCCCAAGCTTAAGCCTACGAAAGCCAGCCTGGACGAAGTAGACCCGGAACTCCTGCGCACATTTGAAAAACTCGGCATTCCCTTGACGGAGCAAAAGCAACTTGCCGGGGTTGCGGTCGATGCTGTGTTCGACTCGGTTTCCGTGGCTACCACCTACAAAGAAAAACTTAAAAAGCACGGTGTTATCTTCTGTTCGTTTACTGAAGCGATTCGTGATTATCCGGACCTGATTAAGAAATATCTCGGCTCGGTAGTTCCGACAAACGACAATTTCTTTGCGGCGCTCAATAGTGCGGTGTTTTCGGATGGCTCATTTTGTTTTATTCCGAAGGGGGTGCGCTGTCCGATGGAGTTGTCGACCTACTTCCGAATTAATAATTCAGAGTCGGGGCAGTTTGAAAGGACCTTAATAGTTGCCGAGGAAGGCTCATATGTTTCTTACCTCGAGGGCTGCACGGCTCCCAAGTTTGACAAGAACCAATTGCATGCTGCAGTAGTCGAATTAGTTGCGCTGGATGACGCTCAGATCAAGTATTCCACCGTGCAGAATTGGTATGCCGGGGATGAACAAGGCGTCGGCGGTATCTACAACTTCGTCACCAAACGCGGCAAATGTGCCGGCCGGAATTCAAAGATTTCGTGGACCCAGGTAGAAACCGGTTCGGCCATCACCTGGAAGTATCCGTCCTGCATCCTGCAGGGAGACAATTCGATTGGCGAGTTCTACTCAGTTGCCCTGACCAATCATGCCCAGCAGGCCGACACCGGAACAAAGATGATCCATCTGGGCAAGAACACTCGCTCGACGATCATTTCGAAGGGAATCGCCGCAGGCAAATCGAATAATAGCTACCGCGGCCTCGTGAAAGTAATGCCGAAAGCGGAGAACGCGCGAAACTATACCCAGTGTGACTCGATGCTGATCGGTTCAAATTCTGGCGCGAATACGTTCCCTTATATAGAGGTGATGAACAACACTTCGAGTGTGGAGCATGAAGCCTCAACTTCGAAGATTAGCGAAGAGCAGTTGTTCTACCTCCAGCAACGCGGCATTTCCCAGGAAGACGCCGTTTCGTTGATTATTAACGGTTTTTGCAAGGATGTATTTCTGCAGTTGCCGATGGAGTTTGCTGTCGAAGCGCAAAGGCTTCTGGGAATGAAGCTCGAAGGCAGCGTCGGCTAAACCGGTGACAGGTGGCACGGTCACAGGTGACAACGAAATCTCTCGTGTCACTTGTACGGAGTTCACTTGTCACTTTTTGTTGAGGAGCAATCATAAGTGTTAGAAATCAAAAACTTACATGCGGGCATTGATGGCAATGAGATCCTGAAGGGGATCAATCTGACCGTGAAAAAGGGTGAGATTCACGCCATCATGGGCCCGAACGGCTCGGGTAAATCGACCCTGGCTAAGGTTCTCGCCGGACATCCGGCATACGAAGTGACGAAAGGCGAGGTTATCTATCAGGGAAAAAACCTCCTGGAGATGGCTCCTGATGAGCGCGCGCGCGAAGGCGTCTTTATGGCCTTTCAATACCCGATTGAGGTCCCCGGTGTTTCCAACGCGCAGTTTCTCCGACTTGCCTACAACGAGAAGCGCAAGCATCTGAGCGAAGAAGAGCTCGATCCGCTCGAGTTCAAGGATCTCTTAAAGGAACGAGCTAAGGTTGTTGAGATGGATGCGAGCTTTATGACGCGCTCGGTTAACGAAGGCTTTTCCGGCGGCGAAAAGAAACGCAACGAGATTCTACAAATGGCGGTGCTCGAGCCGAAACTGGCCGTGCTTGACGAAACCGACTCGGGTTTGGACATTGATGCCTTGCGCATCGTTGCCGGCGGAGTCAATCAACTGCACAACTCAGAAAACGCCATCATCCTGGTGACACATTATCAGCGCCTGCTTAATTACATTGTGCCCGATTTCGTCCACGTGCTGGCCGGCGGTCATATCGTCAAAGAGGGCGGCAAGGAATTGGCACTCGAACTCGAACAAAAGGGGTACGACTGGCTCAAAACGGCCGAACCGGAAACGACCGGTGCCGGCGCGCAGGTACGTTAACAAACATGGTTACTGAAATAATCACCAGAGAGAATTCTTACCACGTGGCGTTTCGAGCGCTCCAGGAGAGTCAACCAGACTCGCCTGGATCATGGCTTACCCGCCTGCGTGAAAGTGCGATGGAGTCTTTTCAGGAGCTGGGCTTCCCCTCGGTCAAAGATGAGGAGTGGAAATATACCAACGTCGCGCCAATCGCCAGAATCGATTTTACGCCGGCCAAATCAGCGACAACAGAAAAAGTTGGATCCGATGATGACGAGCTGACAGCCTTCGAATTCGTTGAAGCCAAACATAGTCAACTGGTTTTCGTTAACGGCCAACTGCGCAGCGACCTCTCTTCGTTAACCGATCTGCCTCCGCAAGTCGTGACCATGGATCTGTCCCGGGCGATCTCGGATGAACGATATGGCGAAATTGCGTGGAGGCATCTGGCACAGCAGGCCGACTATGTGGCCAATGGGTTCACCGCACTGAACACGGCCTTCATTTCGCATGGCATATTTGTTTACATTCCAAAGGGCATCACAGTTGAGTCGCCCATACATCTGTTATTCGTCTCTGAGGGCGCGCAGACGGCAAACTTCCCTCGCGTGCTGGTGGTTGCTGAAGAGAACAGCAGCGCAACTGTGATTGAAAGCTACGCCGGCAGACAGGACGCTCAATATTTTACGAATTCCGTGGTCGAGCTGGTGCTGAAGGATGGCGCGCGACTCGAGCATTATAAAGTCCAGCGGGAGAGCACTCGAGCTTTTCACATTGCTACTACTGCGGCTGATTTGGGGCCGAATTCGCGTTACGACGCAACCACGATCACCTTTGGCGCCGAGCTTTCGAGACACGACATTAACGTGACCATGGACAACGAGGGCGCCGAGTGCTGGGTAGACGGCTTATATCTGGTCACCACCGGACAACACTCCGACACGCACTCTTTAATCGATCATAGAAAGCCGCATTGCACCAGCCATCAGCTTTATAAGGGAATCCTTGACGGCAAATCGCGAGCGGTATTTAACGGCAAGGTCTTTGTTCGCCACGATGCCCAAAAGACCGACGCCATGCAAACCAACAAGAATTTGTTGCTTTCAAATGAAGCCCGGGTGGATACCAAGCCGCAACTCGAGATTCTGGCTGATGATGTAAAGTGCGCTCATGGCGCCGCAGTGGGACAGATTGATGAAGATGAATTGTTCTATCTGGAGACACGGGGCATTCACCACGACCTGGCGCGCAATCTTTTGACTTACGGGTTTGCGGAAGAAGTAATTGGGAAGATAAAGATCGAATCGATCAGAGCGCAGCTGGATAAAGCGGTTCTAAATCGATTGAACGCGCGCCTGGAAGCTTAGTCCAAGTGGGTCGTCGTGCAAGTAGTTTAGAGTACAAGCTTTAGCTTGCGCGGTAGCGAAAGAAGCAACCTTAAGGTTGAACTCTAAACTGCATGAGCGATTCCGACAGTTTTTGGAGTTGGTTCCATATGAAAGACGCTGTCCTGGTTATCATTGTCTTAGTTGCATTCTTATCGTGCGCTGAAAGCTCGGCACCAGCTTCCGCCCAAACCGTTTCCGCTGAGACTTCTTCTGGGACTTCCTCGGTGACTCTTTATGCGCCTCTTAAATACCACGACCAGAGCAGGGCAGTATTCGACTTTAAGGGGGGCGCGCGGCCGGCACCCCGCTGGGGGCGTTGGGACGTCGGATATGGTTTCATGTACGTCGGAATAGAGTTTGATTGGCTACAGAGTTCGTCTGCACTGGGTCATCGAAGCTTAATTAGGGACCTTGGCAAGCTTGACTGGACTGATAACTTCACAGTACCAGAGGTTGAGCCGCTGGCGAAGTTGAAGCCGGGCGAGCAAAGACAAATCAGCGTAGACGCGTCCGGCGCAGATGGGGCAGATGGCGCAGACGGCGACGGATTGCCTGGTACACGGGGTGAGAATGATGCTGATGCTGATGGTGTTGTGCGTTCCCGGACGACGCATGATCCAAGGCTTGTTCCCAGCCGTCGACCTTCACCGCCCTCAGGGCCAAAGCACGACGGCAAACCGAAAGTTGATCCATTGTTTGTGAAAGCGATCCCCGGTCACATGTACGTCATTCATGTGGTCGACGACAATAATGACTTTTATGTTCTGTTTCGCGTGGAGGCGTTGGAGACGGGAGACAACTGTACTATCTCCTGGAAGCTGATAACCGCTCCTGCTACCAGCGCGAAGGCAAACTAGCGGAATAAAACCATGGCCATTGCGGAAAATCTTGTCAGTTCAAAAACGCGCGACCATTGGGACGTCGAGCGTATTCGCAAAGACTTTCCGGTGCTGCGTCAAACCGTGAACGGTAAGCCACTGGTTTACCTGGACAATTCTGCTTCGTCGCAAGTCCCTCAGGTTGTGATCGATCGCGGCAGTATTTACCTCGAAGACGAACACTCCAACATTCATCGCGGAGTTCACTACCTCAGCCAGAAGGCCACGACTGCTTATGAAGGCGCGCGCGAGAAGGTGAAGCGCTTCATCAACGCCCGCGAGGCGAAGGAATGTATCTTTGTGCGCGGCGCGACCGAAGGCATCAATCTGGTGATGCACGGCTATGGACGCAAGTTCATCGGCCCGGGAGACGAGATCATCATCTCGGCAATGGAGCACCACGCCAACATCGTCCCCTGGCAGATGCTCTGTGAGGAAAAGGGCGCGATTCTCCGGGTAATTCCGATGAATGACGCCGGCGAGTTGCTACAGGATGAATATGATGCGCTCTTAAACGAGAAGACGAAGTTTGTGGCCTTCACCCAGGTCTCAAATGCATTGGGAACTGTAAATCCGGTGAAGCGCATGATCGATCAGGCGCATAAGTATGGGGTGCCGGTCCTCATTGATGGCGCTCAAAGCGCGCCCCACATGCTGGTCGATGTTCAGGACCTCGATTGCGACTTCTTTGCTTTCTCAGGGCACAAGATGTTTGCGCCCACCGGTAGCGGCATCATTTATGGCAAGGCTGAAATTCTGGAGAGGATGAATCCCTTCCAGGGTGGCGGCGACATGATCAAAAGCGTGACCTTTGAGAAGACGACTTATGCCGATCTGCCGAACAAGCTGGAAGCGGGCACTCCGGCAATTGCTTCTCAGATAGGTCTGGGCGCCGCGATTGATTATTTAAACTCCATCGATCGGGTCAAAGCTGAAGCGCATGAGCACGAGTTGCTGCGTTATGCGACCGAGCGGCTTACGGCAATCGAAGGGGTGCGGATTATTGGTACTGCGCGAGAGAAAATCAGCGTGCTGTCATTCGTGATCGATGGCATTCATCCGCATGACATCGGAACAATTCTCGATCAGGAGGGCATTGCCGTGCGGGCCGGTCACCACTGCGCGCAGCCGGTAATGCAACGGTTCAAAGTTCCCGCGACCGCGCGTGCGTCCTTTGCTTTCTACAACACGAAGGAAGAAGTTGACGTCCTGGCGCGGACGGTTGAGCGGGTGATTGAAATCTTTTCTTAGGTAAATGTAAATAGTAAATGGTAAATGGAGTAGTGCTTCGTTAGTAACATCAAAGCTGATGGTAGTTCTTAATTTGAGTTGCTCTCTGTGCGTCCTTTGTGTTCTCTGTGCCTCTGTGGTGGAAAACGGAGGAAAACACTCACCACAGAGTCACAGAGAACGCAGAGAATGCACAGAGATGCGGAAATTAGGACAATGCTGAGCTGATTATGAAATTGCCACGCGGATTTACAAGAACCATTCACCATTCACCATTTACCATTTCACTGCTTTTAATATGTCTGAATTAAGCGAACTCTACCAACAGGTCATCCTCGATCACAACAAGAAGCCGCGAAACTTTCGCAAGCTGGAGACGGCCAATCACAGCGCTGAAGGATTTAATCCACTCTGCGGCGATCAGTTGACTGTCTACTTGAATCTCGAAAATGACGCGGTCGTGGAAATAAGCTTCGAAGGCTCCGGCTGCGCTATTTCTAAAGCCGCCGCGAGCATGATGACCCAGGCCATCAAAGGGAAGAGCAAGCAGGAAGCCGAACAGCTTTTCAGTGAGTTTCATCGAATGGTGACCGGCGAGCTCGATGAGGTGAATACTCAAAACGGTCTCGGCAATCTTAAGATCTTCTCAGGCGTGCGGGAGTTTCCCGTACGCGTCAAATGCGCCTCGCTGCCCTGGCACACAATGCATGCGGCTTTGAACAACCAGGAAATTGTGTCGACCGAGTAGTCGCTGCGAATCCATGGAAAATCCAGGTCTGCACCAGACCGGTGGAAAGCCCGAGCCAATTACCCCGGGCTGGCCTCACGATGTACACCGGAATATCAATAGTCAGTAATCCAATTTGAAAAGGACGAGACACTCAGTGAGTATCCCGCCCCTTGTTGGCTGGCCGAATGAAAAAGTCCTCGGCAGATCGCCTACTACTGTTTCGGACCCACGACGGGTCCATCGCCGATAATGAAGTAGCCCGGTGGTGGCACAACATGAGTCTCAGCGTAGGATTTAGCTGCCTGCGCCTCAGCGTTTACCGCGTCTTGATTCTGCTGACTATTACTCTTTGGAACTACGACCGTCAGGTAATTACGAGTAACGTTGCCTGAGGAGTCCGTAGCCACAACTACTATCAGATAAACTCGGCCATCGCTACCGGAACTACTCTCAGCGCGAAGTCTCAAAGTTCCCGGCGCGATATCCTTTGCGTCTGGTGAGTTTTCGCCGCCTTGGGTGACATCATCCTCATCGCTGAAAACCAGGACCTGGGTCACTACCGGACCACCGCTGTTATCCGTCGCACTGACAGTGAGGCCAACGTTTATGAGATTGCCATTGGCTGGCCACAGAGACGAGACTGCAACCGAGGCGGTAATCGTCGGTCCGACAGTATCGTTTACAGTAATCGTAACTGTCGCCACATTAGAGTTAGCCGTCCCATCAAAAGCCTGGTAGGTGAAGCTATCTGTCCCAGTGAAGTTCAGGCCAGGAATATAGCTAAACGAACCGTTTCCGTTTAGTACCAGCGTACCGTGCGAAACATTCGACACGAGTTGTGCCGTCAGCGAGCTGTTATCAATGTCGCTGTCATTGGAAAGTACACCGGGTGCGGGCACATTCAGCGGCGTGTTTGAGTTAGTGCTATAAGCATCACCACTCGCTACAGGAGCATCGTTAACGTTATTGACCGTAACCGTCACAGTCGCGGTATCGGTACCACCGTTACCGTCCGAGACGGTGTAGTTGAATGTGTCGCTGCCGAAGAAGTTAGCATTCGGAGTGTAGCTTACCGAACTGCCGTTATTGGTGACCGAACCATGCGAACCCTGAGTTACGGCAGAGACGGTCAGTGTATCGCCATCAGCATCAGTATCGTTGCTGAGGACGCTGATGTTGTTGGCGCCACTGTCTTCATTAATAGTTGGAGTGTCATTAACCGCATCCGGACCGTCCTGAACATTCGTGACCGTAACCGTAACAGTCGCGGTGTCGGTACCACCGTTGCCGTCCGAGACGGTGTAGGTGAAAGTGTCGGATCCAAAGAAGTTCGCATTTGGTGTGTAACTCACCGAACTGCCGTTGTTCGTAACGGAGCCATGCGCACCTTGCGTAACGCCAGAGACGGTCAGTGTATCCGCATCCGCGTCAGTGTCATTGCCGAGAACGCTGATCGTGTTGGCGCCGCTGTCTTCATTAATAGTTGGCGAATCATCAACAGCATCAGGATTATCATTGATTGTGTTGACCGTTACGTTAACAGTACCGGTCGCGCACTTCGAATCGGGTGCACTATTCGTGGTCCCGTTATCGCAAACCTGATAACTAAAGCTGGCAGCCCCGTTGTAGTTCTGCTGCGACGTGTAAGAGATCGTACCGCCCGTGAGCGTGACAGACCCATGCGTATTGCCGGTCGCAGTGACACTTGTCACGGTCAAAGCCTGACCGCTTTCGTCTGGCCCTGCATTGTCATTGTTCGTGAGATCGGCGGCCGAGAAATTCAGTTGTGTATCTTCGTCGGTGCTTTTCTCATCGGTGTTGGCGACTGGGTCATCGTTCACTTCCGTAACCGTAATGTTAACGGTTGACGTATTTGACGTGTGACTGCCGTCATTAACGTTGAAGGTAAAAGAGTCAGGTCCGTAATAATCCGCGGTCGGGTTGTAGGTGCGGTTTGCTCCAGAGCCCGTAAGTGTGCCATGCGTCGGTCCACTTACGATCGTGTAGGTAAAAGTTGGGGTAGGATTCGGACTGACTGCGTTAAGCGTGATCCCCACCGAATTATCTTCCGCAGTAACCGAAGACTGGTCTTCAGTGCCGGGAGGATTGTCTCCATTGTTACCGGCCTCGATGGCGTTCTCGATAGCATCGGGAACATTTGCGAAGAAGTCGTAACCCGTTTGCTGTTCAACTGCGTCCACGGTCGTTATATAGGTATGCCAATCCGTGTTTCTGATGCCCTGAACATTGGGCACGATTACAGCTATCGTCCTTGTCGCGGCGGTTACCCGTGACACGTCGTCGCCAGCGGCCTTTGGCAAAACCAGTACTACTTTCCAAGTGTAAGCGGGAACAGTAACGTGGCCATTTGCGATGGTCGTAAACGTACTAGTTCCGTTGCTGCCCCCGACACCTAATGGACCGGAAACTATATAGAGTTCATTGTTGGCGTCCGCCAGAGATCGCAGATCACCTTCCATAGCGGCCCATGGGCCCTGATTGTTATCAGGGGCCTGGGGAACCATGTTCGACATCAGGAAAGTCTCCTGATTGATTGGAACCCGATTTTGATTGTCTCGATCGGCGTTCGGTGTCATGTGTCCGCGGTCGAATCCGCTATTTGAATAATCGAACGCCTGCACGCGATACCATGAAGGATCGACTGCGGGATCCGGCCGGAAGCTATCAACTCGCGCCAGGGATCCATACCAGGAGTTGTCGAGGTGCCAGCTCACCCAGTTCGGTGTTCCCTTATCGCGATTGTATGACAGAGAGTAAGTCGGCTTCTCCATCAGATAGTTATTAAAGTCGCCCAGCGAATTGGTGGCATTTGACGGATTGCCCATCGTCAGATGCACGCTCGGCGGATATGGAGCAGCCTGGCCGGCGCCGACCACCGTGAAGGACCAGACATAGTCCGCCTTAAGCGTGTCATCACCCGGCGTACTATCGTCCGTATCCTGATCGTGCACGGCTCCCTGGTAGACAGTGCCCGTACATTGTTCGCCAAATTGGAAATTAACATTTGGCGTGATGACGTAGGTCCTGGAGCCGTTAGTGACTGCGACGGTGGCATCGTTATGCAGGCCGGTCGAAGCACAATTGATGTTGAACCATGAGCCGGTAACATCGACGGGTTCAGTAAAGTTGACCGTAATGCTGGTGTCATGTGGAGCACCCGTCGAGTTTTTGCGCGGATCCACGTTTAGGACATAGGGTCCGATCTCGACGATTGGCGTGTTGGTCGAAGGACTAGGCGCGCCGGTTACAAAGTCAAGATTGTTGTGATCCGAATCGGTGTCGCCATTGTTCTTGCGGAAGATCGCAGTGGTGTTGTTCGGCGCAGGAGCATTCGCGCTGCCCTCGTGACAATCGGCAGTACCGTAGCCGACCAGATCTACCAGCGTAGGATCTCCCAGTGGACAACCTGTCAGTTCATCGCCGTTATTGGACAGCGCGATTTTTCCGGTCGTACCACTGATATTGATGCTTCCCAGGACATTAGCAGGCGGCAACGGTGCGCCTGGAGCGCCACCACTGGCGAGCGAAATCAGGTAATAGCCTCCCGGCGGTATGACGCCGCCCAGAGGTTGCACCTGCCACGAAGTGCCACTGGCGGAAGCGTACTGAATCGTCCAACCGCCGACGTCCACTGGGCTGGCGGTTGGGTTATGGAGCTGAACAAAGTCATTGTGGTAAGTCGCGCCCGAGTTT
>Ga0070699_100006269_pt1 | contig 10378 bp, 11 predicted proteins | sample KBSK1503metaG_FD_65473 | JGI IMG/M metagenome (GOLD analysis project Ga0070699, IMG submission 65473) | Corn, switchgrass and miscanthus rhizosphere microbial communities from Kellogg Biological Station, Michigan, USA - KBS K1-50-3 metaG | ecosystem: Host-associated > Plants > Roots >... | reverse complement strand
GCCAAGACGCAGAGCGCGCTGCTCGAAGTGATGCAGGAGTACCAGGTCACGCTCGAAGGGCACGGCCTTCCGGTGCCGAAGCCGTTCATGGTGCTGGCCACGCAGAACCCGGTCGAAACGGAAGGGACGTATCCGCTGCCCGAAGCGCAGCTCGATCGATTCCTGTTCAAGATCGAGATCGGCTACCCCTCGAGCGCAGAAGAAGTGGACGTGGTCATCCGGGCAACGGATGCACAGGCCGGCAACGAGCTGCCGCTCTCGCAGGTCACGCCGTGCCTCGACGCCGCCGGGGTGACCAAGCTGCAGCAGCTGGCCGCGCAGCAGCGGGTCGATACGCAGGTCGTCGACTACGCGGTCAGGCTGGCGCGCGCGACGAGGGAGTACCCGGGACTCGCCTTTGGCGCCAGCTCGCGCGGCGCGCTTGCGCTGGTGCGCGGGGGACGCGCCGCGGCGCTGCTCGACGGGCGCGACTACGTGACGCCCGACGACATCAAGCGCATCGCGCTGCCTGCGCTGCGCCACCGGGTGGCGCTCGCGCCGGACGCGCTGCTCGAGGGGCGCAGGACCAACGACCTGCTCACCGGTGTCATCGAGTCCGTCGCCGCACCTCGTGTCTAGAAACCGCAGGCTCCCGTTCCTTCCAGCCCGTTCGGCAATCGTGACGATTGCGACGGCTGCTGTTGTCGCGCTGGTCGCGCTGGTTCTGGGAGTCCGACCCGACGTCGCCGGTCGGGCTGCCCTCGCCGCGCTCGCCGCTGTCGCGTTGATCGCCGGAGCGGACTACGCCGTCACGCGCCGCGCCTGGCGGCGCGCGGCTCCGCGCATGACGCGGCGCCTGCCGTCGGCCTTCGCGATCGGCGTGCGGAAGCCGGTGGAGCTCGCGATCGAAATCGAGGGATCGGCGGACTGGCCGTGCGAGGTGTACGACCACGCCGACGCGACCCTCTCCACCGAGGGCCTCCCCGTCCGGCTGCGCGTGCGGGGCGGGACGCGCGCGACCACCACGTACATGGTGATGCCGACCCGTCGCGGTGAAGTCACGTTCGCACCCGCCGACATCCGCGTGCGGTCGCGCTGGGGATTCTGCGAGCTGCTCGAGACGATCGGGACCAGCGAGGTGCGGCGCGTGTATCCGGACTTCGCGCAGGTCGCCCGCTACGCGTGGCTGGCCGGCGATCGCCGCCTGCAGGAGATCGGGATCAAGACCTACCAGCGGCGCGGGCAGGGGACGGACTTCAAACAGCTCTCGGACTACCGCATCGGCGACTCGGTCCGGCACATCGACTGGCGCGCCACGTTGAGGCTGGGCAAACCGATCGTCCGCGAGTTCCAGGACGAACGCGACCAGTGCGTGCTGTTCCTCGTCGACTGCGGGCGGCGCATGCGCGCCGACGATCGCGACCAGGCCATCGGCACGACGCACTTCGACCAGGTGCTGAACGCGGTGATGCTGCTGACCTACGTTGCGCTGAAGCAGGGTGACGCCGTCGGCGCCATCACGTTCGGCTCGCCGGCGGGAGAGGAGCGCGCGTTCGCGCCGCGCAAGGGGACGCAGGCGCTCAACGCGCTGATGGGCGAGCTCTCCGGCGTCCAGCCGACGCCGACGCATTCAGACTACGTGGCCGCCGCGCAGGAACTGCTGCGCAGGCAGCACAAGCGCGCCCTCGTCATCGTGATCACCAACTTCCGGGACGAGGACAGCACCGAGCTCGGTCACGCGCTTCGCCTGCTTCGCTCGCGCCACCTGGTCCTGCTCGCCAGCCTTCGCGAGCGAGTCGTCCGCGAGCTGATCGCGCAGCCGCTCGGCAGGGAGCGCGCGGCCATCGAGGTCGCCAGCGCGCACCTCTACGAGCAGGCGCGGCGCGATGCGTTTGCGCGCCTCGCCGCGCGCGACGCGATGATGGTGGACGCCGAGCCCGAGCGGCTCGGCGTCGAGCTGGTCAACCGCTATCACGCCATCAAGCGCGCCGGCTTGATCTGAACACCCGCATCTATACTGTGCGCGTGATCGACGCACTGCCGCGGCCACCCTCGGCTTCGGATCTCGATCAACTCGCCCGGCTGCTGGCCGACGTCGTGGCCGGCGGCGCCAGCGTCAGCTTCATGCACCCGTTTTCCGCGGACGCCGCGCGCGAGTGGTGGCGCACGACGCTCGAGCGCGCCGACCCGCGGGCGATCGTGCTCGTCGCGCGCGACGACACAGGCGTGGTCGGCAGCGTCTCGCTCCATCCGGCGTGGCCGCCGAACCAGCCGCACCGCGCCGACATCTCGAAGCTTCTCGTGCATCGCCGCGCGCGGCGGCGCGGCATCGCGCGTGCGCTGATGCAGGAGATTGAAGCGCGCGCGCACGCGGCCGGGTTCACGCTGCTGACGCTCGACACGGTGCGCGGGGATGCGGCCGAGCAGCTGTACACGTCCGCGGGCTGGCAGCGCGTCGGCGTGATTCCCGACTACGCGCTGTACCCCGACGGCCGGCCGTGCGACACGGTCGTCTTCTACAAGAGGGTCTGAACGCGCGGCGGATAGACGCCGCGCACCTGGTTCCAGCGCACCGCGACGACGTCGAGGAACCCGCGCGCGCCCGACGCGAGGCTCACCTTGCTCCCGCGGCCCCAGACCCACGTGACGGGAATCTCGCGGATCGTGAGGCCCGCGCGCCGCGCGAGAAACAGGATCTCGACGTCGAAGCCAAAGCCATCGAGCTGCTGCAGCGGGAAGAGCGTCTCCGCCGCGCGGGCGCTGAACAGCTTGAAGCCGCACTGCGTGTCGTCGATCCCGCGCAGCACCATGAGCTTCACCATCCAGTTGAACACCCGGCCGATGGCGTGACGCACCCACGGTTCACCAACCCTCCGCGCGCCGTCGGCCTCGCGCGACCCGACGAAGACCTCGCCGCCGTTGTGCGACGCCTCGAGGAACCGTGCAAGCTCGGAGATTGGCATCGACAGGTCGGCGTCGGCGAGGAACCGCCATGCCCCGCGCGCCGTAAGCATGCCGCGGCGGACGGTCGCCCCCTTCCCGGCATGTTCGGCGCGAATGAGTCTCACCCTCGTGTCGCCGCGTGCCGCCGCGTCCGCGACGGCCGCCGTCCGATCCGTGCTTCCGTCGTCGACGACGATCAGCTCCGCGTCGAGCGACAGCCGTTCGAGTTCCGCCACGATCTCGGCGATCGTCCGGGCAATTCGTCCTTCTTCGTTGAATGCGGGGACTACAACCGACAGAAACGGGGCTGGCATCGACGGCGATGAGCCTAGCACCGTCGCCTTGACTTCGCTGCCGCCACTTCCTACACTTGCCGAGCTTACGCCGAAGCGCCTCGGGGCCGCTGTTCCTCCAATGGCTTCATAAGTCCGCTCATAGAGCGGTCCTCGGAGCGCCTGGGATTGTCCCAGGCAGTTTCGCGCATCGGAGGGACACGGCTATGCCGACCGGGACCATTGCACGTCTCCTCATCGACAAAGGGTTCGGGTTCATTCGCGATGAGGGCGGCATCGAGCATTTCTTCCACCGCAGCGCCGTTCGTGGCGCCGTTTTCGAGTTGCTGCGCGAAGGACAACGAGTGGAGTTCACCGCGGAGGAGTCCACGAAAGGTCCGCGCGCCGGAGACGTTCGACTGATCGAAGCGTAGATCGATGACAGCCCGGCCCCCGGGGGGGCCGGGGAGCTGAACACCCGTTTTGCCTGCCTCTGGTTTTCCCACCCGCGCCTCCCGGCCCCGCACGTTCATCGTCGCCGCCGCCGTCATCGCACTGGCGCTGCTGGCGTACGCGTTCGCGAACGTCGGACGCTTTCTGTCGCGGGAAGATCCGATCGGCAAGGCAGACGCGATTGCCGTGCTCGCGGGCACGAGGATGGATCGCGCGCTGGAAGCAGCGGATCTGTACAAGGCCGGCTACGCGCCGCGCATCGTCCTCTCGCGGCAGGTGCCGGAACGATCGTTCCAGGTGCTCGCGGAGCGCGGCATCATCCTTCCGTCAGACGCCGACGTCATACGCGACACGCTGGAAAAGCTCGGCGTGCCGCGTGAGGCGATCGTGCTGCCTGAGCCGATTCACGACAACACGGCGCAGGAGGCGCAGACGCTGCGCCAGCTCGCCGTCGAGGGCAGATGGCACCGCATGATCGTCGTCACGTCGAAGTATCACCTGCGGCGCGCGGGGTTCGCCCTGCGGCGCGAGTTCCGCGGCGCCGACATCGACGTCGAGATGCACGGCACCCGTTACGACGATGTCGACCCGGAGCGATGGTGGACCAGCCGGAAGGATTGGCGGTGGGTGCTGAGCGAAGGAGGCAAACTCGTCGCATACGAGCTAGGCCTCGGTGCGTGATGCCCGCCTTCGCGCACGTGCTCGGCGGCGCCGCCTCTGCGGCAGTCTTCCTGAAACGCCGGCCCGCAGGCCGGCCTACGCTTCAGGCTTCAGAGCGGATGTTGCCCGCGCGCGGTCCTTTCGCAGACGGTTCTTCGTCGAAACTGACGCGCTGACCTTCGTTGAGCTGCTCGAACGCTCCCGACGTCACCGAGCTGCGATGGAAGAACCACTCCTGGCCCCCATCGTCACGGATGAAGCCGAATCCGCGGTCCCTGACCAACCGTTTAATCGTCCCGTTCGCCACGTCGCCGTTACCTCCGCGGCCGTCGGCAGACGGCCTCGTGGGTATTCCATCAAACTCCGTTCCACGCACACGGCCGACCTGAGCGTGGGCCCCTACGTCATCGATTCCCGTAGGGCGGACCTGTCGGGCTAGCCGCAAAGGCGGACCTTCAGGTCCGCCTATGTGAACAGTCTTCGCCATCCGGATAACGGTTTCAGCTCACCGGTCGCCGGCTGAAGCGTAAGGATGCGCGATGCAACCGCGGCCGCAAATCGCGAGTCGGCCGTGAGCACGATGCTGGTGAGCCCGCGCGCGGCGACGAGGCGCGCGTAGTCGGCCGCGAAGGCGCCGACCTCTGCGGGCTCGAGCATCGCACTGGGATGCTCGGCCAGGATGATGCGAGGGTCTGGCGCAATCGCGCGCCCCAGCCGCAGGCGCAGCCGCCCCGATGAGGTCAACGCGCCGACGGGCTTCGGCATGTCCGCGCGCGACAGCCCGACCTCCGCGGCAACCGACTCCACCTTTGCGCGCACCGCGGTATCCACATCGTGAAGCGCCAGCGTCAACGGTATCGTCAGGTTCTGTTCCACGCTCATGTTGTCGAGCACGACGGCGCGCTCGCTCAGCACGCCGAAGACGTCGAGCGACGAGAGCCACGAGTGGGCGTCGGCGATGGTCGTGGTCTGACGGTCGAAGATGCGGACCTCGCCGGAGTCCGGGACGGTCGCGGCGGTGATCAGGTTGACGAAGACTTCGGCGGCGGCGCGATCGAAACCGAGGAGCGCGATCGATTCACCTTCGCTGACGTCGAGCGCCCGAACGCGCAGCGGCCGCAGCGCGTGATAGTCCTTCTGGACGTCGCGCACCGCGATGGCGGGGGCGGACGCATCAGGCATGCGGCGCCGCGTCGCGAAGCCGGCGCCACGCGTCGGCGGGCAGCGTCACGGCGCCCGGCTCCCACCCGTGCGAGGGGTCGCCGTGGAAATCGGACCCGCCCGTCACGAGCAGCTTCAGGCTCGACGCCAGCTCGCGATACCGCTTCGTCGACGCGGGGTCGTGATCCGGGTGGAAGACCTCGAGCGCGTCGAGACCTGCCCGCGCGTACTCGGAGATGCGCGCGTCCACGGCCGTCTGTCCCGGATGTGCCAGCGACACGAGCCCGCCGGCCGCATGCACGATTGCGATGACCTCTTCGGGCGCGGCGCCGGCGCGCGGCACGAACGCCGGACGGCCGGCCGCCAGCCAGCGGTCGAACGCTTCGTTCGAGTCGGCGACGTAGCCGGCCGCGATCATGGCGCGGGCGACCTGCGGCCGCCCGACGGAACGTCCTCCATCGGCCTTCGCGGGGGCGAGCAGCGGCGCGACGTCGATCGGCATCCCGAGCCGGGCCAGGCAATCACCGACGGCCGTCACGCGCTCGATTCGCTGCGCGCGCTGGCGTGCGAGGAAACCCGACAGCTGCGCGTCCGCGGGGTTGACGAAGTAGCCGAGCACGTGGACGTCGCGTCCGTTCTCGACGGCCGTGATCTCGATGCCGGCGACCACCTCGATGCCGCGCACACGTCCTGCCGCCGCCACGTCGTCGACCGCGGCGGTCGTGTCGTGGTCGGTGACCGCCATGACCGTCAGGCCCGCTCGTGCGGCGCGTTCAACGAGCTCCGCCGGCGTGCAGCGGCCGTCGGAAGCCGTCGTATGAAGATGGAGATCGATCATCCCGCCGGCTCACCGCGCGGATGCGCGATGCGCTGCGGGGGATTGTCGAGGAACCGCCTTGCGGCTGCGCCCCTGGCGTTTCACGAGCGCGCGGTATTCGCGCACGAGCAGGTCGAGGTGGACGCGCTCTTCGTCGGCGAACTCGAGGAAGATCTGCTTGCCTTCCGAGTCCTCGAAGCGCTCGCCGTACTTCTTGAAGAAGCGGTGCGAATTGCGCTCGCAGCGGATGCCGATGAGCAGCGCCTGCTGATCGTTGACGCCGCGCAGGAGCCGGTCGGCGCCTTCCGCGAACAGCCCGTTGGCCGCCCCCTTGAAGAAGAGGAACGTCGGCCGCGATTCGAGCTCCGGGTCGCGGGCCAGCAGCTCGCGGTAGCGCGCTTCGAGCTTGCCGAGGTGCTCCTTCTCCTCCCCCGCGAGATCCTGGAACACCTTGCGGCCGCGCGCATCGCGGGCGACACGCGCCGCGCGCGAGTAGAACTCCAGCCCGCTCCGCTCGGTCGCAATCGCAATCCGCAGCGCGTCGCGCGCGAACAGCAGGTCGGTGTGGCCGGGTTCAGACGATCCGTGGCGCCCGGTCCGGCACTCCTCGCACGTCCCGTAAATCTGGACGACGCTCTGCGAGGGACTGAAGCTGCGCGCGGTCGCCACTTCCTCGATCAGCGCCTCGATGTCCGAGCTGAGAAACTCGAACGATCGGGTGCACGACTTGCAGATCAGGTGAAAGTGCCGCGGCTGCCGGTAGGAATGCTCGAAGCGGAAGCGGCCTTCGCCGAAATCGACCTTGCGGGCGATGCCGGCGTCCACCATCCACTGCAGCGTGCGGTAGACGGTGGCGCGGCTGATGCGTTGATCTTCGCGGCGAATCAGGTCGACGAGGTCGTCGGCGCTGAGATGTCCTTCCTGGCGCAGGAACACGTTGACGATCTGTTCCCGCTTGCTGGACCGCTTGCCGCCATCCGGCTTCAGCCGGCTGAGATCCGGAAGGTTGCTGTTCATCGCGGTACCTCAGCTGCCGAGCCGACCCGGCGGGGTTAGACGCTGAACGAGCTGCCGCACCCGCAGGTGGATGTGGCGTTCGGATTCTTGATCGTGAAGCCGCCGCCCGTCACCGTGTCGACGAAATCGACCTCGGCGCCCTTCAGGTAGCTGATGCTCACCGGGTCGATGAAGAGCTTCACGCCGTTGGACTCGAAGACCTGGTCCCCGACGCCACCACTTTCCTCGATCATCAGCCCGTACTGGAACCCGGAACAGCCGCCGCCCTGCACGAACACGCGGAGCCCGCTGCCGACCTTACCCTCTTCCGTGAGCAGCTCGTTGATCTTCGAGGCTGCCGTGGTGGACACATTCACCATTTTTTCGATTCTCCAGGGAGAAGATCCCCCAAAAATTATACTTGGCGGCTCCCGGAACCTTCAAGCTAGGCACCCATTATCGCGAGTTCTTTGGCGGATTCCTGCTCGATTTCCTTGTGCAGGCTGTTGCCGTGGGCGTCCATTGTGACAATTGCCGGGAAATCCTTCACGGTCAGGTGCCACATGGCCTCGGGGGTCCCGAACTCCATCAGTGAGACGCCCTCCACCCCGGTAATGGTCCGGGCGTAGAACTGGGCCGCGCCCCCTATACCGTTGAGATATACGGCGCCGGCTTCTTTCAACGCGGCCAGCGTCTTCGCACCCATTCCGCCCTTCCCGATGACCGCACGCACGCCGTACCGCTTGATGACATCGGCCTGATACGGCTCCTCGCGGATGCTGGTCGTCGGGCCCGCAGCCGTCACGCGCCAGTTGTCGCCGTCCTTCACGACGACGGGGCCGCAGTGATAGAGAACGGAGCCGCGCATGTCCACCGGCGGGTCGTGCTTCATCAGGTACGCGTGCACCTGATCGCGCCCCGTGAACAGGCGACCCGACACGAGGACGACGTCGCCGACCTTCAGCGAGCGCATCTGCTCCTCGGTCAGCGGCGCCTGCAGCGCAATCTCGCGTCCGGTGCGCTGGAAGCCCGCCTGGTCGGCCATCGCGATCACCGGGTTCGCGGGGTCGCGATAGAGCCACTGCTTGATGGCGCCGGTCTTCGCGTCGAGCACGACGCCGAGGCGGCGGAACGCCCAGCAGTCGTAGGCGACCGAGACGAAGAAGCTCGCGGGGAGGCGGTTCTGCACGCCGACCTTGCAGCCGATGAGCGACACGCGCCCGCCGAAGCCCATCGTGCCGATCCCGAGCTTGTTCACCTCGCCCATGATCGACGCCTCGAGCTCCGCGAGCCGCGGATCCGGGTTGATGTCGTCGAGCGTGCGGAACAGCTGCTCCTTCGCATGCACGTAGCCCGAGGTGCGATCGCCGCCGATGCAGACGCCGACCGCGCCGGGCGCACAGCCTTTACCCTGCGCGTTCCACACCGCGTGGAGAATGCACTTGCGAACGCCCTCGAGGTTGCGATCCGCGCGCCCGAGGTTCGGCAGCTCCACGGGCACGGAGTACTGCGCGTTCATGTTCTCGCAGCCGCCGCCCTTGAGGATCAACTTGATCTCGATGTCGTCGCGCTCCCACTGGTCGAAGTGCATGATGGGCGTGCCGGGCCCGAGGTTCGTGCCGGAGTTCTCGCCGGTGATCGAATCGACCGAGTTCGGCCGCAGCTTGCCGCGCCTGGTCGCTTCCGCCACCGCGTCGCGAATCTGGCTGCGCATCTCGACCTGGTTGGCGCCGATCGGCACGTGCACCTCGAAGGTCGGCATGCCGGTGTCCTGGCAGATGGCGCCCTCGCAGTCGGAGGCGAGGTCGATGTTCTCGGCGATGATCGCGAGCGCCTGCCCCGACTGCGTCGCCGGCGCCTCCTGTCCCATCGCGACCTTCATCGCGGCGCGGACGTCGGGCGGCAGGTCGGTCGAGGTCCGCACGACGAGCGACAGGACGCTGTCGAAGAACTGTGGAAGCATGCCGCAAGTATAATTTGTCCGAGACAGGGCCGACCTGAAGGTCGGCCCCTACGATCAGACGTGGTCGGCCCCCACGATCAGACGTAGTCGGCCCCCACGATCAGACGTAGTCGGCCCCTACGATCAGACGTATCGGCCCCTACGATCAGGCGTAGGGGCCGGTCTTCAGACCGGCCCTATCACGATGCAGTTTCGAACGGAGCACGATCCTCTCGGCGAGCTCGAAGTTCCCGCCGATGCGTACTACGGCATCCAGACCGCCCGGGCGGTCGCGAACTTCCGGATCAGCGACCTGCGCGCGCCGTCCGATCTGGTCGTCGCCACCGTGTTGATCAAGCGCGCCGCTGCCGAAGCCAACGCGGCGCTCGGACGCCTCGACACGCGTGTGGCGGGCGCCATCGTGCAGGCGGCCGACGAGATTCGCCACGGCGCGCTGCGCGAGCAGTTCGTGGTCGACGTCTACCAGGCCGGCGCCGGCACCTCTCACAACATGAATACCAACGAGGTGATCGCGAACCGCGCGGCCGAACTCCTTGGCGGCGCGCGCGGCGAGTACACGCTCGTGCACCCGAACGACCACGTCAACATGGGCCAGTCCACCAACGACGTGTTCCCGACGGCGACGCGCCTCGCGCTGCTCATCGGCATGCGGGCGCTCGTGGACGGCGCCCGCGGCCTGGCGTCGGCGCTGCAGGAGAAGGCCCAGGCGTTCGCGCACGTGCTGAAGGTGGGCCGCACGCATCTGCAGGACGCGGTGCCGATGACGCTCGGCCAGGAGTTCGGCGGCTACGCGGCCTGTGTCGAGCGCGGCGCGGACGACGTCGAGCAGGCGGCGGAGCAATTGAAGGAATTGAACCTTGGCGCGACCGCGGTGGGCACCGGACTGAACGCCGGAGAGGACTTCACGCGTCTCGCGGTCTCCAACCTCTCGCGCCTTCTCGCGGTGGACGTCGTCCCGGCCGCCAACAGGTTTCGCGTCACGCAAAGCATGGGCGACATCGTCGCCTACTCGGGCGCGATGCGGCGGCTGGCGGTGGAGCTCTCGAAGGTGGCGAGCGATCTCCGCCTGCTGAGCAGCGGGCCGCGCGCGGGGATCGCGGAGATCGTCCTCCCCGCCGTGCAGCCGGGATCGTC
>Ga0070699_100006268_pt1 | contig 10378 bp, 8 predicted proteins | sample KBSK1503metaG_FD_65473 | JGI IMG/M metagenome (GOLD analysis project Ga0070699, IMG submission 65473) | Corn, switchgrass and miscanthus rhizosphere microbial communities from Kellogg Biological Station, Michigan, USA - KBS K1-50-3 metaG | ecosystem: Host-associated > Plants > Roots >... | reverse complement strand
GGCATCGGCTGGGTCCCCTACGCGCTCGACCGCATGGACTTCGAGTGGGAGGACCGCTTCCACGACCTCGGTCTCAAGATGAAGCCGAGCGACTACTGGCGGCGGCAGTGCAAGGCCACCTTCCAGTTCGACCGCATCGGCACCAAGCTGATCGACGACATGGGCGTGGAGACGCTGATGTGGGGCTCCGACTACCCGCACGGCGACGGGGTGTGGCCCGACTCCACCAAGTACATCGCCGAGCAGTTCGGCCACCTGCCGCCCGACGTCATGCACAAGATGACCTGCGAGAACGCGGGCCGCTTCTACGGCCTGATCAAGTAGTCCCGGGGTCAGGTCTTACATTCCGACAATGTCGGAATGTAAGACCTGACCCCAACCTGTTACGCGCGGACTTCGAGGACCATGTTGGCGGGGGTCTGCGCCACCCGCCGGATCCGCGTGAAGCCCGCCTCGGTCAGCACGTCGCGCAGCCGCTTCTCGCCCGCCTGGGCGCCCAGCGCCAGCCCCACCTCCTGGCTCAGCGACGCGGGCGTGCAGAGCAGCGTCGACGCCGCGTAGTAGAGGCGCCCGACCGGGTTGAGGTTGTCCTCCAGCCGATCGTTGGCGAAGGGCTCCACCAGCATCCAGACCCCGCCCGGGGCGAGCGACTGGCGCACGTGGCGCGCCGCGCCGACCGGATCGCCCATGTCGTGCAGGCAATCGAAGAAGGTGACCAGGTCGTAGCCGGTGCCCGGATAGGCCTTGGCCGCGATCACCTCGAAGGAGACGCGATCCGCCATCCCGGCCTTGTCGGCCGCCTGCCGCGCCGCGGTGATCGACGCGGGGTGGTAGTCGAAGCCGGTGATCGTGGCGCGCGGGAACGCCTGGGCCATGATGATGCTGGACGCGCCGTGGCCGCAGCCCACGTCGGCGACCCGCCCGCCCTGCTCGAGGCGCGCCTTCACGCCGTCGAGGGCGGGGATCCACTGGCTCACCAGGTTCATCGCGTAGCCGGGACGGAAGAAGCGCTCGCAGCCCTCGTACACTCCCCCGTCGTGCTCGTGCCAGCCCACCCCCGCGCCGGTGCGGAACGCGTCGGTGATCTTCGGCTCGTCGCGGACCGAGCCCACGCTCAGCTGGAACGCGCCCGGCAGATCCGCGTCGAGCATCAGGAACGCCTGCTCCGCGGGCAGTGTGAAGCGGCCGGTCGCGGCGTCGTAGGTGACGTAGCCGCCCGCGGCCTGCGCGGACAGCCACTCCCGCACGTACCGCTCGCGCGTGCCGGTGCGCTTGGCCAAGTCCGCCGGGCTCAGCGGGCCGGCGCCGGCCATCGCGCGATAGAGGCCGAGCTTGTCGCCGATGGCCACGAGACCGGCGTGGAACGTGGCCGCGACGTCTGAGATCGCCTTGCCGAGGAACTCCTCGACCTTCTTCGGATCCAGCGTGGCTTGGTCGGGTGACATGATGGTTCTCCTCTGGCCGATCGGCCGTCTAGTTGGTTTCGAGATGGCGCTCGATGAGCGCGTTGATCCGCTCGGGATGGGTGACGGGGCCCATGTGTCCCACCCCGTCGACCTCGATCGCGCGCACGCGCGGCAAGACCTTCGTGAGCAGCCGCGCCACCCCTCGCGAGGCGGCCGGGGAATCCGAGCCGGTGAGGCAGAGGGTCGGCACGTCGAGCGACCCGAAGGCGGCCAGCTCCGTCTGCTCGGTGAACGCGGCGTGCCACTCCGCGGTCACGCCGCGCATCGCGGCCGCCACCGCGTCGCGGCGGAGCTCGGGCATGCCGGCCCACGTGCCCGGGCCCATCCAGTAGTCGAGGAAGCGGGCCCCGGCGGCGCGCGGGTCCCCGCTCTGCATCGCGGCCACCGTGTCGTCGCGCAGGGCCACGATCTCCCGGGCCGCGGGCTGGGCGGGATCCTCGGCGAGCAGCACCGAGAACAGCACCGGCTCGTAGACCACGAGGGAGCGCACCCGCCTGGGATGGGCGAGCGCGAGCTTCAGGGCCACCGCCCCCCCGTACGAGTGACCGATCAGGTGGAACCGCTCGCCCGCGTCCGCGAGCATCGGCTCGAGCAGCGCCACCTCGTCCGCCAGGGTCAGGGTCTGGTCGTCCGGCCAGCGCGGGCTCTTGCCGGAGCCGTAGAGGTCGACCGCGAGGGTGCGGAAGTGGCCGCCGAGCCGGTCCATCAGTGGCCGCCACTGCGCGGACGAGCTGGCGCTGGCGTGGACGCAGACCACCGCGGGCCCGGCGCCCGCCTCGCGGACGAACGCGCGCGCGACCGTCATCGTGGCCACGGCTACTTCTTCCTCCGGGGGTCGTCTTCCGGATTCACGAAGCGGAGATCGGTCGGGCCCACCCCGTGCACCTGCACGACCGTCTCGCTACCGCCCACCCACGCGTAGTGGGCGTGATTCGGCGGCACGGACAGGAACGCCCCGACCGGCAGCTCCTGTCCCTTGGCCGGGTCAAGCTTGTCGCCGAGCCCGATGAAGAACACCCCGGAGAGCACCGTGACGTTCTCGCTGGCCTTGTGCAGGTGCGCGGGGATGCGGTAGCCGGCCGGCATCTTGAGCCGGTAGACGAAGAGCCCTTCCTTGCTCGGATCGCCCTGGACGACGGCCAGCAGCGCGCCCGGCAGCGGGGCGGGCTCGGCCCACTTGAGGGTGTCGGGAAGCGCAACGGTGTGAGCGTGCTCGTCGGCCCGGACCGGGAGCGCGACGAGCGCGGTGAGCATCAGGACCACGGGAACGATGCGACGCATGATGAATCCTCCTGTTCGTGAGATCGGTCGCAGTGAGCTCGGCACCAATTGGCGCCGCGGCCGTCGGGGAGCAAGCCGCGTGCCCCGCGGAGACCCGCGAAATTCCAGGCGACCACCATCGAGGAGGCAAGGTCGCGTGGCGGTCGGCCGGGGCGCCGCGATCAGGCCGCTCTTGATTTCGCCACCTTGGCGACGCAAGCTGACGTGGCGCCACGAGACCATGCACGCGCAAGAGCAGACGGCAGGAGGGTCGGGGCACGGCCGCGAGCGGGCGCGGGGCATCGCGACCTTGCACGCTCGACCGGTGGCCCCGCCACGTCATCTTGCGGCCCGCGGCGCCAGCACCGACGCGCGCTTGCCGGACCCTCGGCCCCGCGCCGCAAGCCGAGCTTGCACCCCGCGCCAGGCGCGTGCCGATGCTGAGCGGGTTTCCGCTCTGGCACAGGGCTTGCCCACACGAGGTCGCATGATGATCCCGTCCGATCCGATCGTCGGGGTAGACGTCGGCGCGTCGACGATCTCGGCGGGGCTCGTCGCGGCCGACGGGACCGTGCTCGCCACCGCCCAGGCGCCCACCCAGGGCGAGGGCCCGATGGTGGACAACATCTTCGAGCTGATCGATCGCGCGCTGGGCGCCGCGACGGAGCGCGGCCTCTCCGTGTCCGGGATCGGGGTCGGCCTGCCCGGCCTCGTCGACGTGGAGAAGGGCTTCATGCGCTCGATTCCGTTCGGATGGCTCACCGAGCTGGGCGACGTCCCGCTCGCCGCCCTCATCCAGGAGCGGAGCGGCCACGCCGTCTTCGTGGACAACGACGTGAACGCGCTCACGCTCGGCGAGTGGATGTTCGGGATCGGCCGGGGCGCCGCGTCGCTGGTCACCCTGGCCATCGGCACCGGGATGGGCGGCGGCCTGATCCTCGACGGCCGCCTGATCCGCGGCCACCACCACAGCGCGGGAGAGATCGGACACATGAGCGTGAGCATGGCCGGCCCGCAATGCGTGTGCGGCAGCATCGGGTGCCTCGCCACCTACGTCGCGGGCGGGATGTTGCCGGAGCGCGCCCGGGAGCGGCTCGGCGCCTACCCGCGCTCGTCGGTGCTCGTCCGCGCCGGGGGCGACCCGGGTCGGATCAGCGCGCCGATCCTGTTCGAGGAGGCGGCCGCGGGCGATCCCCTCGCTTGCGCGGTGATCGACGAGGCCTGCGAGGCGGTCGCGATGGGGGTGGGGATGCTGGCCGGCGTGCTGAACCCGGAGATCATCGTGATCACCGGCGGGGTCGCCACCTCGCTGGCCCCGCTCCAGGACGACATCCTGCGCCGGGTCCGGCGCCGCGGCCTCCCCTCGACACTCGAGGCCACCACGATCCGGGTGGTGCCGGCCGACAAGCGCGGTACCGTGCGCGGCGGCGCGGCGCTCGTGCTCTACGAGATGGCCCGGCGCGACGCGTCGGGCGTCGAGCTCCCCGCGGCCCCCCGGGGCGCGGGCGCGGTGAGGCGGGAGGCCTAGCCCCGTGTACGTGCACCGGCCGGACGCGCGCATCTTCTATCAGGTCACCGGGAACGGGACCCGCGATCTCTTCCTGCTGCCCCAGTGTCAGGTCGTCACCTACAGCCGGATGTGGAAGCACCAGATCCCGTACCTCTCGCGCTACTTCCGGGTGATCACGATGGACCCGCGCGGCAACGGGCGCAGCGACCGGCCACCCACCGGCTACGATCTGCGGACCCGCTACGACGACCTGGTGGCGGTGCTCGACGAGGTCGCGCGGCCGCCCATCGCCCTGGTCGCGTTCTCCTGCGCGGCCCCCCTCGCGTTCCGGTACGCGGTCGCCCATCCCGATCGCCTCTCGCACCTCGTCCTGCTGTCCGGTCAGTACGCCGAGTCGGTGCCCCAGCCCTTCGAGGAGCGCGTGGCCCGGGTGATCCGCGACGACTTCGACAACTGGCGGACGCGCCTCTTCAAGCGCATCTTCCCGGAGCCGCACTCGCTCAAGGGGATCGAGGACTGCGTGACCTGGGCCGGCGAGACCACCCCCGAGGTCCTCATCGAGTCCCTGCGCGCGATCGACGGGATCAACGTGTACGACCTGCTCGGCCGGGTGGGCGTTCCCACCCTGGCCCTGCACGGCACCGAGGACAAGATCGTCCCCTACTCGCACGCCGAGAAGATGGTGGCGGCGATTCCCGGCGCGAAGCTGGTCACCTTCGAGCGCGGCGGCCACGGGCTCTTCGGCCGCGAGGCGGTGAAGGTCAACCGCTTCATCCGCGACTTCGCGCTGGGGCAGGAGGTCCCCGACACCCGAATCGCGGCCACCACCGAGCGCACCGTGCCGTCCCCCGCCCCGCCCTCGGCTCCCCGGCGCGCGCCCCGAGACAGCCAGCGGCGCGTGCTCTGGCTCTCGAGCCCGATCGGGCTCGGCCACATCCAGCGCGATCTCGCGATCGCGCGGCGGCTGCGCGAGCAGAACCCCGACGTGGTGGTCGACTTCCTCGCCGGCGATCCCGCCGACCGCGTGGTCCGGCACTGGGGGGAGCGGGTGCACCCGGCCACGCGCCTGCTCCAGAACGAGACCGCGCACTTCGAGGGCTGGGCCGCCGATCACGAGCTGCACGCGTTCAACGCGCTCTGGGACATGGACGAGATCATGACCGCGAACTTCATGACCTTGGCCGACGTGGTCGAGCGCGACCGCTACGATCTGTGGATCGGCGACGAGGGTTGGGACCTCGACTACTTCCTCCACGAGAACCCCGAGCTGAAGCGGGCCCCCTACGCCTTCCTCACCGACTTCATCGGCCTGCTCCCGATGCGGGAGGACCGCACGTCCACCGAGTTCATCCGCTGCTGGGAGAAGAACGCGGAGAACGTCGACCACCTGCGCCGGCATCCCGACGTGCGGGACGTGTCGATCCTGGTTGGCGACGAGGAGGACGTGCTGGACCGCGAGTTCGGCCCCGACCTCCCCAACATGCGGCAGTGGGCCCGCGAGCACTTCCGTTTCTCGGGCTACACCTTCCACTTCGATCCCCGCGCCCTCCCCGAGCGGGCGGCCCTGCGCGCCCAGCTCGGCTACCGGTCGGACGAGCGCGTGATCCTGGCCTCCGTCGGCGGGACGCGGGTCGGGCGCGGCCTCCTCCGCAAGTGCGCGGAGGCCTTCACCCTGATCGCGGCCCAGATCCCGGAGAGCCGCCTCGTCCTGGTGGGCGGTCCGCGCCTCACCGAGATGGAGCCGGCGTGGGGCCCCCGCGTCGAGGTGCGCGACTACGTGCCCGACCTCTTCGCGCATCACGCGGCCGCCGACCTCGCGATCGTCCAGGGCGGGCTCACCACCACGATGGAGCTGGCCGCTCTCCGCACGCCCTTCCTCTACTTCCCGCTGCGCCACCACTTCGAGCAGCAGATGCACGTGGCCCGGCGCCTCGATCGCCTCGGCGCCGGGATCCGGCTCGACTTCGAGCACACGAGCCCCGAGGCCCTGGGCGCGGCGATGCTCGAGTACCTCGGCAAGCCGGTACACTCCGCCCCGGTGACGCTCGACGGCACCGACCGCGCCGCCCGGCTGATCGCCGGGCTGCTCTAGGGTGAGAGGGCCGGCGATGAGACGAGCGATCAAACGGTCACGTTCGCAGCCCAAGGAGGACACCATATGGCACTCGGATTGAACGACGTCGACGTGGACGGCATGAAGGAGATGGATCGTAAGGTCCGCGAGAACCCGGCCCTCGGGAAGCGGAGGATCGGCGCGCAGGAGGTGCTCGGGAAGTCGGCCACACCGCCCACGCGACGGTTCTTCGTCACGATGGACGGCCCGGCGGGCCTGGGCGGGGTGGACGCGGCGGCCACCGCGGCGGAGACGATGCTGGCCGCGTTCGCGGGCTGCCTCACCTCGGGCATCGCGGCCAACGCCGCGCTGTTTGATGTGCCGCTCGAGGCCCTGAGCGTGGAGATGGAGGCCGACATCGACTTCCGTGGCCTGCTCGGGCACGACAAGTCGGTGCCGAGCGGGTTCACCGCCATCCGCTACGCGGTGACCATCCAGAGCCCGGCTCCCGAGGAGAAGGTGCGGCGCTGCAAGGAAACGATCGATCGCAAGTCGCCGGTGGGCGACACCCTCGCGCGGCCGGTGAGCATCAGCTCGACATTCGTGCACAAGCGCTCCTGACGAAAGGACGGCATGCCGGGAGAGATCAACTGCATCTTCACCAAGGGCCTGATCCCCTTCGTGGAGAAGGAGGTGGGGCCCGAGGGGGTCGCCGCGGTGTGCCGGGTGGCCGGGCGATCGCGCGACTACCTGATGGCCGACCACAACTGGATCCCCCTCGCGGTGGCTGGCGAGATGGTGAAGGTCTGCCAGAGCCTGATGCACGAGCCCGACGAGGAGCGCTGGGCGCGGCGATACGGCGAGTCCTTCATGGACTGGAAGCCCCGCGAGGAGCGTTCGTACCTCGGCACCTACTCGATGGGGATCGGCAGCCCGCGTGGGGCCTACGAGCGCGTCCTCACGATGTACGGCCAGCAGGGCCGCGACGTCTACCGCCTCGAGGTCGTCGAGAGCGGCCGCTCCCGCGCCCGCTACCGCTGGACGCCCCTGCCCGGGCAGGCCCTCCCGATCTGGATCTGCACGTGGCTGAAGGTGCAGTTCGAGCGCTTTCCCACCAACTGGGGTCTGCCGCGCGCGCAGGTCCTCGAGAGCACGTGCGCGGCCCACGGGGCCGACGCGTGCCGCTGGGAGGTCCGCTGGAAGAACCCGTCGCGCGGCCGTCGCTTCTGGGTGCCGAGCCTGACCGGCGGCGCGGCCGCCCTCGTCCTCGGCGCGGCCGCCCGCGGCGCCGGCGGGGGCTGGCCGTTCCTGGCCGCCGGGTCGGTGCTGCTGGCCGGGATCGTGCTGGGCTACGCGCTCCGCGAGGGACACGAGCGCCGCCACACCCAGCGCCTGCTCGATCTCCAGTCCGAGGAGATCATCTACTCGAACCGAGAGCTCGAGAAGAAGTTCGTCGAGCTCGAGACCCGGATCGAGCAGCTCTCGCTGCTGACCGACCTGAGCGCGGCGGTGAACAGCACGCTCGATCCCGAGAAGATCTACGACCAGGCCCTGGGCCGGCTCGTGCACCGGATGGCGGACGAGAGCGCGTACCTCTTCCGGGTGGACCGCGAGCGTCGCGTGCTGCGGGGGCACCGGACCGCGGGGGCGGACGCGGCGCTCTCCTTCGAGGGCGCCGAGATCCCGCTCGAGGCGGGCGCGGGCGCGAGCGCGCGGGCCGCGATCACCGGGCTGCCGGTGCTGGTCGACGACGTGGAGCGCGCGCCCGAGCCGGTGCACCGCGCCCTGCTGGGCGGCCATCGGGTGCGGAGCCTGGTGGTGGTGCCGCTCCGGGTGCGCGAGCAGGTGTTCGGGGTGCTGGCGGTGACCGCGGCGGAGCCCGGGCGCTTCGACCAGGGCGACGTGGACCTGCTCACCGCGGTGGCCAGCCACGTGGCCCTCGCGGTCGACCGCGCCGAGAGCTTCCGGACCATCGAGGATCTGTCCCGGAGCCTCGAGGACAAGGTGCGCGTCCGCACCGAGCAGCTGCGAAGCGCCAACGAGGAGCTGCGGACCGCCTACCGGGACCTCCAGGCCACCCAGCTCCAGCTCATCCAGCGGGAGAAGATGGCCTCGGTCGGCCAGCTGGTGGCCGGAGTGGCCCACGAGCTCAACAACCCCATCGGGTTCATCTCCTCCAACGTGGCCACCCTCACCGACTTCGTCCAGCGGCTGCGGGCCATGCTCGCGGCCTACCAGGACGCGGACCTCCCCGAGGCGGACCGCACGCGGGTCGAGGCGCGCCGACGCGAGCTCCAGGTCGACTACGCGCTCAAGTACCTCGACTCGATGATCTCGGGCATTCGCGAGGGCGCCGACCGCACCCGCAAGATCGTCGGCGACCTGCGGGTGTTCGCCCGGACGCCCGACGACGTGTGGCAGCCGGTCGACCTGCACGAGGAGCTCGATTCGAGCCTGACCCTCCTCAACCACCTGCTGAAGGATCGGATCGTGGTGGAGCGGCGGTACGGCGCGCTGGGGCCGGTCGAGTGCGTGCGCTCGCAAATTGACCAGGTCTTCCTCAACGTGCTCGCCAACGCGGCCCAGGCCATCAAGGGGCCCGGCACCATCACCATCGAGACCCGGCGGGAGGCCGAGATGGCGGTGATCGCGGTCGGCGACAGCGGCCCCGGCATCGCCCCCGACGTGCTCCGCCGCATCTTCGACCCCTTCTTCACGACCAAGCCGGTGGGCGAGGGCACCGGGCTCGGCCTCTCGATCAGCTACGAGATCGTCACCAAGCACGGCGGCGAGATCCGGGCCGAGAGCCCGCCGGGCGGCGGCGCGGTGTTCACCCTGCGCCTCCCGGTCGCGCGGCGAGCCGCATGATCCCCGCCACCGTCCTGCTGGTCGACGATGAGCCGCGCGTCCTCGACTCGCTCGAGGCGCTCCTCGCGATGGAGCACCGCATCCTGCGGGCGGAGCGCCCCGAGATCGCGCTCCGGCATCTGCGCGAGGAGGACGTCGCGGTGGTGCTGAGCGACCAGCGCATGGCCGGGCTGACCGGCACCGAGCTCCTGACCCGGAGCCGCGAGGTCGCCCCCGATGCGGTGCGCATCCTCCTCACCGCCTTCACCGACTCCGACGCCCTCATGGAGTCGATCAACGTGGCGGGGGTCTATCACTTCCTGCTGAAGCCCTGGGATCCGAACGAGCTGCGGCTCGTGGTGGGCCGCGCGGTCGAGCACCACCGGATCTGCCGCGAGCGCGAGACCCTGCTGGGCGAGCTCGCGGCCAAGAACACCGAGCTCGAGCACACGCTCGAGCACCTCCGGAGCGCCCAGGGCGACCTCATCCGCGAGGCGTCGGTGCGCACGCAGCTCCAGCGGTACGTGTCGCCCCGGCTGGTCGACCTCGCGGTGGCCAATCCCGGCATCCTCGAGCTGCCCGGCGACTGGCGCGAGGCCACCGTGCTCTTCGCCGACATCCGCGGTTTCACCCGCCTCATCGAGTCGACCCCGGCGCCGGTGGTGATCCGGCTCCTCAACGAGTACTTCGCGCAGATGATCGAGGTGATCTTCCGCCACCAGGGCACGGTGGAGCAGCTCGTCGGCGACGAGATCGTCGCCCTCTTCGGCGTGCCCGAGCCCGCGCCCGACGACGCGCGGCGGGCGGTCCAGGCCGCCGCCGACATCGTGGAGTCGGTGCGGCGCCTCGCCGCCCGCTGGGCCGCGGACGGGCAGCCCACCTTCGACATCGGGGTGGGCATCAGCTCGGGTCGGGTGCTGGCGGGCACGATCGGCTCGGATCGCCGGCGCGAGCTCATCGTGGTGGGGCGGGCCATGATCGCGGCGGCGCGCATGCAGCGGATGACACGCCTCTTCGACGCGCATATCATCGTGGGCGAAGAGACCTTTCACCAGGTGGATCACTTCGTCAGCGCCCGCGAGCTCGGTCGGCCGCGGCTGCGCGGCATCCGCCAGCGCCAGATGCTCTACGAGATCTGCGGGCTCCGGGAGCCGGCGGTGGCGACCCGCGCGTCGACGTGACCACCTCCGCCCCGGGAGGCGCGGTGGACGAGACGACGATCCTGATCGTGGACGACGAGCC
>Ga0070699_100006266_pt1 | contig 10381 bp, 6 predicted proteins | sample KBSK1503metaG_FD_65473 | JGI IMG/M metagenome (GOLD analysis project Ga0070699, IMG submission 65473) | Corn, switchgrass and miscanthus rhizosphere microbial communities from Kellogg Biological Station, Michigan, USA - KBS K1-50-3 metaG | ecosystem: Host-associated > Plants > Roots >... | reverse complement strand
CTCGAACCCTGGGCTGAAATTAGCGAACGCCTTCGGCGTGTTTATCCAAATTTCAAACTGACGCAGTAGTTAAGACTCGGATACGATGGACAGGTCCGGCCAGGCCACCAACATACTCTCACCGATCTTTAGGCTGGTCCAGCGAGAGCTCAATTGGTCCAGGCGCCGGCAAATCTCGTTCAGTTTCCGCTGGTTGAGAGTCCGCAACTCCGTTGCGCTTGCGGTGCCGCGGACTTGTGTCGCTTGTGGCGCCATTGTCTGTGCCTGTTTTCTTTCGTCGCGCGACGAGGATCGCGCCAGCCACTCCTGCCAGCAAATGTATGTGGCTCGCTCAGATTGCAGGCAGTCATCTCGTCCTCGACCCATTAATTTCCTGCCGCGCGTTGTCACGCGTTTTCTGGCGCGCGTGATCGCTCGCGAGCTTTCGCCACGCGTCACCGCCAGATGAAACGTGCCGGCATCACCGCCGGCTGCCAACTGTCCGAAGATTCCGTTAGTGAGACCCAGCTGCGCCTCGACTACCAGGTGCATCAGGTCGTGCGGCATGCGCGGATCGTAACCCGGGGCCGGATTCATCTCGATATTCGGAAAGCCCGGACGCTGCGCCTCCACCGCATACCTTCGCTCACCGGTGCGTCGGAATACGACAATCATTGCTGCTCCAATTCAATCCACGAGAGACCAGGCCGAGACGATCTTCATTTGTCCCTGCACCCTGGCAAACTGAAGTTGCACGGAAGGAACATTGATTAACACCAGCTTTGTGCCCTCGGGAAACGCCAGACGCGGCTCGTAACAACCTGTTAGCCAGGGTTCGTACTAATGATACATCGTTTTCCAGTCAGACAGTGTCTCGCGATACTGCTTCGTCCGGCCGGCATTGAGTAAAACCAGTTCAGCTCCGCCACACCGGGGCAACCCTGGTGCCCGCAAAGGAAAAGTCTCCAATCGCGAGTTGCTAATTGGAGACTTTCATAGAGGAGCAGTACTTATGCGAAACCTGTCAGGGGGTTGCGCCGCTAACTGGCAGGGATACTTTTGGGCAATGGTTAGCTTCGTAAATCTTGTGTCTCTGAAACACGTTACACAGCTCAGGAATCTTATCTTCCTGGTTCTGTTGCAAGGCTGCTACAAGGATGGCGTCGGCGCCTTGTTCGAAGTTCGGACCGGTGGGGACGTTGAAATGACTTTGGAGAATCAGCGCGTCGGCAGTTTCCTTGCCCAGTTTTGTAAAAATTTCAGCCAACGCCGAGGCCCAGATTAGACCGTTGACGTGGGCATCCCCGTGCACCGTAAAATCGCCCGGGAACTTAATTTTGTTCAGACCAACCCGACGAAAACAATCGTTGGGGCCCGGCGGAACGTGGTCCCACTCCATCAGACAGCGAAGGTCGTATCTACTGGCTTCGTTTTCTGCTTTATACATGCTAAGAGCCCAATAGTCCCCGAATCCTTCAGCCATTGCGTTTGTCTCATCGGAAACGATCCCATACTTTCCCAGCGTCTGATTGTCCTGAATCGCGTGACCGTACTCGTGGGCAATCACGTCAGCGTCTTCAGCATCGTCAACACCACCATCGCCAAATGCGAGGTACCCCTGTCCCAGAGTTGTGGGCGTGCTGACATACCGGGAGTTGTCTTCGCCGTTAAATCCGTGGGCGTCGGCCCTGATCTGGCGGTTCATAATTTTCGTGAATCCGAGGGATTGAATGTAACGCTGCATGCGATCGATGTGATAGTAGAGCATCACATCCTCGAAGTTTTCGGAGTCTCGAGTGAACGTAAACTCGGGCGTGGACTCGTTAGTAGGCACTTTGTTTCTTGGCTCTTCGATGTCTTCGAGAACGACATAAGGTCCTTTGAGAACGAACGGTCCGGCGGTCGGAGCATCAAGATCTGGGAGCGAAACTGTTACATAGGCCGTTGGACTCGCGCTTGGTACCGCGGCACTACTGTCATCGCTATCCGTTAGTTTGTTGTCATTCAGCGAATTAACCGGGTTGGGGATGAAGACCTGACCGCGGCCAGCAACGCCGTCGTTGTAGACAAAGTTTCTTGTCTGCAATACGGCTCCATTACCAGCATCAGTGATGATTTCCTTGATGCCGAATGGGCTGATGGCAGGGATGTAAGTTTTGTACGCACGGCGCAACTGGTCCTTGAGGCTAAAATACACCTCGTCAGTTTTGATCGGCTCCGCCAGCTTGATGTCTTTGGCATCGACAAAGACGCCGCGCGCCCGCTCCTGTTCATCGACTTTCGAAGCATAGATCGGTGTAGTGCGCGAAAATTCCTGACGCGCCAGGCTTTCTGCCTGTTCTTTTGAAATCGTGATCTGGTCCGACACAGCAACGGGCGGAGTATAAGAATTCACTACCTGCACTACGTGCCCATCTTTATCGAAATTAATCTGCACCCGGGCATTTTCAACCGGCTTCCCGTCGAAAACCTGTCGGAACTCGACGTTCGCACTGAAATCATTGGATCGTGCGTCGATGATCTTGACATCGTCGAGACTCCGCTTGAGTCCCAGTCGGTCGGCATTATCCCTGAGATAGGACAAAGCCTTTTGCGTGGGGTCGCCTGGGTAAGCGCGACTGCCTCGTCCAATCTCGCTGGTCACCCTTCTTTGATTGGGACTCGTGGGAGTGGGGTGGTCATCGTTTCGGCAGCAGTGTTGCGCAATCTCTTCCGCTATTTCACAACCACCCTTCAGGGCGACGAATACTAAAAGAATACCTAAAGCCCATCGGGCCGGCTTTGGGAATCTCATGTCGGACCTCCTCTTCAGCAAATCTCCAGGCCCCGGTCTGGACCAGGGCCTGGAAGTCGGCGGGATGGACTATCAATGTGTTCCGGGCGGCTCGAGTACTCCCGCTAAACACGGAATCTCATCGCTTTTGTGATTGGGTGGTACTACAATCCGGCACTGCATGTCCTCCGGGATTTCCTGGTTCTCGATCTTCAGTACCTTGTAGTACTCCTCGAGTTCGTCGTGTGCCGGCGGATCGCTGATTAAAGGATCGTTGAGCAGCACGACGGTATAGGTTGTGCCGTCCGGATCTGGTGGATCACGAGGCAGAACAACTTCCTGCGGCTCTCCCAACTCAGTCCACTTGAGCGTCATCTTCGCTCCTTCCGGGAGCTCAACCGACGCTCCGAGATCTGCCGAGAACCGGTGCAGGTTGAATTCATCAAGTCCACTCACCAACAGCGGATCGAGACCCGCACGCGTCAGGTTCGGCGTATAGAGAACGCCGCTGTTCAACTTCACAACGGGCCTCGCGCCTTCGTTGATGTCCACCAGTTCGTGTCCCGGCAGAGCTTGCAAGTTAAAGGACCAACGAAAATCCAGTGGATTGTTCTCTTCGTTGCTGCGATCGAATTCGTCCTGAGAGGCCACGAACTTCTGAATGCCCGGGCCCGGCGGATCAACAATCATTTCCAGGTCTGAGAACAGTGGTCCAGCTAACAGACGGATCACTCTGGGGGGACGCTGCGGCTTGTTAACAATCAGCATGACCTGAAACGTATGGTCACGATTGAATTTGTGGATACCAACCTCGAGAGTGTTGTAGGCACCGGGTCTGAGCAACATCAAGCCGGCGAAGGTCACAGTAACTTTCGAGTTGGGGGAGGGTTCGACATTGGTTGCGGCGAATTGCATCGTTAACTCCTTTTTATAATTCAGGGCGTTTCCTGTTCCGTAATCGTATGACTCGATCACAAAAAGCATTTCTCTCGGGGACAAGGGGATTTCGTTTGACAGACTCTTACCCCGCGTCTACTCTTTGTTCGTTTTCGCTTCGTATTCCTTGCGATCCAGCTAACGGGCGATGCTCTTAGGCAGCGGGTAAACCAATTGCCTGCTTAACCTTGTCCCAAAACGCGGTGCGTCACCTTTGGTTTTAGACTCTTACTTCCCACTCGTTCTGTTTTTGTTCCTGCTGCTCCAGCTCGATGCGAAGCAAGGCTGGTGGTCCCACCGGCGCGGATCGCACGCTGGTGGCCCCTTACGTTGCCGATGAAGAGAGAGCGCGACCCAACTCCTGAAGAATTCGAAAAACTGCTGGCCTGGCTGGATCCAGACCAGGATAAGGCGGGATATCAGTACACGTTGATTCAGTCCCGGTTGACCAAAGTATTCGGTGCTCGCGGTTGCAGCGATCCGGATACTCTCGGTCAGGAAGTTCTCAACCGCGTCTGCGTTAGAATCGATACGGTTGTCAACAATTATCCCGATCCACTCCGGTGCTGTCTAGGTTTTGTGGACAACGTGTACCTGGAGTATTTGCGGGAACAGAAAAAGATAGCGAACGCCAAACAGCCGCCCCCGCCGCGCCCACCCGAAGAACTTGAAAAGGAAGATCGTTGTCTTGAACAATGTCTAAACACGTTGAGTGCAGAGGAGCGAGACATTTTTAAACGTTATTTCCGAGGGGAAAAACGAGTCAGGATAAACAATCGTAAAGAATTGGCGGCAGAACTGGGAATTACGGCCAACGCCCTGAGAATTCGTGCTCATCACCTGCGAAAGGAAATGACCGAATGCCTCATAAACTGTCTTAAGGAAGGCTAAGCGCGGAAACAATCAGGGGTCGAGACTCATACCCATTTAGCAGGTCCCCCAGACCGGAGGGAAGTTTGACAATGGCGCGGAAACAACACGAAGAACAAGCGGTCAAGCGTTATTTGCTGAAACAACTCTCCGACGCTGAACGGCAGGAAATTGAATTGCGGCTGCTGACCGATGACGAATTTGCGGCGGAAGTGGAAATTGTGGAAGACGAATTAATCGATGAATACGTCGCGAACGAGCTTTCAAAAGATGAACGCGAGAGATTCCACGAGCATTTCCTCACCAACCCAAACCGTGAAAACAAACTACAAACCAGTCAGGCTGTAAAACGTTATTTCGACCGGATCGAGCCAGGCCCGCAGCCGGCGCCCGGCAAACTCGAGCGTCTACTACACTGGATTAGAGAAGCTTTGTTTTCGTCGCCGGTCCCGGCCGTGATCATGGCGCTCGTGATTGTTGCCTTTGGACTCGTCTTCTGGCGCGGCAGGTCCTCTGAGTCCGATCTGCAAAAAGGCCTCGCGGCGCTAAATAAGGCCTACAGCCAGGAACGTCCGATCGAAGCCCGCATCTCGAGTCTGGGTTATTCGCGCTATGAGCCGACTCGCGGTAGTCAGCCTCCACGCGTTGATGCCACCGAACTCGATCGCGCGAAAATCTTCTTATTCGGCGCCGAACAAACAAAACATGACGCCGCCTCCCTCCACGCCCTCGGACAATTCTTTCTCTTGCAAAAGGAGCCCAACCGGGCAATCGAATACCTCGAAAGCGCGCGCAAAGCTGATGGCAGCAACGCACAGATCTACGCTGACCTCGGCGCTGCATATTTCGAAAGAGGCAAATTCGCACTCGAGACAACAAAATCCGACAACGCTGCTCCTGGAAGCGGAAGCGGACTCGAGGATCTGGGTCGCAGTGTCGAGGCTTTGAAACACGCGCTGGAACTCGAACCCGATCTCCTACCTGCGCTATTCAACCTGGGACTGGTCCATGAGTACCAGAGTCTCGATGGTGAAGCGGCAGCTGACTGGCGCACCTATCTGCAAAAGGATTCCAATTCTGAGTGGGCCCGTGAAGCGACTCAAAGACTAAAAATTCTCGAAGACAAGCAGAACCGCCGCTCACAAAACGTGGAGAAACAGATCGACTCTTTCATGCGCGCCTACAACCAGGGCGACGAGACGGGAGCGTGGGAAGTCTACCGGCGCAATCACGGGTCGACCGGCAATTCCGTCACCGGGGATCTGGTCGATCGTTTTCTTACCGGCGACGACAGTAAAAAGACCGAGGCGCTCAAGGCGCTGGTCTATCTGGGCCAACTGGAAGCTCGCAAAGGTCAGGATAGTTACACTTATGACCTCGCGAAGTTCTACGCCACTACGACACCGGAAACACAGGCCATGATGGTCGAAGCTCGTCGGCAGATCACGCAGGGCCAGGACTTACTCGGGCAGTCGCGAATCGGTGAAGCTACACAATTGCTGGCGAATACCCGAAGCACGTTTGAAAAAGCCGGTAACTTTCCTGAATTGCTCGTAACCGACAGTCTGATAGCTCACGGTTTCGTAGTCGAGCCGAATCTGGATAAAGCGCCGGATCTGGTAAAACACATCATCGACGTCTGCGAATCGAAGCGTTACAAATGGCGGCTCGCGCAGACGTTAACCGAGCGGGCTCATATTCAGTCCAACTTCAATAACTTTTCGCAAGCGATCGACGACAGCCATCGCGCCTTGCAGATCTTTCAGGAGCTCGAGGATGTGAGAGGTGTACTCGATAGTCTGGTCCAGTTGGCAATAGTAAATCTCTTTCTCAACGACAATGAGACGTCGTTTTCTTTTCTCAGACAAGCAATCACTATCGCGGATGAAGAGAACGTTAACGTGGCGCAGCGCTGGCCACTCCACATTACGATCTCTCTGAATCTCTTCGCTCTCAAGCTCTATCGCGCTGCGCTCGATTACCAGAACGAGGCCTTACAGCTCGCGCTCGGTTTTCCCAAAAGGCCGCTGCCCATCTCTCGCTCTTACCAGTTTATTGGTCTGACTTATGGTTCCCTCCAACGTTTTGATCTGGCGCTGGAGAACCTGCACAAGTCGTACGAGCAGGGCCGGCCACTCGCCTCTGAGCCTAACGGAAAAAATATGATGGCGAGCGCCTCACTTAAACTCGGCGACCTCTATCGAGTCTCAGGAGACTCTGCGAAGTCGCTGGCAGCGTATGACGAGAGTTCGCAGCTTTATGAAGAGATGGTGTTTCACCACTACAGCTACGCCGCGCACAAAGGAAAATTCCTCCTGTATCTCGCCCAGAACAACGATGCGATGGCCCTCGAGGAATTGCAGGTCGTCCTGGGGCTCTTTGATAAATACCGGGAGAAGATTCTCGACGAACGACAGAAGACTTTCTTCTTCGATCGGGAACAGGAGACATACGATCTCGCAATCGACTTCACCTACGCTCGCCTCGGAGATCAGTATCGCGCCTTTAACTATTCGGAAACCTGCCGCGCACCAAACCTTCACAACTTGATGAGCCACGGTGCAGAGGTCACTACGAGTGGCGATCTTCGCACTGCCAGTACAGCCAGCTCGGAAAGCGCGCCGGCCTTAACCGTGATGGACGTTAAGCAACGATTGCCGGAACAGGTACAGTTGGTTCAGTACGCTGTGTTGGAGAAGAAGGTGCTGATCTGGGTCATCACGCGGTCAGACATCAGCTCGGAATCTGTTGACATAGAGTTGTCCAAACTCAAGGAAGCAGTTGAGACCGCGCTCATACAGATCAAGGACCGCGATGACAACGGCGCCCGCGATAGCTTGAAGCAGCTCTACCGCCTGCTAATCGAACCGATTCAGGAAAAATTGGATTCGGGCAAAGTGATCTGCTTCGTGCCTGACAAGTTCCTCCACTTTCTTCCATTCGATGCGTTGCTCTCCGAGAGCTCCGGCCGTTACCTGGCCCAGGATTATCGTGTGATGACTTCACCCAGCGCGACAATTCTGATCAATTCGACTGACAAAGCCACCGCCCGCGCTGCGCTGAAAGATGAGCGACTCCTCGCGGTCGGCAATCCGACACTCGACCGTCGTGCCAATCCGGATCTTCCCAGCCTGCCGGGCGCACAACGAGAAGTCGAGAAGATTGCGGACAGCTATCCGTCGCGCCGGGTTCTGGTCCAACGCCAGGCAACGCGCAAGGCGGTGGTGTATGAGCTGCAACGAGCGCAGGTGGCTCAATTCGCAACGCATTACCAGATCGATCGGCGGTCGAAACTCTCGTCGAAGTTAGTGCTCTCGCCGGACCCTGACGAATCAGCGTCCGGACTGAACTCCGGTGACATCTATCAGATGAAACTCGATCGCACTAAGCTCGTGGTGCTCGCTGCGTGCCAGACTGGCATCGAACAACAGTTTGGCGGTGAAGGACCGATTGGTTTTGCGCGGTCTTTTTTAGTTGCGGGTGTTCCGGTGGTGGTGGCGAGTTTGTGGCCGGTCGATTCCGAGGCGACGTCAAGTCTGATGATTGCTTTTCACCGTTTTCGCAAGAGTGGGAAGTCAACCACTGAAGCCTTACAACTCGCGCAACAGGAAATCATGGATAACCAGAATTACCGCAGTCCGTACTACTGGGCCGGCTTCACGACCATCGGCGGCTACTCCGAGTTTTAACCACAAAAAGGCACATAAGACACAAAAAAGAACTTAAGAAGGTTAAGTGCCTTAATCAAAGGTTATGTGCCTTTTGTGGTCCATTTATTTTTGTGCCTTTTTGTGGATTGCTTTCGAGGCCGGTATCAACTACTCTCTCGTCCGCTTTAACCCATCAACTAATCGAAGTCGCAGACGCATGACCCCCAACATTCGTTGTGTGCGCACTGTCTGGCTGCTGGTTGGTTTTATTCTTCTTAGCTCCCAGCTCTCATCCGCTCAAGAGCGGTTGTGCGATCCATCATTCGAAGACTGCTACACGCCTTTGCTGCAAACTGTGCAGGCAGAGACTGCCGGCATCGATGTTGCCCTTTACATGATCGAGCTCCCCGGACTCGCCGATGCCATCATCAGCAGGCACCAGGCAGGTGTGCCGGTGCGTCTTACAGTTGAGCCGCGCGCCGGCGTAAAGTTTCCACAGAACCAGCCGCTGCTTGATCGTTTCAAAGCCGCGGGCATTCCGATGCGTTACAAGCTCGGCGACGGCATCGTACACACAAAGATGCTGCTGTTCGCCGGACAAAATAAGGTCGTGTTCAGCAGCTCGAATTTCGGCGACGGCGATCTCAGACCTTACGAGCCATACGCCAATTACGTTGATGGCGCGTGGTACTTCAGTGACGATCCTCTAGTCGTCAACAGTTTCAAGACGAGGTATGACGACCTATGGACCAACACCAGTCTTTACGGTAACTACGCCAACATCGCGAGTCCGCCGGCGCGCAAATACCAAACCTATCCCATCGACCCGTCGCTTGATTTTCTGCCGAATAAGAATCCCGCCGAGGATTATGGCGCGCGCACGATTGCGCTGATCGATCAGGAGACTCGCAAGATCGACCTCACGATGTATCGCGTCACTGAGCCGAGCATCTGCGACGCGCTGCTCAGAGCGTTGGCGCGCGGCGTGGAGGTGCGGCTGCTGGCCGAACCCAACGAATACCGTTTCGATGCGAGCCGGACGGGAGCTGAGCTCACCGGACCATACAACCTCGATCGCCTGTACGCCGCGGGCGTGCAGATCCGTATGCGCAAGCATCTCGGTCTCACGCACCAAAAGTCGCTTTCGCTCTACGCGCAGGGGTTGACGATTTTCGGTTCATCGAACTGGAGCTGGCAGTCGTTCAACTACCAGGAAGAGCATAACTACTTCACGACGAAGCCGTGGTTCTTTCAATGGTTTGTCGATCAGTTCAATCGCAAATGGAATTCGGCGACCGAGTTTGAACCGTTTGTTCCGCTTCCACCGGGTGTGCCGGTGAACCTCTCACCCGGCAACGGAGCTATCGTCGGACAGTCAGTGCTGCTTAACTGGGAGGGCGGACGCTGGGCCCACAAGTACGACGTCTATCTTGGACCAAACGAAAACAACCTGTCGCTCATCGCTGCCAATGTAATCACCGGAACGCTCGGGAGTGACGGTTCCGAGAGTTATCAGGTGTCAGGTTTGCAGAGTGGCGTCTACTGCTGGCGGATAGTGGGAAAGACGATGGCCAACCAGGCAGCCGTTGGTCCAACCTCGTGCTTTACCAGTTCCAACACCGCGCCTGTGCCTGCAGCGTCGCCCGCGCCGGCGATGCAGTTGCTGCTTGATGCGGCTGGACCAGCCGTCGATCAGCTGGTGAGTTTAGACTCGGCGCGGTTTGTGCGAGATCCGTTTCCGGTTATGAATGGAGCCGATGCGCTCAATCTCGGCAGCGATCGAAACACGAGAGTGATTGTGTTTGTCAGAAATCTTCCACTGGCCCAAAGTGAACCCGCTACCGCCGTAGTCGTGAGTCTGATTGATAGCAACAACCAACTCTACGACGTACCGGCCGAAAGCGTTCGAGTAGTCGATAACACCGACTTTACGCAAGTGATCTTCAGACTCCCGACAAACCTCGCCACGGGAGCCTGCACCGTCACACTCAAGGCTCACGGTCAAACCAGCAACTCCGGCACAATCAGAATAAAGATTTAATGAGATCGGTGGCAGGAAAATATTTCTCACGCAAAGGCGCAAAGACACGAAGAAAACCCTGAGAAACGCAGCAGCGCTTGTGCGTCTTTGCGTCTTTGCGCCTTTGCGCCTTTGCGCCTTTGCGCCTTTGCG
>Ga0070699_100006265_pt1 | contig 10381 bp, 3 predicted proteins | sample KBSK1503metaG_FD_65473 | JGI IMG/M metagenome (GOLD analysis project Ga0070699, IMG submission 65473) | Corn, switchgrass and miscanthus rhizosphere microbial communities from Kellogg Biological Station, Michigan, USA - KBS K1-50-3 metaG | ecosystem: Host-associated > Plants > Roots >... | reverse complement strand
GGCTGTTTTCGATTTCGATAATGACGGCTGCCTCGACATCTACTTCACCAATGGAGCCGCCCTCCCCTCTCTCGGTAAAACCGGTCCCGAGTTCTATAACCGGCTCTACAAAAACAACTGCAACTCGACCTTCACGGATGTTACGGAAAAGGCGGGCGTCTCGGGTGCTGGCTACTCGATGGCGGTGGCTACCGCCGACTATGACAACGACGGTTATGCGGATATCTTTGTCGCAGGCGTCAGCCGAAATATTCTGTACCGGAATCACGGAGACGGCACCTTCGAAGACGTGACCCAGAAGGCGGGATTGGCCGTCAATCATCCAAAATACGGCAAGATGTGGGCGACCTCAGCCGGCTGGTTGGATTACAACAACGACGGCAGGCTGGATCTATTCATCTCGAACTATGTCGTCTGGAATTCTCGAACGGAGCCACATTGCGGCGCCGCCGATCAGCGGTTGTATTGCCACCCCGATAATTATCAGGGGCTGCCCAATCAACTGTTTCGCAACAATGGCGACGGGACGTTTACCGACGTCTCGATGCAGTCGGGTATCGGCAGCCACATCGGCAAGGGGATGGGCGTCGCGTTCGCGGACGTGAACGGCGACGGGTACACAGATATATTCGTGGCGAACGATTCCGTTCGCAGTTTCCTGTTTGAGAATCAGCGCGACGGCACCTTCAAGGAATCCGGCCTGGAATACTGCGTGGCGCTCCGCGAAGACGGCTCCGCCATAGCCGGCATGGGCGCAGATGTCCGGGATATCAACAATGACGGCCTTCCGGACGTTTTCGTGACCGGAATGATTAACGATACTTTCCTGCTGTTCCGGAACCTGGGCAAGGGAAGGCTGTTTGCCGATGAAACCATGCATTCGCGGCTGGCCGTGGCAACGCGGCAGCTCACCGGCTGGAGCGCGGGAATTTATGATTTCGACAACGACGGCTCGAAGGATCTGTTTTCCGCCAACAGCCACTTCCCGCAACTTGGGCGTTACGTGGGGCGCAACTCCGAGTTGCCTAACGGCGTGTTCCGAAACTTAGGCAATGGCCGATTTGAAGACGTTTCGCCGATGGCCGGAACGGACTTCCAACGGGCAGCCATGCACCACGGCGCCGCATTCGGGGATTTCGACAACGATGGCAAGATTGACGTGGTCGTGTCCGTACTCAATGGACCCGCCAAGCTCTTCCGCAATGTGAGCGCGGGCGGCAACCACTGGCTAGGGGTGCATCTGGTTGGATCCAGAAACAATCGGGACGGACTCGGCGCCCAGGTGCGCGTCACGCTGCCGGATGGCACGACGCTTTACAACCACGCGACCACCAGTGTGGGTTACGCCTCTTCGAGCGAGGCCATTGTTCGCTTTGGATTAGGTAAGTCTAATTTAGTCAAGGAGATAGAAGTGCGCTGGCCGGGAGGAAGCCCTCAGACGCTTTCCGGCTTGAAACCGGACCAGGTAATCACGATACGCGAGCCCGACAATTAAATTTAGCGCCAAACCCTTGAAAATAGGGCATAGCAGAGATAATATATTTCCATTAAATTTCAACCCACCTGGAGGTAGTCGAAATGCTGCAATTGGGGTGTGCGCGTACGACAGGAGTCCGGCCGGGGAATTTGCTGACGACTTTTCTTATTTTGCTGATGGCGGCTTTGTGCCAGGCCCAGCTCTACACAGGTTCGGTAGCGGGCGTGGTCACCGATCCGACCGGGGCCGTGATCCCGAACGCGTCGGTGAGACTGGTCGATACCCTAAAAGGACTCGAGTACCCGGCGACGACGGATTCATCAGGCCGCTACGTGCTGCGCTCGCTGCCGCCGAGCACGTACAACATCCGTGTTGAGGCAAGTGGATTCCGGCCGGAGGTGCAGAACAACATCGTCATCTCGGTCAATCAGAACCTCACGCTGAACGTCTCGCTTCAGGTTGGCACGGCCACCGAGGCCATCGAAGTTACCGCAAGCGCGCCGGCGCTTTCGACCGAAGACGCGGTCACCGGGCAGAACCTTAACCGGACGTTCATCAATAATCTCCCCCTCGTGGGCCGTTCGGTGTTTGATCTGGCAATGCTGGCGCCGGGTATTAGCCAACCGGCCGGGAATACGTTCGGGGCGAACACGATGGCTAACAACTTTATCTCGAACGGCGGCCGCAATGCGACGGCGGACATACTGCTGGACGGCGTGAGCACGGTCGGAGTCGAACAGAATACGATGATCGTGAACCCGCTCTACACGCCTTCGGTGGATGCTGTCCAGGAGTTCAAGGTGCAGCAGTCGAACTTCAGTGCGGAGATCGGTTTCAGCGGGGCCACTGTCGTGAATGTCGTCACCCGGTCTGGGACCAACGAATTCCATGGCAGCGCCTATGATTTCTTGCGCAACGATAAGCTCAACGCCAACAACTTCTTCAATAATCAGGCCGGCGTGAAGATTGCTCCGGTGCGCTGGAATAACTTCGGCGCAACCATTGGCGGTCCGATCAGGAAGAACCGAACATTTTTCTTCTTCGACTACGAAGGAAGCCGCTCCAGCAGCTCCGTCACCAAAAGCGGCGGCATGCCGAGCGCCCTGGAGCGTACGGGAGACTTCGGCGAGCTGTGCGGTTTTCAAGGCGGCAGTTTCGATTCAAACGGCATGTGTTCTGCCGAAGACGGCCAGATCTGGGATCCGTACACCAGCGTTTATAGTCCCGACGACGGCGGACCGATACGCCAGAATTTCATTCCGTTCAACAACCTGAAGACCTACATGAGCCCAGGCAATCCCATCATCGCCGGACTTCATCCCATTCCCGCCGCGCCCGGCAACACTATCGACCCGGTCGCCTTCAAGATGATGCAGTACTTTCCCTTGCCCAATCTCAACGTGGGCTCAGCCTCTTACGACCGGCTCAATAACTGGATCGGCTCAGCCGCCAACAAGAACCGCAACGATCAGTTCGACATTAAAATCGACCACCGGTTCACGGATGCGACGTCACTGAGCGGCAAGTTTTCTCGCGGCAGCGGTTACTACAGGTCGGCAAACCTGTTTGGTAACGTGGGCGACCCCTATTCAGGAGGTCTTTCCGACGGCGGGCCTAAACTGCTGGCGGTCAACTTCACTCATATCTTCAGTCCGACCACGCTGCTGACCGTCTCTCTAGGCTTGACGCGCGCCTTCAGCTTCAGCCATGGCGGTTCCGCTTCCGACTTCCCGGACTTTGACCCCGTGAAGGACCTGGGAATGCCCGAATACATCCTTAGCATGGGTGTACGCGCCGCCCCATCCATCAGTGTTTACGGCGGTTATTCGATGGCCGGCGGAAATAACTCGGTCGGCACACAAGCCTGGACGTACTTGAAGTACGGTCAGGAAACGCATCACCTGATTGGCAGCCTGAGCAAGACGACTGGGCGGCACGAAATCAAGTTTGGTGCTGAGGGACGCTTGCACCGCACCACCATCTTCTTCCCGGGTGTTCCCGCCGGCACCTACTCGTTCGACTACAACACCACTTCTCAGTATCCATGGTGGGGAGGGGGCGATGCCATGGCGGGCCTGATGATCGGAGCCGGCGGGCCAGGCAACTGGGGAGACTACGATATGGATTACGCGGGCGCCACGCAGAACTGGAATCTCGGAAGTTTCGTCCAGGACAACTGGCGGGTCACGGACAAACTTACGCTGAACATCGGCATGCGCTACGATCTCGACCTGCCACGAACGGAACGCTATAACCGGGTTAGCTGGCTTGATCTGAATGCGCCGTCTCCGTTGAAAGTGCCCGGGTTTGACAACCTCAAGGGCGGCCTGGCGTTCGCCAGCAAAGACCAGCGGGCGCCGTATGACAACAACTACTCCGGGTGGGGCCCGAGGTTTGGGTTCGCTTACCGCCTCAAGAACACTACGGTGCTCCGCGGCGGCTACGGCATTTTCTACACGCAGAACAAGGGAGCCGCATCCGGCACTGGTTTCAGCGATCAGGGCTTCAAGGAGTCCACTAACTGGCTGAACACGTACCAGAATGACGGCGCCACGCCCTGGGGCTTCCTGAGTGATCCGTTCCCTGGCGGTCCAAGGCCGGCCACCGGATCGACAAACGGCCTTCTGACCGATGTCGGTTTCGGTATCGCCGGGGCAATTCGCGATCGAAACGCGCGGCCGTATGAGCAGACGTGGAGTCTCGGTCTCCAGCATCAGTTGCCGTGGAACATCGTCCTGGACGCCTCATACGTTGGCAAGAAGGGCACGCACCTTTACTTTGGGGGCGCCGGCAGCGTCGATTTCTTCTCGCCGGCACAAGCGGCTGATTTCGTAAAAGATCCCGGTCATTTCAACGAATATGTGGATAACCCGTTCCATGGCTTCGTTACAGACCCCAATAGCGGCCTCTACGCCCCGACTGTGCAGCGGACCCAGCTCCTGCTCAAGTATCCGCAGTTCACCGGCGTGAACTCGACCGAACCTCCGTGGGCCAATTCCATCTATCACTCATTCCAGCTTCGCGTCGAAAAGAGATTTTCCAACGGCCTGCAGTTCCTGGCAAGCTACACCAACCAGAAATCCATCGACGATTCTTCGGTCGGAGGCGGAGGCCTGACCTGGCTCGGCGGGAGCCTTGATAATGTTCTGCAAGACCCGAACAATCGGAGGCTGGATCGATCCTTATCCCAGTTCGACATTTCCCAGATTCTTCAGTTCAGCTATGTGTATGCGCTGCCGATCGGGCGTGGAAGGGCAATCGGCCGGAACATGCACCCTGCACTGGATGCCGTAATTGGCGGATGGCAGACCAATGGCATCTGGCGTTTTGACACCGGCCAGCCAATCATCCTGGGCCTCTCGGGCGGGCAGAGTATCCCGACCTACGGAGGCCAGCGGGCGAATCTGACGGGGACGCTGCGAAGAGCGAGCGGCCTCAATCTGGATCAGTACTTCGCCAATCCCGATGTGGCGGTAGTGCCGGATCCTTACACCATCGGCAACGCTCCTAAGGTCCAGCCAAATCTGCGCATGCCCGCTACCAGAACCGGGGCGTTGTCGCTGTTCAAGGAGTTTAGTCTGGCCTCGCTCCGGGAAGGAGCGCGCCTCGAATTCCGTGCTGAGGCGTTCAACGCCTTGAATCACCCGCAATTCGCGGGCCCGAACGCGACTGTGAACACGGACAATTTCGGCAAGATTACCTCACAGGCCAACTCGGCTCGCGAGGTGCAACTGGCGCTGAAGCTTTACTGGTAGAATCATAATCCGGCGCGTCGAGTGGCGTGCCGGAAGTTTGTCCACTATTGCGCTGTGAGAACAGCGTCCGTGAAACAAAGCGTCCTCAGTATTTCTGTCTTCTGCTGGGTTTGTACCGCTCTCGCGTTGGCTCAGACAGCATCGCGCGACGCTTACACCGAAGCTATTTCCGCATTTCAGCAAGGAAAACTGGAGCAGGCGGAGCGCACATTGCGAACGGCCATCGCCGTTGAAGCTGATAGGCCGGACCTGCTGGGACTGCTGGCGGTTGTTCTCGATGCCAGAAAAGAATTCGATCAGGCGGAGCCGTTCCACCAGGGCGCTTTGAAACTGGCGCCACGCTCGCCGGGCTTGTGGAACAATCTCGGGAATCATTACCTCTCGCGCCAGGATGACAAGCAGGCCCAGGCGGCGTTTCTCCGCGTTGTTGAAATCGATCCGGGACATGCGAACGCCAACCTGCAACTGGCACGTATTGCTGTCGCAGGGAAACATGGCGCCGACGCCCTGCGTTACCTCGATCAGTTGAAGGGGCCGGATCAAGGGGCGGCGGCGGTCGAAATACTGCGGGCCAGGGCGCTCTATTCAGCGGGTAGAACCGACTCCGCTCTCGCCATCATCGACCGGATCGAGAAAGACGCAGCCGGCGACGTGCGGCTGTGCTTTTCACTGGGAACGACGCTGGCCGAGTGGGAAAAATACGACAGAGCCGAGGCCGCATTTTCCCGGGCCCTCGAAAAAGATCCGGCCAACGTCGAGATTCTTCACAATCTGGGCTTGGCCGCGCTGCGTGCGGGTCATCTCGATCGCGCGCAAAGAGTATTCGAGATCGCCGCGCGCGAGCGGCCGGGCGACGTCGACTCTATGTTCAACCTGGCCCGTGTGCATGCGGCGCGCGGCGCTAACGAGACGGCTCTGGTCCTTTTGGCGCAGGCCAGCCGGCTGGCGCCCGGCCGGCCGGACCTTCTCCTGTCACTTGCCAGAACATACGCGGAGGCTGGTTTTTTTAGCGGCGCTGCCGAGGCCTATGACGCATATCTGAAGCTGCAGCCCGGGGACCCGAGCGCACGCCGCGAGCGCGGATTCGCGTACTGCCGCTTTGGCCGGATGCAGACGGGGCTCCCCGACTTGAACTGGTACGTCAAACAGTACCCGCGCGATTCGGTCGGGCATTTCGAACTCGGGTTGTGTGAAACATTGGGCGACGCCAGCCGGGCGTCCCAGCATATAGGCGAAGCGCTACGTCTGAAACCGGACTTCATGCCGGCGCAGCAGGCGCGAGGATGGCTGCTCCAACGCGAGGGAAAGTGGCAGGAGGCACTCCCCGATCTGAAGTTGGTCGTAGAGCGCGAACCTAAGAACGCCATGGCTCTGCTGCAATTGGGACGGATTTATCTGGAACTGGAGCGGCCGGCTGAAGCCCTCGAATTGCTTCGGCGGGCCCGTGAGTTGGCGCCGGAACACACCGGCGTGCTCAAGCAGCTTCACCGGGCGCTGCGGACCGTGGGACAAGATCGCGAGGCGGCCATCGTGCTCGAAAAACTGAAGACTGCCGGTCCCGACCGCACGCCTCTCAAAGCGCAGGCGCAGATATTCGACTACATGGGTTTAGACCCGGCACAACAGAGAGAGCGATTTCGTCGCAACTTGGTGAATGCCATCGCCGCCAGTCCCAGCGACGCGGAATTGAAAATCCAACTGGGGGTGTTTCTCCTGCGGGAAGGTAAAACAGAGGAAGCGTTGTCGGTCTTCCGTGAAATCTTGACCCTGTCGCCTGCCGCCCGGGCCCTGAACGACGGTGCAACGGCTCTGCTGGAACACAAGCAATACTCCCTTGCGCGAGAGTACCTGACCCGGCTTGTCGCCGCGGATCCTTCCGTCGAGAACCGGCTCGACCTCGCCGCCGCTATCTTTCATTCGGCCGGTCCCGGCGCCAGTCTGGCCGAGATTGAAAAGATCCCATTGGCGGACCGGACGGGCGATGTGTATCTTCTGAAAGCTCAGATCCAGGATGCGTTAGGCCGGTTCGAGGACGCCGTGAATTCGCTGAACACGGCTTTCCAGCGGGCGCCCACACGAGGCGATCTGTATTTCTGGGCGTCGTTGTTTTTGATCAAACACAACCGGGATCAGCAAGCGTCGCAGTTGCTGGATCAGGCCACAACGATCGTGCCGGATGATCCGGATCTTCTGCTGACCAGGGCAATCGTCCTCGAGTTGGAAAGAAAGACCGGGGACGCCGAGGACCTGCTGAAGAGGATTCAATTGCGCTGGCCCGAATGGGGCCGGACCTACCTGATTCGCGGCATCATCCAGGCAACCCATCGAAATCCCGAAGAGGCGTTGCAGTCCATCCAGACCGCAATTGCGCTCGGTGAAAGGACGTCGGGCGCGTATTACTATTTAGCCGATGTATCACGAAGCGCCAGGCCCGACGACCGGGATGCCGCGCGGCGGGCGATCGCCGAAGCTCTCCGTTTGGACCCCGAGGACGCGTCGTCCCATGCTCTGGCGGGAAAGATGGCGCTCGACGCCGAGCAGCCGGCAAAAGCCGTGGAACACCTGAGCGAGGCCATCCGCCTGAAACCGAATCTTGCCGAGGCTCATTATTCGATGAGTATCGCGTACAAAAAGTTAGGCCGCGAGCAACAGTCCAGAGCCGAACTGGACGCCGTGCGCCGGCTGCGTGAGCAAAACCCGCAGCCTGACGACAACCCGGCAGGCATCAGGCAGATGCTGTTCGCAGGCGAGGGTCCGCGATAACGCCGACTGCGTTGCCAATTCCATCCCCGGTTTGTAACGCATTTGTACGGAGTCGTTCGCCAAAAATCCGTTCGTGGAGAACAGCCGGGTTTTCCGCGAGAATAGTCGGGTCAAATGCCGGTCACATCCCGTGTGTGTTTCGGTTTGTTCGACTGCTGTTCAGCGGTCATCAGACCGTCGCCGTTGAGAACCTAGCTCTGCGGCTGCAACTGGCCGCGTTCAAGAGGAAACGGAAAAGGCCCTGCCGACCGCAATGGGACCGGCTGTTCTGGGCCGGTATGTCCCGGTTATGGAGCGGGCGGATGCGCTGGTTTTTGTTCAGCCTGACACCGTGGTCCGCTGGCAAAACGGTTCCGCAAGTTCTGGGCCCGACTATCTCGACCAAGCGTAGTGGCCGAAGAAGACCCGCCATCGCCGCCGGGATCCCGTTTTGATTTCGAACCCGTGCGCCCTTGAGGCCGTCCCACTTTGGCCGTGATTGCTTGAATCTCGCAACCGACCTCGTTGGTACTGCGGGCTCTGGCTCTACGCCCCTAATGATCTCGATACGCGGGCACGCCTGCCTTGTCGTAAAGTTTGCGGATGCGGCTTAGCTCTTCGTGCTCTTCGCTCAAGCCGAGCGAGCGGATCATTTCACCGATCGTCAACTGCGGGTTGTTGGACCAGAACTGGCCGCGGTCCTCGTCTACGTAATAGTGGAAGCCCACCTTGTCGCCGTACTTTTCCTTGAGCGCTGCTCCGTTTTTCAGCCGCGAACTCCAGGGCAGGATGGCGTAACTCAGATCGAGCTGCTCGACCAGGATGTGCTGGGGAAGCCGGATCTGCGCGGTGATCTTGCCGGTCGGCTCGAAGAAAGATGCGTTGTCCCGCCACGTGCTCGAGACGATATGGTAGCGGTTCTCGAAAGCGCGCCATGCCGGGTGCGAAGTCTGCGGGGATTGCGTGGGCCACGCCACCAGCTCCGCGCCTTTGCGCGCCAGTTCCGCCCATCCGTGGTCGTACTCCATGTCGAAACAGATCTGGATGCCCAGCTTGCCGAAATCGCAGTTGAAGACCGGCACTTCCTTGCCGGGTGTCGTGCCGTCTTCGAGCGAGTCCCTGCCCGTCGGCACCGCCAGGTGCACCTTCCGATAGATTCCCACCAGCTCGCCTTTGCGGCCGAACAGGATGGCAGCGTTGGAGCACAACTTTTTCTGCTTGTCCTCGAGAAGATAGGTGGGGACGACAATATAGGACCGGTGCTCGCGCGCTTTGCGTGAGAAGACATCGCGCAGCGGGCCATCGTACGGGACTGAGTGCTCGATGGCGTCGCCAGAACTTTCGCCGGTTACCGACGTTTCGGGCAGAATCGCAAGGTCCAGGCCGCGGCCGTACTTCTTTTGCGATTCCGCGGCCATCTGGTCGACCATCCCGGCCAGTTGAGCGAGACGTTTTTCGAGTCCCGGATAAACTTCCCAGTAAGCCTGCATGGCAGTGCCGACGATGACTTTTCGAGGCGGCTGATCGGCCGTCGTTTTGATATTGATCTCGGCGGCGGCGGGAAATGCCAGCAATGCCGCGCAGGCGGCCGCCATTACGATGGCTGATCTCATAAAAAACGCCCTTCTAGGACCTTGCTGAAAAAACGCTTACCGACCACCCTATGGTCGCGGTGCGGAAAACAGCCCTTGATTCCAGGACCCTTCAGAGCCGCGCGCACAGCAAGCGGTTTTCAATAACGCGTTCTTCAACAAGCTTCTACACGAACTTGTACACGCCCGGTACGGGCAGCGGCATGGGCTCCATCGACTTTTTATAGTCGAATTCTTTCGGCTGCAGGTCCTGCTTCGAGTTCATGATCATGTCCCAGGTGATTTTCAGGCCCGAGTACGCCGACTCGCGGGCCATGATCGCCGTCAGCGTGCTTTCCGCAACCGGCATCCCCTGATTGATGTACGGCCCAGCGCCGGTAATGCTCTTAATCATGTCGATATGTTCCTGGACGTACGGGTTGATGCCTTTCGTCCCGAGGTCCATGCCGTTGGTGCGGCCTTTGGTGCCGACGATCAGGTCGCTTACGTTGCGGTACAGGTCTTTCGGATACTGCCGGCAATGGCTCGAAAGGCGGACGCCGTTCGCATAGACGAAATCGGACGACATGTGATCGTAGATGTTTCCGTAAAGCGGTTCGCGCGGGCGCCACACTGCACCGCCCGATGCCACAACCTCCACCGGATGCCCGCCCATCACCCAATTCATGAAATCGATGTTGTGATAATGCTGCTCGACAATCTGGTCGCCGCAGATCCAGATGAAGGAGTACCAGTTGCGGTGTTCCCACTCCATGTCGCCCCACTTGGGATCGCGCGCGGCGGCGTGCATCACCGGCCCGCTCAGATAGTACGAA
>Ga0070699_100006264_pt1 | contig 10381 bp, 6 predicted proteins | sample KBSK1503metaG_FD_65473 | JGI IMG/M metagenome (GOLD analysis project Ga0070699, IMG submission 65473) | Corn, switchgrass and miscanthus rhizosphere microbial communities from Kellogg Biological Station, Michigan, USA - KBS K1-50-3 metaG | ecosystem: Host-associated > Plants > Roots >... | reverse complement strand
TTTGATCCAGCGCTGCCAACATATAGCCTGTGCCGCGCCGTGTGTGAATCAGTCTGGTTGGGAAGTCGTTATCAACCTTGCGTCTCAAACGATTGATGTGCACATCGATGAGATTTGTGAGCGGATCGAAGTTTTCATCCCAAACGTGCTCGGCAATTTCTCCACGACTGACAACGCGTCCCTGTTCCCGCGCGAGATATTCGAGCAAGGCATACTCTTTAGTGGTTAGGGCGAGTTCACGCTTGCCTCGGGTCGCTCGCTGCGCTCGAGTATCCAGCACGAGATCGGCAATCTGAATCTTCGCTGAACGGACATATTGGCCCCGACGAAACAGAGCACGTAGTCGCGCTAACAGTTCCGCTACGGCAAAGGGCTTGGTGAGATAGTCATCAGCTCCGCAATCCAGACCGGTAATACGATCCTGCACGGTGTCTCGCGCTGTAAGCATGATTATCGGCACAACCGATCCGGCGCCGCGCAGTTTGCGACAAACTGTAAAGCCATCGTGGCCCGGAATCATCACGTCGAGGATTACAGCGTCATAATCCGTGATAGATGACTTGTAGAGAGCATCAGCGCCGTCACTCGTCACATCCACGGCAAAGGCATGCTCGCGTAAACCCTTCGCGACAAAACGCGCGATGCGATGGTCATCTTCGACAAGAAGAATTCTCATACAATGGTCAACAAAAGCCTCCTAGAACTCCCACGCCATCCTCGCGCCATAGACGCGCGCACTTGCGTTATACACCGGCGCGATACTCGGAAACAATCTCGAATGCAACAAACTGCTGCTCTGTTTCTCATTCGGAGAGTCCAACGCCTGATCGTGATGCCTATGATAGACGAAGCGTCCGATCCCGTAGCCCATTGCACTTCCGATGAGCGCATCGGAAAGAAAATGTTTCCTACCGGTGAACCGAGAAATGCTTACCGCAGTGGCAAGACCATACACCCCAATGCGAACTAACGGCCGGTGCTGCCCGTATTCCTCAGCGATTACCGTGGCAACAGACCAGGCGCTGATGGCGTGACCGGACGGAAACGAAGTGCCGCCGTCGAAAAACTCTCCGCTGGAGTTATCGGTTGGCGGACGCTGCCGTTGGGAAACTTCTTTCAGAACCTGGACCATGATTCCGCTATTCACAAGTGCTTCGGCTGCCAGCACTCCCGTCTCGCGCGCACGCGGGTTGTGTGTAGACCGACCAACTAAGTAAAAGCCCGCCGCAACTCCAGCGGTTGTATAGAACGCCCCCAGCTGGCTAATGTCGTTGCTGACTCGCAGCCTGCTCAGATTGTCTCCGTTTGTGACTAGACTGCCCGACGTATGCCGGTCGGTTGCCCACAAAGCCGCGGTAGAGATCATCAGCGGAATTCCCCATTTTGCATCGTCGCGATTGAGACGAAAGGGAGACGTCCAAATGCCACGCTGGTCGGAAAGGATGTTGCTAAAGAATTTCTTTTCCAGGCTATCTTTTGAACGGGTAGTTGCGGGTGTCGGAGTGGCTTGCGGATCAGGAGTGCTCGTCGGGTTTGAAAGAGGTGTTTGCGCGGTTGTATGTAACGAAACTATAAAAAGAATAAGGCACAATGCCCAGAGCGATACCGCGCGCCTTCCGGGGCAACTGATAATCATGACGACCTCCAGGGTGTGGAAACCTTAGAAGGGGAGGAGTGGATTATCCACTCTTCGAGCGCATTAAGACAACCGGCGGCAGCCCCGGGTGTGACAAGAGCAGTTCAGTTCCTAAGCAGTCCCAGTATAGACACTGAGTCACTACGCGGGGTTCTGCTTTCTTTGCCGTCGTAATGCTAAACGCTGCTCCACAAATGCTACGACTACGATCCAAATAAGTGCTGCTGCAAAGCCCGCGAGCACATCGGTTGTGTAATGAACGCCAAGATAGATTCTGGAAAAACCAATCAGGAGTATCATCACCGCCGAGCTGGTCCAGAGGACGATTCGGATCCTTCTGGCTCGCAGGCGCGTGACCAGAATTGCCGCCAGGGCACCGTAGAAACAGAAACTTCCGAGTGCATGCCCGCTGGGAAAACTATAAGAGGAAGGCGCAACGATGTTGAAGAAAGGAACTGGTCTTGGGCGCTGGAAAGCGTGTTTCAGTGTTACGTCCAACAACCCGGCGCCTGCCATTGTGATGGCGAAGAGCATTGCCTCGCGCTGCCAATGTCGCATTAGAAAACAGACAACGACCACGACTGTTAAGGCAAGCAAGAAGTAAGTTGAACCGAGAAAGGAAATACCCCGCATTGCGACAGTAAGTCCCGGAGAGGCTAATTGGTGAACGGCAGTTCGCGTTGCGTCGTCAAAACGCCGTGTCTCTCCGTCTAATACTTCCTCCGTCAACCAACCAAGAAACAAAAGCGCTGCTATTGCACCGGCCAGACCAAGCAGGAGAGAAACGCCAAGCATTTGAAAGGAATTGCGAGGAGCGGATGGCATAATCGGTTAATATACGATTTCCTAACCTACATCGCGAACAAACCAGGAGCTAATGTGCAAAACCATCTGGACCTGACTGGTAAAGTGGCGCTGATCACCGGGGCCTCGTCAGGGATTGGCGCAGCCACCGCGACCGTGCTTGCTGACTTAGGAGCGCGAGTGGCTATTAGCTATCACAAGAATCGAGAAGACGCCGAACGAGTACGTGACGCGATTACTAGCGCCGGCGGGACAGCGCTTGCCATCCGTTCAGATGTCCGAGAAGCCGCTGAGATTCGCGACTTGGTCCAAAGTACGGTGGCCGAGTTAGGGCCGATTGATATCTTGTTGAACAATGCCGGCTCGCTGATCGAACGTCAAAAGCTCCTGGAGATTAGCGAGGTGCGTTGGGACGAGGTTATGAATCTCAACCTGAAGAGCGCAATGCTTTGCTCCCAGGCAGTCGCAGTATCAATGATTGAGCGCAAGACCGGGACCATCGTCAATGTCGTTTCAATCGCGGGCCGAACCGGAGGTGGACCAGGCGCGAGCGCTTATTCAGTTGCGAAAGGCGGACTAATCACATTCACTAAATCGCTGGCAAAAGAACTGGCGCCACATGGCATACGTGTGAATGCGATTTCACCTGGAGTGATCGATACACCTTTTCACAAAGTGTTTTCGACGCCCGAAATGATTCGCAATTTCGTGGCAACCATTCCACTAGGCCGCCTCGGTACACCGGCGGAATGTGCCAAAGTGATTGCATTTCTAGCTTCCGACGCCTCGAGCTATATAGTCGGGGAAACGATAGAAGTGAATGGCGGGCAACTGATGCTTTAAAGGACGGGTCAGCCGTCGGTAGTCATGAAAGTTGTGAAAGTTGTAGTTTGATCTTTGTACTTTGTTCTTGGTTCTCTGTTCTTAGTAGTGCTTTTCAATGGGCCGAGACTCGGCGGCTACAAAACAAAGTACAAAGCACTAAGTACAAAAAAAGAGCTTCCAGATCTCTGCCTTCCTTCTCCCAGGCGGACATGCCTGTAGTTACCTCATATTCTTAACTTACATTTCACAGAAGCTTCACCCTCTCGTAGCACGCATAGGCCAATTTGAACTCTGCTCAAATAAAGGCCAGAGCAAGGCTCTTCGTACCACAAAACCTTTTGCTTAAAGCTCAGGAGGGACGCCACATGTGTGCCCAACGCCGAGTCGCTATTTCGCTATTGTCAGGAGTAGTAACCATTTTCATACTGGCCTTGCCGCTCGTAGCACAGGTCGATCAGGCTGCTCTCAGCGGTGCTGTCAGCGATGCCTCAGGAGCGATGGTTCCAGGTGCAAGAATCGAATTGCTATCGTCTGCGAATGGTCTGCATCGTGAGACGTTGACTGACGCAGTCGGTATCTATAATTTTCCGGCGTTGCCAATTGGCAGTTATAAGATCGCCATATCCAAGGAGGGGTTCAGCACCGTTGAGATCCCTCGGGTGGAATTGTCGGTCGGTCAACCAAGGACAATAGATGTCCGGCTGGAGGTCGGAAACATTTCCAGCGCCGTCCAGGTGGCCACGACAGTCGAGACACTCAATCGCAGTTCTGCTGAAGTGGGTGGCTTGATTGATGCCGAGCAAATCAAAGCGATTCCGATCAGCGGACGTAACTGGGCCAGCCTGATGTTACTTGCTCCCGGCGCGATCAACTATGGCGATGGCGCCCAACGCTCCATTCGCTTCTCTGGCCACTCTCTGGACGATAGCAACTTCACTTTTGACGGCGTAGACACCAGCGGCGTCCAGGAACAGACGCAGAAGGCTGACACCAGGCTCAACATCGCTCTCGATGCAATCTCCGAGTTCCGCGTCAGCACCGGCGTCTATACCGCCGAGAGTGGCGCGGCCGGTGGCGCGCAGATCAACGTCGTTTCCAAGACCGGCACTAACCAGTACCACGGCAGCACGTTTTACGCTCTGCGCAACGATGCGCTCGACGCACGCTCGCCGTTCGACGATCCGACCACTGGACTTCCGCCATTCACTCTGCATCAGTTTGGCGCCAGCTTTGGCGGTCCTATTAAGAAAGACAAGGCATTCTTTTACGCTAACTACGAAGGGTTGCGTCAGAGTCTCGGCCAGACGTTCATAAACTTCGTGCCGAACACCGCATTTCGCGCTCAAGTGCTCGCCACATCGCCGGCGCTTAAGCCAATCCTCGACGCGTACCCGACGGGTGGGACGCCAGTTGACAACATCACTGACCAAATCACCAAAGTGGCCAACGATACCGTTCGCGAAAATGCCGTTATGGTCCGGCTCGACTATGTGTTCTCTAGCAGGACCACGATGTACGCCCGATACAATGTCGACCATGCTTATATCGATAATCCTACGGATGCACTGGGATCGCACAACGTAATTCCACATGTCCCGACGAACATAGTGCTGCAGTTACAACATATCTTCTCTCCGCAAATCATCAATGAATGGAAATTCGGGTTCAACCGCGCCAACTACCATAACTACACCTATGGGACCGCTCCTCTTGATCTAAGCCCGGGCCCCTTCGACGGCGTTAGCGGAACTTCATTGGACACAGAAGTTGGCAACACCTTCTCCTACATCGACAACCTGACTGTGGTCCGTGGCCGCCATAACTTTAAGACGGGCATCGACATCCGGCGCATCCAGCTCAATAACTCCGGGAACACTCTTACAACTTCATCGATCAGTTATGACACTGCGGAAGATTTCGTCAACAACAAAGCGGCCTCGGCCACTTTCCTGCAAGGCGAAGGTGTAGTCGGCAATCGCCGTACGTTTTTCCAGGGTTATTTTCAGGATGAGGTCAAAGTTACTCCGAACCTGACGCTGAATCTGGGTCTTCGTTATGAGTACTACACAGTGGCGCATGAGATTTTGAATCGTTCTGCGGTTGTCGACATCATGGGTTGTGGGGGCTTCTGTCCGAAAGGCACGCCATACTATGACCCGAATACGAAAGACTTCGGTCCGCGTGTCGGCCTGGCTTGGGCGCCGCCGGTTTTTCATGGAAAGACAATTATCCGCACGGGCTACGGTATCTATTACGGTGGTAATCAGAACGACGACTTCAGCGATGCAGCGGAGAGCGCTGTCCCTCGCTACTCTCTTAGTTCGTCGGACTTCCCCAATCTGGGTTTTCCTCTCCTCGCATTCCTTGATCCGAAGAACCAGCTCTTTAGCCCGAAAGCGATTGACCGCCACCGTAAGGATCTCTCTTACCAGAATTGGGACTTCGTGGTTCAGCAGCAGTTGCCGGGGAATACCGTCGTCCAGGTTGGCTATGTTGGCAGTGCCGGGCACCACCTCTTTGCCAGACATACTGTCAACTTGATCAACCCGGCTACAGGAAAACGTCCACTGGCCGGTTTCGGATCTTTCGGTTTGAAGGCGAACGACGGCAACAACAACTTCAATGCTCTGCAGGCATCCGTAGAACGCCGCTTTGTGAACGGCCTGCTTTTCCAGACGAACTACATGTGGTCGCACGGAATCACCGACGCTTCCATCGGCGCCGGAGAGTCCGTGGCCTTTCAAAACCAAAGTTGCCGGGCCTGCGACCGTAGCGACACGAACGTTGACGTGCGCCACACGGTTACGACCGATGTTGTCTATCAGTTGCCTTTCGGATCTGGAAAGAAATTTTTAAACGACAACGGTCTTGCCTCACGGATTCTGGGTGGATGGGAGCTTGCCGGCATCGGCTTCGCCCGCACCGGCCTGCCCATTAATATAACGGTGACGCGAAAGGCATCGGATCTGCCAGACGGTAACACTTCCGGACAGCGACCGAACCTCGTTCCCGGCGTGCCACTCTATCCAGCGAATCAGACCACTTCCAATTGGCTCAACCCAGCGGCATTTGCCCTCCCGGCGAAGGGGACGTGGGGCAACCTTGGTCGGTTCATCGCTCGCGGCCCGCGCAGTTTTGAAATCGACAGTTCGCTCACGAAGACTTTCAAGTTGTCCGAGAGATTTGGTTTAGATTTCCGCGCCGCGGCTTTCAATTTGCTCAACCATCCTACCTATAAGAATCCATCGAGTAGCTTGGGATCCTTTACAGGCAGCTCACCAAAGCCCTCTGCCAGCTTTGGAAGGATCACCGATATCTTGAATACCGGCGCCACTGGCACGGGAGCGCCGCGGCGCATTGAGTTTATGCTCCGGCTCGAATTCTGATTCAAGTATCCTTGAGGCTCAATCATGGACCAAAGAGTTTTTCAGAGTCTTCTGATTATTCTTGTCATCGCGCTGACGGCAATCCCTACAGCCGCGCAGTCCCAACCGGTCGAAATCAACTTAAAGCTGCACAAGCACTTCCGCTTCGTCGCGTATGGTGACACGCGATTTACAGATCCGGCCGATACGAAGGACGCGAACCCGGAAGTTCGGCAGCAATTAGTTCGTGCCATCGCAAAGGTGCATCCTGATTTCATCACCTTCGGTGGTGACATCGCGTACAACGGCGACAATGACAATGACTGGAAGGTGTACGACCAGGAGACGACGATCTGGCGCGAACGCCGGATACCCGTCTACCCCGCGCTCGGAAACCATGACTTGCATGGTGACGTATATCGCACTGGGAAACTACTTCGCCCGCTTCCCCACATTGCAGCAGCACCGCTTCTACGCGGTCCATACCGCGAGCACGTTGATGCTGACGCTGGACAGCGCCCTTGACGAACTCACCGGTCCACAGGGTGAGTGGCTGCAATACCAGTTCGCACACCTTCCGGCTGGAATCGATTTTGTCTTTATCGTGCTACACCACCCGCCTTACACCAGTTCCAGTGACAAGAAAACGTACGGTGGCGGTCACAGCGCTCGCTCGCCGGAACAGAAGCTCGCTCTCTACCTTGAGGAACTGCAAAAACATTTGCGCGCGCGCATCGTCGTCTTTGCCGGACACGTACACAACTATGAGCGCCACGAACACGGGGGCATCACCTACTTCGTAAGCGGCGGGGGTGGCGCTCACGCTTATCCAATCACCCGTGCGGCGGAGGATCCTTTCCAGAGCACGGAAGCTAACTACCACTACCTGCTGGTTGAGGTTCAGCCTGGTAAACTCAAAGCCACCATGAACCGCCTGGAAATGAAAGATGGCGTAGCCAGGTGGACCCAGCCTGATTCCGTGACGATCTCAGTACCGAGAGTTCTTGCCACGACAAAGTAACTTTCCAGAATCATCTTCCCGAAGAACTCCTCGATTAAGAGGCCCTGGAGAGTGGCCTAACTCTTCGTGAATCCCATGGCGGTGGCCCACAACTGTCAGGACGGTACTAAATTATTAGTGTATTGGTGGAGTCTTTCACTGCATTGAAAGTTCGAAAGTTCAGCGAGCAGCAAATGATTACGATCTCAAAAGCGGTCTAGTCATGTATTATCGCTGGCCAAATTCTTATCCGGTGAGGATTCTCCAATGTCGAAACACCTACTATCAATATTTGTTTTTTGCTTCTTCGTTAGCCATCTATCCGCTCAAGTCCCACAAAACGCGGTTGCGGATGATTACAACAGCATTTTCAAAACAGTGAAGTGGCGGTCCATTGGCCCATTTCGTGGCGGCCGTTCAAATGCTGCCTGCGGAGTGGTGGGCGATCCCAAGACTTATTATATGGGGACCACTGGTGGCGGTCTTTGGAAAACAGATGACATGGGAATCAGCTGGCGGAATGTCTCGGATGGTTATTTTAAGACCGGTTCCATTGGTGCTGTGGCTGTTGCTGAAAGCGATCCGAATGTCGTTTATGTCGGTATGGGAGAACATGCCGTACGAGGTGTGATGACCCACCCGGGGGACGGCGTATATAAGTCAACCGACGCGGGAAAGACATGGAAGAAGATTGGATTGGAATTAACTCAGCACATCTCACGGATCGTCATCAATCCTAAAGACCCCAATATAGTCCTGGTAGCGGCACAGGGTGCCCTATATAGCCACTCACAGCAAAGAGGTGTCTATAAATCCATCGATGGCGGCGCTAGTTGGAAAAACGTTTTATTTGTGGACGACAAGACCGGTGCAGCCGAGTTATCGATGGACATGAATAACCCGCGAATACTTTATGCAGCTATGTGGGAACATGGTCGACTTCCCTGGAAGGTGATCAGTGGCGGTCCGGGCAGCGGTCTATATAAATCTACCGATGGCGGCGATACGTGGGAAAAAATGAAAGACGGATTGCCGGAAGAAATGGGCAAGATGGCGATTGCGGTAAGCCGTTCGAATCCTGAAAAAGTATATGCACTGATCGAAAGCGATTCTGATAAAGAAGCCGGTGGCTTATTTGTCTCGAATAATGCCGGTAAGAAGTGGAGCCGTATTACCAATGACCACAGGTTGGTGCAGAGAGCTTGGTACTACATTGAGTTATTCATTGACCCAAAGAATGAAGATGCTGTTTATGTCATGAGCGCATCTGCACTGCGTTCAACGGATGGCGGTAAAACATGGGAGACCTTGTCCGGCACGCACGGTGATTTTCATGATCTTTGGATCAACCCCGACAACCCCAGCAACTTCATCATCTCCAACGATGGCGGTTCCGCAATAACTTTCAACAACGGAAGGAGCTGGAGCACGCAAAGTAACATGCCTACGGGGCAGTTTTATCGCATCAACGTTGACAATCAGTTTCCCTATCGTATCTATGGAGGACAACAGGACAATACATCTGTTTCCATTGCCAGCCGTGAGTTAGGAAGTGGCGGGATTACCACAGCAAGCTGGACAGCTTCTGCCGGTGGTGAAAGTGCCTTCCTCGCATTTGATCCCAATGACCCCAAGTATGTATTGGGCGACAGTTATCAGGGAACGATCGAGGTACTCGATGTCAAGGCGCAGGGTGGCACGAATATTATGGCCGCGCCAATTCAGTACCTTGGTATGGATGCGAAGGACATCAAGTATCGTTTCAACTGGAATGCTCCGATCATCTGGAGCAAATACGAACCCAATACCTATTATCACGGATCTCAATACTTGCTGAAGACAAGTGATATGGGTAGATCGTGGAAAGAAGCCTCACCTGACCTCACCCGCAACGAAAAAGAAAAACAGGGCAAGGCCGGCGGGCCATACACAAACGAAGAAGTTGGGGCGGAAAATTATGGCACGCTGAGTTACATCATGGAGTCACCTCTCGAAAAAGGCGTGATTTGGACAGGCAGCGATGACGGACTTGTCTATCTGACTCGAGATGGTGGCGCCAACTGGAAAAACGTAACCCCACCCGGGTTGGCAGAATGTTTGATCAATGCCATTGAAGTATCCCCGCATGACAGAGCAACTGCCTACATAGCGACAACCCGATATAAGTTCAACGACCACGCTCCAGGTTTATATAAAACCACCGATTATGGAAACACCTGGACAAAGATCAACGGTGGACTACCTGCCAATGCGTTTACGCGCGTAGTACGTGAGGATGAGGTGCGCAGGGACCTTTTATTCGCGGGTACTGAACTCGGTCTATTTTTGTCATGGAATGGCGGACGCGACTGGTCACCTTTTCAATTGAACTTGCCTGTTACTCCGATAACTGATCTGCGGGTATATAAGGGAAACCTGATCGCATCGACGTCGGGAAGAGCGTTCTGGATACTGGATGATTTGAGTGTCATTCGTCAGTACAAGAAAGACGCGGCCCCCTTCGCTATCTATCGACCCGAGAATGCTTACATCGTAAATGGGTCTAGTGAGATGGATCAGCCGGAGGATGAGTTTACCGGAGCTAACAGATTCAGAGGCGTAAATCCCTCAACCGGAGTGGTAGTTTATTATCAACTGCCCGAGCTGAAGAAAACGGACGAAATTACGATGGAGATCAAAGATGCGGGAGGCAACACCATTCGCAGTTTTTCCTCAAAAGCTGATGATAAGTACACGAAATACGATGGGGCT
>Ga0070699_100006263_pt1 | contig 10382 bp, 10 predicted proteins | sample KBSK1503metaG_FD_65473 | JGI IMG/M metagenome (GOLD analysis project Ga0070699, IMG submission 65473) | Corn, switchgrass and miscanthus rhizosphere microbial communities from Kellogg Biological Station, Michigan, USA - KBS K1-50-3 metaG | ecosystem: Host-associated > Plants > Roots >... | reverse complement strand
CGCCGCATGGAAAAGAAGAAGGCAATTCGTCGCGGTAAGCGAAAGACCTTCACCAGAGAAGGTGAATAAAAAGAGGTACTATGGCAAAAGAAGAAGATAAGATTCGAGCAGAAGGTGTCGTTGTTGAGGCCCTGCCGGGAACTCAGTTTCGCGTACGTCTTGATAATGGGCATGTAGTTTTGGCGTATCTCTCTGGTAAAATGCGCAAACATTACATTCGTATTTTGTTGGGAGATCGGGTGGCGATGGAAATGTCCCCATATGATTTGACTCGTGCTCGTATTACTTTCCGGCAGCGTAAGACCAGCGCTCCAGCGCCAGTAGAAGAATAGTTGCCATAGTTCTTTTAATTTGCTAAAAAGGCTCTCCAGATGGAAAGCCTTTTTATTTTATATTACAAATTGGAATGGTGGGGATAAAAAGCAAAAACCTGAAGGTCTTGTTTTGGGTTTAATTTGCAGATGGGATCTCCTCAATGTTTTTAAAAGCCTGCAAACCGTTTTTATTAGCAACCCTCACCATTAGATCTGCGCCTTTTGATTCCCCTCCGACCCTCAAGACTGCGTCGCATTTTTCTAACAAGCGTTGTGCAATCGGATGGAAAATCTCATTGAAGGCTTCATCACCAACTTCTCGCGAGCCTGCCAAATAGACCAATGGGAGTGCAAACCACTCCCCTAAAACCGGTATATGGCCCAAACGAAAAATGGGCAGGGCATAGCCTTCCATAGTTTTTACGTTGGCAGCCATTTTATCAGGGTCATCCCCAGTTCCGGAGCGATAAGGTCCCGCAATTAGAATCATCATTGGCTTAGCCACGATGCGTCTCCAAGTGAGGTCTTGCAAGCAATAGGGCCGCCAGCGATTTCGCATCTGGAATTTCACCGCGTTCAGCCATATCAAGGACTTTTTTCAAAGGTATTTTTTCTACAGAAAGGAATTCATCTGCATCGGGGTCGAGAGGATTATGTTTCAGATTTGTAGCAAGGAAGACCCCCATAAATTCAGTGGAATATCCTGGTGCCAGATAAAAATCGCCAACTTTGGTGAGTGTACCTGCTTCCATACCAATTTCTTCACGGACTTCACGCGCAGCACATTCTTCATAAGGCTCGTTGCCATCCCGGGTGCCGGCTGGTAGTTCAAGCAGATCACTACCTGTGGCATGACGATATTGACGGACAAGCCACATGTTTCCCAGTTCATCAATGGGTATGATCACCACGGAGCCACCATGCTCGACGATCTCAAATTTTGTTTCCTTGCCATCTGGTGTTTTGAGATAATCGCGGCGGATTTTAAATGCACGTCCTTGCAAAAGGATTTCTGAGCGAGTTAATTCAAAAGGCATGAGTTTTTCCTTGAGTATATAAATTATATTTTGTCGATTATAAAACAAAAGCCCGAGCATTTTTGCTCGGGCTTTTTTAAATCATTTATTTATTAAGGGATATTCAAGACCTGACCAACATTCAGTGTTGCGCCGACAGAGATACCATTGGCTTGGGCAATCGCAGCTGGATCAACATCACCAAATGCACAAGCTACGCTGTACACTGATTCATCTGCTTGTGAGACGGTGTAGGATGCAGGATGATTTTTCAGCATGCGATTTCCCGGGAAGGGATTACCTGTTTGCGGAATCTTGATAACGAGTCCAGGGTAAATAGTCTGACTATCGGCCAGCCCATTGATGGACAAAGTTTCATCCGGATCTACGTTAAAGCGGCGTGCAATACAATATACAAATTCACCTTGTTGCAGTGTATAACTTGCGGGCCTTGAACCAGCTGGAATGGTTGTAGCAGTTACTCCACTTTGGGGCGTTTGGGCTACAGCCAGGGTAGCAGTTGAATTAGTTACAACGAGTGGTGTGGAAGTTGCACTTGCCTGCGGAGTAACACCTGCAGGTGCACCTGGTGTACCGGGTGTGGTGGTAAGTTGCGCGAGTGCTGTCCCCGTTGCGAAGGCTTGAACGTCACTCATGTTGGTTGGCACGGCAGATGCAAACAAATTTTGCGGGAGCGGTGTAAAAGTTGCTGCAGGGGCTTGTGAATATGCCTGATTACAAGCCGAGGTGATGATCGTGACCAGCACAAGGATTGAGACAATCATCAAGTCTCTTTTCATTCTTGCCATAAATCGCTTCTCCTAATTCTCGAACCAAAATTTGAATGATGGTAGCACATCCCCTTTAATGCGTCAAGTTTTGGGATGGGAGATTAGAGGGATTCAACCGGTGCAGTTATACTTTTGCAATATTCCCTCTATTTTTAAATTTACTTTGTCTCTTTCAGGGCTTGAAATCTGGATACGATTCCAAACCAGGCATAACCCTTTACGCACTCGATTATCTGACCTCATAGCAATTTCTGAGAGTTCTTCTGCGGCCTCGATATTCCCGGTCATGCCATATGCTTCTATAAATACCAACCATTCAAATGGATCTTTTGGTTCATAACCCGATGAGTCTGCCTCGTTTAGCAACCTGACAATTTGATTCCATTCCTTTTGATGGCGTGCTAATTCAGCTTTTACGTAGTAATAACACCAGGTGTGATTTGGTTCAGTCAAAAAAGGTAGAGTTGCCAATCTATCTGAATAAGGCAGTATAAGATTTTCTTTTGAGAAAGGAATGGCTTCCACCAAATAGCTGGATTGACGAGCATAAGTGATTTGATCTCCCAACTCAGGACTTAACACTCGTAAGCAACCTGCCTTTGGCATATAAAATACCACGGTTTGTGCGATGGAGCCCTGGAAATACACTGTGCGGATAAAAGTCTTTATGTTAACATCCTGATTAAGTGCTGGGAGCGTTGGTCCCCCCAATCGAATTTTTGTATAAATTATGGAATAGGGCAGATTTGAACGTTGATAATCAGGGGCATACATCCAATTAATGGGAGCACTAAAAGACAGATCAGTTTCATAGTCAAGGGGCAATTCATCAGTCAAAAGGAGGGTACCTGGTTTCAGGTCGGGAATGCGCCAGGCAAGTTGCCAAAAGAATTCCTGTTGTTTTTCCCAATCCCTTCTAAAAATGTTGGCGTTGAAAATTTGTTGGCTCATGCCAAAAGCAATCAATACAGAAAAAACAAAAACCTGTAGTCTCTTGTTTCTCACCAAGAACTCTACAACACCCAGCGCAAAAAGGCTTCCCGCCAGCATCATTGAAATCATGAAACGATCATTGCTGGATTGAAGCGTTAGTGGCAAACCGGCCGCCAACGATGGCAGTCGTCCCAGGGAAATTCCTGCTACGCCTGTCAACAAAGCGGAAATGGCCAGTCTATTACTTTCATTTTGTGTTGGGCCGAATTTGGGTAAATAGTATAAAAAAAAGACACAAAAGGCTCCTATGCATGCCAAAATCAATAACGAAGACGGAGCCATAATATTATTTATAGTTAGCGCAACGACCTGAATCCAGGAATAAATACCTGCTTTCCAAATAGCCTCACCTAATGTCAAGGCAATCTCCGATACAGAAGGTGTTTCTCTTACCACTTGAACAGCATATGAATCATAAGACCCAATTGTGTAATAGTAGGTCAACCAGGTTAGATATATCAGCCAGGTAAAAAAATAGGGCGCCCAGCGTTTAAATGTCTCCAGCAGACTTTGCCGCAATTTACTTTTTTCTTCTGCGATTATTGTCCAGATGAAAAATAATCGGAGTGGCTCAAGACCAATAAAATACTCAGTAGGGAAAACACCTCCCAGCAAAAAGAGAATAGCATAGAAGGTGTTTTGTCTGTATTTTGCGGGGTCTCTTAATACTTTGGTAGTGAAGCAAAAGGAAAGCAAATAAAAAAGAAAAGGAATCCATTCCTGGTTGATATGAGTAAATGCCACCCAGTGTTGACTGTAGCCAGGAAAAACAAGGAACAATAAAGTGACAACAAGCGCCCTTTGCTTGTGCTGCGGCCACACTTGTTGAAACATGAACCAGACTAGAACTGCAGAAGCGAAGCGAATGACCAGCGCAAAGATTTGCCAGTAAAGAGGGACAGGCGGAACTAAACTGGTTGTAACAAAAAATATAGGTCCTAATAGCGGACGGGAACCATAGAAGGCTGGTATGAACTCTGATGGTCCTAAAAATTTCGCGATCCAAACAAAAGGCCAGTCATCCCAATAAAAGCCCGTTTGGGTGAGAAACAAACCATATGATATGACTGTAACGATAAAAAGGAGATAAAAAATTTGTTGTTGTTTCGACCGATTCGAATCCATATGATGATTATAAAACGGGCTGGCTTGATTTCTTGAATTAAGCCTTGAGCATACTTTTCAGATTCCGAATTGCCGTCTGTGGGACCAAATCACATCCTGGCCAGACAGCATCCACGCCCGCCTCTTTCACCCTTTGAACTGCCTCGACGACTTGGACATCATCTCCCTGCCATAGCATATTTACAGGATCAATATTGCCAAACAACAAAGTGTTTTTCAGTGCCTCACGCGCTTTGATGATATCAGTGGTTTGATCAATGGAAATGGCATTTGCGCCAACTTCATTCAATAATAGTAGGGAATTGCTCGCGTTACCGCAAACAGAGAGAACCACTGGTTTCGGCAATTTTTCGATTAACAGTTTTTCAACCGGGAAAACAAATTGCTCATACTTGGCTGGTCCAATGAATCCCGGCGATCCGCCCATATCATGGATGGTGATGAAATCTGCTCCTGCGTTCCGATATGCCGCGCCAACCTCCGTCAGAAAGAGAGAGAGAACCCTCAACGCCTCATGAATTGACGCTGGTTCGCGTTTCATACCCGCGAAAAGCCCACCCGGTTCAACCAGATACAAAAGCAGGGTGTATGGGCCTGGAATGACGCCACTAATCGCGATTTTATCCCCCATATCGTTTTTCAAAGAACGCATCGCATTACAGATGAGTGGGAGTCTTCCTTTGTTGATAAAGTCCGTGCTTTGCAAATATCCTTCGTTCAGGTAATTTGCAGAAGCAAATAAGGGCTTGACAGGCTGTGGGAATTGAAGAATATCGCCCTCATAAAATTTCAACTCGGCTCCCAACGCTTCGGCGGGTGCGCATAAATCCAATGGCAATGCTGCGGATGGCATACCTGTCAAATGGAACGTGCTGGCAGCGGCTCTGGCCATTTTATTCGCATCATGATGAGTCTCATGAAGCACTAATCCTTCGCGCTCCAGGCCTTCAGCAGTAACATGGATTAAGCCGCTGAACGAGGGGACCGAATCAATTTTTTTACCAGTGAGAAGGTTAAGGATTTCTTCGCGCATCTTGCAATAAAATCATAAGGGCGGATATCCCCTTGGGGATGCTTCTTGATTTGTCCGCCCTTACGCTCAATTCTTCAGAGCTTTCACGATCGCAGCAACATGTTCAGGCGTGTTTCCACAACAGCCACCTACGATTTTTGCCCCCAATTCCACATAGCATTTTGAAAACCTTGCCATATCCTCAGGACCCATGTCATACACGCCCATTTCGGTCTCAATGTCCATGTGTGGAACACCTGCGTTGGGTTTTGCCCACAACGGGAAGTTCGGCAAAGTCTCCACATATTCCTTGATGATCAGCTCCATGTTTTCCAGTGTTGTTCCGCAATTGGCTCCCACCACGGCTGCCCCCAGCTCGGAATATTTCTTGATCACATCCTTTGGCTTCACGCCCATCATTGAACGAACACCGCGATCATAGCTAAAGGAGACAACAATCGGCAAGTTTGTTGCTGACCGCGCGCCCTCAAAGGCGGGGGTAGTCTCTTCAAAAGCAAACATGGTCTCGATCAACAACAAGTCCACGCCCCCTTCGGTAAGTGCCTTTGCCTGTTCTGCAAACGTGGCACGTACTTCCTCCTCCTCCAGCGGACCGTAGGGTTTGACCAAAGCGCCAACCGGGCCCATGGATCCAGCAACCAGCACCCCCTCACGCGCTGAAGCGGCTTTACGCGCCAACTCTGCCCCACGAATGTTGACTTCGGGAGTGCGGTCCTGATATTTTGAGTCTTTCATCCGTAAACGTGTTCCGCCGAAGGTGCAAGTCAAAATAATATCCGAGCCCGCCTCCACGAATGAACTGGCGAGTTTAAATAAAATATCTGGATCGTCGATGATCAAATCTTCAGGCGGCTTGCCAGGCTTGAGTCCCATCTTTTGCAAATTCGACCCTGTCGCTCCATCGGCCACAAGGATTTCTCCGCTGTTTAGTCGTTCAAGAAATTTGTTCATTTATTTCCTCATTCTCATGGGGCACAATATATCTGCCCTGCAAATTTATTTCATAAAATTCTTCGCGATCGGGTCTACTTTACGATGCGGGATCAAATGGGCAATATGCTCAAACGGCTCGCTCATATGCGGGAAACTCGTCGCTAACATAAATTGATTTTGGAAATCGGGGTCAGTGGGCAATTCAAAACGTTCCACTTTGCGCGTCACATCATCGATCTCGTTGCGTTTCTCCACATTCAACAAAGCAATGCGCGCGCCATCCCCGGCGGCATTTCCAACAGCATACACATTCTCCAAGGCACAATCGGGAATCAGCCCAATTAACATCGCTTTTTCTTTATCAATATAACTGCCGAAGCCACCCGCCAAAATAATTTTATCAGGGCTCTGCAGATTACTGCGCTTTAATAACGTGCGTGCCGCGGTAAAGAGCGCTGCTTTCGCTAGTTGAATCTGTCTTACGTCCTGTTGGGTGATTGGGATATCTCTGCCAATGGACGTTTCCTCAGCCCAAGCTATTACATACTCCCAGCCAGATTCGCCCTCCCGCACCCGCTTCGTATTTAAATCTTTCCTGAATTTGCCCCGAGAATCCACGATCTCAGCTCGGAACAATTCTGCCACCGAATCGATAATGGCTGAACCGCATATCCCTTTGACCTGCCCTTTAAATTCGGCATGATCTGTGTTCCAGCCCTCTACACCGATAACCTTGTATTTCGGCTCAAAAGTTGATTCATCAATATGGACGCGTTCCATTGCGCCGGGTGCAGCGCGCATCCCATATTCCACATGTGCGCCTTCGAGGGCAGGTCCAGTTGGCGTGGATGTACAAACCAGACGTTTACGATTGCCAAGTACCAGCTCTGCATTCGTACCCACATCGATCAATAGCCAATTTTCATCCTGCCTATGAGGTTCTTCTGCAATTATCATAGCGCTGGTGTCTGCACCAACAAAGGAAGCAATGGTGGGGAGTACGTGGATATTGCCAGAGGGGTTGATATGCAATCCGAGTTCGCGTGCTTTAAGGTCCACCGATTTATGAATCGCAGGTACGAACGGCGCCAGCCCTAAATCTTTCGGGTGCAAATTCAATAGAATATGATGCATTGTGGAATTGCCAACGAGCACCATTTCCAGGATTTCACTGGTCTTTATATTCGCTGTATGTGCGGCTTGCTTCAATAATTTATTGAGCGTGGCGATGATTGCTTTATGTAATTTTTCCAAGCCATCAGGATATTCAATAGTATATTGAATACGAGACATCACATCCTCACCATACACAATCTGTGGATTCATCTCGGATTCAGCCGCCAGCAATTCTCCGGTTCTCAAATTGCACAGATACAGTGCAACGGTTGTTGAGCCAATATCCACTGCCGCGCCGTAGCTATCTTCTACATATCCTGCCTGGACTTCGATCACTTCCTTATCCTGCCATACAGACACGGTTACATTCCACTTTGCTTCACGTAGGGTCTTGGATAGTGTTCGCAGGCATTGATAATCTATCGTGAGATCATACCAGCGCGGGAGTTTTACATCCGTGCCGCGCACCAACGCCATCGAAGTTTCGAGTCCCTTTGCGAGACGTTCCCAATCCGCAATCGGGCGCTCCAAGTTGGGCGGGCTCATCGTGACCAGATATTTCCGTACCGAGGGCTTGACCTCAATGGCCCGCTCGCGCGCACTCTTGCGGACAATCTGCTTGTTCCCGCGACTTTCCTCTGGAACATTGATCAATACGTCGCCGCGAATCTTGCACTGACACGAGAGGCGTACCTGCCCTACCTCCCAACCTTTGTCTTTCAAGAGTTTTGGTCGGCGCGAAAAGTAGGCGGCTTCATCGGTAGTGATAGGGGATAGATGCTCACGCTTGGAATCAATATTGTATTTCTCGAAGCGACCTTCCTCGATTAAAACCATGCATTTGCCGCAGGTGGCATTCTCAGCACAAATGGATTCAATTTCCACGCCGAGTTCACGCGCAGCGGTACGGACGGAGACATCTTCTTCTGCTTGTCCGCGTCTCCCGGAGGGTTGGAGGATGATGTTATGTTTCTCTGTCATATCATGTTAGGGCACGATATATCGTGCCCCTACGCACCATTCCCATTTCGCCTGGGAATCTCTATTTTCGCAAACTCAGTTTCAAGTTCCGAAAGAAGCGCTTCAGCAACTGCTTCTGGTGAGCCTTCACGTTCCATCCAGTCACCGCGCTTGTATTGTGCGCTGTAGTCCTCTGAATTAGTTAATCCAACTGCCATTGCGTATGCATCAATCGCGTTTTGAATTTTTTGCGAGAGTTGCTTTTTGATGGTTTTGCCATCGCCCTCGACAGTTATTGAAGATGGAATGTGCTTCCAGTAAAAGATACGATACCTTGCCATAATACGATTTCCTCTAATTATATATAATTTTTCGCTCGGCGGATTGTAAGATAGGTTTTGGGTTAGGTCAATATACAAAATAAAAACCCCGCTGGGCAGCGGGGCAATTTTAAAGGGATTTCCTAAAGTAATAGCAAATTTCGTTCCCATAAAATCAAACCAGCGCCCAACACAATGAAGAGAATCACCATGAAAAAACCACTCGCAGTCCAGCGAAAATCCTTCACATAACTACGGGTTGGGAATGCGCCGAATCCACGTGATTCGATTGCCAGGGCTGTATTCTCTGCTTTACGTAAGCCATTCACGATCACGGTGAACAAATACCTTTGCCATAATTTGAAACGATGTGCCAACGGAGAGCGGGAAGCACGTCCGCGGATTGCATGAGCAGATTTGACCGCGTCCACTTCCTGTTGAATGATGGGAAGGAAACGCAAAGCCATAAAAATGGCGAAGGCATAGCGGTATGGGATTCCAAGCCGCACAAGCCCCACCATCAATTCGCGGATATTGGTCGTCCAAATAATCATGAAAGAAGCCAGCACCATGGTTGCCAGACGGAAAAAGTAGCCCAAGCCTTTGACCAACCCTTCCTGGGTGCCCGTAAAAGGACCCACGGAAAAAATCGGCGTACCAGGTGTAATTAATGTATGAAATAAACCCAGGAGAATTGCAATACCAAAAATAAGCGGTGACGCACGCAAGATGGTCGTGATTGGAATACGCGCAAATAGAACGGTCAAAATTAAGAGACTTACCAACAAGATTGCCCTCGCCTCATTGCTGGATAACTGGAACGTGACAATCACAATCACGATCAGCCAGGCCAGCTTACTGAGCGAATCCACTCGGTGCACGAGCGAGTTATTATCAACGTAAGCCAGAGTCTGCTCTCTCATGCCACCATCGCTTCCACAAATGCATTCACTGTGTTCAAACCTTCGGGCACTGATACGCCGCGCTGGCGTAATTCCTCCACCAGCCTGCGCAGAGCCGTGGGGCGCAGTGAGGCACGTTCCACCAGTTCAGGCGATGAGAATAATTCGCCAGGGGTGCCATCAAAAATCTTTTCACCATTGGCCATGACAACTGCCCGATCGATGTGAGCGTCCACCAGCCGCATATCGTGTGTGATCATTACAACCGTAATACCTTCGCGCCGCAAATTATTGATCAAATCCATCAGACTCTCGGTCAGGCGTTTATCCTGCCCATAGGTGGGTTCATCCACAATCAACAGACGGGCACGCCCACCAACCAGCATCGTCGCAACACCTAATCTGCGTTTTGCACCGGCACTCAATGAAAATGGATGGTTGGTGGCAGAATCTGAAATTTCAAGTCGGGTGAGCATATTATCCACGCGGCGCCGAACTTCTACCGGCTCGTCGATGCCTTGAGCCATCAGACTGTATTCCAATTCCTCTCGAACGGTATCACATAGAAATTGATGTTCGGGGTTCTGAAACACCAATGCCACATCATTTGCCAGATCCTGCACGTTCCATGATCGTGCTTTGCGCCCAAAAAGAGTGAGATTGCCACCATTTGGTTTCAATAGACCAACCAGCAGTTTGCTTATCGTGCTTTTGCCCGCTCCATTTTGACCAACAATCGCAATCAGTTCGCCCTGATTGATATCAAACGAGACGCCGCGCAACGCCAGGGATTTACGGGAATATCCGAACCGGACGTTTTCAGCGCGCACCAACAAATCGCCTCGAGTCAAAATATCAGCCTGGACGCGGGGGGCCTTG
>Ga0070699_100006261_pt1 | contig 10382 bp, 8 predicted proteins | sample KBSK1503metaG_FD_65473 | JGI IMG/M metagenome (GOLD analysis project Ga0070699, IMG submission 65473) | Corn, switchgrass and miscanthus rhizosphere microbial communities from Kellogg Biological Station, Michigan, USA - KBS K1-50-3 metaG | ecosystem: Host-associated > Plants > Roots >... | reverse complement strand
AGTCTGGACACCGATCTCCTCAAACTGGTGCGGGGCGGCCTCCAGTTCGGCTACAGCCTGAACGACGCCAAGCACCTGAACCGGAGAATCTCCCAGATCTTCCTGGCGATCTCGCTGCAGCTGTCGCTGTACGCCGGGGACTATCGATAGAACCAATTCACCGCAAAGACACAAAGTGCGCCAGGACACGCAAAGGACAGCAATGGTTTTTCTCTTGCGGACCTTTGCGTCCTTTGTGTCTTGGCGGTTAATTGCACTACCTATTGAAACTCCAGGCCAATGACCCAGCCTTCAAGATCGGTCTCAACTCTCGGTTTCATCTCAGTTCTGGCGATCTTCGCCAGCTGTTCCGACGCCGCGCCCCAGAAGGAATTCGACGGGCCGGCCGCGTACCGCTACGTGGAGCAGCAGGTCGGGTTCGGTCCCCGGATTCCCGGCACTGCGGCGCACCGTAACACCGGGAACTGGCTGGATTCGCTGCTCCGGGCCCGGGCCGACACCGTCATCGTGCAGTCGTGGAATCACGTCAGCCTGAAGGGTGACACGCTTCCGCTCCGGAATTTCATCGCCCGTTTCAACCCCGCGGCGCAGAAGCGGATTCTCTACCTGGCGCACTGGGACACCAAGCCCGCCTCCGGCCGGGACGAGCAGCTGGACTACAGCAAGCCAATCGACGGCGCCAACGACGGTGGGTCCGGCGTGGCAATTCTCCTCGGCGTGGCGGACGCGCTCAAGGCGAAGCCCCTCGCCCCGGACATCGGCGTGGACCTGTTGTTTGTAGATGGAGAGGACTACGGCATCTTTTCCGAGAAGAGCGACGTGCTGATCGGCACCCGGTATTACGTGGACCATCCCCCGCCCGGGCCGCGGCCCGAGTTCGCGGTGCTGTTCGACATGGTGGGGGACAAGGACCTGAAGATTCCGACCGAGAGCTACTCCAGCATCGCTGCCCCCGAGGTGGTGGACCGGGTATGGTCCACGGCTGAAGGGCTGGGATACTCGGCCTACTTTCCCCGGGCCGACGGCGGCGCCGTTGAAGACGATCACGTTCCGCTCCAGAAGGCCGGCATCAGCGCGGTCGACGTGATCGACTTCAGTTTCGGTCCCGGCAACACCTGGTGGCACGGGCCGGGAGATGTGGTCGGCAACGTGAGCGCCGAGAGCCTCAAGATCGTCGGGGATGTGGCGGTGGCGGTCCTGCGCGGGGTGAAATAGCCAGATTGACCTCAGCTCGATGGGCGAAACATGAGCGTAGGGCCGTCCGTGAGGGCGGCCCTCTGTCGTGGGGATGACATCCACTGCGCTTTTTCGCCCATCATCGCGACGTTTCCGATGCTGAACGTCAGCTCCCCCGGCGCTATCCTGTCCCATGCCCTCCGAACGCCGAGCTCTCCTGCTTCTCCTCTCACTGGCCGTGGCCGGACAGGGAGTTCGCTACCTGGTCACCCGTCCCGGTGCCGCGCCCGGCGACGTCCACATTCTCGATGATGGAGCCGATCGCTCGCCCCGGGCCCAGGCCCACGCCGCGATCGCGGCGCTGGAGCCGCTCAAACCGGGGGAACGGATTGATGCCGATCGCGCGACGGCCCAGGCGCTCACTCGGCTGCCGCGGGTGGGCCTGAGCCTCGCCAGGCGCATCGTGGCCGACCGGGACAGCAACGGAGCGTTCGGGAGTCTCCAGGGGCTGGACCGGGTGCCGGGAATTGGATCCGGATTGCTCAAGGTCCTGGAGCCGCATTTGAGCTTCTCCGGGAGGTCGGCAGACGTCCCCAATCCTTCCGTCGTTCCGTCTTTCCGTCCTTCCGTCTTGAATGTCAATACCGCTACGGCGGCCGACCTGGAAAACCTCCCCCTTATCGGCCCCAGCCGGGCTCTGGCCATCGTGGCCTGGCGGACCCGGCATGGTTCTTTCAAATCCGAGGCCGATCTGGTTCAGGTACCGGGAGTTAGCCAACGGATGGTGGCGGCGATTCGCGAACGGATTGCATTCTAACAGGGCGGCCGGTCGTCAAGTCGGCAAGGCGGCCGGTTCCAAATCGACTGAATTCCGCTCTCCAGGCCGGGATCCCCGGTTGCCGCCCTGCCGTCCGGCCGCTCTGCCGCCTATTGCACGCCGCGCCTCCGGATCGTAGCTTTCGCAAGAGGTGTAAGTTCTTGTCATTCTTCATTCTCCGGAACAATCTGACAGCATGGCGACCGTAGCGGCCGGCTCTGATCGGCTCGGCGACATCCTGATCCGGGAAAACCTGATCACCCGGGAGCAACTGGGTCAGGCGCTCGCGGAGCAGAAGTCGACCGGGTTCCGGTTGGGATACATCCTGGTGAAGCTGGGCATGGTGCAGGAGATCGAGGTCACCAAGGTCCTCGCTCGCCAGTACCGCATGCCGGCGGTGGACCTCTCACGCTTCGAGGTCGACCCCAAGATCATCAAACTGATTCCCGGCGAGTTTGCCAGTAAACACGTGGTGCTCCCGCTCAAGCGGGAAGGCCGCACGCTTACCGTGGCCATGGCCGAGCCGACCAATACCGGCCTGATCGAAGACCTCAAGTTCATCACCCGGTACGACCTGTTCCCGGTCATCGCCGGTGAGTACACCCTGCGGGCCCTGATCGAGAAGCACTACGAATCGGGCGACCAGCAGCTGCAGACCCTGCTCAAGGACATGGAAGGCCTCGACGACGTCGAGGTCGTCGAGGAGCAAGAGGAAGAGTCGGCCAGCCAGGCCCAGATCGACGACGCGCCGGTGGTGAAACTGATCAACGGCCTGTTGACCGACGCGGTGAAGCGGGGCGCCAGCGACATCCACATCGAGCCGTTCGAGCACGAGATCCGGGTCCGCTACCGGATCGACGGCGCCCTGCTCGAGGTGATGAAGCCGCCGGTCAAGATGAAGGCCGCGCTGACGTCCCGAGTCAAGATTCTGTCCCAGCTGAACATCGCCGAGCGGCGGGTGCCGCAGGACGGGCGGCTCAAGCTGAAGATGGGAAACCGGGTGATCGACTTCCGGGTGTCCACCCTGCCGGTGCTTTTCGGCGAGAAGATCGTCATGCGAATCCTCGATAAGGGGAACCTGACGCTCGATCTCACCAAGTTCGGGTTCGAGCCCAAGGCCGAAGCCGATCTCCTGAAGGCGATCCTGAATCCCTATGGCATGGTCCTGGTCACCGGCCCGACCGGTTCCGGCAAGACGACGACGCTCTACTCGGCGCTCTCCCGGATCAATACCATCGAGACCAACATCATGACGGCGGAGGACCCCGTCGAGTACAACCTGATGGGGATCAACCAGGTGCTGGTGCGCAACGAGATCGGCCTGACGTTCGCCGCGGCGCTGAAGGCGTTTCTCCGGCAGGACCCGAACATCATCATGATCGGCGAGATCCGGGACCTGGAAACCGGCGGCATCGCGATCAAGGCGGCGCTCACCGGCCACCTGGTGCTCTCGACGCTGCACACCAACGACGCGCCGAGCACGATCACCCGAATGATCGACATGGGGATCGAGGCGTTCAACGTGGCGAGCGCGGTGAACCTGGTAGTGGCCCAGCGACTGGTCCGGCGGATCTGCAAGGACTGCAAAGGCGAACACAAGTACACCGACGTGGAGCTCAAGGCGCTGAGCGGCAATATCGAGGATCTGCGGAAACTGACGTTCATGAAGGGGAGCGGCTGCGAGACCTGCAGCGGCACCGGGTACAAGGGTCGGGCCGGCCTCTATGAAGTCATGTCGCTCACCCCGGAATTGCGCCGGTGTATCCTGCGCGGCGCCTCGGTGGCGGACATGCAGGAGCAGGCGGTCGCGGACGGCATGCTGACCCTGCGCATGGATGGAATGGTGAAGATCGCGAAGGGCGTTACCACCCTGGAAGAAGTCATCAAGGAGACGGCGGGATGACGGTAAACCTGCGCGCACTGCTGGAAGAAATGATCGAGAAGGAGGCCTCGGACCTGCACATCACCGCGGGGGAACGCGCCAAGCTTCGGGTCGATGGTGACATCACCAGCGCCGCGGCGGAAGACGTGCTCACACCCAAGGACACCCTCTCGCTCGCCTACTCGGTGCTCACCGAGAACCAGAAGAAACGCTTCGAGCTGGAAGACGAGCTGGACTTCTCGTTCGGCATCCAGAACCTGGCCCGCTTCCGCGGCAACGTGTTCAAGCAACGGGGCTGCGTGGCCATGGTGATCCGGATGATTCCCTTCAACGTGAAGACCTTTGCCGACCTGGGGTTGCCGCCGATCATGTCCCGGATGGCCGAAAAGCCGCGCGGCCTGATCCTGGTCACCGGTCCGACCGGTTCCGGCAAGTCTACCACCCTGGCCGCGGTGATCGACAAGATCAACAAGGAACGCAAGGGTCACATCATCACGGTGGAGGACCCGATCGAGTTCATTCACCGCCACCACAGCTGCATCATCAACCAGCGCGAAGTGGGCACCGACACCAAGAGTTTCGCCAACGCGCTCAAGTATGCGCTGCGGGAAGACCCCGACGTGATCCTGGTCGGCGAAATGCGCGACCTGGAGACCATCCAGGCCACGCTGACCATCGCCGAAACCGGCCACCTCGCCCTGGCGACCCTGCACACCAACTCGGCCGCCGAATCGATCAACCGGATCATCGACGTGTTCCCTTCCAACCAGCAGTCCCAGGTCCGGGCCCAGCTGGCGTTCGTGGTGGAAGGGGTACTCACCCAGACCCTGCTGCAGAAGGCCAAGGGCCGGGGCCGGGTGATGGCCTCCGAGATCATGGTGGCGACGCCGGCCATCCGGGCCCTGATCCGCGACGACAAGATCCACCAGATCTACTCGCTGATGCAGTCGGGCAAGAAGCACGGCATGCAGACGATGAACGATGCGCTCTACCAGCTTTACGTCGGCCGCGAGGTTTCCCAGGAGGAATGTCTCCGGGCTACCAGCGATCCGAACGAGTTTCTCCGGATGATCGGGGAGACGCCCATGGAAGAGCAGGAGATGGGCGAGATCGACGCCAAGAAGAAAGCGGCCATGAGACGGTAGCCAGTTACGCGTAACGAGTAGCGAACCGCATTCGCCGCTCGTACTCGCTACCCGCTACCCGCTACTCGCTTCTACCCGGAGTGTGTATGCCAATATTTGAGTACACCGCACGCAACCAGACCACCGGCCAGATCATGAAGGGCACGCAGGACGCGCCCAACCGCGAGGAAGTCACCAAGTTCCTCCGCAAGAACAAGATGGCCGTGGTGAGCATCCGGGAGCAGCCCAAGGAGATCAAGATCAAGTTCGGCGGGGGCATCAAGACCCGCGACATCGTGATCTTCACCCGGCAGTTCGCCACCATGATCAACGCCGGCCTCCCGCTGGTGCAGTCGCTCGACATCCTCGCCCAGCAGACCGAGAACAAGAAGCTGGCGGAAGTCGTGCGCGCTGTGGTGTACGACGTGGAAAGCGGCAACACCCTGGCCGACGCCTTTCGCAAGCATCCCAAGGCCTTTACCGATCTCTATGTGAACATGGTGGCGGCCGGCGAGGCCGGCGGCATCCTGGACACCATTCTGCTCCGCCTCGCGACCTTCCTGGAAAAGAACGACGCGCTGGTCCGCAAGGTAAAGAGCGCCATGATCTACCCGGGCGTCATCTTCTCGGTGGCGGCCATCGCCGTCGCCGTGCTGCTCATCTTCGTGATCCCGACCTTCCAGAACATGTTCGCGTCGGTGAACCTCGAGCTGCCGCTGCCCACCCGGATCGTCATCGGGGCCTCCCAGCTGCTGATCAGCTACTGGTGGATCCTGCTGGCGGTCGTCGTCGGCGGTATCTTCGCCCTCAAACAGTACTATGGCACGGACAACGGCAAGAAGAAGATCGACCAGATGCTGCTCAACGCCCCGGTCCTGGGCGACCTGCTCCGGAAATCGGCCGTGTCCCGTTTCACCCGGACCCTGGGCACCCTGATCTCGTCCGGCGTCTCCATCCTGGACGGCCTGGAAATCACCGCCAAGACGGCGGGCAACCGGGTGATTCACGACGCAGTGATGGATTCCCGCAATTCGATCGCGGGCGGCGAGACCATCGCGGCGCCGCTGGAGCGCTCCAAGGTGTTCCCGCCCATGGTGATCTCGATGATCGCGGTGGGTGAACAGACCGGCGGACTCGACGAGATGCTCACCAAGATCGCCGACTTCTACGATGACGAAGTGGACGTCGCCGTCGGAGCCCTGCTCTCCCTCATGGAACCGATCATGATCGTCGTGCTCGGCGTCATCGTCGGCGGCATGGTGGTGGCGATGTACCTGCCGATCTTCGACATGGTGAACGCAGTCCAATAGACGGTAGGACGGAAAGACGGTAAGACGGTAAACACCAGCGCAGCGAAGGATCTCTTGGGCAACCCGGAGATCCTTCGTTATTTTGCGTCCTATCCAGCTCCTACCACGAGGAATCGTGCTCCAACCGACCGCCCTTCCTGCGCTCCACGCCGTCTTCCCCCCGCTCACCGACCCGGTGGACGGCTGGCTGCTCTTCGACTTCCGCGGCATCAACCCGATCATGGCCGCCGTCATGGGCCCGGAGATCATGGGTTCCCGCCGGCAGTACGTCTTCATTCCGCCAGCCGGAACCCCGACGGCGCTGATCCACATGATCGATGCGGAGTTGTGGCGCGAGTGGCCGAAAGAGTGGAAGAAGATCATCTGGATCCGGCGAGAGGAGCTCTCAAAGCACCTGAAGGCGCTGGTCGGCGGGAAAAAGGTGGCGATGGAGTATTCGCCCAACGGCAACGTGCCCTATGGCGACTACGTGCCGGCCGGCACCCTGGAGCTGGTGCGCGCCGCCGGCGCCACGCCGGTCTCCTCCGGCGAGCTGGTGACCCGCTACTGCTCGGCATGGAGCAGGGAAGACCTGGCGAGTCATCTCCGCGCCGCGAAACACGTGGCGGAGATTGCCCGGGCCGGCATTGCGCTGATGGGAGAGCGGGCCCGGGCCGCGAAGCCGATGAACGAGTACGACCTCACCCGGTGGACCCTCGAGGCGTTCGAGCGGGTCGGGCTGGTGACCGAGTCGTCTCCCAGCGTCTCCTATGGCGATCACGCCGCGCGAGCCCACTACGAAGCGGTGGCCGACGGTTCCTCGGACCTGGTGCCCGGAGCGCTGGTGCTCTACGACCTCTGGGCCAAGGAGCCCGGCGGCGTCTACGCCGACCAGACCTGGATGGCATCCCTCGGGCCGCCCAGCATCCAGGCCCAGAAGCTCTGGACCATCGTCAAAGCTGCCCGCGACGCGGCCATCGAGCTGCTGCAGCAGCGGCTCTCCAGCCGGCAGCCGGTTGCCGGTGCCGAGGCGGACCGCGCGGCTCGGCAAGTCATCCTGGATGCGGGATATGGCGAACGGATCATCTGTCGCACCGGACATTCGATCGATCGCATGGGAATTCATGGCTACGGTCCGACCATCGATGACACCGAAAGCTTCGACACCCGACAGATCCTGCCGGGTGTCGGGTTCTCGATCGAGCCCGGGATCTACATCCCCGGGGAGATCGGGCTACGGACCGAGGTAAACGGATATGCCAGGGAAGACGGCCTGGAGGTGACGCCGGGGGAGTATCAGCACGAGCTCATTGTGGTGTGATGCCAAGGCCCGCACCGACGTTGCGCGGGCCTTCCTGCTTATCATGCTTCTCATTCCGCGTCTCGAATGGCCTCGATGAGGTCTTCTTTCGACATTTCCTCTACCCCATCGATCCCCAGCTCTTCGGCCCGGTTTTCCAATTCATCCCGGCTGCGCGATTCGAGGCTGGTTCGCGGATTCCCGGTACCTTCGGTCCGGGTATTCGGGGTGCGCCCTTCCTCCCTGCGTTCCTTGTTGACGGTCCGCGCCGCAATCTCCTCGGCCTTATCCTCGTTCATGCCCTTCTTTTCGTAGCCTTCCTTGATGTGCTCATACTGGCGTTCGTCTTTGTTGGTCCATGACGGCATGGTACACCTCGAGTTGAAACACAAGGAAGACGTTCGGCAAAGCGCACGCTCCAAGCAGTGACCTGGGCCACATTCTCTGGTATCTTCACTCGCATGCCAATCTCCCGTCGCGAATTCACCGCTTCCCTCGCCGGTGCCATGGGGGTCGCTGCCCTCGGCCCCGGCCACCTCGTCGCCGGCACCCCGGCCGATCCCTGCCACCTCCCGGCTCCGGTCCAGGCCCTCGGCAACCTCACCGGCGGCATCGCGCCCATCACCGACGCCGAGCGCCGGCAGCGGATCGAGCAGGCGCAGCGGCTCATGCAGGAGCTGGGGATCAGTGCGATCGTGGTCGAGCCCGGCACCAGCATGGTCTACTACACAGCGGTCAGCTGGTCGCCCTCGGAACGCACCTTCGCCGTCGTCATCCCGGCCCGGGGTGAGCCATCCTGGGTCTGCCCCGGTTTCGAAGAGGCCCGAGCCCGCGAGCTGATTCGCTTCGGCACCGATGTTCGAGTATGGCAGGAAGACGAAAACCCGTTCCGGGTGATCGCCGGTATTCTCCGGGACCGGGGCCTCGGCAAGGTCGGGCTGGAGGAGCAGGTTCGGTTCTTCGTGCAGGATGGTCTGAGGAAGGAAGCGCCCTCAGTCGAGCTGGTGAGCGCCACGCCGGTGACCGCCGGATGCCGGATGCACAAGTCGGCCGCCGAGCTGGCGTTGATGCAGCGGGCCAGCGACATCACCATCGCTGCGTTCAAGGCCGCCTTCGCGACGCTCCAGGAAGGGATGACCCAGTACGATCTCCAGAACAACATGCTGGCCGCGCTGACCCGGGTGGGCGGCAGCGATCCCTGGGCGCTGGTCGGCTTTGGCCAGTACTCGGCCTTCCCCCACGGCTCGGTCCAGCCGCAGCAATTGAGAGTCGGAGACATCGTGCTGCTGGATTCCGGCTGCGCGCTGGAGGGATACCAGTCGGACATCACCCGGACGACGGTATTCGGGAAGCCGAGCGCCCGGCAGACCGAGATCTGGAATCTCGAGCGCCGGGCACAGGACGCCGCCTTTGCCGCTGCCCAGGTGGGCCGCCCCTGCGAGTCCGTGGATGCCGCAGCGCGGAAGGTTCTCACCGACGCCGGCTTCGGGCCGGATTACCGGCTGCCCGGCCTGCCCCATCGCACCGGGCACGGCATCGGTATGGACGGCCACGAGTGGACCTACTTCGTCCGCGGCAACACCACGCCGATCGCGCCCGGCATGTGCTTCAGCGACGAACCGATGATCGCGATCTACGGGGAATTCGGTATCCGGCTGGAGGACTGTCTCTATATCACCGGGGATGGACCGCGATTCTTCTCTCAACAAAGTGCAGCGATTGATCGACCGTTTGGTTGATCGGCATCGCGTGTGTTGGGTTTCCTCACGAAAGCCACGAAACTCCACGAAAACCACGAAGAACTGCATAACCAACTTCGTGAGGATTTGTTGCAAGACTGACCAACGCAGTACCGGCCAACTCCACCGAAGATCTCAGCGCAGGCCTTTCACAGTAGTCAGATGGCTCTGGCTTGGGTTTGAGCTTGAGATTCTTCGGTCGCTATGCTCCCTCGGAATGACAGCAGCGAGCTGTCGGTATACCCGCTCCAGCTCATCCAGCTCCCGCTCCCAGCTGTGCCCCACCGCCCAGGCCCGGGCCCCGGCCGACATTCCGGCGCGCCGGTCGGGATCCTGCACCAATGCGCCCGTGGCCTCGGCGAACCCCTCGGCATCGCCCGCCGGCGCCAGCAGCCCGTTCACTTCCGGACGCAGGTTTTCCAGCACCCCTCCCTGGTTCGCCGCGATAACGGGGAGTCCGGATGCCATCGCCTCCAGCGCCACCAGTCCGCAGGTCTCGGTGGGGGAGGGAAACACGAACAGGTCGCTGTCGGCGTAGAGATCGGCCAGCCGCTCCCGGTCGAGAAAGCCATTGTGGTGAGCGAACGGTAGCGCCTGCCGCACCGAAGCCGCCTCCGGCCCGTCTCCGGATACCTGGAAGCCGGCCTGGTCTCCCAGCTTGTGGTGAAGGATTTTGAAGGTTTCCACCATCACCGCGACGTCCTTCTCCCGCGCCAGCCGCCCCACGTGCAGAATGACGGGCCGAGCGCTGTTGCCGCGGGACCGGCGGCGGCACTCCGAACGACGCTCCGGAGTAAAGCATTGCGGGTCCACGCCCCGGCCCCAGACCATGACAGAATCCAGGCCGAACGACCGAAGCTCACGCGCTGTTTCCTCGCTTGGCGTCTGGGTCACCAGCGCGGGCCGGTGAAACCAGCGGCAGTAGCGCCGGACCGGGTTGATCGCCCAGGCGCCGAGGTATCGTCCGGCGTAACGGGGGAAGTCGGTGTGGAAGCTGGTAACCAACGGGATCCTCCGGCGGACGGCCCAGCGGCGGCCGATGCTGCCGATCGGGC
>Ga0070699_100006260_pt1 | contig 10383 bp, 10 predicted proteins | sample KBSK1503metaG_FD_65473 | JGI IMG/M metagenome (GOLD analysis project Ga0070699, IMG submission 65473) | Corn, switchgrass and miscanthus rhizosphere microbial communities from Kellogg Biological Station, Michigan, USA - KBS K1-50-3 metaG | ecosystem: Host-associated > Plants > Roots >... | reverse complement strand
TCTCCTTGCCGCCTCCATGAACGATGACGACATCCCGCTTGTGAACGTCGTCCCGGTTGACGTCGCCAATCGCGACCCTCGCCACCGCCGAGACTACGGTCGCCAGGTGCGTGCGATCTTCGAGCAGCTCGCCGCCAACCTTGAGGACGAGCGGCCTCACAACAAGCCTGTTCTCTCGTCGATCCCCAGCATCACGTTCATGTTCTGCACGGCCTGACCGGATGCGCCCTTCAGCAGGTTGTCGACGACCGATACGAGGATCGCGCGGCCCGAGGCGTCGACCCGCCATCCGATATCGCAGAAGTTCGTGTGGGCGACGTGCTTGATCTCGGGCAGGGACGAGCCGACGAGCCGCACGAACGTCGCGCCGGCATACGCCCGCTCGTACACGTCGGCCAGCATCTCTTCCGTGGTTCCGGGCGCGACGCGCAGGTAGATCGTCGCGAGGATGCCGCGGTCGAGCGGAACGAGATGCGGCGTGAACGTCACCTCGCGGCCGACCCCTTGGTCGATTTCGGCGCCGTGCCGATGGCTGAACACGCCGTACGCCGACAGGCTGCCGTGGCACTCGGAAAAGTGCGTTCGCTCGGACGGCGTCTTGCCGGCGCCCGACACGCCCGATTTCGCGTCGACGATGACGTCGGCGGCCGGCAGGAGCATACCGGCCTCGACGAGCGGCGCGATGGCCAGGAGCGCGGCCGTCGGATAGCAGCCGGGGTTGGCGACGAGCTGCGCGCGCATCACGGCGCCGCGCTCGCGTTCGGTGAGCCCGTAGGCGACGCCATCCGGGATCCGATGCGTTTCGGGATACCACCGCGCGCGCGCGACCTCTGCACGCAGCCGAAACGCGCCGGAGAGATCCACGACGCGGACGCCGGCGTCGACGAGCGTCGGCGCGAGCTCCGCCGCGGCCGTGTCGGGCAGCGCGAGGAACACGAAGTCGGCGTCGTTCTTGAGTGTCTCAGGCGCGAGCGGCGTCACCGAACCGCTCCAGAGCCGCGTCAGCGCCGGCAGCCTGCGCGCCGAGGCGGCGGTCGTTCCCGACGACATCGCCGTCGTGAGGCGGACGGCCGGATGGCGCGACAGCAGTCGCAGCAGCTCCTGCCCGGTGTAGCCGGTCGCGCCGGCGATGGCGACCCGCGTGAGCCCGGCGGCGGCGTCGGCGTCGTCTGAGGCGGCTGGCAGGGGGTGCGCGACACTATGCATCGGAAAGAATAGATATACACGGTGAGCGCAGTTCAATCAACAAAAATCGATGTATACTCGTCATCGTCCCCTGCATGAAAGCGCGCCGTCAGACCGTACTTCTGGAACTGATCGATCGCGAGGCGCTGCACAGCCAGGAATCGCTGCGAAAGCGGCTGCGACAGCGCGGCTTCGACGCGACGCAGGCGACGATCTCGCGCGACATCAAGGAGCTCGGCCTCGTGAAGCGCTCCGGCGACGGCGCATATCAGCGGGCGGGCGTCGAGGCGCCGAATCCGGAGACGGCGCTCACCGCGCTCGAGCGCGCCGCCGCCGAGTTCCTCCGTCGCGTCGAGCGGGTGCAGCAGCTCGTGGTCATCCGTACCGGCGTCGGTCAGGCACAGCCGCTCGCCATCGCGCTCGACCGCGCGCAGCTGCCCGAGGTCGTCGGCACGATCGGGGGCGACGACACGATTCTCGTCGTGGCGCGCGGCGCGCGCGGCGCGGCAACGCTGGCAAAGCGCTTGAAGGACTACACCGCCGAATGACACGGATTGCACTCGCATATTCGGGAAGCCCTGACACGTCTCACGCGATCGGGTGGCTCGCCGACGTTCACGCCGCCGAGGTCGTCACGCTGACGCTCGACCTCGGTCAGGGGCGGCGTCTCGAAGCCGTTCGTGACTGCGCGCTCGCGATGGGCGCGTCGCGGGCTCATGTGCTCGACGCCCACGAAGAGTTCGCGCGCGAGTACTTCCTGCGCGCGCTGAGAGCGGACGCGCTGGTGGTCGACGGGCGATCGCTCGTCGGCGCGCTCAGCCGTCCGCTCCTTGCGCAGAAGCTGATCGAGATCGCCCAGATCGAACACACGACGACCGTGGCGCACGCGTGCGCGGCGGGCGATGCGCCGATTGCCGCCGCGGTCCGCGCGCTGAGACCGCAGTTCACCGTCGTCGCCGTGCCGCGCGCCGGCCGCCCCGACGACATCGCGCGGACGCGATCGGCTGACGAGTGCCCGATGGAGCCCGCATTCGTCGAGCTCACGTTCGAGCGAGGGTCGCCCGTCGCGATCAATGCCATCCCGATGCCACTGCTCGATCTGATCGGCAGCCTCGACATCATCGCCGCCGCACACGGCGTCGGCCGCCTGCAGGGGCTGGAAACGCCCGCTGCCGCTGTGCTGAGCGCCGCGCACCGCGCGATCGAAACGGAAGGGGCGAACGAGCACCTGAGTCGTCGATACGCCGAGCTCATCGAGTGCGGGGACTGGTTCACGTCCGAACGCGAGACCCTCGACGCGAGCATCGCCCACGCGCAGGACCACGTCGCCGGCATCGTTCGCCTGAAGCTGTTCAAAGGGGCGTGCGAGATCGTCGAGCGGCGCAAACTGGAGGTCGTCTCGTCTTCAAGCTCGTCGCCTGTCTCGCTCCCGACCTCCGATCTCTGGCCCCTGACCTCTGATCTTTGGCTCTCCAAATGACCACTCTGTGGTCAGGCCGGTTTGACGGCGCACCCGATGCCGCGGCGTTCTCGTTCGGCGCGTCGTTTCGGTTCGATCGCCGGCTGTTCGAAGACGATGTGACCGGCAGCCTCGCGTGGGCGAGCGCGCTCGCCAAGGCCGGCGTGCTCGCCGACGACGAGGCGCGGCGGATCGAAGAGGCCCTGAAGGCGATTCTCGAGCAGGGTCAATCCGATCCGTCGTTCGTGAACGGACCCGACGAGGACGTGCACAGCTTCGTCGAGCGGCTGCTGGTCGAACGCCTCGGGGACGCGGGGCGGCGGTTACATACCGGGCGGTCGCGCAACGAGCAGGTCTCGCTCGATCTCCGGCTCTATCTGCGTCGTCGCATCCCCAAGCTGCAGCGCGCCGTCGCCGCTGTCGTCGGCGCGCTCGTGCGACAGGCTGAAGCGGCCGGCGACGCGTTGATGCCGGCGTTCACGCACTTCAGACCCGCGCAGCCCGTCCTCGTCTCGCACTTCTTTCTGTCGCACGCCGCTCCGCTGCAGCGAGACTACGCGCGCATGGACCAGGCGCGCCGGGAAAGCGACGCCCTGCCGCTCGGCAGCGGCGCCGTCGCCGGCACGGCGTACGAGATCGATGTCGACTTCCTCGCGCGCGAGCTCGGGTTTTCACGTGTCGTGGCCAACAGCATCGACGCGTCGTCGGATCGCGATTTTGCCGCGACGTTTCTTTTCGCGTGCGCGATGACGATGGTCCATCTGAGCCGGCTGGCCGAAGACCTCATCATTCTCTGCGGCGACGAATACCGGTTCTTCGAGCTGTCCGATGCGCTCAGCACCGGCAGCAGCATGATGCCGCAGAAGAAGAATCCGGATCCGCTGGAGCTGGTGCGGGGCAAGACCGGGCGGACGCTTGGCCATCTGCTCGCCTTGATGACGACGATGAAGGGGCTTCCGACCGGCTACAACAAGGATTTGCAGGAAGACAAGGAAGGCGTTTTCGACACCGAAGATACGCTTGCGGCCTGTCTGGCGGTGACGCAATCGGTGATCGACGGCCTGGTGCTGAACCGGGATCGCGCCGCGGCGGCGGCATCGGGCTTGCTCCTCGCGACCGACGTCGCCGATTACCTGGTCGGCCGCGGGGTCCCGTTTCGCCGGGCGCACGAAATCGTAGGCGCGCTCGTACGCCGGCTCATGGCGGAAAAACGGGATTTCGAGTCGTTATCGCTCGACGACTGGCGTGCCGCCAGCGACCGGTTCGAGGCGGATATCGTCGCGCGGGTGACGCCCGGTGTATCGGTTGCCGCCAAACGGACCCCTCAATCGACAGCGCCGGCCGCTGTTGACGGCCGGCTGCGTGAAATTCGCGTGTGGCTCACTGCTGTGCTAAGATGACCACCGCCTTTTCGGCATCCCCTTCCCAGCCAGCGGTTCGTTCGGGAGATTAGATGCAACAGCGCCAGCTTCGGCTTGGTGACATTCTGGACGATTATTGTCCTCGCGAACGCCGCGTGACGAACCACGCCGTCGTCGCGATGGTCGGACCCGACGTGAAGCAGACGCGGTGTACGACCTGCGACGCCGACCACGAATACAAGCACGCGAAGGTTCCGCGTCAGCGGAAGAAGTCCGACGCGCCCAGCGCGCTGTACGCGCAGGTTGCGGCGGGTGCGCCGAAGCGCGTCGTCCACGAACCGGTCGAAGTTCCCGCCGACGCGAACGCGTCGAATGAAGTGCCGGAGCAGATGCCGCTCGTGGAGCCGGAACCGGCGCCGGAGCCGATTGCTCCGCAACCTGCGCCGGAACCGATGGTCGCCGCGGACGACGAAGACGTCGTTTCGCGCGACGACGATGAAGGTCCAGTCCACCGGCCGCTGATTCGCGCCTCGCTGCCGCGGCCCGAGGGACAGCAGCCGCCCGCGCGTCCGATTCCAGAATTCACCATCCGTCAACCTGGTGGACGGCCGAATCGTTTCCGTCCGCGCCATCAGCGGGGCGGCGCGTCCTTCTCCGGCAACAACCGCTCGAACGGCAACTTCGGCGGACCGATGCGCGGCAACACACGGCCGCAGGGCACTCCTTCACGTACGGCCAAGCGCCACAGCGGCGGGCGCAAGCGTTCCAAGTAATCAGGACTGATCGCTGACGGCGGCCAGCTCAGAGCTGCCGCTGTTGCTGTCGCTTTCAGCTCTCGGCGTTCAGCTATCGCATGTCGGATCTTTCTGGTAAGCACGGTCTCATCGTTGGCGTCGCCAACAAACGATCGATCTCCTGGGCGATCGCGCAGGCGGCGGCGGCTGCGGGAGCGCGTCTGGCGCTCACCTATCCGAGCGCACGTCTCGAGGAGAACGTACGAGAGCTGGCCGCGACGCTCGAGAATCCGGTCCTCGCGCCATGCGACGTCGCCAGCGACCGGCAGATTGCGGACCTCGCGGCCACGCTCCAGCGCGAGTTCGGCGGCCTCGATTTCCTCGTGCACGGCGCGGCGTTCGCGCCCGCCGACGCGCTGAGCCATCCGTTCGTCGAGACGTCGCGCGAGAGCTTCCGCGTGGCGCTGGACGTCAGCGTCTACTCGCTCGTCGCCCTGACCTGCGCGGTCGTGCCGCTGATGGAGCCGCGCGGCGGCGGAAGCATCCTGACGCTCACCTACATCGGCAGCCAGCGCGTGTTTCCGAATTACAACGTGATGGGCGTCGCGAAAGCCGCGCTCGAGTCGTCGGTTCGTTATCTCGCGAGCGATCTCGGGCCGAAAAACATCCGCGTCAACGCGATCTCGGCGGGCGCGATCAAGACGCTGGCGGCATCGGGGATTTCCGGATTCTCCAGCATCCTTCAGGTGTATCGGGACCGTGCCCCCTTGCGGCGCGGCGTCGACACGTCAGAGGTCGCGGACGCCGCGGTGTTTCTGCTGAGTCAGGCCTCACGCGCCGTTACAGGTGAGATCGTCATGGTCGACGCGGGCTTCCACGTCAACGGCGGCATCTAGGTTGCACCCAACCATCGGGTAATCGGGTAATCGGTTAATCGGGGTCATTGAGAGTTGTGAGCCTCGCGGGGCCACAGTCAATGACTCGATTACTCCATTACCAATTACTCGATTGTCCGATTACTCGATTATCCGATTACTCGATTATCCGATTCCAGGAGGGTGCATGCTGAGGCATTTCCTCATAATGCTGCTGCTCGCCGGCGCGGCGAGCGCGTGCGCGCAGGCGGCACGCGTGCAGTCGAGCGGCGCGCTCGACGACGCGTCGATTACGGCGCGGGTCAAGACGGTCTTGTTGAACGACACGCAGGTCGCAGCGACGAGGATCGACGTCGTCTCGAATCAGGGAGTCGTGACGCTGACCGGCTCGGTGAAGTCGAAGGCTGATGAAACGCGCGCGATCGAGCTCGCGCGCACCGTGCAGGGCGTGCGCGATGTGCGCTCGCAGCTGCAGGTCAGCTCCATTCCTCAATCCTGATCCGCGAGCGGCCGACCCCGAGCTCTTCGAGCAGTGTCGGCATCTCGTCGACGAGCGTGCGCGGGCCGCAGATGAAGCAGAGCGTCTGCGGGTCGTGCACCAGTTGCCCGAGCTCGACACGCCCGATGCGTCCGCGCGCGCCGCGCCAATCGGTCGTGTCGCCCGCGCGGGTCACGGTCTGACGCAGCTCGATGCGCCGCGCGTCGGCCAGGGCGCGCAGTTCGCCCTCGTACGCGAAATCTTCCGGCGTCCGCGCGCTGTAGAGGAGGCCGACGTTCGCGTGTGGAATCCGCAGGGCGTGGCGCAGCATCGCGCGCAGCGGCGCGATGCCGGTGCCGCCCGCGATGAAGACGAACCGCCGTTCGGTGGGCGCCGCGGGAAACGTGAAGGTGCCGAGCGGTCCTTCGACGTCGACCGTGACGCCGCGCGCCAGCGTGAACGGCGGGCCACCCTCCGAATCTCCATCCATGCCGACGAGCAGCTCGATCCAGCCGTCGCGTCGCGCGTCCTCGGGCGCCGACGCGAGCGAGTACGGTCTGCGCGCGTCCGATCCCTGGTTGCCGACGAGCACCGCCTGTCCAGCGGCGTACTCGAACGGGTGACCGTCGAGATCGATCCGCACGATGTGCGCGCGCGGCGTGGCCGGCAGGACGTCGCGGATCGGTAGCGTTAAGATCACCAACTCCTATGCTATTCCGCAGGGCGCGTGGGCTGCTGCTGCGCTTCGTTCGCCGCCGCGCGATCGCGTCGCTCGTTGGAGTCGCGCTCCTCGTCCCGGCGGCGTGGATCGAGCTCAGCGGACTCGCGGGTACGTGGTGGATCGAAGGCCTCGCGCTGATTGGCGGCGCGACAGGACTGGCGCTGTTGTGGACGGGCGTGAACGGGACGAGTCCAGATTGGATCGAGTAGGAATGCGGCTCAGAGCACGCCGACGGCGGCCCGCTGCAGATCCAATTCCGAAACCGCCGACATCATCGGCAGCATCATGTGGCGGCTCGCGTCCGGACCGCCAGTGACCCGCTTGCGGCGGGTCTTGTCGCGGTACATCCGGCTGTCGGCCGTCGCCAGCAGCGTTTCGTACGAGTCGCCGTCGTGCGGGAATACCGCCGCGCCGACGCTCATGGCCAGCGGCAGCATCCGTCCGGGCCGCGCCTCGAACTGCAGGAGATCGACCGCACGCTGCAATTCCAGCCGCTTGCGCTCGGCCTCGTCGGCGCCGCATCCCGCCAGGACGACGATGAACTCGTCGCCCGCGTAGCGGACGCAGACGTCGTACGGCCGGATTGCGGCACGCAGCACGGTCGCGATATCGCGCAGAGCGCGGTCGCCGACGTGGTGGCCGAACGTGTCGTTGATCTCCTTGAAGTTGTCGAGGTCCATGACGAGGAGCGAAACCTCGGACTTCAACCGCTCCGCGCGCGCGAGCTCGCGCGTGAGGTGCATGAACATCGAGCGCGTGTTGGGCAGACCCGTCAGCGGGTCGGTCAGCGAATCTTCCTGCGTCTGCTCGAAGACCATCGAGTTGTAGATGACCGCGGCGGCCTGCTCGGAGATGCGATCGAGCAGGCGCCGATGGTCGTCGGTGTAGACCGACGGCTCGGTGTGATAGACCGAAATCGTGCCGATGAAGCGCTCGTTGAAGAGCAGCGGACACACCAGCGCCGAGTGCAGCGTCGTGCGATCGGACGGCTGACCCGCCGCTTCCAGATCGGCGCTGGGGCGCGCGTTGACGAGCGGCCGGCGGTTGCGCGCGACCCAGCCGGTCAGGCCATGGCCGTTCCGAATCGTGAGCTGCTGAATCGTGTCCGCCTCGACACCGGTCGCGAAGCGGCAGCGCAGCGTCTCGGTGTCGTCGTTGTACAGGAACAGCGCGCAGCAGGAGAACGGCACGATGTTGCTCAATTTCGAAGAGATGAGCGCCATCGTGTCCGACACGCCGAGGCTGCTGCCCATTGCCTGCGCGATCTCGTAGAGCGCGTAGATCTCGCGGTGAGCCAGCGCGATGTCCTGGAACACGGTGGTTCGTCCGGGCGAGTCGTGCACCAGCCCCACGGCCGGTTCAGCGGTCGGCAGCTGCGCGGCCACACGCGTCAGCTTGCGCGCCGGTTCCTGGCTCGACTCGGCTTCGGCGGCGAGGGCCGAGTACATGTCGACGAACGTCTGCACGACGCGCGGATCGAGCGCCTTGCCGGATTCCTGCCGGACGAGGCCGAGCGCGGCCTCGAGGCTCATCGCCTTGTGATAGGGCCGCTCCGACATGAGCGCGTCGAAGTAATCGACAACCGCAAGAATGCGCGCGCCGAGCGGAATCTCGTCGCCTTTCAAGCCGGCCGGATACCCCTTGCCGTCCCATCGTTCGTGATGGCTGAGGATGAGCGGCGCCACCGGGTACGGGAAGGGCACGCCGCTGATGATCTCCGCGCCGACCTGCGGATGGATGCGAATCTTCTGGAATTCTTCCTGCGTGAGCGGGCCCGGCTTCGAGAGGATGTGCTCGGGCACCGCGAGCTTGCCGATGTCGTGCAGCAGCGCGGCGGTCTTCACGCCCTGGATCTCGTTTTCCGCCATGCCGAGCGCGCGCGCGAGGCCGGCGGCGTACACCTGCACGCGCCGGATGTGGCTCTGCGCCGTCTGATCCTTCGCGTCGATGGCGAGCGCGAGCGCCTCGATCGTCGCCAGGTGCAGATCCGACACCTGCGCGACGTGCCGCTGCTGATCCTGGATCCGGCCCATGTACACCTTGTAGGTGCGGTAGATCAGATACGGCGGCGCCGCCGCGAGCGCAGCGAACCAGTACCCGCCGTGATAGATGACGGTCGTCGCGACCGCCGCGGCGCCGGCACCGACGAAATAGCCCGGCGCGCTCCACAGGAAGTTCTCGTTCCAGACGCGGACGATCGACTGCTTCGCCGAGAGTCCGATCGCCGTCGCAACGAGCGCAGTGTTGCACACGAAGTACGCCGTCGCGGCGCCGACGAGCGGTTTCGGGATGTCGACGAACGAGAATTGCACGCCGGGCGCCGTCCCGCCGAGCCAGGTGTAGACCGTGCCGGCTGCTTTGACGGTGAGCACGAGCGACGCCATGCTGAAGAGCGTGCGGTACGGCGCCGATCGCGACTGCGTCCGGAACGTGCACTGGCTCCACGCGCTCGCCGCGCCCACGACCATCGTCGCGTTCGCGCCGAGGAGGAGCAGCGACAGGAAATCGACGGCGTACGACACCGACATCGTCGACCCGCTGGTCGCGAGCGGCAGACTGACCTTCAACGCCGAGGCGAGGGCCGAGAAGCCGAGGAGCGCCACAAACAGCACGAAGTTGTCGATGCTGCGCGGCGCGAAGAACGTGATGGTGAGAGCACCCGCGGTCAGAACGGCTCCGACGTAGAGCCGCGCGGCAATCGGCAGATCCTTCATGCTCAGCGTAGGGGGAGCCGAGTCCGGGAATCATACCCCGAAATCGGACGGTTCAGACTTCAGTTTCGCGCGCGCGGCGTGTCGCCGGCCGCGCTTCGGGCTCCAGCTGATACTCGACGATCTTTCTATAGAGCGTGCCGCGGCTGATGTCGAGCACGCGCGACGCTTCCTTCTTGTTCCACTGTACCGCTTCGAGCACGCGCACGATGTGGGCGCGCTCCGACTCGGCGAGCGTCGGCATGTGCTCGCCCGACGGTTGCGGCGCCGAGGTCCCGGCGTGGAGGAACTCGACGTCGGACGCACGGATCGTGCGGCCGGGCGCCGACAGCGCCGCGCGCGATACCGTGCTCTCGAGCTCGCGGATGTTGCCCGGCCAATGGTAGCCGATCAGCAGATCGATCGCTTCACGCGAGAACCCCTTACTGTCGAGCGGCAGTCCCTGCGCCGCGCAGTACCGCGCGAGGAATCGCTGCGCGAGCACGGGGATGTCGACCTGCCGCTCGCGCAGAGACGGCAGTCTGATCGCAAAGGCATTCACGCGGTAGTAGAGGTCCTCGCGGAAACGACCGTCGCGGACGAACTGCTCGAGCGGACGGTTGGTCGCTGAGATCAGACGGAAGTCGACCGAGATCGACTTGTGCCCGCCGAGACGCTCGAAGCGCCGCTCTTCGAGCACGCGCAACAGCTTGGCCTGCGCGATGAGCGACATGTCGCCGATTTCGTCGAGGAACAACGTGCCGTCGTTGGCGAGCTCCAGACGTCCCGGCTTCCGGTCGTGCGCGCCGGTGAACGCGCCCTTCTCGTAGCCGAAGATTTCCGACTCGAACAGCGTGTCGGGCAGCGCCGCGCAGTTGAC
>Ga0070699_100006259_pt1 | contig 10383 bp, 10 predicted proteins | sample KBSK1503metaG_FD_65473 | JGI IMG/M metagenome (GOLD analysis project Ga0070699, IMG submission 65473) | Corn, switchgrass and miscanthus rhizosphere microbial communities from Kellogg Biological Station, Michigan, USA - KBS K1-50-3 metaG | ecosystem: Host-associated > Plants > Roots >... | reverse complement strand
TGCCCGCCTGGGGCATCTCGTTCGGATAGACCGGATACGCGGTTCCGCTGATGTACATCGACCCCGCGACGCCCAGGCCGCGGCCGAAGCCGAGCTTGCCCTTGCGCTGCTTCCAGCCGCTCGCTTCCTCGACCAGATCGAGGCAGCGCAGAAATCCGTTCGAGGTGATCAGCTGACCGTTGATCGTCTTCACGTTCTCGCCGATGAAGTTGCGCCGCCGCACCTCGATCGGATCGATGCCCAGCTTCTCCGCGGCCATGTCCAGCGCCACCTCGAAGGCGAACCGCGGCTGGACGCTGCCGTGGCCGCGCTTCGGCCCGCAGGGCGGCTTGTTGGTGAAGACGCGCGTGGAGTCGAAGTGATAGGCGCCGAACTGGTACGGCCCGGTGAGCAGCTGCCCCGCGTAGTAGGCCGTCACCAACCCGAACGAGCTGTAGGCGCCGCCGTCGATCAGGATCTTCGACTCGACGGCCTCGATCCGCCCCGCGGTCGACAGCCCCACCTTGAAGCGCATCTTCATCGGATGCCGGCCGCGGTGGGCCCAGAAGACCTCCTCGCGGGTGAAGAGGCACTTCACCGGACGGCCGGTCTTCATCGAGAGCTTGGCGACGACGAACTCGAGGCTGAACGGATCCGACTTTCCCCCGAAGGCGCCGCCGAGGAACGGCTGGATGACCCGGATCCGCGCCTCCGGAAGCCCGAGCACCCGCGAAAGCTCGCGGTGCACGTAGTGCGGAATCTGGGTGGAGGACCAGACGGTCAGGTCCCCGTTCGAATCGTAGTGGCCGATCGCGCAGTGCGGCTCTATCGGGGTGTGGGTCGATCCCTCGTAGAAGAACGACTCGTCGGCGACCGCGGCGGACCCAGCGAACCCTCCGCCCACGTCGCCGAACGCGAGCTCGACGTGCTTGGAGATGTTCCCCTGCTTGGAGCTTTCGTGGATCTTGATCCGCTCCTCGCGAAGCGACTCCTCGGGATCGATCAGCGCCGGGAGGATCTCGTATTCGACGTCGATCAGCTCGAGCGCCTCCTCCGCCGCCAGCTCGTCCACCGCGGCGACCGCGGCGACCTCATCGCCGATGAACCGCGCCTTGTCTGCGGCGAGGGCCTGCTCGTCGGGCGTCCAGGGAATGACGCCGTAGCGGGTGGGGATCTCCTTCCCCTCGAGCACCGCGACGACGCCCGGGTGCGCCAGGCAGCGGGCGAAATCGATCCGCTTGATCCGCGCGTGGGCGTGCGGGCTGCGCAGGATCTTGCAATGGAGCATCCGGGGGAGCTGGATGTCATCGGCGTAGATCGCTTCGCCGGTGGCCTTCTTCAGGCCGTCGACCTTGCGCAGCCGGCGGCCGATCACGCTGGGCTTTCGGCTCGAGCTCATCGCGCCGCTCCGGTGGTGGCGCGCGGATCCAGCTCCTCGACCCGCCGCTGCCCCGAGGCAACCTCGACCGCGTCGAGGATCTTGGTGTAGCCGGTGCAGCGGCAGAGGTTTCCGGCCAGCGCCTCCTTGATCTCCTGCCGGGTGGGCTTCGGGTTTCGATCTAGCAAGGCCGCGGCGCTGATCATCATCCCCGACTGGCAAAAGCCGCACTGGAGCGCGCCGCAGAAGTCGAACGCATCCTGGACCGGGTGAACCCTCGCCCCGTCCGCCAGGCCCTCGATGGTGGTGATGCGATCTTTCTGGTGCTCCACCGCGAGCGCGATGCAGGAGAGGATCGCCGCCCCGTTGGAGAGCACGGTGCAGGCCCCGCAGTCGCCCTTGTCGCAGCCCTGCTTCGAGCCGGTGAGCCCGACGACGTAGCGGATCGCCTCCAAGAGCGTGGTCCGCGGCTCGATGGCGATCTCGTGCCGCTGGCCGTTCAGGTCGAGCGAAATCAGGATCTTTTGGGGACGGTCGAGCACGTTCTCGTATATAGCGCGCGAACGAGGGGGGTCAACGCTTGGGCCGCCCCGGCGGCGACTACCTTTCGCCCCAGCGCAGCTTCTGCCGGAGCATCCCAAAGTAGTCCAGCCGGGGGTTGCGGACCAGGATCACCCGATTGGGGGAGCGCTCTACCTCGAGTCGATCGCCGGTTTGCAGCGACAGCCCGGCCTGCCCATCGAGGGTTAAGTAGAAATCCTCGGCCTCTCCGCGAAGCACGACGCTGACCACCTGGCTCCCGGGGACGACGATCGGCACCTGCGTGAGCGAGTGGGGGCAGATCGGCGTGAGGATGATGCAATCCGCCGCCGAGTGGACGATCGGCCCTCCCGCCGAGAGCGAATAGGCGGTCGATCCGGTCGGCGTGGCGACGATGACGCCGTCGGCCTTGAAGGTGGTGACGTATTGTCCCTCGACGAGCATCTCGTGGTCGCCGATCCGGGCGAGGGCTCCCTTGCCGATCACCACGTCGTTCAGCACCTCGTCCTGAAAGATCACCTGGTCGGCGCGCAGGAGCCGGCAGGAGAGTTTCATCCGCGAATCGGTGGTGAGGCGGCCGGCGAGGATCTCGTCCAGGGCGGCGAACGCCTCGCGCCTCGGAATCTCGGTCATGAACCCGAGGCTGCCCAGGTTGATGCCCAGGATGGGCACCGGCCGGCCGGCCACCAGGCGCGCCGCGTGGATGAAGGTGCCGTCGCCGCCGAGGACGATCACCAGATCCGCGCGCGCGGCCAGCTCGTGCTCCGGTCCGGAGCGATCCCAGCCGAGCACTTCGGCGAGGTGGTGCTCGGCGAGGAAAGTCCGGTCCGGGTAGCGCTCTTGAATCTGCTTCGCGAGCACCGCAGCCTCGGGATTGCCGCGCTTCGCTACCAGCATCAGAGTTTGCACCAGGCGGTTTTAAGCCGTCGCGGCTCGGCTGTCAGCCCTGCTATAGGATCTTCCCTCAAAGATGGACCTGTTCGAACAAGCGGGCGAGAAGGACTCGGAGGCCCGCGCCCCTCTCGCAGAGCGGGTGCGGCCGCGCACCCTCGAGGAATTCGTCGGGCAGGAGCACCTCACCGGACCCGGCCGCTTTCTCCGCCGGGCGATCGAGGCCGACCAGGTTCCCTCGCTCATCTTCTGGGGTCCCCCGGGCACCGGCAAGACCACCCTGGCGAGGATCATCGCCAACGCCACCGGGGCGCACTTCACCTCGGTCTCCGCGGTGATGGTGGGAGTCAAGGACATCCGGGAGATCGTCGCCGCCGCCCAGCAGCGCTGGAACTTAAACCGCCAGCGCAGTATCCTCTTCATCGACGAGATCCACCGGTTCAACAAGGGCCAGCAAGACGCCCTCTTGCCCCACGTCGAGCGCGGCACGATCACCCTGATCGGCGCGACCACCGAGAATCCCTCCTTCGAGGTGAACTCGGCGCTCCTCTCCCGGAGCCGCGTCCTTACTCTGCGCGGCCTCGAGGAGGATGAGCTGGTGCAGGTGCTCCAGCGCGCCCTGGACGACCGTCGCGGGCTCGCCGGGAAGGTGAAGGCGGATGCGGATGCGCTCGAATACCTCGCTCACACGGCGAGCGGCGACGCGCGCAAGGCCCTCACGGCGTTGGAGGTCGCCTCGCAGCAGGGGTCGGGCAAGGTGACCAAGTCGGTCGCCGAAGAGGCGGTCCAACAGCGCACCCTGCTCTACGACAAGTCCGGCGAGGAGCACTACAACGTGATCTCCGCGTTCATCAAGTCGATGCGCGGCTCGGATCCGGATGCGGCGCTGTACTGGATGGCGCGGATGCTCGAGGCGGGCGAGGATCCGCTCTTCATCCTGCGCCGGATGGTGATCTTCGCCTCCGAGGATATCGGCAACGCGGATCCGCAGGCGCTCGGCGTGGCGGTGGATGCCCTCAACGCGTTCGAGCTGATCGGCCTCCCCGAAGGGACGCTGCCGCTGACCCAGGCCGTCACCTACCTGGCCATGGCGCCGAAGTCGAACACCGTGCTGACCTCCTACACGTCGGCCCGCGCCGCCGTCACCGAGAATGGGCCACTTCCAGTTCCGCTCCACCTGCGCAACGCCCCCACGCCCCTGATGAAGTCCTTGGGCTACGGCGCGGGTTACCAATACCCGCACAACTTCGAGGGCAGCTACGTGCCCGAGGACTACCTGCCCGACGCGCTGCGGGGCGTGCCCTTCTACCACCCGTCGCAGAGCGGATTCGAAGAGCAGTTGAGCAAGCGGTTCGCCGAGCTGCGCCGGCAGGTCGAGCCGCGGCCGGAACGCCCCGAACCAGGGGATGATTCCGATCGCGGCGAGGACTGAGGGCCGCTCCGAAGACTTCTCGAGAACACCGCTCCGCGTGTCCGATAGAGCCACCGACGCACTCAACGTGGATAGTCAACGCGGTGAGGCGAATCCAAGATGTCAACCGATATCAGTTTGCGCAGTCGTAGCGGTGTCGCTAATGTGCAAACCCCGATTTTGGTGTACTGTGCGGCCATGTCAAGGGGTTTCGTTGCCAGTTCTGGAGTGAATCGGTGAGTAATCTTGATGCCAAGACGGTGCAGGGGTTCGGGGATGAGTGGAGTCGCTTTGATCAAAGCGCCCTGCCCGAGAGCGAGCTGAGAAGTGTTTTTGCACAGTATTTCGCCAACTTCCCGTGGAAGACATTGCCGTCCAACGCGGTGGGGTTCGACTTGGGATGTGGTTCAGGGCGATGGGCAAAACTAGCGGCCGAAAGGGTAGGTAGCCTTCATTGTATCGACGCCAGTAACGAAGCTCTACAAGTCGCAAAGCGAAAGCTATCAAGTAATAAAAACTGCAAATTTCATCATGCCAGCGTCGACAATATTCCATTGCCCGATGAGTCGATGGATTTTGGCTATTCGCTCGGCGTGTTGCACCATGTTCCCGATACGGCTGCAGGTATTCGCTCCTGCGTGGCGAAGCTCAAGCGAGGCGCTCCGTTTCTTGTCTATTTGTATTATCGCTTCGACAATCGACCGTTGTGGTTCCGCTCCCTTTGGAGGTCAACCGAAGCACTGAGATATATGATTGCGCGAATGCCCCCGGTGCTAAAGCATGCCGTGACAGATTTCATCGCTTTGACCGTGTATTGGCCACTGGCGCGCTTTGCCTTGGTGCCGGAATGGCTAGGGGCTAACGTGGAGTCCTTGCCATTGGCTGCGTACCGCCGTCTTTCCGTTTATACGATGCGTACCGACTCGCGAGATCGCTTTGGAACGCGGTTGGAACAACGATTCACCCGTGCCGAGATTCAGGCAATGATGCAACTAGCCGGACTGGAAAACATCGTTTTCAACGAAGCTACGCCCTACTGGTGTGCCGTGGGCACCAAGAAGTGAAGGTTCTTTTCCTCACAAAATATGACCGGAAGGCGGCTAGCACTCGCTATCGGCACGAACAGTATCTGCCAATACTCCGTGCGAACGGCATTGAGGGGACGATTGCGCCGCTATTAAGCGACGAATATCTTAAAGACAAATTTGCTACTGGCCGGGCTTCCTTAGGTCACGTGATCGGGGCGTTTTGTCGACGAATTAGGGATCTCTGGAGCGCAAGAAACTACGACTTAGTCGTCATCCATTGCGAGATTTTCCCTTATTTCCCAGCCGTTGTTGAGCGTTTTCTGAACTTCATGAAAGTGCCATATTTTTATGATTTTGATGACGCGATTTTTCATCAGTATGATCTACATCGGCGCCCGTTGATCAGGATGCTCCTCGGGAACAAGATTGCCAAAGTTATCCGCGGTGCTGAGGCAGTCCTCGCAGGCAACTCTTACTTGGCCAATTATGCTCGTCGGACGAATAAGAACGTCCACATATTCCCAACGGTTGTAGACGTGGAACGGTACCGGCCAAAGGGATCCAGCATGCCCCATGAGCGGTTTACAATCGGCTGGCTTGGATCACCATCGACGGCGCGATACGTGAAAGACCGCGAGGTGGCACTGCGGACGTTTTGTTCGCGTCACGACGCCCAGCTCCTACTGGTAGGCTCGGGCCCTATCTCTATGAAAGACGTTCCGACAGTTATCCATGAGTGGAGCGAGGAGAGTGAAATCCAAGAGCTCATGCAATTTGATGTTGGGATCATGCCGATCACTGAGGACCCATGGGCGCGCGGGAAGTGCGGTTTCAAGTTGATTCAGTATATGGCTGCGAAAATTCCAGTCATTGCATCGCCAGTAGGGGTGAATGCTGATATTGTAACCCCCGGTAGGGACGGGTATTTGGCCACAACGGACCAAGAGTGGGTTCAGGCTTTCGAAGCCATCCTGGCTGATCCTGAACGCGGTAGGAAGATGGGAGAGTCCGGGAGTCAAAAGGTGCAGGCGGCATTCAGTCTCCAGGTTATGGGCCCGAAGTTGGTCGATCTTATTAAGTCCAGTCGGCACCAGGCGCCTTTTCAGCGCAGCGGTTGCCGCACTGGGGCGGCGGCGTCTTCCCAGCCACCGTCCCATCCCGCCCAGACGGGCCGGGGAGACCGGTGGGCCCGTGGACGGTAACCCCAGCTGATCGAGAATCGCCTTCACTGGCCCGGGCGAGGTGACGTAGGCGAGCACGACGCGCCGGCCGCCGCAGGGACAGGTGAGCACGTCCTCGCGGAAGACGCGCAAGAGCAATTCGGCCCAGGGAATGTGGGATGGGTCAGATGGGTCCGTAGGCCCTCGCTGCCTTCCAGTTCATCGCCGCTCATGCCCGGGCCTCAAGCTCAACTTCGCCCTGCACAGGCGCCGACCGAATGCGGATTCCCACCCAGAGTCGAGCCTTGCCAGTCCTACCGCTGCCAACGTTTGGGACTTGCGCGATGCGTGCGTTGAAGTCGTGCTGCGTGAGAATCGCCTCGCCGTTGTCCTCCGCCCATCTTTTGAACTCTTTGTACCGAGAACCTCCGGTCGCATGTGGGCGCGGAGCTTTCCGCGCACGCGGCGGCTTCTCCGTCTGCGGCGGGATGCCGAAGCCCTCCAGCGCCTCCGCGGTGGTGTACGCAACGTCGCTGGCCTGGATCACCGTCACCAGAAACGGGGCAGGGTTGTCGGGCTTCTGGTGAAGAAAGCCCGGCAGGCGCATCACCCGTGACAAGTCCTTCACCGACGCGTCGGTGCCCAGCTTCGCTGCCAGGGCAACCTGCGCGGGCTCGAATCTATCGAGCGGCTCACCAGCTCGGAGCCGCCAATAGGCGTGGAGCCCCCTCTTGCTCTGCACGACAATTGAGGGCGTGATTTCGAGAGCAGCTGGCTCAAGTCCCCCGGTGTCGTCGTCCACAAACAGCGCCCGGAGCGCGCGGACGTTCGCCTTTTTGCGCCCGTTGCCGTCGCCCTCATTCACCATGACGAAGATGCCCGCGCCATTCAGGTTGAGGCGGACCAGCTCGTCCCAGTGCTCAACGAGGCTTCCGTGTAGAATCCGAATCAACGCCAGATCCTTGCGCTCGGGATTGTCGTCGAACGTCTGAAACGTCATCTCCGCGTCGACGCCGGTGAGCGAGATCAGGAACTTCTCCGCCTCGGACCGGGACGGCTCGATTCCAAGTGGGCTTGTGCTGGTCGCACCGCGAACGCCGGCTCCGCCCCGTGCGCCGCCCACGCCTGGGGCTACGCCAACACGTCGCGACCACCATCCCGATCACCCACGGTGGGGCCTGTGCCGGCTCGGTTGGCCGAAGCGTTGGCGGTTGGCAACTTTGCGTCGGCCGTCTTCTCTTCGACGAGCTCGAGCCCGGTCCGGCCCTTTTCGTCCGTCATCCACCGGCGCCAGGTCTGGATCCGATCCATAGTGCGCCGTTCGACGAGAAGTGGCCCGCCCGCATCGCCTTCAACCACCCGAACCTCGCCCGATGCCTGCTCCAGCTGCTGCCAGGTGCAGCGCGCCTTTCCCGATGCGCCGTCGCACGGATCCAACTCATGCGGTGCGCTCATGCTGCCCCCTCCCTGACCTGCTCAGGACAGGCTTGAGCCCGAAGCGCAGCCCTGACGACGTCGCTTTCAAGGCCGGCGATGACTGCCGCGAGCGCATCGGCCGCGTGCTCTTGAAGGGTCTTCTGCGTCGGCCAGAGCGCTTTCACTTCGGGGAAACGCAGCTCGAGCGCGGCCTGGACGTCGAGCTTGCTCGCGTCCCGTCTGCCGGCGGTGAGCAACTTCAGCGTCTGCGCCGTTTCCTCGATGATGGGCAACGCACGCTCAACCGCGAATGCATCTAGGAGCCCGCGGACGCGACCGAGCGCGGAGATCGCGGACGGCTTCACCATCATGCGGCCACCACGGAATGGGATGGCCTTGGACTCGACGCAGAACGCCACCAGGTCGGGGTGCTCCTGGAGCCGCGCATGTAGGACCGTGGCTATGGCACGCAGCCGGTCCCCGAGGTCATCGGCGGAACGCAGCCGCCGCTTCTTAGCCGATCGCTCGGTCCGAGCCACGTGAAGCGACAGGACTCGGGGGGCGGTGCCGGCGAGGTCGACGATGGCGATTCCGCAGGCAGCCAGGCCGGGGTCGATGCCAATCACTTTCATCGCACGACCTCCAAGTGTCGCGGTGTCGTTCGGTGGTCTCTCTTCGAGTTGCCGCCCGTGACGGACAAGACTTCCCGCCGGTGGTGCTGATCATCGTGACCGCCAAACGGCACCAACAGTCCGCGAGATCTCCAGCCACCCAACTCCCGCCGGGCGGCGATGATCGCCACGTAGCTGTCGAGAATCATCCTCGTGACCAAGTCGAGTTCGCAGGCAGCCTCGTATTTTTCCAAAGCCCGCCGGAGGCCTACCCGGGCGGTATCGAGGTGGCGCACCATTGTGGTGGAGTGGTGCGAATGCGCCTCGCTCATGCGTCCCGCCCTTTCTGCTGCGACGGGTGAGCGCAGTCCGAGTCATGCGCAATGTGGGCGTGAACTACTTGGGAGCCGTCATAGCGCAGCCGAATCCACGGCTTGCACGTGCAGCCGCCGAGTCGCGCCGAGAGCAATGCAGCCGCGCGGATCTGCTCGGCCCGGTGTGGGGCGCTCATCGCAGCCCGTCCCGGGAAAGAGCTTCAAGCGACGACCGACACATCGCGGCGAGGGTTGCCAATGATTGGCGCCACCCGGGAAAAACACCGCCCAGGAGGGGGCTACGCCGGGGCCGGAAGAAAAGGTCAGCGGCTTCGAGATCGAGGGCGGCCAAGAGGGGATCGAGCGCACAGCCGGCGGTGCACGTGACGATCGCGCAATCGTCCGGCGCTTTTGTGACCAGCAGCCACCCGAGACAGAGCGGGCAGACCGTTCGAAAAGCGACCGCGAGGGAGATTTTGCCGGCATCGAGGCCCCGGGAGCGGAGCCGGTCGATCACCCGCTGCACAGCGGAATGCCTAGACTCGGCGAAGAAGCCTGTTACACTTCTCGCCCAAGGGATGGGTTTTAGGAACATGGACCATCCCACTAAGCGCCCGCGTTCGCCGCGCGGGCGTTTGCTTTTGAGGGCAAAGCGAGCCCATTGGGGCGCTTTGGACGCAGGGCGCTGACAGGCAACCCGAGCGCAGCCGCGAAGAGTTCCGCCGTTCGTGGTGACAATCTTCCGGATCGCTCAGCAATCGAGACGCAACCGAGAGACAGCCCCGCCGCGACGGCCAGGTCCAGTTGAGACATGTTTCTGGCAACGCGGGCGGAGCGAATTATTAAACCAGAGCCTTTTGCTTTCATCGTTGGCATCGGCCTCGAGCCGCGTTTCCCGTGAACGAGCGCGGAGAGAGTGGTTGTGGAAAATTGGTTCGTACTGCGTCGCTTGCCCGCCACCCATTCGCTTGTTTCGGTCTGGAACTGCCGGGCCAAACCTAGGCGTTCATCTCTTAGACGCTCGGCTTCCACCCTACTTCGGTGTTTGCCTCAAAATAAGGCCAAAACCTAAGCGCCGTCAGACGCTTAGCTTCGCGCCGATAGAAACATTGTGGATGATCGGTCGATTTCCGCGCCGGGCTGGCGGAGGTAAGCTGAGCGAGCGCGCTGCGCGTTCAACTCGCGAGGTCAGTCCGGTGCCGAACCCGACCTCGAGGCGCAAATGCTCGACTCCGAGCCGCGCGCGTGCCAAGAGTCCCGAGTAAGCCTCGCGGTGAACCTGCGCGGCCTGGCTGTTCCGAGGAAACGCGGTCAGCAAGAAGGGGGAACCATGCGAATGACTACGCGAAGTGTTTTGACGCTTGCCCTGTTTGTAACGATTGCTATGAGCTCGGCCCGCGCGGAAAGTCCTCCGAGTAATGCAAGGCGTGTCGCGGGCGCTCTGCTCGTCGATTCTACTCTGACACCGCTGCCAATCAGCATCCCAGATGGTTGGGTTCTTGCATTGACCGACGTCTCAAACCCGGGTCAGGTTCAGATCTTCTCTGCTGATGACACCGAGCATCCGATCTACGTTGGATCGACTCACGCTTTCCGAACGGGGCTACTGTTCTCAGCGCCGCCAGTGGTCGTTGGCGCCGGCAGCTGGTTCAGTT
>Ga0070699_100006258_pt1 | contig 10384 bp, 9 predicted proteins | sample KBSK1503metaG_FD_65473 | JGI IMG/M metagenome (GOLD analysis project Ga0070699, IMG submission 65473) | Corn, switchgrass and miscanthus rhizosphere microbial communities from Kellogg Biological Station, Michigan, USA - KBS K1-50-3 metaG | ecosystem: Host-associated > Plants > Roots >... | reverse complement strand
CCTCGGCATTGAAGCCGAACGGCCCCAGCACCAGGTGCCGCGCCGCGCCCACCAGCACGAACAGCGGCGCGCTGCAGGCCATCGCCCACAGCGCGGTCCACACCGCCTGGCCGGCGCGCGCGTAGCGGCGTGCGCCGAAGTTCTGCGCCACCAGGGTCTGCACCGCCGTGCCGGCCCCGCCCAGCACCAGCACCACGACCACTACCAGCCATTGCACCGCGCCCACGGCCGCCAGGGCCTTGGTGGAAATGCGCCCCATGAACCACATGTCGGTGAGATTGAGGACGATCTGCACCGCGCTGTTGAGCATGAGCGGCAGGGCGAGCGCCAGCACCGCACGTTGATCCACGTGCGTGTGCCCGGCCGCGTCGGTGCGCTGCGCCGGCAGGCGCAGCGCAGCAGGCGCCGCTTGCGCGGCGCGCGCTGACTGCATGAGGGAATCCATGGCAACATCCTGATCAATCAGTCATTCTCGCACACTGCTCCGGAAGAGAGAGTCCCATGGCAGCACGCAGCAAGACGCCGGCCAAGCGCCGCACGGCCGCCCGCCGCGGCCGGCTCGCCCCGGGTCGCGAAGCCCGCGGGCTGGACGCGACACAGGTGGCGCTCGCTCTGGATGCGCCGGCGGTGGCGGAGCTGGCGGCGCTGGTGCGCAGCGCCGGCGGCGCACCGCTCGGTGCGTATCTCGAGCCGCTCGGCGGGCGGGCGCTGCTGCTGGCGAGCCTGCCGCTCGCGGCCGTGCAGCCCACGCCGTTTCAGCGCGACCTGTCCCCGACCCACGCCAAGCGCCTGGCGACCGCGATCGAAGACACGGCGGCATTTCTCGATCCGCTCATCGTGGTGAAGGGCGAGGACGGGCGGCTATGGACCCCCAACGGGCGGCACCGCCTGGCGGCTGCCAAGGTACTGGGACTGAAGCAGATCACGGCACTCATCTCGGGCGATGAGTCACTCGCTTACCGCATCCTCGCGCTCAACACCGAGAAGGCGCACAACCTCAAGGATCGCAGCCTCGAAGTGATCCGCATGGCGCGCAACCTCGCCAAGCGACGCGGCCGCGAGCGCGAGGCGAGCTTCAGCGCCGAGTTCGAGGCGGCGGAGCTCATCACGCTCGGGATGGTTTACGAGTCATCGCCACGCTTCGCCGGCGGTGCCTACAGCCCCTTCCTGAAGAAGGTCGACCGCTTCAGCGACCGCACGCTGAGCGCCAGCCTGACGCAGCGCGAGGGCTACGCGGCGCGGCTCATCGAGATCGACACGCGCGTCAAGGGCCTGATCGCGTCGCTGCAGGCGCGCGGCTTCAAGTCGCCGTACCTGCGCAACTACGTGGTGGCGCGCATCAACCCGGTGCGCTTCCACAAAGCCAAGAAGGGTGACACCGCCCCGCCCATGCCGCTCGGGCAGGCGCTGACGCGCATGGCCGCCAACGCCCGCGGCTTCAATGTCGGCTCGGTCTCCAACTCCGACCTGGCGTGGGTGGCGGTGGGCGCGGGCTCCAGCGACTAGCCGCCGCCGGCCGGGGCCGCTGCCTCCTCGGGCAGGCGCGGCACGTAGCCGACGTCCTGGTAGGTGAGCCCGTAGCCGAACGGAAACAGCGGCGCCTCGCCCGGCAGCCCCGCCCCGCCGCCCGCCCCGTCCGGCCGCGGCGGGCGCGGCGAGCGCGGCCACGAGAACGGCAGCTTGCCGCGGAAGTCACAGGCCACGCGGCCGTCGGCGGCGCGGAACAGCACGTCGGCGAGCGCCCCGCCCTGCGGCCCTGGCAGCCACGCGGCCACGAAGCTGTCCGCGGCGTTGAGCTCGGCATTCACCCATAGCGGACGCCCCGACAGAAACACCGCCACCACCGGCACGTCGGCGGCGCGCAGCCGCCTGAGCAGCGCGAGGTCGTGCTTGTCGCCCGGGGAATACTCGAGCGTCGGCACATCGCCGGCGTATTCCGCGTACGGACTTTCGCCGAACACGACAATGGCCACGTCGGGGCGGGTGTGGAAGTCACCGGCGGCGCTCAGCTCGGCGGTGCCCCCGGCCGCGCGCACCACGCGCGCGATGCCGGCGAAGATCGACTCGGCATGCGGGAAGTCCTGGTTGGGCTCGGTCCCCTGCCAGTCAATGGTCCAGCCGCCGGACTGCCGGGCGATACTATCGGCGCCGTCGCCGGCCACCAGCACGCGCTCGTGCGGGGACAGCGGCAGCAGATGGTCGCGGTTCTTCAGCAGCACCAGCGACTCGCGCACCGCCTGGCGCGCCAGCTCCAGGTGCTGCGGGGCGCCGAGGAGTGCGTAGCGCCCGGCGTAACGGCGCGTCGACGGCGCCCCTTCCGTGTCGAGATGCGCGCGCAGCTTGACGCGCAGCACGCGCCGCACTGCATCGTCGAGGCGCGTGGCGGCGATCTCCCCGGAGCGCACCTGCGCCAGCGTGTTGACATAAAGCTCGCGCCAGCCGTCCGGGGCCATGAGCACGTCGACCCCGGCATCGAGGGCTGCGGCGCAGCGCACCGGCGTGCAGCCCGGCAGCTGGGCGTGGCCATTCCAGTCGCCGACCACCAGGCCGTCGAACCCCATGCGCCCCTTGAGCACCCGGGTCAGCAGGTCATAGTTGCCGTGCATCTTGCGGCCCTGCCAGCTGGAGTAGGAGGCCATGACGGTCTGGGCGCCGGCGGGGATGGCCGCCTCGTAGCCGGCCGCATCCAGCTCGCGCAGCTGCCGCTCGCTGCCCGGGTTGTTCCCCTGATCGCGGCCACCGGTGCCGCCGTCGCCGAGGAAGTGCTTGGGCGTCGCCAGCACGTGGGCCGCGTCCAGAAATTGCGGGGTGCCCGGCTTGCCCTGCAGTCCCGTGACCACGGCCGCGGCGTACCGGCGCACCAGGTCCGGACTCTCGGAGTAGCTCTCGTAGGTGCGCCCCCAGCGGGCATCCCGCGCCACCGCGACCGTGGGTGAAAACGCCCAGTCGAGGCCGGTGACCCGCACCTCGAGCGCCGTTACCGCGGCGATGCGCCGGATCAGCTCCGGGTCGCGTGCCGCCCCCAGGCCGATGTTGTGGGGGAATATGGTGGCTCCCGGGATGTTGTTATGGCCGTGTACGGCGTCGGTGCCCCATAACACCGGGATGCCGAGCGAGCCCGGGGCGTCGAGGGAGGCGGCGTAGAACCGATCCGCGAGGTGCAGCCACTCACTCGGTGCTGCCAACTTATCGTCACGCGGCGAGGAGTTGCCGCCGTTCAGGATGGAGCCGAGGGGATAGTGCCGCAAGTCGTCCGGAGTGATGCTGCCGATATCGGCCTGGATCAGCTGTCCGACCTTCTGCTCGGGCGTCATGCGCGCCAGCAGGGAGTCGAGGCGCGCCTCCAGCGCCGGATCGCGTGCCAACGCCGGCCGCAGCTTGGGCCAAAGCTTCGGATGTACCTGCGGCGGCGCCTGCATGGCGTCGGCGGCCGTGGCGCGCACGGCGAGCATCGCCAGGACGGACGCCACGCAATAGGCGGCGCCGCGCGCCGGTCTACTCATCATGGTGCCCATAGGATACACACCAGGAATCGCTCAACATGCTCGAGCCAATAACTCAGACCCGCGCCCTCGAGGCCAGCGCCGCGCATACGCGGCGTCCCAGTTCCCAGGGCGCCGAGCCGGATGCCCTGCCTGACCTGCTGCTGATCGAGCGCGCCCGCAGTGGCGATGAACGCGCCATCGAGGCACTGGTGCGCCGCTACAGCCGGCGGCTGTTCCGCGTGGCGCGCAGCGTGCTGCCCGATGCCGAACGCGCCGAGAGCGCGGTGATCGAGGCCTATGTCGCCGCCTTCGGCGACCTGAACCGCTACGAGCCGACCGGCAAGTTCGCCGCGTGGCTCACCCGGCTGACGTTCAACCAGGCGCGCGCGCTGCGCGCCAGCGGCCGCACCGCGCCGGCAGCGACCGCCGCCACCGAGCTGACGGGCGCCGGGGCGCAGGAGCGCGAGGAGCTCGAACGCCAGATCGGTGCCCTGCCGGAAGTGTTCCGTACCGTGTTCGTGCTGCGCGTGGTCGAGGGCATCAGCGGCATCGAGACCGCCGCCTCGCTCGGCCTGCACGAGACCACGGTGCGCACCCGCCTGTATCGCGCGCACCGCCGGCTCGGCGGCCAGGCCGCGCAACACCTGCGCGCCGCGGCGAGCGCCTACGAGCTGACGGCGCAGCGCCTCGAGCATCTGGTGACGCGCGTGCGGGCGGCCCTGCCTCACGGCTCGATGCTGACGATCTCCGCCTCGCCGCCCTGAAACGGCACGGCGTCGCCCGCTTCCTTACCGAGCAGGGCCTGCCCCAGGGGCGACACCCAGGAGATCAGGCCGTTTGCGGCGTCGGCTTCGTCCTCGCCCACCAGCCGGAACTGCTGGCGCCCGCCGCTCGCCGGCTGCAGCGTCACCCGCATACCAAAGCGCACCCGGCCGGTGGCGGCAGCCGCCTCCACCACCCGTGCGCTCGCGCGCCGCGCATTCCAGTAGCGCAGGTCGCGCTCCACCCGCGCCTTGAGGGCGGTGTCCTCGGCAGTGCGCGCCGCCTGCCGCTCCGCCGTGAGCTCCTGGATGCGCGCCTCGATCGCGGCCAGCCCGCGCGGCGTCACCAGGTTCGGGTGCGCGCTGATGCTGCGCTCGGGCAGCGCGCCGGGATCGCCGTCGGACTCCTTGACGAATGCGCGGCTCATGCCGCCAGCCCCGTGAGCTGCAGGCTCTCCTGCCAGAGGCGCTCGGCGTCGGCGTCGCTCTGCGCCGCCGCACTCGGGCTCAAGGGACGCCGGCGGCGGTAGTAACCGCCGCTGGCGCCGGCGAGTTCCGGGGCGCTGGCGAGATACACGCTGGTGTCGGCGCCCTGGCGCGGAGACAGGAGCACCAGACGCCCGATCGTGCCGAGCGCGACGCGCACCGGCAGCGGCAGGTCGCGGAACAGCTGCGTGCTCACCACGCCGGGGTGCAGCGCGTTCACGGTCACCCCGCTGCCGCTCAGGCGCCGTGCCAGTGCACGTGCGAACAGCAGGTTGGCGAGCTTCGAGCGGTTGTAGGCACTCCAGTGCCCGGTGACGCGGTCGTTCATGAGATCGTCGAAATCGAGCCGGGCGCGACGGTGGGCTTCGGAGGCCACGATGATCACGCGCGCGGGCGCGCAGGCGGTGAGCTTCGCCAGCAGCAGCTGCGTGAGCAGGAATGGCGCCAGGTGATTCACCGCGAATGTCAGGTCGTAGTGCTCGGCGCTGAGCGCGCCCCGCGCCGCCATGGTGGCGGCGTTGTTGATGAGCACGTCGAGGCGCGGCAGCGCGGCCAGCTCCGCTCCCAGGCGCCGCACGTCCGCGAGGCGCGCGAAGTCGGCCTGCACCGCGGTCAACTCGGTGTTGCCGGTCTCGCGGCGCAGCCGCACGACGACCGCCTCAGCGCGGGCGAGATCGCGGCCGTGCACCAGGACGCGCGCGCCGCGCGCCGCGAGCGCGCGGGCGGTGGCGAGGCCGATGCCGTGCGTGGCCCCGGTGACAACACAGACCCTGCCGTTCATACTTCCGGACATACTCTCTCTTGCCGCGGGATGGTATATGAAAGGATTAACGCGTTTCGCGCTGCTCGCGGTTCTCGCCTCGGCGACGGCGGTGATGTCGGCGGCGGCCGGCAGCCCGAGCAAGCCGCCCGACTTCACACACAAGAGCCCGAGCGACTGGATCAACTCCGATCCCCTGACGCTGGCACAGCTGAAGGGCAAGGTGGTGGTCGTGGAGTTCTGGGCCTTCGACTGCGTCAACTGCGTCAAGTCGCACCCGTGGGTTGCAGCCCTCGAGCACGACCAGTCCGCCAACGGCCTGGTGATCGTCGGCGTGCACACGCCGGAGCTGCGCGAGGAGCGCGACCCGGCCAAGGTGCGCGCGGCGGTCGAGAAGTTCGGCATCCACTACCCGGTGATGATCGACGGCGACTCCTCGTACTGGAACGCGCTGCACATATCGGTGTGGCCGACCTGGTGCCTCATCGGGCGTGACGGCCTGTTGCAGGGCTGCGTGCCGGGCGAGCTGGACGTGGGCGATGCGCGCGCCACCCAGGTGCGCTCGGCGATCGACATGATGGTGAAAGCGCCGGCGGCGTGAACGGCCTGGCCAGTGCGTTCCTGCTGACGTTCGCCGGACTGTTTCCGATCGTCAATCCGCTCGAGGCCGCGCCTTTTTTCCTCAGCCTGACTTCGGGACTTGCCGAGTCCGAACGCAACATGCTGGCGCGCAAGGCCGCCACCAACGGCTTTCTGCTGCTGCTCGGCTCGCTGGCCCTCGGTCCGTGGCTGCTGGAGGTGTTCGGCATCGAGCTGCCGGTGGTGCGCATCGCCGGCGGCCTGGTGGTGGCTGCCCTCGGCTGGAAGCTGCTCACCCAGGACACCTACTCGGATCACGGCAACGTCGAGGGCGGTCGCAACAACAAGGTCGGCAGCTTCTACCCGCTCACCATGCCGCTGACCGTGGGTCCGGGCTCGATGTCGGTCGCGATCACCATCGGCAGCGGCAAGCCGGCCGGAATCCCGCATTGGTCGGCATTCGCCGAGCACGCCACCGGGGCGGTGCTGGGCCTGCTGGCGATCGCGCTGACCATCTACCTCGCCTACCGCTTCGCCGCCACCATGGGGCGGCTGCTGGGCGAGACCGGGCTCGAGGTGTTGGTGCGCCTGTCGGCGTTCATCCTCATGTGCATCGGCATCCAGATCATCTGGAACGGCTACAGCGCCCTGACACACGCCACCTGAGTGGCACACGGGCCCGCTAGCGCGGCGCGCCCGCCTGCCGGCGCATCAGGCGCATCTCACGCAGCGGCGAACGGAGCGCGAAACCCTGCGCGTGCACGCGCCCCGGCGGCGCCAGCCCCGCCGGCGGCACCGGACAGGTGGCATTGGCGGCGTAGCCCTGCGCCACGAACAGCAGGCTCTCGTTCGGATCGCCGAGCTGGTGCGTGAAGTCATCGCTCACGACGCAGCCCGGAAAGCTGGCTCCGCCGCTCCCGCCCGGCGTGAAACCATCCGGATAGGCGCCGAAGTTCTGCGCATTCACGCCCTGGAACTCGATCGTGAAGTAGGTCGTGCCGCAGTTGTCCTGCGGATAGAACCCATAGGGCTTGCCGCAGGTGGTGGTGCCGATCTGGATCACCTGCACGCCGGCTCCCGCCAGGCCGTTCATGACCGCCTCGCTCGCCGAGCAGGTCGCGCCGGTGGTGAGCACGAATACGCGCGGCAGGTTCAGCGTGGGCAGCGCCTGGCCGGCGGGCAGCCCGGGCGTGAATCCCTGGGTGGTGGTGTGGAACGGCGTCGGCGCGATGGGCACGCCGGTCACGGGATCAGTGGTGGTGTGCTTGGAGTTGAACGTCTGCAGGTCGAACGTCTGCCCCGCCGTCGGACCGGGGCCGGCGATCATGTAGGCCAGCTCGCTGGCGATGTCGAGGAAGCCGCCGCCGTTGTAGCGGATATCGAGCACCAGATCGCTGACGTTGTCTGACTTGAGCGTGTTGATGGCGTTCACCAGCGCCCCTTCCGCGGTCGCCAGCTGGTCGTTGAACAGCATGTAGCCGATCTGCGTGCCGCTGATGACCGACACGTCCTGCACCGGCACGTCGGTGATGTTGGCCGCCGCGAGGGTGAAGGTGCGCGTGGTCGAGCCGCCCGGATCCTGCACCCCGAACTGGTGCGACTCGCCGGCGGCGCTCGGGCTGAGCGCGGCGTTGATGGTGTCGATGTCCGCCTGCGTGTCGCCGTTGACGACGTCCACGCCGTCGACGGTGAGGATGGTGGCGCCGCGCACCAGGTTGGCGGGCGCCGCCACGGCGGGCGACCCCGGCTGCGTGTAGGCCACGACCACCTGGCGCGGCGGCGTCGCCTGCAGCACGAAGAACTGCACGCCGTAGCCGATGTTGGCGTCGTTGATCGACAGCGCTTCCCACGCCGAGGTCGTGTAGGTGAAGTGGAATTTGTCCTTCGGCTGACCCTGCGCGTCGTTGGCGGAAGTCTTCAGCAGCGGGAAGTAGTCGGCGGTGGCGTACTTGGAGGGGTCGAGGTCCGGGACCTCGCCGTACCAGAGGTACAGATCGTTGGTCCACGAGCGCAGCCAGTTGTTCTCGTCCGTGGCCGTGCCCGGCACGTCCGGATAGGTCTGGCCGGTGAACGGGTCGGTGCCCGAGCGCGGCGCGGCGCACTGCGCCGCGAAATGGGACTCGGGCTGGAACACACCCGGCATCCAGGTGTCGGTCGGCGGTGGTGGCGAACTGCCCATTCCGCCCCCACCCCCGCCGCAGGCCGCGACGGCTCCGAGAATCACGGCGGCCGCAGCCGTCGTCCTTACGCGCTGCACCCCTGAAGCCCCCCTGCTGGTACGCACCATGCTGGCGCCGACTATAGCCAATGCGTCGCAGGGAACGACCCGCCCCGACCCGTGGACTGTGACCTGCGTCGCGTTACGCGGGCGCTCCCGCGCCGCTGCCGGGTGCGCTCAGCAGTTCGAGCACTGCGGCGCGGGCCGCGGCTGAATGCACCGGCAGCACCAGCACGTCACCGGGTCGCGCCCATTCGAGCGCGCACTGCACCGCCTCGAGCTCGCTCATGCGCAGCGGCAGGGCCGACTCCGGCAGCCCGGCGCGGCGCAGCGCGGCGCGCAGCAGGCGCGGCACCTCGCCCGGCTCGCGGCCGCGCAGGTGTGCCTCGTTCTCTTTGACCACCACGAGCGCGGGGCTGAACTCCGCTGCGGCCGCGGCCAGCGCCGCGATCTCCGCGTCCTGACGGTTGCCGGCGTGGCCGAGCAGCAGCCCGAGCCGGCCGGCGCCGCCGCGCAGGTGCTGGGCGACGCGCAGCAGCCCGCGCAGCCCGTCCGGGTTGTGGGCGTAGTCGACGAGCACCTGCACGCCGCCGCGCTCGAAGCGCATCAGCCGCCCCGGGTTGTCCTCCAGGGCTGCACCGAAGCGCGCGAACACGGCGGCGATCGCTGCCGGCGGCACGCCGAGAGCGGCCGCACCCAGTGCCGCCGCTGCGAGGTTGGCGACGTTGTAGGCGGCGCTGCCGGCGACCGTGAGCGGCAAGGCCGTCACCGCCCCCAGGTCGTGCTGCGCGCCGGCCCAGTGCAGCAGCAGGCGGCCGTCGCGCACGCCGCAGGTCGCGCCGCCGGTCGCGCGGTGGGCCTGCAGCGGCCCGGCATCCGCATCGGCTGCGAACCAGCCCAGCCGCGGCGCGCGGCCGAAGCGCGCCGCCAGCCCCGGCGCCTTGGCCAGGAGCTGTGCGTCATCGGCGTTCAGCACCAGCAGACCCGCGGGCCGCAGCACGCCCGCGACCGACAGCTTCACGTCGGCCAGCCCCGACAGATCGTCGATGCCGTATTCGCCGAAGTGATCGGCGCCCACGTTGGTCACCAGCGCGACGTGCGCGTGCGACAGCGCGATGCCGCGCCGCAGGATGCCGCCGCGCGCCGTCTCCACCACCGCGCAGCGCGCGCCGCGCGCGCGCATCACCAGCCGCGCCCCGACCGGGCCGGAGTAGTCGCCGCTCGCCAGCGTCGTCGTGCCGAGGAACACACCGTCGGTGCAGCAGTAGGCCGCCGGCCAGCCGTGTGCGGCGGCGCAGGCCGCGAGCAGCCGCACGGTGGTGGTCTTGCCGTTCGAGCCGGTGACGAGCGCGGTGGGCACGTCGTGCACGGCATCCCACGGCACGACCTCAGGCGAGGGCAGTGTCGCCAGCTCGAAGTCGCGGCCGCCGGCGGCGGCGCCGAGGGTGAGTATGTCGTCGTCGAGCACGTACGGCAGGTCGCGCGCGGCGGCCGCGGCCAACAGCCGCATGAGCGCTGGCCGCGCCTCGGATTGCGCCAGTTGTGAGAAGCGCGCGAGCGCTGCGTCCGCGGCCAACACCGGTGGGATGACGGTCGCGCCCGCGCCCGCTTCTTCCAGGGCGGCGGCGCCGAGCGCCTGCTCAAGTCCGGGCCAGCGCCCCGGCTCGCGCGCCGAGAGCGCCGCGCACAGCGCCCACTCGTTGACCTCGGTGGCGGTGTACAGCTGATCGCAGGGCGCGGCGAGCGCGAGCGACACGCCGCCTGCGTGCCGGCGCACGGACAGCTCGGCTTGCGGCCAGCCGAGATGCGCGCGCGCCCGGGAAATGCGCTCCTGCCAGGCCGCGAGCAGCGCCGCATCCACCTCGAGGCCGACGGTCTCGAGCTGGGCACCCGTCGTGGCAAAGAACAGGTTGGCGCCCGTGAGACGCCGCGAAGCGTCGAACGGCAGCTCGGTCATGGCACGGTCAGTCTTCGGCCTCCGGGGCAACTCTCACGCCGCGCTCATCGCGGATGAGGCCCTCGAGACTGAACTCAGAAGCCGCCGCCTCACCCGCCTTGTGCCCCTCGGCCACATACCCCGCATCCGTTACGAAGG
>Ga0070699_100006257_pt1 | contig 10384 bp, 13 predicted proteins | sample KBSK1503metaG_FD_65473 | JGI IMG/M metagenome (GOLD analysis project Ga0070699, IMG submission 65473) | Corn, switchgrass and miscanthus rhizosphere microbial communities from Kellogg Biological Station, Michigan, USA - KBS K1-50-3 metaG | ecosystem: Host-associated > Plants > Roots >... | reverse complement strand
ACTTCCATGATCACCCTGGCAGCGGGGCTGAACAAGGCTGCCTGACTGTCGACCCGCCGTCGCTCATCGTGCCTTTAGTCTGCCCCAGCCACACGTGGCACCGCACAACTTCGCAGACTCATCTCGGGGGCGGCATCGATGCCGACGACGGAGCCCATCGGACCGACGGCCTCGGCCAGCATGCGCACGAAGTAGCCGGGGCCGCATCCAACGTCCAGCGCGCGATCGCCGCGCTGCACACCGGCGGCCTCCATCAACCTGCGGTATGAGCGGCGGCGGGTCCCGCCAAAGAGCAGCCCCGCCGACAGGTCGTAGAACCGCGGCGTGCCGATGGTGATCCGTTGCCCGCTGGGCCGTGAAGATGGGTGAAACAGCCTCGATCCATTCATTGCAATCCTCCTACTCAGTATCGACTAAGCTTAGTCTATACTAAGTACCGTGTCCACCGGAACCAGCCGTCGAAGGCTCAGCGCGGCCGCCCGGCGGGAGAGCATCCTAGCGACCGCGATCCCAGAGTTCGCCGCTGCCGGTTATGAGCGAACACGAGTCTCGGACATCGCCGCCAAGGTGGGCGTCACCGAGCCCGTCGTCTTCCAGAACTTTGGAACCAAGGCGGATCTCTTCGTCGCCGTGCTGGAGCGGGTGGCGGACGAGGTCACCAAGTATCTCGCTCTCCTCGGTGAGCAGTCGCCCACTGTCGCGGAATTGCTCTCCCGCCTACTCGCGCAGGAGCATCAGGACAGGCTGCACAGCAGTGGCGGCCTGGGCATGATCTTCGTCGAGGCCGCGAACAATCCCGAGCCGCCTGTCCGAAAGGCTGGCCACCGAGCCCACACACGAACAGTGCGCGCTATGGCTGAGCTACTTCGCCGAGGTCAAGCCGAGGGATCCATCCGAGAGGACATCGACGCCGTCACCCTCGGATGGCTGGTGCTTTCTCAAATTCATGCCCGTCAGTTCCGACGAGAACGCACTAGCACATCGCCGGCACTGGAGCAGGCCATGTTGAAAGCCCTCCTCGCCGTCCTAAGGCCGAGTTGAGGAAGCGCGACTAGTCTCGCAACGGGCAGTGGAGGAGCAGGAGGAGATGACTGCCTTCCTAGGCCCAGCCATGAGCTGACGCTAGAGTCATGCCGTCACATGTCCCTGGCGAGCTCACGGTCCCGGTGGGCAAGGCCATTGTCCGCGAGACGGTCTGCCCGTGGCGGTAGAAATGTTATCAGTACACAACAATGCTATCAAGACAAGGCATGCCCACGGTGTCAGATCTGAACTGAAATGGCTCCGGAGGAGGGACTCGAACCCACAACCTTGCGGTTAACAGCCTTACCGGCGGCGTCCCCGACGGTCCCTGCATGTCCCTCCGGGTCACCGTCCGTAATACAAATCGCCCACCTGCATCCCTGATGCTCCCTGCGGGTCCCTCCCTCTGCCCAGGAACCCGCTAGCAATTCGCAAGCAATTGATCGGTCCACGTCGAGCGAAGCGAGGCGTCTGGATGTAACAAATCTCGGCTCGGTCGTCGACGTTGGCGCGTCTGCCGAAACTCCGGGAACACGTCGCCCTCCGCTTAGTCCCGCCGCGCGCACCTCGAGTCCTGCGCGGATCTGATCACTAAGCCTTCCCGATGTTGCTACATTCAGCTGACTGCACTCCTCGGGTCATGTGGCGCCCCGGTGAGGATGCGAAGGGTGGGGCTAATTGATCGGCTCGCGGCCACACCGTACGATGGGCCAATGGCCGTGGACCTCGCGGCCCTCTGTCAGGAGGGATGATTATCGTGCCGCGTTCCATCTCGCGCCGAGCGCGTATCCCGATCGCCGCCATCGCCTGCGCTGCCCTGACTGGCGTCGGCGGCATAGGCCCCGTCTCCGCTGCTGTCCCGCCGGCGAAGCTGCCCCCCCACCAGGCCGTGGCGATCGGCACTGGCGGAGCCGTAGCGAGTGTCGATCCGCTCGCAACGCGGGCTGGCATTGAAACGCTTGAGCGCGGAGGCAACGCCGTGGACGCCGCCATCGCCGTCGCAGCAGTGCTCGGGGTTACCGAGCCCTACGTCGCCGGCATCGGCGGCGGTGGCTTCATGAACATCTACCTCGCCGGCCAGCGCCGCATCGTCACCATCGACGGTCGAGAGAAGGCGCCGCAGGCCTTCCCTGAGGACGCCTTCATTGACCCGGCGACGGGAAAGCCCATCCCCTTCTATCCGCAGAGGGTCACGAGCGGGATGGCCGTTGGAGTCCCTGGCACGCTCATGACGTGGCAGGTTGCCGAGAGTCGCTACGGTACGATGCCACTTCGGCGGCTGCTTCAGCCTGCCATCACCGACGCCGAACGTGGTTTTGCGCTCGACCAGGACCTCCAGGAACAGACCGCGCAAAATCTGCCGAGGTTTCAAGCTTTCACCTCTACCAGAGCCCTCTACCTGACGCCGGAAGGCCAGGTGCCGGCTGTCGGAACGATCCTCCGCAACCCTGATCTCGCGGCCGCCTATCGTCTGATCGGCCGCCAGGGCGTAGGCGCCTTCTACGGTGGACCGATTGGCGCGGCGCTGGTCGACGCGGTCCAGCACCCGCCGCTAGCTCCGGCCGCCAACCTCGGCTTTCCGGTGCGACCCGGCCTGATGACTCAAGCCGACCTGACGGCCTACACGTCTCCTGAGCGCGACCCCACCCACGTGACCTATCGTGGGCTGGACGTCTATGGCATGGCGCCGCCCTCCAGCGGTGGGTCTACCGTCGGCGAGGCGCTCAACATCTTGAGCGGCTTCGACCTGTCCGGACCTGATCGGGCCCTTGCGCTCCACCAATACCTCGAGTCTTCCCGGCTCTCCTTCGCGGACCGTAACCGCTGGATCGGTGACTCCGACTTCGTGAGCGTTCCCCTGCAGGGGCTGCTTTCGCCAGGCTTCGCTGACGAGCGCCGCTGCCTCATCGGCTCGACGGCGCTCACGAGCCCCGTGCCGCCAGGCAGTCCGTTCCCGCCCTTCAGTCCGACATGCCAGGGGCCGAACGCGTCCCAAGCGAGCACGCCTGACGATAGGGGCTCGACCAACCACCTGACCGTCGCCGATCGCTGGGGCAACGTCGTCAGCTACACCAACACCATCGAGCAGATAGGCGGCAGCGCCATGGCCGTGCCGGGCTGGGGTTTCCTGCTGAACAACGAGCTCACGGACTTCGATCCTGCACCGCTGTTCGCTGGTGTGCCTGACCCCAACCTGCCCGCGGGGGGGAAACGCCCGCGGTCGAGCATGAGCCCGACGATCGTGTTGCGAGAGGGCCGGCCGCTGCTTGCGGTCGGCAGCCCTGGCGGCTCAACCATCATCACCACCGTGCTTCAGATCCTGGTAGACCGGCTCGACTTCGGTATGTCGCTGCCTGCGGCGATCGTGGCCCCCAGGGCCTCGCAGCGGAACACGGTTCTGACGGACGCTGAGCCAGGCTTCATCTCTTCTTATGGAGAGGAGCTGCAGGCAAGGTTCGGACAGCGGTTCAACCCGACTGATCAGATCGGGGCCGCTACCGGCATCGAGTTCCTCCCAGGCGGTCTGATGGAGGCAGCCGCGGAGCCCGTGCGTCGCGGTGGCGGCGACGCTGAGGTGGTGCGGCCTCAGCCGTCGTAGTAGGGCTGCACTCCCGCCCGCCTTGCGCCGTCCCCGCCTGTCGCTCAAGCGCTGTCGGCCAGTCGGCTCCTCGCCAAGTCTGCTTGGTCAGCTCCGCCTCCCAGCTCTCTGAGGCCGCCGCGGCGTTGGCACCGCGACCGCGTCCGCCGCAGGTAAGCTGCCTATCGGCGCTTACCTCGTCGGCCCCGCCAACTTCACCATGCTGCGGAGCGCGACTTGATCCGTCGTCTGGCGAGAGAGAATCCGGGCAGCGACTGATGTAACTCATCGCTCTTCGGCGGGCTGGTAGGTGAAATCTCCTGTCGGCATCACGAACGGCGGCGCCGTGGCGGAGACATAGACGAGCTCTTCCGGCCCCGGGTTATAGATCGCATGCTCGGCCCCATGTGGGATGAATACCAGCGTGCCTGCCTCGAGCTCCCGATCTTCGCCGGCCACCGTCATCCGTCCGCGCCCATTCACGATCACGTAAACCTGCTCGCTGCCGGGGTGCGAATGCGGCGATTGTCGACTTCCAGGCGCTCCTTCGACGAGTGTGATCGCCAAATGGTGTGAGCCGAATTGGCCTGGCGCCAGCAGCAGATGCGACACCTGGCCACCTCCTCGCCGGTTTTTCGGACTATCGCGGACGGTCTGGATCAGCATTATTGAGGCTCCTTTGGTGCAAGGGGACTTGCCCGGCACCCGCGTTGTTTGAGCTAGCCGAGATCGACGGGCTCGACCTTGAAGAGCGCCAGGCGTTCGGCCGCCGCCTCGAACTGATCGGGCCCGGGGGAGGGTCAACCAACCCGACGCGAATGAAGAACTGCGCCCCAGCCGAAATGCAGCGAGGGAACTCCGCCACGATCGAGCGGCCCGCTGGCAGCTTGACCTCGACCAGTCGAACCTTCTTCTGTCGGCGGCCGCGGCTGAAAATGCCCCAGCCGGCCACCCGCGCAGTCCGGACCCACTCGGTCTGACCGGAGGACAGCAGGTACCGCTGACCATCGACTGTGAATGTCCCACGGGCGTGGTCCGAAGTCGGCCGGTTCGCGGAGTTCGCCTTTCGGCGAGTCCCAATGCTGACCAGGTTGGCCGAGCTGGTGGAGCCCGGCGTGCCCACAACGCGTTTCGGACACGGCCTCCACCTGGTGCTCGACGGAGTCGAGGCGCGAATCACGTCGAGGCCGGGTGCGCTGGCTTAACGGCGGCCTGGTGGCGCTGGACAGACGTCGAGGAGTACCTCGGTGCACCCATGTTCTGGGATCAGGCGGATCCGGTTGCAGATGGCGAGCCGCTCGGCTGACGGAGCGATCACGGTCCGAGGACTGTGCGAACAACAGTTCCCAGGCGCCTGCCCCGAATTTCCTTAAGGTGTACGAATTGCTCGCTAGGCCGGTGTCGCGTGCCGCCTGCACACGTACGAGCCCGCTACTGCGGCTCGATCTCTTCGAACTCGCTCGGTTGCGCCAAAGCCGAGGCACAGCATTCAGGGGAACCGTCCTCCCGGGACCGACGATGTAGTCCTGCGGGGGCCACTGCACCTGGATCATTCCCGTCTTCAGGTCCCTGGCGATCACGTTTGCCGTGGTCCATTGTCCGCCCACTTTTGCGTAAACCTCGACACCGCGACCGACCATGTTCACCCACCGGTTCGCCTCTGAGAACTCGGGCATTGCGGCGCCGACAAGGTAGGCGGCCAAATCCAACTCCCCGTTTGGATCTACCTCGGCCAGCGTCTCACGCTCGTCGACTGGTTCGCTTGTCCACCTTCGCTCGACAGGGACCCTGCGACATCGCTCGACCACGCTCGCCCAGTTTTCGAGGGCGACGACGATATGCTCCCACGAAACACCGCGCAGGGAGCCTTTGTTGATCTTCATGGCCACAGTAAAGCCAGTGCAGGCGGGTCAGTTTCCGGGCACCACCACCCCACTCTCGTAGGCGGCCACCACCAGCTGTACCCTATCCCGAAGGCGCCATCTAACGTCGCGAGTAGAGGAAGGGTTTCTTACCAAGCTCGCGTGCCTCCGATCGCGCCGCACCGGCGGTGAGCTCCCGCCAGTGGCTTGGCGTCATGCCGTAGGCTCGCTTGAACTGGCGAGACATGTGGCTCTGGTCGGCGAAACCGGCGTCAGCGGCGGCCTGAGCCAGCGGCTGCCCGCTTTCAATTGCGTTCCGGGCGAGTGCCAAGCGACGCAGGGTGCGGAATCGGTCCGGGCTCGTTCCGAATGCCAAGCGGAAATGACGAGCGATCGTGAAGCGGTCTGTGCCTGCAATCTTTTCGAGCACCGAGGCTGGGGTCTGCTCAAGTGGATGGACGGCTAAGTAGTCGCGAACAAGTGTCACCGCCTTGATGTCGATCGATGCAGTCCGCGACTTGCCGCAGAGGGACAGAAGCCAATCGGCAACGGAGACCGCGATCTCAGCGCCGCCGATTTCACTAATCGGCTCATCGATGTTGGCGAGTAGGGAGGTAATCGGCTTAGACATCGGTGTCGGGTCTTGGACGGGATCGGCGACGAACGGCAGCGGGCCTGCCGGGATTGCGTCCCGGATCAGTTGGGGCGCGATGTAGAGAATCCGATATCCGAAACCATCATCGGTTCCCGCGCGGCCATTGTGCTCCTCATCGGGGTGAAGAGCGTGTAGCTGTCCCGGGAGACAGACATGACGGGAGCGGCGATAGCGAAACAGCTGGACGCCAGCTGTTGTTATGCCAATGGCGTAGGTGTCGTGGCGATGTGGCTCGTAGAAATATGTCGACAAATACACATCCGCGCGTTCGACGCCATTGGCGCTCGGGCCGAAGTGGATCGAGTTCGACCGCCGGTCGCAGGATCGTTCAAGACTAGTCGGATCGAGACCACCTACCGTCCTAGGCATGGATCAAGGGTATAGCGGTCCCGGTGCCTGAGGATCTAGTCGGCGCGGGCATTCATTGGAAATCGCTCGGATCCTTAGTGCTCCTATCAAGTGCGATCATGGGCAGCCCGGGCCCAGTGACTGTCAGCCTAGTCGGAGCGGGCTCGACCTATGGGGTTCGGCGCTCCCTGCCTTACCTATTGGGGAATATCCTCGGTTCCGAGATCGTCCTCTTCGCGGTGGCAACCGGAGTCACGGCCACGCTTCTGGCCATCCCTCGGATTGGTTCCGTCCTGATCTGGATCTCGGTGGCGTACATCCTTTGGCTGGCCTATCACATCGCGACTGCACCTCCGCTTTCGGAGCTGACCGCCTCTTCGCCAGCGTTCTCTCTCGGCGCCGGAGTGCTTCTCGGCGTCGCCAACCCTAAGGCCTGGGTGGCGATGGCGGCGGTATTCGCCACCACCCGGCTTGCGGACGGCGCGGCGATCGATGCCGCAGCCAAGTTGGCGGTTCTCGGTGTGATGGTGGTTGTCATCTGCGTGACCTGGCTGATCGCCGGTACTTCGCTGGCGCCCTTGCTGCGGAATTCACGGCGAAATCGCGTCGTCAACTACGGACTGGCGCTCGCCCTCGTGGTCGCGACGGGGCTCGCGAGCCTGCATTGATCTCAATTGCTCAGAGGGCGTGGCACAAGGCTTTTTGTCGGACGGTCTGATATGAAATCTGTCGAAGAACGCTTGCGCACGTACTTCGACGATCGTGGGATCAAGTACCGCGTGTTCGATCATGAGCCGGCTGCGACGGCCGAGGACTACCACGCGGTTCTTGGGACACGCTACGAGCAGATGCCAAAGGCGGTATTCCTGCGCTACAGCCGGCAAGAAGGCGAGCGCTTTGCGATCCTCGCGCTCCAAGCCTACAAACGCGCCGACCTCAAACGAATCGCGAGCCTACTTGACGCGCGAGCCGTTCGCTTGGGCACAAGACAGCAACTGCGGGATATGACAGGGTGCGAGTTCGGTGAACTACCACCCGTAGGGCCGCTGTTCGGACTTGAATCAGTCCTTGATCAGGACTTGCTGAGTGAGGAGACCCTCTACTTCAATGCCGGATCCCTGACTAGGTCGTTTGCTGTAACACCTGGCGGCTTGGAAGCGGCGCTCGAAGGACCGGTCGGTTATTGATTGGCCTCGCAACACGGGCTCGACGCAGACTCGAGTCAGTCGACGTACGACGCAGCGGACGTCAGATGGCGTTGGCAAGTGGTCAGTCTTCTCTCCGGCAAAGAGCCTGTCACCAAAACCACCCCGGCCGGTTGCTCAATACGTTCGCTTGCGCAGCCAGGCCTTACTCAATTGTACTTAAGGCTCGATGTCTGACAAGGGATCCGATGATTGGCGCCGGATAACCGAGGACGCATATGCGAAGTTGCCAATCGGAATCCGGTTCAGCTATACGCGGACGTTCTCTTTGGCTGACGTCGCCGCATTTGTGGCCGCCAGTGGTGACTTCAATCCGCTACATCAGGACGAGTCGCATGCAAAGCTGCGCTTCGGCGGGCTGATCCTCCCAGGGCTGCTCACGGGAAGCATGCTCAGTCACATCGGTGGGTTGCTTGGGATCGTCGCCTCGGAGATGCACTTCGAGTACCTCGCGCCCGTATACCCCGGTGAGACGGTCACGTGCACTGTCCGCGTTGTCGATCGCGAGGAGGCTCGGCGCGTTGTGGTGTGCGCAGCCGATTTCGTCAATCAGGCCGGCGCGAAAGTGCTTAAAGCTTCGTTTAAGGGGTACCGAGTCGAGTACGGCTGGTGGCGGATGAGGCTGATAACACGCGATGAGGTGAAGCGGCGGGTCGCGAGTTGCGGCGGCAAGCCCGGTGAGTGAGGGTAAATCTGTCCGTAACGGCGGAGAACGTTGATCTGCACCCGGCTTTCCACAGATATGACGCGGCCGGTCAAGGGCGATGGAGAAGCGGGCAAAGTGGCAGCGGCGGATTGCAACCGCACTTTATGGGTCCGCCGGAATCTGCCTCTGACAATGGACGCGGGTTGGAACCGCCCTTGTGTAAACCAAGGATCGTTTCCGGAGTGAGCGCCCGCCTCTCCCTTCGACTCAGTGACGTTGGTCCTGAGCGTCGACGGGTCGCCCGCGACTGCTTCGTCAGCTACGCCGGCAGCTGGTACTCAGCCCCGGCTGAGTTACGGGCGCTCGACGTGCTCATCGATGCAGTACCTCGTCGGTTGGGCCGAGGTCGCGGACGATGCCGTCAGCACACCAGACGGCACCAGCCTGGACTGTTGCTAGCTCCCTGAGTGGCCCTCGTTGCGGTGCGCTGTGCGCATAGTCCGGTGCGAAGATTCCGACGCCGTGGGATGACAAAGTTGGAACCGGTCGGTGTCCTTCGTGAAGACTTGCGGGCGGCTGCCAGGGCCCGAAGGGAAGCACCGGGCGAATCAAGCTGCTCGGCGATACTCGTTGATGAGACCGTCGACGACGGGGATCCTCACGATTGGGATATCGGGGTCGGGCAGTCTGTCGTCGTGTTCTGGAGGGCATTGATCGAGCGACTGGTGCGGTCGACCGCGGTTGTAGTGCTCAAAGTACTGGTCGAGGATTCGATCCAGGTGGCGCTGACAGAGGACTACGAGCCAGCCTCGTGCCGGACGGACTGCAGCAGTCGCTCGCAATGGGCGTTCGCACGCGGGCATCGGTAGGGACTCAGCAGGATCTCGGCCCCTTCGCTGCGCGCTACCGCGTCGAACCGTGCGCTGAAGGCCGAGCCCCCGGTCGTGCAGCAGGAAACGGAAGTTGAGGCTGGCGTCCTGGAGCTCCCAGCTCAGGTTCCGGAGTTGCTGCGTCGCCCATTCCGCCGTCGGGTGGTAGGTGGACGCCCACCGCAGAGCCCGTCGCGAGCCGAGCTCCAGGAACACGATCACGTGGAGCGTTCGCAGGAGGACGGTATCGACGGTCATCAGGTCGCAGGCGATCACGCCGGCGGCGTGCGAACGCAAGAACTGCTTCCAACTCGGACCCCGACGCCGCCGGGCAGGGCCCAGCCCGTTCCGCTTGAGGATCCCCCGGACCGTGGTGGCGCCGACCCGGTGGCCGAGCCTGCGAAGCTCACCCGCGATCCGCAGGTATCCCCAGCGACGGTTCTCGCGCGCCATCTTCAGGATCACGTCCTGGATCTCGGCGCTCACCTCCGGCCGCCCGCGACGGGCGGCACGGCGCCCGAAGGCGGCCCAGCGCCGGCGAACGAGTTCCCGGTGCCAGCGCAGAAGCGTCGAGGGGGCGAACATCAGACGACCGCTGGGGAGGAGGCGAGCCAGCGCCGCGAAGATCAAGCGGTCCGGGTCGCGGAGGTCCGGCCGCTTCACCGTCCTGCGGAGGACCGCGACCTCATGCCGCAGGGCGATCACCTCGACCTGAAGCTCTCCCACCGAACTGGCGCGGGCGACGATCAGGCCGACCAGACCGCGAAGCAGCCAGTAGCTGGACGCGATGAGCACAGATCGAGAAGGGTAAGGTCCGGCAGGTGCGGCGCGTCAAGCGGTCACAAGTCGCCAGGCAAGACAACGGAGGGGAAGCGCCCTCCTCGACTGCGATCCCCAGGGATGGGCCAATCTCGCGATCAACTCGATTAATCGCACAGCGCAGCCGTCTTCACGTCGCGTGCATGTACACAAAGGCGCATGCCCGGTTCGCGTGAGGTTAATCGACCGTGATGGGCACCCCTAAACCCGCGCCAGCGCATCGGCGGGCCTTAGTCTCGCCGCCCGCCAGCTCCCAAGGCCACCGGCAATCAAAGATCCGCTCAAGGCCAATGACACCGCCAGTCCGACCATGAGTCCGCTGACGGGCGCAACCAGGTGAACCGCAACGCTCTTGTCGCCTCCCACGCTCGCGGTTAAT
>Ga0070699_100006255_pt1 | contig 10386 bp, 8 predicted proteins | sample KBSK1503metaG_FD_65473 | JGI IMG/M metagenome (GOLD analysis project Ga0070699, IMG submission 65473) | Corn, switchgrass and miscanthus rhizosphere microbial communities from Kellogg Biological Station, Michigan, USA - KBS K1-50-3 metaG | ecosystem: Host-associated > Plants > Roots >... | reverse complement strand
TCGGCGATCCGGCGCTTTGCCTCCCTATGAGTCCGTCACGGTCAGTGATCCTGCCTCGAGATTCGCGAAGCGCGCCGTGCCGTTCTGTGCGGGGCAGGGCGGCTCCGGCTGTGATATTGCGCTCCGCTCAAGCGCCAGCCGCGAAGATCAGGCCGTCTCCTTCGAACCGGTCCAGCCGCAACTAGGCCGTGTGCGTGGAGCCGGCCCGGCATGCCGACGACAGGGTTGAGCTCCTTGAGGTCTGTACGGCCGGATCCCGTCCGGGCTAGCGTGGATGAGTGGACCAGCAGCCGGGCGTCCGTCACGTTGGCCTGGCAACAGGGGTGACCGTTCCCTATGTCTCGGCCGGTCCGGCCGCCGCGGTGCCAGTTGTGCTGCTGCACGCGTGGGTTGAGTCTGGGTGTTCGTTCGACCGGCTGCTGCCGCTGTTGCCGGGCACTGTCCGTGCCATGGCGATGGACCAGCGCGGTCACGGCGGCGCTGATAAGCCCGCGGCGGGATACTCCCTTGTGGATTTCGCCGCCGATGTCGAGGCGTTCATGGATGCGGTGGGCGTCTCCTGCGCGGTGCTGGTGGGTTCCTCCAGCGGCGGGTACGTCGCCCAGCAAGTAGCGATCAATAGCCCACACCGGGTGGCCGGCCTGGTCCTGGCCGGGTCGCCGCGCAGCCTGCAGGGGCGGCCGTCGTTCGCCGATGAGGTCGATCAGCTGACCGATCCCGTCGAGGCGGCCTGGGTGAGGAAGTTCCTGACCTGGTTTCCCTTGTTCCATCAGGTGCCCCAGTGGTATATCGACGGCCGGGTCGACGACGGTGTCCGCGTGCCGGCGCACGTGTGGCGGGAGGCGCTCGCCGGACTGGTCACGGCGCGCCCGCCCACCGACACGGGAACGATCACCGCGCCCACCCTCATCGTGTGGGGGGCCCGCGACGAGTTGCTGACATGCGAGCACCAGCAGGCCCTTGCCGACGCCATCCCGGCCTCGCGGCTCCTCGTTTACCAGGACACCGGACATCTGGTCTTGTGGGAGCAGCCCGGCCGGTTGGCTGCTGACCTGACGGCTTTCGTCGAAAGCCTCTCCACGCGGCCCGCCTGAGGCGCCGCAGCTCGGCGCACCACCGGCATTGACCAGTCCCCACCCGCTATCCGTCCCGGCCGCCACAGGGAACCTGGACATCCGCCGCCGCGCGGGTGTGCGCCAGCTCGGGATGATCCTGCCGCAGGCTGTGGGCCGGGGCCGTTAGGCAGTCACGGGGCGTGGCCCCGTCTGTTGTGTCGGTGTGCGCGTAGCCGCCGTTAGGCGCGGTCAACTGTGTATGACGGCGCCGACTGCAGTAAGCGCAGATCTGGTGAATCTGCATTCCTTATCGTGCAGGCGTGCGTGGCTGAAGCCTTGTCGGCGGGGCGCCACAAGGCTGAGCCTGCCTTCGTAGCACGCTTGCGCACTGCCAGGGAAACTTCGGCTACCGCACGCGCTTGCCTGACGGTGCCGACCCGGAGGAAGTCGATACCCCAGTTGACTGAGGGCATTCTGCCGGTGCGCCTGCCCAACGCGGCGCCAGGCCCGCTCCCGCCGACCGGCGGACCGCGGCTGGGTATCGCGCGTTGCGCGGCCGGCGGAGTGGCTGCCCGTGGGGGCGCGTTGTCACAAAACGGTGACGCTCTTGCCGCGGCCTGCCTGGCAGGTCCAGGCTGGGTAACCGTGACAACAGGATGAGGGGCCAGGATGCATGGCCCCTTTCAACGGCAAGGGAGAGCCGATGCGAACAGTGAGGTTTGCTGCGGCCGGAGCGGCGTTGTTCCTGGTATTGGCGGGTGCGGGCACGGCCGTGGCCGCACCGGTCGCGGATCCGCCGGCCGCGGGAACGCTGGTCACCGTGGGCAGCCCGGTGACTCCGTTCTCGCAGAACAAGCAGAACGAGCCGGCCGTCGCGATCGACGCGCACGATCCGTCGGTCGTCGTGGCCGGCGCCAATGACAACATCGACATGGAGGCGTGCAACGCGGGCGATCCGACCACGTGCCCGTTCACGCCGGGCGTCGGCGAATCCGGGGTGGATTTCTCGTTCGATGGCGGCCAGTCGTGGACGCAGCCGACGTACACGGGGTGGACCGCGCGGGACTGCCTTGGGCCGGCCGCCTGCACGCCGCACGTCGGGCCGATCGGCACGCTGCCGCATTACTTCGAGAACGGCCTGGTCTCGGGCGGGGACCCGGGTGTCGCGTTCGGGCCGCGCCCGGGCGCGAACGGCACGTTCTCGTGGGCGAACGGCTCACGGTTGTACTACTCGAACCTGACGGCGAACTTCGGCGCCCCGCTCAGCGAGGCGTTCAGGGGCTTCGAGGCAGTCGCCATCTCGCGCGCCGACAACCTTCGTGCGGCCGCCAGCGGGGACGCGTCAGCCTGGATGAACCCGGTGCTGATCTCCAAGCAGAGCTCGACGACGTTCTCCGACAAGGAACAGATCTGGGCGGACAACGCTTCGAGCAGCCCGTTCTTCGGTAACGTCTACGTCTGCTGGGCGAGCTTCCGCAGCCAGGAGAAGGGTCAGGCCCTGCCGGTCCCGCTGATCGTCGCCAGGTCCACCGACGGCGGCAGCACCTGGACGCAGAAGCAGGTAGGCCCGGCGACCAGCAATGGCGTCAACAGCCAGCCCGACGGCTGCACCGTCCGCACCGACAGCCACGGCAACCTGTACGTGTTCGGCGTGGGCAAACGGGGCGGGACCTCGTTCCAGATGATGTACAAGTCGACCGACGGCGGGGTGCACTTCACCGGACCGGCGCTGCTGTCGACCGCCGTCGATCCCGGGGTCTTCGACCCGGTCATCGGCCGCCCGGTGATGGACGGCATCGCCGGCGCGCGCAACGACCTGGCCTTCGCGCCCAGCGTGGACATCGCCAACGGCGCGCCCACCGGAGCGGACGCGAGCAACCGGATCGTGATGACCTGGGCGGACGGCAGGAATGGGCTCAACAATGAGCAGCTGCTGCTGATGACCTCCACCGACGGCGGAACCTCGTTCAGCGGGCCGACCGCGGTGCCGCTGGCCGCCAGTGACCGGCCCTACTACACCGCGCCGGCGATCTCGCCCGATGGCGCCGATGTGTACATCACCTACAACGCGTTCACAACCCCGTTCCGCAACGACACCAGTTCCCCCAGGGGCCTGGTCGGCGTGATCCTGCACGCGGACGTGGCAGGCGGGGCGATCGGCTCGTTCGGCACGCTGGCCCGGGGCGTGGTCGGTGACCCGCGCGCGTCGTCGCAGAACAACCTCCAGGCGGAGTTCCTCGGCGACTACGTGTACACCGCCGCCACCCGCGCCGGCGCGGTCGGCGTGTGGAACGACGTCCGCCGGGCCGCTGACTGCCCGGCCCTGGACGCGTGGCGGCTGTCGCTGCGCACCGGCACGTCGGTCCCCAGGCCCGCGCCACAGGCCGACTGCGCGCCCACGTTCGGCAATTCGGATATCTTCGGCGCCGCGGTCCTGGACCCCACACCCTGACCCTCCGTTACCGGCGGGGCCCCCAGCGCACAGCTGGGGCCCCGCCCGGGCAAAACTACACACGACCGCCGCTGACGGTCACGCCATGCGGAACCCGCGGACCGGGTCGGCCGTTGCCGGCCTGGTCGTCGCCCGGGGGAACGCCCCGCGGGGAGACCACTGCCCGCCCGGCCAGGAAATGGCCGGGCACGGGGGCATTCAGAACTAGGCGATCTGCGTGCGGCGACCGATGCGGCGGGCACCGCTGCCAGTCGCAAATATTCGGCGATCTAATGTGGGGCGGGACGGCCGTTAGTTACGCTCCGTTATGCCGCGTTAGCCTGTTCGCGATCAGGACTTGCATCGGCATCCGCTGCGTCCGCATGGTGAAAACCTCCACCGTCAGGCCGGAGTCCCTCAGCCGCGGGTGAGCGCGTGGCTGGCATCATCCGGCCGGTGCCGCGATTAATGCGTGGCCCGTGGCGAAGCGCCGGCTCTAGGCTCGGCTCGTGGATGTATCCCGCAGTGGCGTGCTGCTGTCGGTCAACCTCGCGGCCCAGACCTTGCCCACGCCGCATGACACCGGCCGGACCGGCATCGGCAAGCATCCGGTCAGCTGGCCGGTAGCGGTCTCCGACCCTGGCCCGAAGCGGCCGGGTCACCCGCGGCCGAACGGCCTGGCCGGTGACATCGTCTGTACCACCGAGCATCACGGCGGCACGGACCAGGCCGTGTACGCATACGCCCGCGAGGACCTGGACTGGTGGGAGCGGGAACTGGGCTACGAGCTGCCCGCCGGCCAGTTCGGGGAGAACCTGACGACCCAGGGCCTGGACCTGACGAACACGCTGGTGGGGGAACGCTGGCGGATCGGCGGCACCGTGGTGCTGCAGGCGACCTCGCCGCGCATCCCGTGCGCGACGTTCGCGCACCGGATGAGGGAGCCGAAGTGGGTGAAGAGGTTCACCGCCCGCGGCGCGACCGGAACCTACCTGCGAGTTGTCGTACCGGGCGAGATCAGGGCCGGGGACCGCATCGAGATCATCCGGCGGCCGCGGCACACCGTGACCATCGGCCGGTCATTCCGCGCCCTCACCACCCAAGCCGAGCTGCTGCCCGGCCTGCTGGAAGCCGGTGATGACCTCCCCCCAGATGAGCGCGCGGCCGTCCTGCGCCGCACCGGCTGACTCCGGCCGCGCCACGCCCCGGCCCGCAGGCGCCACACCGGCCCGCCGCTCACCGCGCCCGCGCCATCCCTCACCACAGCTAACCGCAGCTCTCGCGCGCACACCCGCCGTTCTGTACTGGACCAGCCCCGTCGCTCCGGTCCGTTCGAGGGGCGCATAACGGTATCTTCTGTAGCGTTGCTTGCCTTCCGGCGTGTGCGCCTTCTGGGCATACGCGCGGCGAAGTTTAGAGGTCCGGAACTACAGCGCCTGGTCGCGAGAGTCATGAGAGCGGCCTGCGGGAGCGCTCCGCCAATCTCGAGCAGGCCTGCACGCTCCAGATTCCCCGGTAGCGGCCGGGATACCTCGCGGTCCTGCATGGACGCGGCGGTGATCACAACGGCCAGCACCCGGCCAGTCACGTCGATGGCGATGTGACGTTTGCGAGCGTTGTTGACGGCCTGACTATCTGAGCGTCCCGGTCGTGCTCTTCGACGATGGCGCTTCCCGGCCTGCCGCGGGCGGCCTTCGGCAGCGGCGTCGGCGACGCGGACGGGCTGGGAGTTGATGACCGCGGCTGGGCGGCTCCAGGTTCCGGCCCGCAGTGGTCCCGACTTGGGCGCCTCGGCGTCAGCCCGATCGCCTGGCAGACCGAGACCCAGGACCTTGATCTTACGCGCCTGACGCCTCGCTGTTGGCGATGCGGGCCAGGTTCGTTATTCACACTCTGGCGCCGACCCCGAAGGCGTCGACGATCGCTCACTGAGCTGCAAGGGATCTCTGGGGTTGCCCATCCCGGCCAAGGGGCCGGCATGATCGGTTCTGCGAAAGACCAAGGCTCTAAGCACTCTGTCCCGCTGAAGAGTCACCCCTGACCTGATCCCCGGTCCAGGAGACAACGCCGCAGCAGAAGGAAGCAGCACCAAGCTCGGAAGAACGTATCTCCAGGTAAACTCGACAGTCGCTGTGGCCCAGAGCACAATGATCACGCCGAGCCCTGTTAGCAAGGCCACAGCCATCTGCCGGTGTGATGCGCGAACCGGACGGCAAATGCTCGCCAGCGCAATCAATATACATATCGCCATCACTGGCCCAGGCGTGTACACCCACCGCTGATAATTGTGAAGCAGCCTAGCCAATGTCGGGTTCAGTTTCGGCGCCGGGCCGCCATAAAGGGCTACCATCGATTCTGGATCGGGTGAAAATCGGCCGCGCGTCTCGGCGCTTGTCGCGAATATCCATGGCTCGACGCTGGGGCCACCGGCAACCTGGGAACGTGTTAGCCTGAATTGACTGGCGAAGCTGTCGGCCACAGCCCGGACGTAGTCAAGGGGTTGCGCGGTTATGATTCGCCGGGCGAAATCGGACAACTCGCCGGAAGGCGCGGCATGGCCTGCGCGAACGAGTCGCGCCGGAGAATCGGGAGAGTTCTCGAACCAAGATGTGCCAGGCCGCTTTCCTAGCGGCTGTGTCGGGCAGAGGCGTTGTTCCGCGTGTGGAATCGGGGCAATCGAGCAATTAGCAAACGGTGCGACCCGCCCGTACAGCCAGATACCAGCCATGCCGCCGGTGACTGAAAAACCCTCGCCCTCTGCGGCGCGCATCGAGGCCATTCCCAGCAAGGGGATGGCCGAAATCGTCAATAGCGCAGCCGTCCGCTTCCAGCCCGCCCAGCGCGCGGCCACAAATCCCGCCACGGGCAGCATCAAGGCTATCGCGTCTAGCCTGACGACCGCGGCCGCGCCCAGCAAAACGCCGGTCAAGACTATCCTGCGGTTCGTCAAGTAAGGATCCCAGAGCAATGCCGCAACTATGCAGACAATGAGAACCTCGAACAATGCTTCAGACAGTACATATTGCTCGATTTGCAATTGATAAGCATCCATAAGCAGCGGCGCGCATGCGAGGCCGGCTAGCTGAGTTCGTACGCCCCTCCGGACTAGGATCGCGTAAAGCAGTATTGAACTACCTAGCACAATCAGATGCTGCGTGATAGGTACCGCGGCCAACGTGCCGACAGACAGGATAACCCTAAGGAAGACGGAATATCCTGGCGGATGCCAACTGCTTAGCTGAAGACGATAAGCATGCAGCAGGTAATCCACTGAATCGGAATAGAACAAAGCCGGCTGATAAGCCAGCGTAACACCTGCGCGCAAGACGCTGCCACATGCAATAAGGACGGCGAAAACCCAATGCCGTCGCAAGCCCGAAGCAGCACCCCGGACTTTTCCGAACCGGCCACTAGGACCACCAGGGTCTTTTACCATGAGGATAGTTTTCCCTAGACGCGGCCGCGCTGTCCGGTTCGGTGCGAAGCAGCGGTACTCCGCTGCCCAGGTGAACGATGAGGTGCAAATTGATCTTGCGCTCCTGCCGGAGAAGCTGGATGTCTCCGCCAGGCATTTCCAGCACCAGAGCACCCGTAACTGAACCATCGCCGACCTTAAGCGCGGCCAATTTACCTTCCCGGACGACCGCGGCGGCGACGTCAACCTCAAAGACTATCGTCAGCTGAAAACGGAAAGTATGCATCCGAGCGCCGTCGACCAACAGGTCGACCGTCGGCTGCTTCGTCCATGTCACCCGGTGGGAACCGAGCTGAACGACTTCTTGCCGCCCGGGCACCCGCATGGTTTGCTCCGCCGCGTCGACCAGGCGGTGATGCGTGCGCCAGCCATAGATAAGCACATTGCCGAGGTCGAAATCGAGCAGCTCTGCGGTAACCGAGGCCAGTGCGCCGTCGGCGGCCTGGCGTGCCTCTGGCATCAGCCGGGCGAGTTCCCCGCCGCACTGGCTGACGACGGCGTGTTCGGATAGCGCGCGCCGCAATACCGCCGTGTCATCCTCGGTGCCGCTGCCGAGCAGGAATGCCCGAGCTGTAAGACCGGTCTGCGTGGTGGCCACCGTCATCGTGCCACCTCCTCAATCCTTTGGTTCCCGAGATGATCATCGTGCGGTTCCAGCCCGAGCGATACCGACCTCGCGCCCGGCCGGGGGTGAACCTCCACCGAGGGCAGATCAGGCGACGATCCGACTACTGCACGCAGATGCTCTTTCACCCACCGGATATTGCGGCGGCCCTTTCGGGCATGTGACGTGAACGCCCACACCACGAACAAGACAGCCAAGACAAGGCCCCCGCCGGTGCCGCTGACCAGCGCTATCGGTGTCCCCGTGCCAGTGGAGGATCCCCCCGGGCTTGAGTTGCCGCCCTGCCCCGGGCTTGAGTTGGCGCCCTGCCCTGGGCTTGAGTTGGCGCCCTGCCCCGGGCTTGAGTTGCCGCCCTGCCCCGGGCTTGAGTTGCCGCCCTGCCCCGGGCTTGAGTTGCCGCCGCTACTTGGTCCCGTCACGGTGAAATCGCTGCTCGCGAGAATCACTGAGGAAGAATCACATTCGGCGGCCACGGTGTGGTTTCCCACAGAGATGTCCTGTGGCACTGTGACCTGCGCCGAGAAGCTTCCGCCCCGGCCGGTCACACTTTGGAGTGGGGTTCCATCTTCGAGCAGCTGCACCGAGGTGATTTGACTGTCTACTTCGGTACATCGTGCGTAGCCATTGCCCGTGACAGTGATTGTCTCGCCGGGTGCTACCTGACTCTTTGATAGCTGCAAGCTGGGGCCGGTGGAGCTGGAACCGTTGCATGAGTCTGCGCAGGTCGATGTCCCGCCCGACGCACCGCCCGATGTCCCGTCCGACGTGCCCGTCGATGCGCAGCACGCCGTACTAATTGATATTCCGCTTGATCCACCGTCCATGGGAGAAGCCGCCAACGCGAACGTGGCTACGACTGGATGCCCACCGACCAGAACAACGAGGATGGCTGCTGATACGACGGCGAGTCCAGCAATGAGACGCTTGAGTGGCACCATGATCGCCCCCATGCAGAAGACTGCACTTATACGGAGAGCCGCCCAGCCGCGCTGATACATAACCCATCTGCAGTCTCGGCCTGGCCGGGCGGTGACGGTGCCACCGTGTGATGATTACCGGCGCGTCAGCGGAGTCGTCTTGATGCTGGTATCGAGGATCCGGACGAGGCCACCTTCGAGCGCGCTGGTGCGCTGGTAGCCCACGAGCATGCCGCTGCCCGCCAGGTGCGACCGGAGTGCCGGCGGGCTTCGAGGGTACCGACGTCTGCGCGGCCGCGCTGCAGCGCCTGTGCGACAGCGGCCATCACTTCCGTGGCCGGGAGACGGAGGACCGGCCGCGGCGCCGGCGCCGTGGCGAATAGGTGTGCTGTCACCTCGGCGAGTTGGCGGGACCTGGTCGAGCTTCCGCGAGGCTGGCTTCCGTCGGCAAGCGAGAAGAACTGCTTGCCGTATGCTCTGCCGTGTCGTGGCGGGAGGAACCGTGTCAGCTTATGTGATTTACGAGGCAGAGATCATCGATCCAGTCCGTTATGAGGACTACCGCGCCAAGACGGCTGCGAGTCTGGCTGCGGCTGGCGCGGTTCACCGCGACCCAGAACAGGCTGATCTGCACATCGGCCACCGCTTGGCAGACGCATAGGCACACCGCGCCGATTCGGCGCTCGGCGCGCCTCCTCCGCAACGTTCGCTCACGGTAGGTGATCAACCTTGATCTGGGTATCAACGCGCTGCGCCGTCGTTCTACCCGGGTGCTGACTCGGCCGCCGGGGCGGCCGGTGCGGGACCGGAAGATCGTCCTGCGCGCGGGTGAGGCCGCAGGTTCCTGCTTCCGCCGCGTTTCCGGCGGCGAGCTGCCCAGCGCGGTTTATGCGCTTGCGGCAGCATGGCAGCCGGTAGAGGCTGTAGCAATGGGATTCTTGGACGACCTGCCGGCCCCCGAACCCGCGCCTCCGCGGAGGCAGCATCCCTGGGAGCCGCCGGACGCGGAATTTCCCGGCAATGTCCCTCTCGACACGTCCTGCTCGGGCGGACCGACCAGGTCGCGGTGGCGGTCACAGGCTCGCTACGCCTCGCCCCGAGAAGCCTACGACGCCAGCATCTGTCAAACGGAAACCCTGCCGACGTTATTCACCGGCAGGATCTCACCTGCGATGCCGACCCGCTCAGCGCTAGGCCGGTGCCGGGCTTCGGCCATCCGGTTGCGCGCCCAGCGCCTGGAGGTCTTGCCGAACTGCCCGGCCAGCTTGCGCTCGGACAGCGGCCTGCCCGTCTGGAGGCTGGCGCGGTAGGCGGCCACCGCGGCGGCGTTGATATCCCCGTGCGGGCCAGCAGCCGTCACCGGCCCAGGTGAGCCGGAGGACTGGTCCGCCATCTGGTCCGCATGGCCCGCCGCGTTCCAGCCTGGTCCGCCGACCTGGCCCGCACCCGTCATCCCATGCGCGGGAGGCGGGCTGTCCGCGCCACCGGGCGTAAGACCAGCCACCGGCCCGATCAGGCTCCCCGGTCCGGCATCAGGCTCCTGAGCAGCAGCGAGCCGGAGACTGGTACCGGAGTGGTCCGCCTGCGGCCCGCCGTGGTCCGTTGCTGGCCCGCGGCCCAGGTCTCTCGCGGCTGCGGTCCGGATGATCCAGACCAGCAGTTCGTTCTCTGCGGGACAAATCGGACATATGAGGGCGGCTTGCTGGTTCTTCCAGCTCAGAGGCTGATGCCTAGCGCCACTGGTGTGGTGCACCTGGTGGTGGCTTAGCGGCGTGCTGTCGCGTTGAGCCGGGCCATGAGTTCCCGGTTGGCGGCGCGGGCGGCAGCGAGTTCGCTGTCGCGTTCTTCCAGCTGGAGCCGCAGGCCGGTGACGTGCTGGTCCA
>Ga0070699_100006254_pt1 | contig 10386 bp, 13 predicted proteins | sample KBSK1503metaG_FD_65473 | JGI IMG/M metagenome (GOLD analysis project Ga0070699, IMG submission 65473) | Corn, switchgrass and miscanthus rhizosphere microbial communities from Kellogg Biological Station, Michigan, USA - KBS K1-50-3 metaG | ecosystem: Host-associated > Plants > Roots >... | reverse complement strand
CAGAGACGTCGTGGTGACGACTGGGTTGGTTAGCGGGACACATGGTCCCAAAAGGTAAGCCGGGTATGAGGTTGGGGGACAGGGCGCTGGCGGAGGACCGGGGGCGCGCTATTTTCCCGCGGTGCTTGGCCATCAACTCGTGGTTCTTTCCGATGCCCACCTGGGGGCGGCTCCTCCCGAGGTCGAGGCGGGCCTGCTCGCCTTCCTGGAGACCGTCCCCACCCTGGGCGACGCCCTGCTGGTCAATGGGGACCTGTTCGATTTCTGGTTCGAATACAAGCGGGTGATCCCCCGGGGCGGGTTTCATATCGCCGCCGCGTTGGCCGCACTCCGGAAGCGGGTGCCCATCGTCATGACCGGCGGGAATCACGATCGCTGGGGCGGCGACTTCTGGCGGCAAGACCTGCAGATCGAGTTCCACACCGGCCGCACCGAGTTCCAGATCGGGCCGCGCCGGGTCCTGGCGGTCCATGGGGACGGGATCACGGAACAGCACTGGTCGGCCCGGCTGCTGCACTCCATGACCGCCAATCCGCTCGTGGTTGGAGCCTACCGGGCCCTGCATCCGACCATCGGATTCTGGCTGGCGGACAAGATGAGCCACGGGTTGGCCGACACTACCCGGGACGCGGCGATTCTCGCCCGGGCCGCCATCAGGCAGCGGGAATGGGCCGAGCGCACCTTGCTGGACGACCCGACCCTGGGGATGATCATCATGGGACATACCCACCGGCCGGCCCTTACCGAACCGGCTCCCGGGCGGCAGTATTTGAATCCCGGGGCCTGGCTGGACGGGTTCCGCTACGCCGTCATGGACGAGCATTCGGCTCGACTCGAGCGCTATGAAGGAAGCTGACCTCCAGCCGACCTTGCGGGGCAGCCTGATCGAGCTGCGGCCGCTTCGCCTCGACGATTACGATGCGCTGTTCCAGGCGGCGAGCGACCCGCTGATCTGGGCGCAGCACCCCGAGAACGACCGCTACCAGCCCGAGGTGTTCCGGAAATTCTTCGAGCTCGCCATGGCGTCGAAAGGCGCGCTGGTCGTCATCGACCTCCAGTCGGGGCGAATCATCGGTAGCTCACGCTACTGGGACTATAGCCCGGAGCGGAGCGACGTCGAGATCGGATGGACCTTCCTGGAACGGGCGTTCTGGGGCGGTCAATACAATCGCGAGCTCAAATCGCTGATGCTGAACCACGCGTTCGGGTTTGTCGACCGGGTGCTGTTCGTGGTGGGCGAGACCAACCTTCGCTCTCAGAAGGCGTTGGAGAAGATCGGTGCTCGCCTGATCCGGACCGTGGTGGTGCCCTCGGCCCGCGGCCTGAACCCGAACAAGCTGGTGTTCGCCATCGATCGCTGACCCGGCTCATTACTGTTGACCATTTCGACCGATCGCTTAAAGTCGGGAAACAGTGGAGTATTGGTCGGTTCTGCAAAAGCACCTCGCGGAGAACGCGGTGTTCCGCGGCGACCGCGGTGACATTTGCTTTTGCCGCGGCCACCGCGCTTCACCGCGTCCACCGCGAGGTGCTTTTTGAGCCCAACCACGCAAAGACGGGGAACCAAACCGCTCTGGACCTGCCCCAAGTGTCGGCACCGGTTCGTGACCAGGAACCTCTCGCATTCCTGCGTCAACGTCCCCCTGGCTAAGCACTTTGTCGGGAAGGATCCCGTGGTGCGCCAGACGTTCAATGCCTGGCGCCAGCTGGCCAGGGACTGCGGGCCGGTCACCATCTATGCCCAGAAGAGCCGGATCGTCTTCATGGTGCGGGTCCGGTTCGCGGGAGCCATGGTGCACCGGACCTGGGTAGAGGGAACTCTGTGGCTCAAGCGCCGAGTCTCCCACGCCCGGGTGCACCGGATCATGGACTATGGAAGCCTGGGATTTGGGCTGCACCTCAAGCTGACTTCGCCGGAGCAGATCGACGCCAGTCTCGCCAGGCTGATGCGGGAAGCCTATCGCATCGGATGCCAACAACCGGATGCAATCCATGAACCCTGACTTCCTCTCTACCAACAGCCCCGAATTCTGGCTTCGCATCCTGGTCGCGGTCTTGTCCGGCGGAGTGATCGGGCTGGAACGCCAGATTCGGGGCAAGGTCGCCGGAGTCCGGACCAGTATCCTGATCTGTCTCGGCACCGAGATGTTCGTCTCCCTGGGCGCGAGTTTCCCCCCAGACATCGCGGACCCGACCCGGGTGGTCGGTCAGGTGGTGACCGGAATCGGCTTTCTGGGCGCCGGGGTGATTCTCTCGCGGGGAGATCGCATCCTCGGTGTGACCACCGCGGCGGTCATCTGGATCCTGGCGGCCATCGGCGCGATGATCGGCCTGGGACACCTGCAGTCGGCCATGGTGCTCACACTGGTCTGCGTGCTGGTCCTGGTAGGGGTGGAGCGGCTCGAGTACCTGGGGCGAGGCAAGAGAGCGCCGAGGGGCTCAGGCACGGCCAGCGTGGACGATTCCGATTCGTGACCGATTTCGAGCCCCGGTTCTTTCCCAATCCGGCCGGATTCGCCAAGTGGCTTGAACGGAACCACGCCAGCGCCCGGGAGCTGTGGCTCGGTATCTTCAAGAAAACCACCGGCAAACAAACCCTCACCTTCGCCGACGCGCTGGACGAAGCGCTCTGCTTTGGCTGGATCGACAGCATGCAGCGCGGTATTGACCCCGAGAGTTATGCGGTCCGATTCACCCCCCGAAAACCGGGGAGCCCGTGGAGCGCCTACAATCAGAAAAGGGTGACGGTGCTCAAGAAGGAAAAGCGGATGGCGGCGCCGGGCCTGGCGGCATTCAGGGCCCGGGCCGCAAAGGCGGCAGGCTCGCCCAAAACGACGAAGAGCGACTAGTGGTTAAACACTGCCGCACCTCCTTGCCCATCCGTGATGATGCCGATGCCGGTGTTCATATTCATGTAGGCTGATCCGCCGTTGCCGTAGTTCTCACCCACCCCACCGTTCTGCCGGTACAGGTTGGACGCCAGCTGTTTGAGGTTCACCAGCGCCGGCCCCCCTTCCAGTCCAGCGTATCCCTGCCCGTCCACCCAGTAGCGGCCCGGCTGGACCGGTCCACCCACCAGCTGCTGCAGCCCATTCAGGTCGACCACGGGCAGCCGGCGGCCATTGAGGAAGACGCCGGTATTTCCCTGGGAAATGTCGGCCGGGAGGGGGCCACCAATGGGCAATCCGGCGATGGTAAAGCCCGCGGTGGGCCCGCCCTCCATGCCCCAGGCTCCCGACATCGGGTCGTACCAGTAGCGCCCATCGGGCACCCGCGAATTGAACGTCTGTTCCAGCAGCCGGAGGGTATCGTCTGGAATCCGAACCCGGTTGATCAGCACACTGCGGCGGCCCTGGGCCTGGGCGTCGGCAAGAGTCATGGGCCCTCCCATGGTCGTCAGCAAAGCCAGCGTGATGGCGGCGCGTTGGAACAATCGGAATGACATACCGGTCTCCGGCCTGGTGTGAATTACTCCAGTAACGCACTCAGCTCCGATTTGCTCTCACTTTGGTTCTGCAACAGCTCCTCGCGGCGCCCGCGGAGGTCCGCGGTGACCGCGGCGACAAACCCAGAGCGCGGCCGCCGCGCTACACCGCGTTCGCCGCGAGGAGTTTTTTGAGCTACCCAAGGGGCACGATCTCGGCGCCGGCCAGGCGTTCCCCGATGAAGCGGGAGCCCACCTGACGGAACCGCGGCTCGTCATCGCTCACCACGAACCGGTGCACCGGCGCGCCCGCCGGGGCGGTGAGGCCGGACTCGGCGAGGGTGCGCTGAAGGGTCAAGGCGGTCTGCTCGGCGCTGTCGATCAGGGCGACGCTCAGCCCCATGACCCGGCGGAGCAAGGGCTTGAGCAGCGGATAGTGGGTGCAGCCGAGGACCAGCGCCTCGATCCCGGCATCCCGCACGGAGCGGAGGTACTCCTCGGCGATCAGCTCCGCGGCCGGGTGCTCGAACCAGCCCTCCTCGACCAGCGGCACGAAGAGCGGGCAGGCCTGCTGCTCGACCGGGATGCCGGCATCGATCGCATGGATGGCGCGCACGTAGGCATTGCTGTGAATGGTGCCGGCAGTGCCGATTACCCCGATCGGACCCCTGGGCGCGGCATTCACCGCGGCGCGCGCCCCCGGCTCGATCACCCCGATCACCGGCACCGGCGAGGCCTGGCGCAAGGCCTCCAGCGCGTGCGCCGTGCTGGTGTTGCAGGCGACCACGACCGCTTTCACCCCCTGCCCCAGCAGCCACTGGAGAATCTCGAGACTGTAGCGGCGCACGGTTTCGGGAGACTTGGGCCCGTAGGGCACCCGGGCCGTGTCACCGAAATAGATGGTAGGCTCATTGGGCAGCCGGTCATAAATCGCCCGGGCCACGGTGAGCCCACCGATACCGGAATCAAAGATGCCGATCGGCTTGGAGTTCATCGCAGCGGTGGCAGGCTCAGGGACGCGCCGATTCCCTGCCCGGTCGCCTGGATCTGAAGATCGGTGGGAAAGTCCCACAGGTGAGCCGACACGTAGGCTTCAAGTCCCGCGAAGAGATGGTTGAAGGCGAGCAGGACGAGCCAGTCCTGCCGCTCTCCCCGCTTGGGTGCGATCCGCCCTGATCCGGTGCGACGGAGGTAGGACAGTTCATGCGACGTCTTGAGCACCATGCCGAGGGTGACGCCTTCCCACATTACGAAGAGCCCGCCGGTCAACTTGCGGCCCAGCTTGGCCTGCCCCCATCCCGGCACCAGGAGAGAACGACCAAAGGCGCCCATGGGAGAGAGAGGCCGGCGCGGCGTGGTGTCAGCAGTCGTCTGAGCTGAAGAGTCTGAGCGTACCTGTGTCGTGTCTTGCGCGCTAAGCCTTGCAACAGCCAACGCCGAGACGCAGAGCACGCTGAGCACTCGCAGAGAAAAGCCTGACAGAAATGTTTTCATTGAAGTTTTGTCGTCCTCTGCGAAACCTCAGCGTTCTCCGCGCCTCGGCGTTGGCGGTTAGCAAGGCCAGAAACACATCCGATCCGACCGCCCACGAAGGAAGCCTACTCCGAACTGGCTAGAACCGGAAGCGCGGATGGAATCAACTCGATCTCGATACTGTTGGAACCGGGATTGCGAGTCTCCCCATCGAAATGGGCCAGGAGCGGTTCCGCCGCCGCCACGTTGAGCCGCGAGGTCCTCAGCATCCTGACCTCCTTGAACCGGACATGGCCGCCCCACAGCGCCGAGGGCATCCGGGTGACAAACCCCCAATGATTGAGCGGACGCACGAGGCAGACATCGAAAACGCCATCGTCCGGTTTGGCGTCGGGAGTAAGATAGAACCCGCCTCCAGCCGACACCCCGATGCCGACTTCCAGGCAATAAAGCGGTTCGGCGAATAGCTCCGAGTCCCAGGTGATCTCCACCGGGAGCGGGCGAAACTTGAAATAGGCGCTCATGACCGCGGCGGGATAGACCAAGGGTCGCCAGAGATGACGATAGCTGGGAACCCGGGCTGCGACGGCGGCGTCCAGTCCCAGGCCGAGAGAATTGACAAAGTACTCGCCCCAGGCGAGGCCCACATCGAAGACTCGGCGGGATCCGTGGGCCAGCAATTCGAGGGCATCAGCCGCAGACTTCCTGCTGGTGCCGACCAGCCTGGCAAAGTCATTGCCGGTCCCGATCGGGACTACACCAAGGTGGGGCCGTTGTTCCAGCGGGAGGGAGAGGATGCCGTTGGCGGCTTCGTGGATGGTACCGTCGCCGCCCACGATAATGATATCGCTGACCCCACGCGCCGCGGCATCGCGCGCGATGGCGCCCGCTTCACCGGGCCCGGTGGTGGTCGCCACGCTGAGATCGGGCCACCATTGCCGTGCCGCGGTGACGATGGCGGCCAGTTCGCGACCGGCCGCCCCGCCGCCGGCCGCAGGATTCGCAAGGAGTAGTGTGGTCACAAAGGTAGCGAATAGCGAAAAACGAGTGCTGGCAGAGTAGTTCACTCGCTACTCGTTACCCGCTACTCGTTACTTGCTGTAACGGGAACGTGTGGGAATCGAACCCACCGGAGCCGCCTAAGGCGTCTCCATCGCGGATTTGAAGTCCGGCCGAGGCACCAGCCCCGTGACATCCCCAAACCGATTGAGGGATTGATGATTGAGGATTGAAGATTGAAAACTCAAACCACCTGAGCAACCACCTCTATTTCGACCCGCACACCGCGAGGGAGCCCTGCCACGGCCACCGTGGACCGGGCCGGCTTGTGATCGCCGAATGCCTTGGCATAAACCTCGTTCATCTCGCTGAAGTCGGCCATGTCCACCAGGAACACGGTGGTCTTGACCACTTTCGAGAGGCTGCTGCCCGCCGCCTCGACGACCGCCTTGAGGTTCGCCATGACTCGCGCCGTTTGCTCCCGAATACCGCCATCAACCACCTGGCCGGTGACCGGATCCAGCGCAATCTGGCCGGCGCTGTAGAGGAACCCGTTCGCGATTACGGCCTGCGAATACGGCCCGATGGCGCCGGGCGCATGGGCGGTCTTGACGAAGTCCATTAGAACAACCCCTCGATGGAGCCGTCCGCATTGACGCGGATCGCCTCGGCCGACGGCGTCTTCGACAGCCCCGGCATGGTCATGATCTCCCCGGCAAGTGCCACCACGAATCCGGCGCCGGCAGAAGGCGTGATATCGCGGATGGTAATCCGGAATCCCCGGGGCCGGCCCAGCTTGGTGGGATCGTCGCTGAAGGAGTACTGGGTCTTGGCGATGCAGACCGGGGTCGCGCCCAGCCCCATCGCCTCGCACTGCGCGATATTGCGTTCGGCGGCGGCGGTGTAGTCCACTCCGTCCGCGCCGTAGATACCGGTCGCGATTGCTTCGATCTTCTGCTTGATCGGCAGCGCGGCGTCGTACAGCGGCTTGAAGCGGGCGGACTTTTCGTCCAGCACCGCCAGCACCGCTTCCGCCACCGCGATACCACCGGCGCCGCCCTTGCCCCATACGTCGCTCAGGGCCGCCCGGGCTCCCCAGCCACTCGCCGCGGACAGGATGGTGTCCAGCTCCTCCGGAGAATCGGTGAGGAACCGGTTGACCGCCACCACGACGGGGACTCCGAACTTCTGGACGTTCGCAACGTGGGCCTCGAGGTTCACCAGGCCCCGGGTGAGCGCCGCGACATCCGGCCGGCCCAGGTCTTCCTTCTTGACGCCGCCATTCATCTTGAGCGCCCGCACTGTGGCCACCACGATCGCCGCTTCCGGGTTGAGCCCGCCGAAGCGGCACTTGATATCGAAGAATTTCTCCGCCCCCAGGTCGGCGCCGAAACCGGCCTCGGTCAGCACGATGTCCGCCAGGCCCAGGCCGAGCCGGGTCGCCACGATGGAATTACAGCCGTGCGCGATGTTGCCGAAGGGACCGCCGTGCACCAGGGCCGGCCCGCCTTCCAGGGTTTGCACCAGGTTGGGCAACAGGGCGTCCCGGAGCAGCAGGGTCATGGCGCCCGAGGCCTTGAGCTGACCCGCGGTCACCGGTTTCTTGTCCCGGGTCAATCCCACGATGATCCGGGAGAGCCGCTGCTCCAGATCCTGGAGGTCCACCGCGAGGCAGAGAATCGCCATGATCTCGCTGCCCGGCACGATGACGAAACGGTCTTCACGGGAGGGCCCGCCGTTGAGCCCGCCTAACCCGGTGATGACGTTCCGGAGCGCGCGGTCATTCATGTCGATAGTGCGGGGCCAGGTGATGCGCCGGGTATCCAGTCCCAGGGCGTTGCCGTGATGGATGTGATTGTCCAGCATGGCGGAGAGCAGGTTGTGCGCCGAGGTGATCGCGTGGAAATCGCCGGTGAAATGGAGATTGATCTCGTCCATCGGCACCACCTGGGCATAGCCGCCGCCCGCCGCCCCGCCCTTCACCCCGAACACCGGGCCCAGTGACGGCTCCCGGATACACAGCATCGCCTTCTTGCCCAGCTGGCGCAGGGCCTGGGCAACGCCGACGGTGCAGGTGGACTTCCCTTCGCCGGCCGGCGTCGGGTTGATGCCGGTCACCAGGACCAGCCGGCCTTTCGGCGTGAAGCGCTTGACCGCTTCGGCGCTGATCTTGGCCTTGTATTTCCCGTATGGCAGGATGTCATCGGGACCCAGGCCCAGCTCGGCCGCGACGTCGGCGATGGGACGCAGCTTTGCCGCCTGGGCAATGGCGATATCACTGGGAACGGCGGCGGGAGCCTGAACGTCAGGGCGCAAAGTTGAAGACGCGTTGGGCATTTTCTCCCGTTCTCGCGATGAGGTCGTCTACGGCGATACCACGAACGAGTGCGGCCTGCTCGGCGACCCGGCGGACGAAGGCCGGCTCGTTTCGTCGGCCCCGGTGCGGCGCCGGCGCCAGGTACGGCGCGTCGGTTTCCACCAGCAGCCGGTCCAGTGCCACGGCCCGGATGACGTCGTCCCGGGTCCAGTTCCGGAAGGTGATCATCCCGCTGAACGAAAAATACCAGCCCAGGTCCAGGCCGGCCCGCTCCAGCACGGCGCCGCTGCTGAAGGAATGCAGGATGATGGTGACACCGGGCTGGTTCCGCAGAATCGCGGCGACGTCCTGGTCCGCTTCCCGGGCGTGAACCACGACCGGCATTCCGGCTTCCGCCGCCCGCCCCAGCTGCTCGGCGAACACCCGGCGCTGCACTTCGCGGGGGGAGTGATCGTAGTGGTAGTCGAGTCCCATCTCGCCCGCGGCAACCACCCGGGGATCCCGCCACAGCGCCAGCAGCCGGCTCGCGCTGTCATCCGACCAGGTGGCGGCGTCATGGGGGTGCACGCCGGTGCCGATCGCGATCCGGGCATCCGCCGACGCCAGCGGCAAGGCCCGCTCCAGCGCCGCGGGCGATTCGCCGATCACCACGATTCTCGAGAGTCCCGCCGCCCACGCCCGCTCCACCACCTGATCCCGATCGCCGTCAAACGCATCGGCGGCGAGGTGGCAGTGGGTGTCAACCAGCATGAACCGCGTGCACGTCGTTACCTCTTGCTGCTTACTGGTTCCGGCTGGGGCTTGCGGGACGGCGCGGGGGCCGCCTTATCCGGCTTCAGTCCCCGGGCCGCCACCCCGGGCCACTTCCGCTCGATCCACATAAGCACGGGCGAGGCAATGAAGATCGACGAGAACGTACCGGTGAAGACCCCGAAGAACATGACCAGGGCAAAGGGACGGATGACTTCTCCACCGAAGATGGTCAGCGCCAGCAGGGAGGACAGCGTGGTCCCGTGGGTCAGCACGCTCCGGGGCAGCGTCTCGTTGATCGAACGGTTCAGCACCGTGATGAAGCTCTCCCGTTTCATCTTCCGCAGGTTCTCGCGGACCCGGTCGAAGATGATGATCGTGTCGTTCAGCGAATAGCCGACCATCGAGAGAATCGCGGCGACCACGACCAGGCTCACCTCGAGGTGCAGCACCGCGATGAAGGCGATGGTGGCGACGATATCGTGGGCCGTGGCAATCACCGCGGCGAGGCCGAAGCGCCATTCAAACCGGTAGGCGAGATAGGCCAGCACGGCGAAGAAGGAGAGGAAAATCGCCAGGAAGGCTTTCTGCCGGAGCTCGCCGCCTACCTTGGGGCCGACCGCCTCGGTGCGCTTCACGCACCACGGTTCGGTGCCGGTCGGAGCCCGCTCCAGGCAGGTTGCGCCGCCCGGGCCCAGGACCTTCTGCAGCGCGGCGGTCACCGCCCCGGCGGTCTCCTGGGTGTTGTTGGGATCCACCCCTTCCCGCTGCAGCCGGGCCCGGACCACGAATTCCTGGGAACTGCCGAACTCGGTGATTTCGGAGCCCGGAATGCCGTTCCGGTCGAGACCGGTCCGCAGATCGGCAACGTTCAGCGGCCGGGGACTCTCGATCTGGACCAGGGTGCCGCCGGTGAACTCGATGCTGTAGTTGAGGCCCCGGATCAGCAGCAGGAGCAGCCCCGGGATGACGATGATGACCGTGGCCCAGATCGCCTTCCAGCGATAGGAAATGAAATCGTAGTTGGCGTTGGCGAAGAGTCGTATCATGGTCAGATGCTCAAGGTAGACATGCCCGGCTTCCGCTCCAGCCAGATCATGTAGAACGTGCGGGTAACGAAGATCGCGGTCACCATCGAGGCGGCGATGCCCATGATGAGGGTGATCGCGAAGCCCTTGACGGGCCCGGTGCCGAACTGGAAGAGAAAGAGCGCGGTGAGGACCGCGGAGACGTTGGAGTCCACGATCGCGTTCATGGCGTGCTTGAAGCCGTCGTCAATGGCCAGGCGCACGGTCTTGCCGTGGACCAGCTCCTCGCGGATCCGCTCGAAAATCAGCACGTTGGCGTCCACCGCGATGCCGATGGACAACACCAGCCCTGCCAGCCCCGGCAGGGTCATCGTGGCATCGATCATCGCCAGCCC
>Ga0070699_100006253_pt1 | contig 10387 bp, 11 predicted proteins | sample KBSK1503metaG_FD_65473 | JGI IMG/M metagenome (GOLD analysis project Ga0070699, IMG submission 65473) | Corn, switchgrass and miscanthus rhizosphere microbial communities from Kellogg Biological Station, Michigan, USA - KBS K1-50-3 metaG | ecosystem: Host-associated > Plants > Roots >... | reverse complement strand
CTCCACGTCGAACACCGCCTCGACCGCGGCGGACTCCGCGTCGGTACGGATCGCGTCGGCCTGAGCCCGGGCGCCCCGCACGAGGAGGATCGCGTCGACGAGGATCGACTTGCCCGCCCCCGTCTCGCCCGTGAGCACGTTGAACCCGGGCGCGAAGTGCACCTCGAGCTCCTCGATGATCGCGAACGCCCGCACCCGCACCAGCTCCAGCATGCCGGGCAAAATAGCAGACGGATCCGACATCGGTGGTACGCTTCGCGCGATGTTCGAGCCGGGCGATCCGCGCTACGGGGAGATCCTGGACCTCGCGAGCCTCGCGACCAGTGGATCCCTGCTCGATGGACAGCGCCCCCGCTGGCGCGAGCTGGTCACCCAGCTCCTGGGCAGGGTCCAGTCCGAGGGAGGCATCGCCGAGCGCCGCCATCACCTGCGAGCACCGGCCGAGCTGGAGGTGGACATCCTCGCCCCCGACGAGATGGCGTCGCTCGCCACCAGCACGGTCGGATCGGGAGGGCTCTCGATCCGCATCGCGGAAGTGATCCCCTTGGGGACCCCGATCGACCTGTCGATCAAGGTCCCGCAGCGCAAGGTACCCCTGCTGGTGACTGCCCAGGTGGTCTGGAGCCGGCCCGGAGAGCTGGGCGCGGCGTTCGTCGATCTCTTCCAGAACGACCGCGAGCTGCTCGAAGGGATCGCGGTGAAGACGCTGCTCGAAGGAACCTAGCGCGTTCCCCAGCGAAGCTTCTCGCGCAAGATGGTGAAGTGGTCGACCTCGGGATTGCGCAGGATGAGGGTCCGGCGATTCGAGCGCTGGATCCAGACCTCCTGTCCGATCTCGAGCGGCCGGCCCCGCGCCCCGTCGAGGGTGACGAACATCTCGCTCGGGCTCCCGAGCCGCACCCGGACGACGCTGGAGGGCGTCAGCACCAGCGGCCGCTGCGTGAGCGCGTGCGGGCAGATCGGAGTCAGGAGCAGGGCGTCGAGCGCGGGGACCACGATGGGCCCCGCCGCCGAGAGCGAGTAGGCCGTCGATCCAGTCGGCGTGGCCACGATCAAGCCGTCGGCCTCATACGTGGTGGCGGGCCGTGAATCGATCATCACCTCCAGCGTCGCCAGCCGGCTGAGGGCGTTCTTCGACACCACGGCGTCGTTGAGCACCGTTCCGGAGAGCAGGACCTGATCGCGGTACCGCACTTCGACGTCCAGCATCAGGCGCCGCGAGACCGGCAGCTCTCCGTTCAGGGCTTTCTCCAGCAATGGGAAAGCCCGCTCGCGCGGCACTTCGGTGAGGAAGCCGAGCGCGCCCATGTTGACGCCGAGGATGGGGACCTCCCGATGGCCGCAGAGGCCGGCGGCGTGGATCAGCGTGCCGTCGCCGCCGAGAACGACCAGGAGATCCGCGCGCCCGGCGATCTCACGCCCCGGTGCGGAGGGGGCTTCGGGGACGCCCGCTTCCTCCTCGACGAGGCCCGTATGGCCGCGCGCCTCCAGCCAGCGCACCATCTCGCGCGCCAGGTCTGCGGCCGCTTCCCTGGCCAGACGGGGGATCAGTCCGACGGTTGCCACCGCGCGACTCTACCGCATCGCAGCGTTACACTCGCACGAATGCCAGCGCGAACCGGCCAGACGGGCGACATCTTCCGCGCCGCGGCGGCCAAGGACCTCTCGCTCGTCCCCCTGGCGGAGAGGATGCGGCCGCGGACCGTCGACGAGATCGTCGGCCAGCCGCACATCCTCGGGCCGAACACGCTGCTCCGGGAGGCGATCGAGACCGACCAGGTTCCCTCCCTCATCTTCTGGGGTCCCCCGGGCACGGGAAAGACGACGCTGGCGCGCGTGATCGCGGCGGCAACGCAGGCGGAGCTCGTCGCGCTCTCCGCGGTGGACAGCGGGATCAAGGACATCCGCGAGGCGGTGGCGCAGGCGGAGCGCAGGCTCGCCGAGCACCGCCAGCGCACGCTGCTCTTCATCGACGAGATCCACCGCTTCAACAAGGCGCAGCAGGACGCGCTGCTCCCGCACGTCGAGCGGGGCACGGTGACGCTGATCGGCGCCACCACCGAGAACCCCAGCTTCGAGGTGATCTCCGCGCTCCTCTCGCGCTGCCGGGTGTTCGCGCTGCGTCCGCTGGAAGAGGCGGATCTGAAGATCCTCCTCGAGCGCGCGCTGGCGGACAAGGAGCGTGGCCTGAAGGCCGCCTTCGTCGCCCGGCCGGAGTTCCTCGATCACGTGGCGCAGCACTCGTCCGGCGATGCGCGGCGCGCGCTCTCCGCCCTGGAGGTCGCCGCTGCGCGGGCGCGCGCGGAGCGGCGCGACGTGCTGGAGGCGCGCGACGCCGAGGAAGCGCTGCAGCAGAAGACACTGCTCTACGACAAGTCGGGGGACGCGCACTACGACACCATCAGCGCCTTCATCAAGAGCCTGCGGGGCAGCGATCCCGACGCCGCCGCCTACTATCTCGTGCGGATGCTCGAAGCGGGCGAGGAGCCGCGCTTCCTGCTGCGCCGGATGGTGATCTTCGCGGCCGAGGACGTGGGAAACGCCGACCCGCGGGCCTTGGGAGTGGCGGTGGATGCGCTGCGCGCCTTCGAGCTGGTGGGCCTTCCCGAGGGCGTGCTGCCGATGACGCAGGCGGCGGTCTTCCTCGCCACCTGCCCGAAGAGCAATTCGACGCTGACGACGTACTCGAAGGCGCGCAAGGCGGTCCTCGAGCACGGTCCGCTGCCCGTCCCTTTGAAGCTGCGCAATGCTCCGACGCCCCTGATGAAAGCGATGGGATACAGCGGCGGCTACCGCTATCCCCACAACTTCTCCGGCAATTACGTCCCGGAGGAGTACCTGCCCGACGAGCTGCGGGCTGAGCGGTTCTACGAGCCGTCCGACAATGGCGAGGAAGCGCGGATCGGCGAGCGGCTGGCCCGCTGGCGGCTGGAACTGGGAGAGCGGCGCCGCGCTGAAGAGGACGACGACGCCGCCGTATCCGCAGCCGCGCGGAAGATCGACGAATAGTTTGCCGCGGCCGATCCGGCTGCCCGGTTCCGACGGACGTCGTATACTGATCGGGTGCGTGCTCTCTATGCCGGCGCTCGCCGGATAGCGGTGATCGTCGCCGGCTCCGTCCTGCTGGTGGTGGGCATCGCGCTGCTGGTCCTTCCCGGGCCTGGAATCCCGCTCGTTGTCGCGGGGCTTGCGCTGCTCGGCACCCAGTTCCCTTGGGCCCGCCGGGCGCTCGAGTGGCTGAGGGCCCGCGCGAAGAGGGCCGTGGCTGCGCTGCGCGCTAAGGACCAGCAGACCCCGTAGCTCGCTGCAGCTCCACGGTCCGCGCCACCTTCAGCGGAATGGACGCTCCCGCCGCGTTCAGGATGGCGTCGACCTTCACTTCCGCCACTCCGCTCCGGATCGCCTGCGCCACCGCGGCGCCCGATTGGAGGAAGCTGACGTTCAGCGGGACGGTCACCGTGATCTCGCCGTTGGACGGGACCGGCGGGGCTTCCGGCATCGCGATGCGGCCGACGGTGGACCCGGCGATGTCGACCGTGCCGAGGATCCCGCCGAGCGGCAGTGGGAAGGCGTTCACGTTTGCGATCTTCAGCGGCAGCGCGAGCCGCGCTCCGGTCAGCATCAGCGAGGTGATCTGCGGAGATCCGACGTCGATCTTCGGTATCTTCGGAGCGGCGAAGGTGCCTTCGTGGCTCAACGGCAGCGTGACGGCGCCGACGCCGAGCTCGCCGCTCGCCTTGTAGCGCACCCGATCCATGGCGAAGACCGCCTCCAGCGCAGGTGCAATCTCGTTCCACTGCACGTTCGCGGGGAACGTCACTTCCGTGGTGGCGCCGCCCGGGATCTTCAAGCCGTTCTTCGGCGTGCCCGCTGCGACCTTGTGGCCCTCGACCTCCAGATCATAGCTGGCGTGGGTCAGGTCGAGCCCGACGGAGTTCGGGTTGGTGACGAGGAATACCAGGTCCAGCTCCGCACCGCGGAAGTCCACGTGCGGGAGCCGGGCCTCCTTGAACGAGAGGGTCGGCCGCTCGAACATCGACGAGCCAGCCTGCCGCAGGAGCGAGCAACCAAGAAGGAATGGAAGGATCAGCGATGTCCGCCGCATGCGAAAAACTGACGCACGCACGGTTGCGCCGCAAGATCAAGTCTGGTTCGCGGGGCCGGCTCGCGGTACCCAAGGCGCACCGGCATGGCGCTCGACCTCTCGCTCCTCAATCCGCAACAGCGCAAGGCCGTGGTCCAGAGCGAAGGACCGGTGCTGGTCCTCGCCGGAGCCGGATCCGGGAAGACCCGCGTGATCTCCCATCGGGTGGTGCACTTGCTGGAGCAGGGCGTGGCGGCGGGCGCGGTCCTCGCGGTCACGTTCACGAACAAAGCCGCGGCGGAGATGAAGGAGCGGATCGTCAGGCTCGCCGGCGGCTCCTCCGATGCGCGGCGGGTCGCCGTGAGCACCTTCCATGCCTTCGGGATGAGGATCGTCCGCGAGCAGCACAAGTCGCTCGGCCTCCCCGCGAAGTTCGCCGTGCTCGATGCCGGCGACCAGGCCGCGCTGCTGAAGCGGCTGCTGCGCGATCTGAAGGTCGACGACAAGCGGTTCGACGTGAACCGCTTGCTCGGCATCCTCTCGCGGCTGCGCGCCGGTGGAGCGCCCGGCCACCCCGACGACGAATACGAGCTCTGCGCGGCGGAGCTCTTGCCGAAGTACCAGCTCGGACTGCGGGCGATGGGCGCGGTGGACTTCGACGACCTTTTGCTCCTGCCTCTGGCCCTGTTCGAAAAGGATGCGGCGTTGCTGCAGAAGTACCAGGGGCGCTACCGGTATCTGCTCGTCGACGAGTACCAGGACACCAACGACACCCAGCTCGCGCTGCTCACGCACCTTGCCGGCATCCGCCGCAACCTCTGCGTGGTCGGCGACGACGACCAGAGCATCTACGGCTGGCGAGGCGCGCAGGCCCGGCAGATCTTGAACTTCGAGCGGAAGTTCTCCGGCTGCGCGCAGATCTTCCTCGAGCAGAACTATCGAAGCAGCGGCAACATCCTCGCGGCCGCGAACGCCGTCATCGCGAGGAATCCGGGACGGAAGCCGAAGAGCCTGTGGACCGACCGCGGCCGCGGACCCAGGCTGCGTCTGGTAGCGGCGCCCTCGGACGAGGCCGAGGCCAGGTACGTGATGGACGAGATCGTCCGCGTCTCGTACGAGGAAAAGATCCCCTTGCGCGAGATCGCCGTCCTCTACCGGACCAACGCACAGGCGCGGCCGTTCGAGGAGGCGCTGCGGCTCGGCGGTGTCCGCTATCGCGTGGTCGGAGGGACCTCGCTGTTCGACCGCAAGGAAGTGCGCGACCTGATCGCCTACCTGCGCGCCGCGCTGAACCCGCGCGACGAGGTGGCGCTTCTGCGGATCGTGAACGTGCCGGCGCGCGGGATCGGCGATCAGACCGTGGCGCGGGCGCAAGAGCTGGCGCGGGCGCGCAAAAGCACCGTCTGGGACGTCTTCGCGGCAGCGCCGGCGGAGCTGTCGCACGCGGCGGAGCGGATCGCGGAATTCGTCGCGCTGATGCGCAAATACGGGGAGCGGCTGGCTCGGAAAGGGTTTTCCGAGGCTGCGCGCGATCTGGTGGAAGAAGTCGGGCTCTTCGACGAGGCGCGCCGCGGCGCGCAGAGCCCCGCCCCGCAGGCGCGAAAGGTGGAAGCGGTGCAGTCGCTGCTGCGGCAGCTCATCGAGTTCGAGCAGCGCGAAGAACAGCGCGCGGCAGAGGATACCGGGGACAGCGAGCCGTTCGCGGCCGGTCTCTCGGGCTATCTCGCCCGGATCGCGCTCGACTCCCGGGAAGCGGACGGTGACTCCGGGGATGCGGTCACCCTGATGACGCTCCACGGCGCCAAGGGCCTGGAATGGCGCTGCGTCTTCCTCTGCGGGATGGAGGAGGGTCTCCTACCTCATTCCGGGCGGGGGTTCGACGATTCCGCTTCCGAGCCGCGCGCCGACGGGGCGCTGAACCTCGAGGAGGAACGGCGGCTCTGTTACGTGGGCATGACCCGCGCCCGGGAGCGGCTGACCCTCACCCGCGCCCTGGAGCGCACCAAGCGCGGCAAGCCCGTCCCGCGCACCCCGTCGCGGTTCCTGGAAGACATCCCCGGCGAGCTGGCCGAGACGATCGACCTGCGAGGCCCGCCGCCGGCGGCCCCGAAGGAAGTCCAGCAGGCCAAGGCGCGCAGCTTCTTCGCCTCCATGAGCCAGCTGCTCGACGACGAATGAGGGGACCATATCTGTTGACACTCCGGGCTCTTTCGCGTATCTACCGCCGCCCTTCAGCGGCTTGCCGCGGGGGGATTTCTGTTCTCGGGGTCTCTGCAAATGAAGACGGTGATGGGCAGCAAGAAGACCGTCCAGCGCAACTGGGTGGTCATCGACGTGAAGGACAAGGTGCTCGGCCGCGCGGCGACCACCATCGCCAGCGTCCTGCGCGGCAAGCACAAGCCCATGTTCACTCCGCACGCCGACTGCGGCGACTTCGTGGTGGTGATCAACGCGGAGAAGGTCCGGCTGACGGGCAAGAAGTGGCAGGACAAGAAGTACATCCACCACACCATGTACCCGGGCGGCCTGGTCCAGTTCTCCGCGGAGCAGGCCGTGCAGCGCCAGCCGACCCGCCTCGTCGAGGACGCCGTCCGCCGCATGCTGCCGCGCACTGCGCTCGGCCGCGCGCTGATGAAGAAGCTGAAGGTCTACGCGGGCGACAAGCATCCCCACGCCGCCCAGAAGCCAGCCGCCATGGAAGCGGCCAACGCATAGGATTCGAGAGAGATGGCCAAGGACCTGATCGTTTCCGCCACCGGGCGCCGCAAGGAGTCGATCGCGCGGGTGCGGATGAAGCCCGGCTCGGGCGAGTTCGTCGTCAACGACCGCACCCTCGACGAGTACTTCGGGCGCGAGACCAGCAAGATGATCCTCAAGCAGCCGCTCGAGGTCGTCGAGCAGCTCAACAAGGTGGACATCGCGGTGATCGTCTGCGGCGGCGGGCTCTCGGGGCAGGCTGGCGCCATCCGGCACGGGATCAGCCGCGCGCTCACCAAGCTGAACCCGGAGTACCGGCCGCCACTGAAGAAGGCCGGCTTCCTCACTCGCGACGCGCGCGCGGTGGAGCGGAAGAAGTACGGACGCCCCGGAGCGCGCAAGCGGTTCCAGTTCTCCAAGCGCTAGGCGGATCGTTTTTCCGCGTGTCTACGGCGGCCCTGCTTCGGCGGGGCCGTCGCGCTTCGGGCGCATTCACAGATCACCACATCCGAGTACACCGACTCCCTGTGCGTTCATTGGGAGCGCCGGATCGCGCGTGCTACCGTCGCTGGATGGAACTGAACGAGATCCTCCAGGTCGCGATGCGAGGCGGGGCGTCCGACATCCATCTCAAGGCGGGGCTCCCGCCCATGTTCCGACTCGACGGCTCGCTGGTCCCGCTCAAGGATGCCCGCCGCCTTCCGCCCGAGGAGATCTCGCGGATGGCGTTCGGCATCATGAACGACTACCAGAAGGAAAAGTTCAAGACGCAAAACGAGCTCGACCTCGCGTACGGCGTGCCGGGCCTGGGCCGCTTCCGCGTCAACGTCTTCCAGCAGCGCGGGACCATCGGGGTGGTGCTCCGCGTCATCCCCTTCAAGATCGCCACCATCGAGCAGCTGCTGCTGCCCAAGGTGCTGGAGAAAGTCGCCGGCGAGCAGCGCGGGCTCATCCTGGTCACCGGCACCACCGGCTCCGGCAAGAGCACCACGCTCGCCGCCATGGTCGATCACATCAACAGCAACGAGACCTGCCACATCATGACCATCGAGGACCCGATCGAGTTCCTGGTCCGCGACAAGCGCAGCATCGTCAATCAGCGCGAGGTCGGCGTCGACACGCTCACGTTCGCCCAGGCGCTCAAGTCGGCGCTGCGCCAGGATCCGGACGTGATCCTGGTGGGCGAAATGCGCGACCTGGAGACCATCGAGACGGCGCTGACGGCGGCCGAGACCGGACACCTCGTGCTCTCCACCCTGCACACGCTCGATGCCACCGAGACCATCGCGCGCATCGTCTCCGCGTTCCCGCCCCACCAGCAGAAGCAGGTGCGCCTGCAGCTCGGCTCGGTGCTCAAGGCGGTCATCTCTCAGCGGCTGGTGCCGCGCGCTGACGGGAAGGGACGGGTCGCTGCCGTCGAAGTGCTGGTCTCCAACTCGCGCGTGCGCGAGATGATCGAGGACAAGGATCGCACCAAGGAGATCCCGCAGGCCATCGCGCAGAGCTACACCACGTACGGCATGCAGACGTTCGATCAGTCATTGATGATGCTCTTCAAGCAGAACATCATCGCCTACGAGGAAGCCCTGCGGCAGTGCTCGAACCCCGACGACTTCGCGCTCCGCGTCTCCGGCATCAGCGGGACCAGCGATTCCACCTGGGACGATTTCGAGGGTGGAAAGGGCGACGGAAAGGGGGCCGCGGCGCAGAAAGGCGGCGGCCGCCCGGCGGTACCACCGCGCGCGCCGCCGGTGGTGGGGAAGCCGGGTGGAGCCCCTGCCAACAAGCCCGGCGCAGCGCCCGCCAAACCGGCCTCGCCGGCGGCGGACGACGATTTCCAGATCGAACGGTTCTGACCCGCCCGTTGACGGAGCCACAACCGGCCGCCGCGCGGTATGTTGGCGGGCGTGGCTGACGACGTATCGTTGAACAAGGCGCTCCGTCTGCTCGCCCTGCGGTCCCGCACCGCGCAGGAGCTCGATCGCGCGCTCGCGAAGGCTGGAGTCGCATCCACCGAGCGCCAATCCGCGCTGGCACGCCTGCGCGAGCTGGGCTACATCAATGACCGCGAAGTTGCCCGGGCGCGCGCCCGCACGCGGGTCGAGCGGGGAGATGCCCCCCGGCTGGCGGCGAAGAGGCTGGCGGCCGCCGGAATCGGTGAGGCGGACGCGCGCGAGGCGGCGATGGCGGCGGCGGAGGGCGCGGCGGAAGAAGAGCTGGCCGCAAAAGCATTGCAGGGCCGCCTGCGGGGACGCAAGCCGGCGGACGTGAGGGAGAAACAGCGGCTCCTGCGGGCGCTGATCGCGAGGGGCCACCGGCCAGCGGCGGCGGCGAAGGTGCTGGGGGTCGAATGGGAAGGCGACGATGAGACCGACGACCTGTAGAGCGATCCTTCTCGCGGCGATGTGCGCTTGCGCGTCGAGCCCGAGCATCGACATCACCAAGCCCGTGACCGGCGCCGAGGCGAGCAACGCCGCCAAGGCGTACGAGAAAGGCCTGCAGGAGAAGAAGGACGGAAACCCACTCGAGGCGACCCGATATTTCGAGTACGTCCGCAACAACTTCCCCTACTCGCAGTACGCGGCGCTGGGACAGCTCGCGATCGCCGACATGGCGTTCGACCGCGACGACTGGACGCAGGCCGCCACCCTCTACCAGGACTTCGTGAAGAGCCACCCCTCGCATCCCAAGGCCGACTACGCCGCGTTCCGGGCCGGCGTGGCGTACTTCAACGATCGGCCCTCCGACGTCTTCCTGCTGCCACCCGGGTACGAGAAGGACCAGGCCCCGGTTCGCCAGGCGCTCGAGGCGCTGAACCGCTTCGTCGCCGGCTATCCGAAGAGCGACTACGTTCCCAAGGCGCGCCAGATGATCCACGACTGCCGGGAGATGCTCGCGCGACACGAGCGCTACGTGGCGGAGTTCTACTGGAAGCGCGAGCAATGGCGGGGAGCAGCCGGCAGGTACATGGCGCTGGCGGATTCCTACGGCGATCTGCAGGGTGGCAATATGCACGCCGATGCGCTCTGGCGCGCGGCGCAGGCGTACCGGAACGCGAACGATCCCGGCGACCAGCGCAAGGCGCTGCAGCGGCTGGTGCAGGAGGCGCCGCGCGATCCGCGGCGCGCCGAGGCGGAGGCACTCTTGAAGCAGATTCCGGCCAACGCGCCGGTGACCTCGCCTACCGACGTGAAGTCCGAGCCGGCAGCGCCTGCGGAAGGATCGAAGCCGGCGGACCGGCCGGCCACCGAGCCCGGTCCGGCTTCCAATCCGCCTCTCACCCCGCCACTCGCGCCGTCCGGAGGGTAAACCGTGGTACGCTCTCGCCTGGGACTCGACGGGGAGAGCATGGACGACCAACTGAGGGAGCTGGTCGCCCTCGCCAGGGAGCACTTCCAGCGCGGCGATTATTCGCTCGCGGCGGGCCATCTCGAGCAAGCGGTAGCGCGTGGCGTCGCCTTCGCGGACGTCCACCACATGCTCGGCGTCGTCTACCATCACCTCGGCGAGTTCGCCGCGGCGCAGCGAGCGCTGGAAAAAGCGCTGGCGATCAATCCGAACTACGTCGAGGCCGGGCTGAACCTCGCCATCGTCTGCAACGATCTC
>Ga0070699_100006252_pt1 | contig 10388 bp, 6 predicted proteins | sample KBSK1503metaG_FD_65473 | JGI IMG/M metagenome (GOLD analysis project Ga0070699, IMG submission 65473) | Corn, switchgrass and miscanthus rhizosphere microbial communities from Kellogg Biological Station, Michigan, USA - KBS K1-50-3 metaG | ecosystem: Host-associated > Plants > Roots >... | reverse complement strand
GCGGCGCTGTTTCCGAAGAACGAATTCGAACAGAAGATTCTGTCGCGGACGAGTCTGCTCCAGTATCTGACATTTCAGTTTTTTGCGGTGAGCGTGCTGTTGGCGTTACCGGTGAAGCTCGTTTTGCGTTTGGCTTTGACGATTAAATATGTGTGGGTAACTCCATGGTTCAACATATAGCTACTCTGTGCAACCTCTGTGTTCTCTGTGTCTCCGTGGTTATGGAAACTGGAGATACAACAACCACAGAGACACAGAGAACACAGAGGTTTGCACAGAGAACAACAGTTGGGCTGTAGCGTGGAGGGAAGATCATAGTGGCTGATGCACCAGAGCCTCGCGAGTCGTTAATCAAAAGGGAAGCCGATCTGCCGGCACACGATCCGATTGCCAGTCGCTCGACGAGCGGTTGGATGCTGATATCTGCGTTGCTGTTGACGATCTCGATCGCCTGGGCGCTTTACGACGAAGCGTTCGGCCAGCGGCCCTGGAAGGGAATGCAGCGGGAATTCGTCAGCCGTTACACAAAGTATCTCGACAGCATTAAAGCAGACGCCGGAAAGAGCGAGGCGGAGATAAAGGAAAGTCCTGAGTATGTGCAGTTAGCTGACGCAGAAAAGGCTGCCCGTGACGCAGTGCAACCCGAGATCGCCGAGATCGATAAGGAAGTAGCTTCGGCCCAGAGGAAGCTCGACGCGATTACTGACACGTTCCAAAACCAGCGCGGTAAGCTCACCGTCATCAACTACAACGTCGAAATTTCCGACGGTAAAGCAAAACAACGATACCGTGACCAGGCTGAAGCAAAGAGGCAGGAACGGGTTACTGTCGAGATCCCCACGGACGATGGACAGTCAATAGAAAAGAAGCCGTTGAATTACGGCGAGCTTGAGGCGCTTTACAACACACTACGCGACGATAAATCGGAAGCTCTCGCTAAGAAAGCCGAGCTGTTGAAGTCGCCTTCTGAGCTGGGCAAGAAAAAAGACGACTATCTGCGTAATCACTCGATCAGTCTTGGACCAACCGCCATCGATGGCTTGAAAACCAAGATGGCCAATTATGATTACTCGATCCTCGGTCATCAGATCAGTGTCAACGCTTACAACATCGTCGATCGTTGTGAGGTCTGCCACGCCGGCATCCGCGAGCCGCTCGAACTAACTCCGGCGAGTATGGCCGGTTCAGGAGGGAACGAAGACTCGTTCTCGCGTGCTTTTGTCAGCCATCCGAACAAGGAAATTCTCCAGCTACACAACCCCGAGAAGTTTGGCTGTGCGAGTTGTCACTGGGGTAACGGCCGTGCGACGACGAGCGAGATAAAAGGTCACGGGCGTCATCGTTTCTGGCTCTGGCCCATGTTCGAAAAAGAAAACACAGAGGCCGGCTGCCAGCAGTGTCACGCGCGCGATCGCGTCACGCAGGGAGCGGAAACCTTGAACCTCGGTCGCGACCTGTTTGCACAGCGTGGTTGCATGGGTTGCCATCGATACGAAGGCTTCGATCGCGAAACAGACTCATTAGCTGCCGCACGACAACAGCGAGGCCAGCTCGAAGACCAGATTACTGCGAACGAGAAGCAGATCCTGACCGATACAAAAACGTCGGAGTCAGACAAAACAGCAGTGGAAGACGTGCCGAAGATCCTGGCCCACGCCGAGAGTCTCCGGGTGACGAACAGTCTGCTGGCCGCGCGTATCGACCAGATGAAACTGCAGGAACGTTATCTCCTTCAGGATGTGAAGAAGGTTGGACCAAACCTCAAGGATGTTCGAGTTAAGTTGCGCAAAGAATGGGTGCCGGTGTGGTTACATGACCCGCAGGCGTTTCGACCCGACACGAAGATGCCGGTCTTCTGGCGTTTCGGCACCTTGCCGGAAGATGCCCCCGGTGCCCATATGCGCGATAAGGATGGCGAGGAACAGATCCAGGCCATTGCCGCTTATCTCTGGCAGGAAGGTTTTGATTCGAAACTGCCGGCACAGCAGCGAGGCGATGGGGCACACGGTAAACAACTTTTCGAAAGTCGTGGCTGTCTGGCGTGTCACTCGATTGGTGAAGAGGGGAGCAAGATTGGCGGTCACTTTGCCGCCAACCTCCAGCGCGTCGGTGAAAAAGCCAACTTCGATTACATCGTGCGCTGGATTCACAATCCACGCGAGCGCGTCGCACCTTACTGTCCCCAGCACAAGCGCGATCTGACGCCTGAGGATTACGCGAAGAAGGGGCTGCCGTTTGTTTTTGACACTGAATTGCATTCTCGCTGTCCGGAAGACGGCGCTGAGTTGCAGGTGCAGAACATGACGGTGATGCCAAACTTCCGTCTCTCCGAACAGGATGCGCGCGACATCGCCACTTATCTCTTCTCCCTCTCGTCGCCGCCGAGTTATGCGGCGTCGTCGTACATGGACGATGCGAACTTGAAAGATAAGGGCAAGGCACTGATCAAGCAGTATGGTTGCGCGGGTTGTCACGAGATCAAAGGCTTTGAAGATGAGCAGCGCATCGGTAAAGAGTTGACGGTTGAAGGTGCAACTCCGATCGAACGTCTCGACTTCGCGCTGCAAACAAAGCACGCGGAAGAAGGACTCGAACCGATCGAGTTGCTAAAGAAGGAAAGAGAAGAGAAAAAACTCGAGGAGAAGCCCTGGTACAACCACAAAGGTTTCTTCACACACAAGATCACGCAGCCTTCGATTTACGACGAGGGTAAAGAAAAGGATCAGAAAGATCGTCTGCGCATGCCGCAGCCGTACATGCCGGCGGAATGGCGCAATGCGCTCACAACGTTCCTGCTTGGCAGCGTCGGCACTGAAGGCGCCAACGTACCCGGATCGCTCTTCTACAATCCGCAGGATCAACGTCGCCAGGACATTCAAAATGGCTGGTGGGTGATCAAGAAGTACAACTGTCAGGGTTGTCACCAACTTCAGGTCGGACAGCGTTCGGTAGTCATGGATCTGCCGTTCTACCAATCGCCTGAAGGTAAGGATCTGCTGCCACCGCGTTTGACGAGTGAAGGTGCGCGCGTCGATCCGGCGTGGTTGTTGAAGTTCCTGCACGATCCATCGTTGAGCGGTGAGAAGACGACGGAGCAAGCGAAACAGATCGCGGCGTTGCCGTCGCCGAGTCCGCAGGCTGCGCCACAACCGGGTGCGAGTCCGGCGGCGAATGGTCAGGCGGCGCATTTGTTGCCGCAGCCCGGTCTTGATCGCAATGGTGTGCGTCCGTATTTGCAATTCCGCATGCCGACGTTCAACTTCTCGCCCAACGAGTTGCAGGTGCTGGTGCGATTTTTCATGGCGATGTCAGGTCAGCAGGATCCGTACATCAAGGAACCGCTGCCGCCGTTGACGGCGCAGGAGCGTCTGTTAGCGCGGCAGTTGTTTACGTCGGGAACGCCGTGTTTGAAGTGCCACATCACCGGAGACCCGGGACATGATGCGAAGGCAATTGCGCCAAACTTCCTTTTGGCGTCGGAGCGTTTGAAACCCGACTGGACGTTCCGCTGGTTGCTCGATCCAGCGCAGATCAGTCCGGGAACGGCGATGCCGAGCGGGTTGTTCCGCAAGGACGGTGAGCATTGGGTTGCAAACCTGCCGACGCTGCCACCTGCTGCTGCGGGTTACGACGACGATCATGCACGGTTGCTGGTACGTTACATGTTCCTGATGAATTCGGATGAACAGCGACAGTTGCTGGCGACTGGTCCGGCTACGCCTGCTGCGGCCGCTCCGGCGACGCAGCATCACGCGAATGCGAAGCGTAAGCGAACGAAATTTAGTCACGTACGACCGCGCCGCAACGCAGCATTGGGACGCAAAGTGGCCTTAGTTCTGCGGAACGTACTGTAGGGGCGGCCCTCTGTGGCCGCCCGGCATTGAATTCAAAACGTTCTCGGTAAATACACCGGACGGCCACGGAGTGCCCCCTACAATTGAACCTTAGCGGGTTAAAGGCAATTCCGAATAAACACGGCTTCCGTGCTACAGTTAATGCGCAAGTTATCTTAGTTTGGAGGAGTTGATCATGAATAAGCAGACAAAAGTCTGGCTTGTGTTATCGATTGCACTGTCTTTGCTAGCGCTGGGCTCTGCATGCAGTAAGAGTGGTACTGATACGAATGGCAAGGGACCGACGAATGCTTCGGCCGATGCGACACCTTACACCGGTCCAACCGGCACCATCGCCGGTGTGATTTCGTTCAATGGAACGCCGCCGGCGCCGAGAAAGATCGACACCACAGCCGATCCGGTCTGCGGCCAAAAGAGTCCGAATCTATCGACCGACGATACGATTGTTAAAGACGGTAAGCTGGCGAACACCTTTGTCTATATCAAGGACGGCACCGTCGATGGTGGCAAGAAGATTGGTGAATATAGCTGGGCAACTCCAGCCGACGCCGCCAAGCTGGATCAGAATGGCTGTCACTACGCACCGCACGTGATGGGCGTGATGGTTAATCAGAAACTCAGCATCACCAACAGCGATGCCACCCAGCACAATATTCACCCGACGCCAAAACTGAACCCCGAGTGGAACCAGACACAGGCGAACGGCGCACCGCCAATCGAGAAGAGCTTCGCACGGGCAGAGGTTCTCATCCCGGTGAAATGCAATCAACATCCGTGGATGAAAGCCTACATTGGCGTGCTGAAACACCCGCTATTTGCAGTCAGCGGTGAAAACGGCGCGTTTGAAATCAAAGGCGTACCGCCAGGCAAATACACGGTTGTCGCATGGAGAGAAGGCCAGACTCCTGAAGAGCAAACAATGGAAGTCACCGTAACCGCCAGTGCTCCTGGTAAGGCTGACTTTGCGTTCCCGAAAGCGGGAGGAGCGGCTACCAGCTCGACTAAGCCTTCGTTGCAGATGCTGCCGGCTATCGAATTCCCGATGCTGGGCAAACACTAGGAGAGTAAGCAGGTTTCCCGCAGAGGCGCAAAGGCGCAAAGAATTGCGCCGGATACAACTTCAACTTTGCATCTTTGCGCCTTTGCTGGAAACAGTTTTCGGATTGCTTTTTAGAGAATGAATCGCGGTCTTAATCGTTTTGCTATCCTCGTCGCTTGCGCGACGTTTTTCTTAATCATCGCCGGAGCGCTCGTCACCAGTAACGATGCTGGACTGGCGACGCCTGATTGGCCGCTTTCAAATGGACAGGTCTTTCCGAAGATGGTCGGTAACCTGTTTTGGGAACACGGCCACCGGATGGTTGCGACTACCGTCGGCATGCTGACGATAGTTCTCATGATCTACATTCTCGCGAAAGAGACGCGATCGTGGGTTCAGATACTCGGCATCTTCGCACTGTGTGCAGTGATTGCTCAGGGCTTGCTCGGCGGACTGACCGTGAAGTTGATGCTGCCGCTGGCGGTATCCAGTGCACACGCAACACTCGCCCAGCTTTTCTTTTGCACGACCGTGAGTCTCGCGGTTTTCACTTCGCGAAGCTGGATGGAAGCGAGGCCGTTGGCTGAAGAGAAGGGAAGCTTTCCGCTACGTTACTTATGCACCGCGGCGCTTGTGACGATCTTTTTGCAATTGATACTCGGAGCTACATTGCGTCACTCGGCTACCTGGGATCGACATCTGCCGACGGAGTTAATACTGGCGCACATCGGCGGAGCAATCGCAGTGACGCTGATGCTCGGAACCGCAAGCTTGAGTGTTTTGCGACGTCACCCCGAGCAGCGATTTCTAACGCGTCCGGCAAGAATTGCGCTGACGTTGCTGGTGATTCAATTGGGGCTCGGTATCTCTGCGTATATGACGCGTCTGGCATCCCCCGGCGATCCGCAGCCGCTCAATCCCATGATCGCGATCACCGTCGCTCATGTGGCATGTGGCGCGCTCGTGTTCGTGACGACAATCGTGTTGACGTTGCGCACCTATCGAGTTTTACCGGCGCGTGACGAAGTGCCCCATGGGAGCACGATGTTTATAGCACCGCGGCCCTAAAAAGATTTAAGGCGCTCCATAGGAGCGCGATGTTGTCTAATGCACATTCCGCTCCTATGGAGCGGGTTAGGGTGGAGGATGCAAGGCTATAAACATCCTGCTCCTCCGGAGCAACACCAGGATTTAATGTAGGTTATTGAATGGAAGAGTTTGCTATCGATTTACGAAGTTCGGCGGTTGACGTTGTCGAGCGGACGCGTTTGTCGTTCCGTGAGCGCGTCGCTGCTTATGTCGAACTGACCAAGCCGCGTATCACGTTTCTGATCGTGCTGACGTCTGCGGCGGGATTCGCACTTGCTTCGCGAAGCGGCATTGACTACGTCGGCCTGTTTCGCGCGTTGTTAGGCATCGGACTTTTATCTTCGGGAATCGCAACGCTCAACCAGTACGCTGAGCGCGATCTCGACGGCTTGATGCGTCGCACTGCAACGCGGCCTCTGCCGTCAGGCAAACTGGCGCCGTGGGAAGCGCTTGCCTTCGGAGCGGGCATCACGATCCTGGCTGAGATCTACCTGCTAGTGCTCGTGAATCCCTTGAGCGCGTTGCTTGGCCTAACGGTAATCGCGGGCTACCTGTTCGCATACACACCGCTCAAAACGCGCACATCGTTATCAACGCTCGTTGGAGCTTTTCCCGGCGCGGTGCCGCCACTAATCGGATGGACTGCAGCACGCGGCTCGATCAGTCTCGAGGGCTGGGTACTTTTTGCAATTCTTTTTCTCTGGCAGTTCCCACATTTTCTCGCCATCGCCTGGATGTATCGCGAAGACTACGGCCGCGCCGGCATCCTGATGCTGCCGGTCGTCGAACCTGACGGCAAAGTAACAGCGCAACAGATCGTCGTCTACACGCTGATGCTGTTGCCGGTAAGCCTGCTGCCGACGGTGATGGGAATGTCGGGACAAATCTACTTTTTCGGAGCAATTGTGCTCGGACTGCTATTTCTCTACAGCAGTCTTCGCGCGGCATTTTCGATGTCGCGGCAACATGCGCGTCGCTTGTTGCTGGCGTCAGTGCTCTACTTGCCGCTGCTGTTTATCTTGATGGTGTTGAATAGTTAGACCGCAGATAACGCAGATAAAACAGATCTGAATCAAAAGGAGATGTAACCGATGGGACGAGTTCTTGCGGTTATTATCTGGATTATCACCCTGCTGTCAGTGCTGCTGTTTGTAGCCGGTAAGTGGTGGTTTCCGGAGGCTATTTCCGAGCACGCTCCAGCCCTCGATCGCCAGTTTCTGATCACGATAGTGGTTGTCGGTATTTCCTTCACCGCGGCCCAGGTCGGTCTCGGCTGGATGGTCTGGAAATATCGCGACACCGGTTCGAGCAGCGATCGTGCAACTTACTCCCATGGTAGCAATCGTCTCGAAGTGGTTTGGACGGTGATTACCGCAATTGTTTTTATCTCGTTGGCAGTGATGGGCCAAGGTGTCTGGGCTTCGTTGAGACTGCACGACGCGCCGGCCGGTTCGTATTCGGTCGAAGTCGTGGCGCAGCAGTTTCAGTGGAACTTCCATTACGCCGGCAAGGACGGAATCTTTGGGCGCACTGATCCAAATCTGATCGATGATTCGGCTACTAACTACATTGGCCTGGATGAAACCGATCCAAATGCAAAAGATGATGTGACACACACCGTGATTGCCATTCCCGAGGGGCGGCCGATCGAGTTGATCCTTCGTTCCCGAGACGTCATTCATAATTTCTGGGTGCCGCAGCTGAGATTCAAGCAGGACCTGGTACCGGGAATGAATATCCGGGTCCACTTCACTGCCAACCGACCCGGCAAATATGAACTAGCGTGCGCCGAGCTTTGTGGCCAGTTCCACTACCGGATGAAGAGTTTCATGCTGGTGCTGCCAGCGGCCGAACATGAGGCCCTGATGGCTCTGCCCCAGGATCAGTTTCAAACGCGCATTACAGAACTGTTAGCGAAGTATGAACTACCCGTCTATCAGCAGTGAAAAAGATCTTAGATTGTTGATTCGCCACAACCATTAGGAGAATCAGAGATGTCATCTGAAACGCACGAAGCAGTGCATCGTCACGAGGCACCGAAGAGCTTCATTCGTAAGTACATCTTCAGCCTGGATCACAAAGTAATCGGTATCCAGTACATCATCCTTGCCCTGGCTGCTGTAGTCGTTGGCGTAACGATGTCGGTGCTGATGCGACTCAATCTGTCGTGGCCGGGTACGAAATGGTCGATCCTCGGAACACTTTTTCCGACTGGTGCGCCCGGCGGCATCATGAATCCCGACTTCTATCTGTCGCTCGTAACCATGCACGGGACGATCATGGTGTTCTTCGTCCTTACCACTGCGCCACAGGGAGGTTTCGGTAACTATTTCCTGCCCATCCAAATCGGCGCGGAAGACATGGCGTTTCCGTTTCTAAACATGATGTCCTTTTGGGTGACGTTTGTTGGCTTCATCGTCATTCTCGCGGCGATTTTTGTTGAGGGTAATACCACGATTGCCACTTCGGCACTGGGAGTGTGGTTGGGTGGCGGCAGCGGCTCTACGGTGGGACCGATTGGAGGGTGGACGGGATACGCGCCTTTGAGCGCCGTTGGTGTGGCAGCCGGCCCCGGGCAGGGCGCTGGCATGAACCTTTGGATCGTCAGCATCGCCATCTTTTGTATTGGCTCACTGCTCGGAGCGCTCAACTTTATCACTACGCTGCTCAACATGCGTACGCGCGGCATGACCCTGATGCGTATGCCTTTGACCTGCTGGGCCTGGTTCACCACGGCGGTTCTGGCACTGCTTTCATTTCCGGTACTCCTCGGCGGCGGCATACTCCTCCTGCTGGATCGAACCGTTGGTACCAGCTTCTTCATTCCAGGTGGACTGGTATTCGGATCCTCGGTGCTTAACACGCACACCGGCGGCTCACCAATTCTCTGGCAACATCTATTCTGGTTCTTCGGGCATCCGGAAGTTTACATCGCCATCCTTCCCGGCATGGGAGCGACCTCGCACATCCTTTCGACCTTCGCGCGCAAGCCCATCTTCGGCTATCGCGCCATGGTGTTTGCGATCTTCGCCATCGGGTTGCTTGGGTTCTTTGTCTGGGGACATCACATGTTCATCAGCGGCATGAGTCCTTACTCGGCGATGACCTTCTCGATTCTGACCTTGTCGATCGGCGTTCCTTCCGCAGTTAAAACTTTCAACTGGCTGGGCACCCTTTGGGGCGCAAGGATTCGCTTTACAACGCCAATGCTTTTTGCCATCGGCTTCGTCTCGCTATTTGTAGCTGGAGGAATCACCGGATTGGTGCTTGGTCAAACGTCGCTCGATCTACCGATGCACGACACTTACTTTGTGCCGGCCCACTTCCACCTGGTGATGGGCGTAGCTTCGATCTTCGGGATGTTTGCCGCGATTTATTTCTGGTTCCCAAAGATGTTTGGCCGCTTCATGAACGAGAGGTTGGGCAAATTCCATTTCTGGCTCACTTTTATCGGCGTCTACTGCATCTTTGTCCCCATGCACACGATGGGAATGGTGGGCATGCCGCGGCGCTATTCGCAGTTTACCGAATACAGATTTCTTGATTCCATTCACCCGTTGGTAATCTTCGTTTCCATAGCTGCGATTATCACTGCGCTCGTTCAGCTGGTCTTTTACTTCAATCTCATTTGGAGTGTATTCAAGGGCAAGAAGGCGGGCGAGAATCCGTGGGAGGCGACTACGCTCGAATGGACGACCGCGAGTCCGCCGCCCCACGACAATTTTGCCGGTGTGCTGCCGGTTGTTTACCGCGGCCCGTATGAGTTTGCGGTACCTGGAGCACCAAACGATTACGTGATGCAAACTGAGCCCGACGCGAGCAAGGCCGGAAGTGAAGAGGTAGGCGGTAATGGCCACAACGGTCACAAGCACTAAGACCGCTGAGAAAAGAAAAACAAGGTCAGGTGGAAGTTCAAAGTTTCCCGGACCAAATGGCAAAGGTCCGAAAGGAAACGGCAACGGTGGCGGCAAGCGAGACCCGCGCAGAGGTCTTTCACCGGAAGCCTATCGCGTAACGATGTGGGTGGTAATCGCTGCGATTGTGATGATGTTCGCGGCTTTATCCAGCGCTTACATTATCCTGTCATTTGACAGTGAACGCCGCCCGGTAAGGATGCCGCGAATGTTCTTCCTGAGCACCGGCATCATCATCTTGAGCAGTTTTACGATTGAAACTGCGAAACGATCTTTGAAGCGCGAGAATGAAACCAGATATAGGGGATGGACTATTGCAACCCTGGTGCTCGGTCTTTTTTTCCTGGCTGCACAAGTGATGGGCTGGCGAGAACTCGCCGCGCAAGGCGTCTATTTTGCGAGTCACCCGCATAGCACGTTCTTTTATTTTTTTACCGGCGTCCATGGCGTGCATCTGTTGGGGGGAATTGCCGGGCTTTCGTATCTTGCTAT
>Ga0070699_100006249_pt1 | contig 10391 bp, 10 predicted proteins | sample KBSK1503metaG_FD_65473 | JGI IMG/M metagenome (GOLD analysis project Ga0070699, IMG submission 65473) | Corn, switchgrass and miscanthus rhizosphere microbial communities from Kellogg Biological Station, Michigan, USA - KBS K1-50-3 metaG | ecosystem: Host-associated > Plants > Roots >... | reverse complement strand
AAGGGCCGTTCGATCACCGCCAACGGCAGCGCGAACGGCAGTCAGAACCTCAACAACCTCATCCAGACCGACGCCGCGATCAACCCCGGCAACTCCGGCGGTCCGCTGCTCGACGCGGGCGGCCACGTCGTCGGAATCAACACGGCCATCGCCGCCGACAGCAACGGCATCGGCTTCGCCATCCCGATCAACATCGCCCGGCCGATCATGCAGCAGGCGGTCGCGGGCAAGCCGCTGGCCCGCCCGTACATGGGCGTCATCTACCGAGCGCTGGATGTGCAGTACTCCAAGACCAACAACCTGCCGGTGTCAGCCGGCGCGCTGGTCCTCCCCGGCGGCACGCCCGATTCGCCGACCCCGGCCGTGATCCCGGGCGGTCCCGCCGCGGCCGCAGGCATCAAGGAAGGCGACATCATCGTCAAGGTCAACAGCCAGGCCATCGACAACGACCACCCGCTCGACGCGACACTGAGCGAGTTCGCCCCCGGCGACACCATCTCGGTCGAGATCCTGCGCAGTGGCCAGACGCAGACGCTGTCGGTCACCCTCGGGACCCGGCCCTCGAACCTCTAGCGGTCGGACCGGCGGCGCCAGATCTCGACGGAGGCGTAGTCGAGCGGTCCACCCAGTTGGACGCCCGGCTTGCGGACGCGGACACCGACTTCGGTCACCTCGAACTCGGCCAGGATCTCGTGGGTGATGGCTTCGGCGATCGCCTCGAGCAATCGGTAGGTCGTGGACTCCACGATCTGGCGGGTGATGGCGTACACGCGACCGTAGTCGACGGTCTTCTCCAGGTCGTCGTCGACGCCGGCGGGTTGCAGGTTGAGCACGAGCTCTACGTCGACCTCGAAGGGCTGTGGATTCACCAGCTCGTGGTCGTAGTAGCCGTGCCGGCCGTTGAACTGCATGTTCCGCAGGACGATCCGGTCGCTCACGGCGTGCTGCCTTCGGCCGCGTCGGCCCGCCAGTGTCCGCGCACGATCGCGTCGCTGACGCGTGCCGCCCGGACGTTCGGGCGGACGTCGTGGACGCGGACGATATCGACCCCGGCAGCGATTCCGAGCGCGGTCGTGGCCAGCGTCGCCTCGAGTCGCTCCTCGACCGGCAGGTCCAGGATGCGACCGAGGGTCGACTTGCGCGACGTGCCGAGGAGGATCGGTCGTCCGAGCCTGGACAGCGACCCGAGATGGCGCAGGACCGCCAGGTTGTCGTCCGCCGTCTTGCCGAACCCGATGCCCGGATCGACGATCAGATTCGTCTCCGGCACGCCCGCCGCGATGGCGCGTTCCAGCGCGGCCCGCAGGTCGGCGAGGACCTCGGTGACGACGGGGCGTTCGTAGCGCGCCTCCGCCCGATTGTGCATGACGATGAGTGGCACCCCGGCCGCGGCGGCGACCGTCGCCATCGCCCCCACGTCGCGTCCCGTCCCCCACACGTCGTTGAGCAGGTGGGCGCCGGCGGCCAGCGCCGCCTCGGCGACCTCGGGCTTCGACGTGTCGACGCTGATGGGGACATCGGGCAGGGCCGCGGCCACGGCCGTGATGACCGGCACCACCCGGGCGATCTCCTCGGTCGTTTCGATCTCGGTGTGGCCGGGTCGCGTGGACTCACCTCCGATGTCGAGGATGTCGGCGCCCTCCTCGACCATGCGGCGTGCCTGGGCCAGCGCCTGCTCGACCGGGTCCCCATCGGCCAGCAAGCCGTCGCCCGAGAAAGAATCCGGGGTCACGTTGAGGATGCCCATGACGTACGTGCGGACGCCCCACACGAATGTCGTCGGGCCGATGCGGATGGGGGCTGGGTCGGCCGGGTCGGTGGCGGTCGTGAGTCGCGCGGAGGTCATCGAGCGGTCGCTCCCGGGTCCGGGTCGCGCAGCTCCGGGTCGTCGACGAGGTGCGCCCGGACGGCACCGACAAGATAGAGGGACCCGGCCACCACCGTCGTCCCCGGCCGAGCGAGCGCGGTGTCGAGCGCAGTGAGCGGGTCCGCGATGGCGGTCACGGACGCGGGACCGCCGACGCGGCGCCAGCGCTCCGCGAGGTCGGCGGCGGGCATCGCCCGGGGCGCGTCGACGCTCGTCGCGATCACCGTGGCACCCTGGAGCGCGGCGGCCGGGGCGAGGCCCGCGACGACCCCGTCCACGTCCTTGTCAGCCATGGACGCCACGACGAGGGTCAGCGGACCACCGCCGAGGTGGGGAAGCAGGTCGTCGAGCGCCTGGGCGAGCGCGGCGGCACCGGCCGGATTGTGCGCTCCGTCCAGGAGCACGGCCCGCCCCTCGCCGAGGTCCAGGAGTTCGAGTCGGCCGGGCCAGACCGCCGTCGCGTAACCACGGCGCCGGGCATCGGCGTCCACGATCGCGATCCCCGCCTCGGCCAGGGCATCGAGCGTCGCGTCGGCGACGGCCACATTCGCCGCCTGATGCCGGCCACGCAGCGCGACCCGCGTCCGGCCGAGGCCGGGCAGGTCCACCTCGAGGCCGTCCCGGTCCCAGCCGAGCAGCCTGGCGGGCTCGACCACCGTGAGCGGGGCGGCCACGCGCCTGGCCCGCCGGCCGATGATTTCGAGCGCCTCGCCCGTGGCGCCGGTGACCGCCAGGTCGCCGCGCTCGATGATGGCGGCCTTCTCCCTGGCGATGGCCGCGATCGTGGTGCCGAGCCGCTCGGTGTGGTCGAGGTCCACGTTCGTCACCACGGCGACGCCGCCGTCCCAGGCGTGGGTCGCGTCCAGCCGCCCGCCCAGCCCGACTTCGACCAGGGCGAGGTCGAGGTCGGACTCCGCGAAGTGGCGGAAGACCACGGCTGTCAGCAGCTCGAACTCTGTCGGGTCGCCGTGCCGTCGGGCGACGCGGTCGGAGGCGGCCAGGACGGCCCGGACGTGGCGGGTGAAGTCGTCGACGCCGATCGGCCGCCCGTCGATCGCGACCCGTTCGCGATAGCTGACCAGATGTGGCTTGGGGGTCTCGCCGACCCGCAGCCCGGCCGCGCGCAACGCGCTCCCGGCCAGGGCGAGCACGCTGCCCTTGCCGTTGGTGCCGGCGACCAGTGCCCCGCGCACCGCCAGCTGCGGATCGCCGAGCTCCCGGAGCAGCGCCCGGGTGCGTCCGAGCCCGAGCCGGATCCCGAACCGCCCGCGGGCGGCCAACGCGGCGAGCGCCGCCTGGTAGTCGAGGGCGTCGGCGACATCGGACGAGGGCGAGGCCGGGACCGTCACTCGCGGGTCAGCTCGTCCTCGTAGAACACGCATTGGTTGAAGCGTGGCGTAAGGCAGACGTCGTTGACGTAACCCTGGTCGAGGTGGACGCCGCCACGCAGCTGGCAGCGCGAGACGTTGGCATCCTGGCGGATGAGCGCCTTGAGCAGGTGCGGCGCCTGGATCGGGATGGCCCCGCGCGAGCCGGTCATGTAGAAGTGCGGGCAGACGTTGCGCCGGAGGTTCGGCAGCCCAAAGCCGATGCGCGGACCCATGGGCATCGTGGCCGCCGACCCGGCTTCACGTTCGGCCAGGGGCGACGGCGTGACCCGGGCGATAGGACCGAGACCGAACTGCGGCCGGCCGGGAGCCGGCTTGGGGCGTCCGCCCCCGCGATCGGCGCCCGGATCCGGGCGACCCGACTGGCCCGGCTGGCCCGACCGATATCCCCCCTGTGCGCGTCCAGTCCGTGGGTCGCGGGCCTGCACTCCGACTCCTGCTGCGGCGCGCACCGACGGCACGCGCGACGGCGCCAGAGTACAACGCACTGTCACGTTCCGACATCGCATGGGCGCCGAGTGTCAACTTGAGGACACTGGCCCCGGATTCGCCACGACGGGCCGCGTGCGACAATCGGGCCGATGACGAGTCGGCGTCCATCGCGCGCCACGCACGTTCGGCCACGCCCACCGTCCAGTGGCCGACCTGCGCCTGCGAAGGTCCGGCCCCGGGCCCCGGCGCCGGGACGCCTCTCGGTTCGCGCTCCGATCCGCCGCAGCCGCGGCATCCCACTCATCGGCCGTCTCGCTCTCGCCGCCGGCATCGTGGCGGTCGGGGCGGGCGTCGTGTACCTCGGCGCGGGCGGTCTCGGGACGGTCGCCGGAGCGCTGGGATCGACCGTCTCGGACTTCATCGCCGGCGTGACCGCGACACCAGTGCCGTCGACGACTCCCGTACCAGCGAGCGAAACGCCGAAGGTCGAATCGCCCGCGGAGCCGTACACCAACCAGGAGTCGGTCGACCTCGTCGTGACCGTGCCCGCCGCGTTGGCGGGGAATAGCGACTACCACCTGCGCGTGTATCTCGCGCTGCAGGACCAGGCCCCGGCGGCCATCCAGGAGGCGCCGCTGGCCGCGACGCCGCGAACGATCATCCCGGTCACGCTCACGAAGGGTGTCAACGACTTCAGCGTCACCCTTGTCGGTCCGGGCGGCGAATCCGAATCATCGCCACTCGTGCGCTGGGTCCTCGACCTCAGCAAGCCGCCGATCCGGCTGAATGCCCCCAAGGACGGAGCGATCATCAATCGCAATGCGGTCCTGTTGGAAGGGCGGACCCAGGGACGGACCACCCTCATCGCCAAGAACCAGACGACCGGGGATTCCGTGTCGGGCACGGCCGCCGCCGATGGTGCCTTCGCGCTGAGCCTGCCGATCGCCAATGGGCCGAACCAGCTGAAGATCACCGCCACCGATCCAGCCGGTAACGTCGGCGACACGGCGCTCGTCGTGACCCGCGGCTCCGGCCGTCTTCGCGCGACCCTGAGCGCGTCGGCCTACTCCATCAGCCGGGCGGCGTTGCCACAGGGCATCCAACTGACCGTGAACGTCGACGATCCGGACGGCAAGCCGCTCGCTGGGGCGCAGGTCACCTTCACGCTGACGATCCCCGGCGTCCGGCCTGTCACCGGTGACGCGACCACGGATGCGAACGGCCGTGCGGTCTTCCAGACGACGATCCCCAAGGGCGCCGACCGGGGATCCGGCGGGGCCGCTGTCCTCGTGCAGACGACCGAGTTCGGGAAGACGCGGGACGAAGCGCCGATCACGATCAAGAAGTAGGCCTGCCCGCCGCCGTCGGCCTCGACAGGCCGGGCGTTCGCAGCTACCATCGAACGATGCCGATGTGGCGGTGTCCGCATTGCGGGACTCCCCAGGCCGAGACGGCCAGGTGCTGGGTCTGTAAGCGGTCCTCCACCGCCTGCGGTACCTGCCGAAACTTCCGGCACTCCGTCGCCGGCTCCCTGGGCTTCTGTGGCCTGGATCGTCGCCGTCAACCGCTGGTGGGCGATGAGATCCGCGCGTGTTGGGAAGCGTGGCCCGGCGCCGTGGAGCTGCCGCTCACGATCTCGCCGGCCCAGTCCCTGGCCGGGGCGCGCGCGGCCGCGCCGCGGGACTTCGTCGAGGTCGGGGCTCTTGCGGCGGACGTGGCGTCAGCTGCGGAGGCGCCGCTCGTCAGGCCCGGCCCCGTTCCCATGCCGGCGATCGGCGAGCCGGGCTGGAGCTTGTGGGGAGAGGTCGAGGGCTAAGGCCCGAATCAGGTCGGAACGGGCGTCGGCGCGGGTGACGGCGTCGGGGTCGGGGACGGCGTCGGGGTCGGCTTGGGCGTCGGTGTGGGGGTCGGAGTCGGCGTCGGCGTCGGTGAGGGGGTCGGCGTCGGCGATGGCGTCGGCGTGGGCTCCGGGCCCTTCGAGACGGTGTAATCGACGCCGGTGCCCTTCGCGACGAGCACGCCCGGCGCCGGGCTCTGGGTCACGATGAGGCCGACCGGCACGGTCGCGTCGAACGCTTCCGTCTTGATCCCGGGGACGAGGCCGGCGGTCACGACCTCCTGCACGGCCTGGGCCTCGGTCTTGTTGCGGAGGTCCGGCATCGGGACCGTGGTGAGACCTTCCGCGACCGTGACCTTGATCGTCGAACCCAGCGGGACCACGGTCCCCTCGACCGGGTCCTGGGCGGTGACCGTGCCGGCGGGCTGCTCGGAGGATGCCGTGATGGTCTCCAGTTTGAGGCCGAGATCGTCGGCCTCGCGCGTCGCGTCGGCGAGCAAGGTGCCGACGAACTGCGGGACCGTCACGTCGCCGGGCGGCGGAGGGGTCGAGGGACCCGAGAGCAGCTGGACCACGAGGAACGCGACCGCCGCGAGCAGGCCGATCGCTACGAGCCCCGCGAGCCAGACCAGCGGGCTCGTGCCGGCGGGCTCGTCGTCGTCGGGCTCGATGGGAGCCGGGCGCGGTCGAGGGCGAGCCACGGCGGGCCGCGGGTCTCGCGGGTCTCGCGGGTCGTCGGCCCCGGCGTAGGCGTCGGGCGGATAGGAGACGACCGTCGGATTGGAGCGGGCGATCCCGCCGGCCGCGGCACCCGCCGCGCCAGCCCCTACGGCACCACCGGCGGCGGCCCCGGCCGAGCGCGCGCGCGACGCTTCGAGGGCATCGGCCATGGCGGCAGCGGAGGCGAAACGATCGCTCGGGAGCCGCGCGAGCGCTTTGCGCGTGATGGCAGCGAGATCCGGGGGGATCGAGCCGCGCACCAGGGCCGGATCGGGGATCGGCCCGGTCAGGCGGGCGAGGGCGACCCCGGCGGCGCTGTCGCCCTCCCACGGTCGGCTGCCGGTGAGCATCTCGAAGAGGACGATGCCCAGCGAGAAGATGTCGGACTCGTTGGTGGCGTTCTCGCCACGAGCCTGCTCCGGGCTGAAGTAGTGGACCGACCCCAGGGTGGTGCCCGGCAGGGTCATCTGGGCCTCGGCGATGGCGCGCGCGATGCCGAAGTCGACCACCTTCACCCGTCCATCCCGGGCGATCAGCACGTTGCCCGGCTTCACGTCGCGATGGACGATGCCGCGGGCGTGGCTGGCGGCCAGGGCGCGGGCGACGGCGGCCGCGATGCGGGCTGCCTGGCTGGGTGGGAGCGCGCCGTTCCGGCGGAGGATCGTCGCGAGGTCCTCGCCGTCGACGTATTCCATGACGATGAACGGCCCGGACGGGTCCTCCCCGTAGTCGTAGACGGTGACCACGTTCGGGTGGCTCAGCGAGGCGGCGTTCTGCGCCTCCTGCCGGAACCGAGAGGAGAAATCGGGGTCACGCAGGTACTCGGGTCGCAGCAGCTTGACCGCGACCTCGCGTCCGAGCTGGGTATCGACGGCCCGGAAGATGGTCGCCATCCCGCCCTGACCCAGCAACTCCACGAGTCGATAGCGGCCGCCAAGGATGGTCCCGATCTCGGCCAAATGTCCCCTCGACATGGTTCGGCGCGCCGCCGTCCCGCGACGCGCTCCGATCGGCATGGTACTCCATGAGCCCCGATCAGCCGCCCGTGACGGCCCGCCGGACGCGGTCGAGGAACTCGAGCGAGCTGATCCCATCGAACAGCCGCGCGCCGTGGAGCGCCCACTCCTGCGCCTCCTTGGCGAGTGTCAGCGCCAGCAGGACGAAGGCCAGCCGGCCGATCGACCAGCCGGCAACGCGCGCCGGCCCGACCGCCGCCACCAGGAGGAACCAGAACTCGAAGACATTGGGAAATATCAGGAGCAGCGCCCGTTCACCCAGGAGCTCGAAGAGGACGAAACCAATGAGCCGGCAGGCGTAGAGCGCCGCAGCGATCGAGCGCGCGCGGCCCTCCCAGCGCAGAGCCACCACCAGGAACGCGGCGAGATAGACCTGGTCGAGCCACTTGTCGAGCGACTGGTAGTCGCCGACGCCGCCGAGGTCGAGGATGTCGCGCAGCAGCAGGTCCGCGAGGTCGACGAGGACCGCGAGGATGCCGCCCGCCAGCGGCCAGCGCAGGACGGGCAGCGAGCCGGCGATGCGGATCGCGGCGATGACCAGGATCTCGATGGTCACGAGCGGCAGTCTGCCGCAGCCTCGTCGTGATCTGCCGCTTGACCGACCACCGTTCCACCCGTATCGTGATACCTGTGAGTAACACGTTATTGCCGACCACGCCCGACGGACGCGCGGTGGCGCGCTGAACGCCACCGCCGTCCTGCTCGGCGTGGCCGCGTATCGCACCTCCTCCCCGTGAAGGTCGTCCTGTCCGGCGGCTCCGGGCTGATCGGGCGCGCGATCTGCCGGGCGCTCATCGTCGCCGGTCACGAGCCGGTCGTGTTGACGCGCGACCCAGGCCGTGCGCGGGTGCCCGTCGGTGTGCGTATGGTCGCGTGGGACCCGCCGGGACTCGGCGCGTGGACGAACGAGCTGGCGGATGCGAGCGCGGTCATCAACCTCGCCGGGGAGAGCATCGGCCGGTGGCCGTGGACGCCGAGGCGTAAGCGGGCGCTCCTCGAGAGCCGGCGGTCGGCGACGCGCGCGCTTGTCGGGGCCATCGAACAGTTGCCGGTGCCCCACCGGCCGGGTGTCCTTCTGAACGCCTCGGGCACCGACCTGTATGAGGGCCGCGACGCCGAGCCCGCGGACGAGACCTCGCCGCCCGCCGACACGTTCCTGAGCCGGCTGGTCCTCGCATGGGAGGCGGAGGCGCTCGCTGCGGAATCGCTGGGCGTGCGGGTCGTGCTCATGCGGACGAGCCCGGTGATGGCGCCCGGCGCCGCCGTGCTCCGGGTGCTGGCGCTCCCGTTCCGGCTCTTCGTCGGCGGGCGGATCGGGTCGGGCCGCCACTGGATGAGCTGGGTCGACATCGACGACGCGGTCGGTCTGTACCTGTTGGCGCTCGAGTCGGACGCGGTCCGCGGTCCGCTCAACGTCGCCGCACCCGATCCGCGCCGGCAATCCGAGTTCGCCCGGGTCCTAGGGGCCGCCCTCCATCGCCCAAGCTGGTTCCCGACGCCTGCCTGGGTCGTCCGACTCGTGCTTCGCGATCAGGCGACTCTTGCCCTGGGCAGCCGTCGGATCTGGCCGGCCAAGGCCCTGGCCATGGGCTACGCGTTCCGCCGGCCCCGCCTCGAGGATTCGCTCCGCCACGCCTTCGGCGAGTCGGCCGGGGAGTAGGGCCCATGCCGGTTCCGGCCGCGCCCGCCGGGAGCGATGCCGCGGGTTGGGCACCGTCTTGGTTCCGACCGTGCAGTCCCAGGTGTGCCGGTTCCGGCCAGCGGTTTGGCCAGGAATCCTTGCCATTCATGCAGGCGAAGGATGCTATCTCGGGCCGCCGGCCCTGCGACCGGGCGCCAAGGCCCGAATCGTCGCTGATACCCACGTAATGGGTGCCAGGCGGAGATTTCGGCCCGATCCGCCGGATCCTCGCTGATACCACTCGCGTGGTGCATGAATGGCAAGAATCGCCGCCGCGGGTTGCCAGTCTGGCGCTCGGACCGGCTCGGCGGGCACATCGGCCGGCTCGGCGGACGCCGCGACTTCTCGGGCTGCTAGAGCTGCAACTCGCCCAAGTACGTGCGGAACTCCGGCCCGAGCTCCGGCCGCTGCAGGGCCAGCTCCACGGACGCCTTGAGCCAGCCCAGGGTCGTGCCCGCGTCGTAGCGGATGCCTTCGAAGGCGTAGGCGAAGACCTGCTGCTCCTCCATGAGCGCCTGGATCGCGTCGGTGAGCTGGATCTCGCCGCCTGAGCCGCGCGGCGTCTGCTCGAGCTTGTCGAAGATCTTGGGGGTCAGGACGTAGCGCCCGATGATGCCCAGGTTCGAGGGCGCGTCCTTCGGAGCGGGCTTCTCGACAAGTCGGGTCACGCGGTGGAGCCGCCCGTGGTCGAGCGGGTCGTCCGTCGGCTCGCTGGCGATGACGCCATAGCGGCTGGTCTCCTCGGGCGGCACCTCCATCACCGCCACGACCGAGCCGTGGGTCTGGTGATAGGCGTGGATGAGCTGTCCGATGACCGGCCGCTCGCCGATGCACACATCGTCCGGCAGGATCACCGCGAACGGCTCGTGGCCGATCAGGTCCTTGGCCATGAGCACCGCGTGACCGAGGCCGAGCTGCTCCTTCTGGCGCACGTAGGCCAGTTGGGCAAGGTCGGTGATCGCCCGGATCTGGCGGAGCTTCTCGATCTCGCCCTTCTCCTCGAGCAGGTGCTCGAGCTCGTAGTTGAGATCGAAGTGATCCTCGATCGCGCCCTTGTGGGTCGAGGTGACGATGATGATCTGCTCGATCCCGGCAGCGACCGCTTCCTCGACGCCGTACTGGATGATCGGCTTGTCGACCAGCGGCAGCATCTCCTTGGGCTGCGCCTTGGTCGCGGGCAGGAAGCGGGTGCCCCAGCCGGCGGCCGGGAAGACAGCTTTACGGACGCGCATCGAACCTCGGAAGGGGGTCAGAGAAGGCGGGTTGGGTCGGCCAAGTCTAGCACCGGGCCCCGTCCTGGCCGGTCGGCGGCCGCCGTCCCCGGCGTGGGGCGGGCGGTGCCAGCGGCGCCCCTTCTGCCGTCGGGAGACCCTCGACGAAGCGGCGGACGGCGAGGCTGAACGCGGCCGGACGGTCGAGATTCGCGAGGTGGGTCGCCCCACCCAGGCGG
>Ga0070699_100006248_pt1 | contig 10393 bp, 9 predicted proteins | sample KBSK1503metaG_FD_65473 | JGI IMG/M metagenome (GOLD analysis project Ga0070699, IMG submission 65473) | Corn, switchgrass and miscanthus rhizosphere microbial communities from Kellogg Biological Station, Michigan, USA - KBS K1-50-3 metaG | ecosystem: Host-associated > Plants > Roots >... | reverse complement strand
GGCGAACTCCGCGTCCAGGTCCTCACCGTCACAATCGAGCATCCCCGAGGCCGCCATCGCGTCCAGCAGCGCCTGGTAATCCAGCCCCGCCGGCAGCCCGTCAGCGAACCCGCGCCCCGGCCGGGGCCCCGGCTGCACGGACTGCTCCTCATCCGGTCCGGGCGCGGGGATCGGCGCGGGCATCGGGTTCACCTCCTCCCCCGGCGTTCGGATGATTCAACATCTGTGACCACGTTATCGGCTGGTACTGACAATTCTGTCGGCTCAGGCGAGTACATCGGAGATTTCTCGAAATATCTTTCGCATGCCGGATCGACGGCTTCGTGCCAGGCGCCGTTTACCTGACTGACCACGAACCGCTGCGTACCGGCGAGGCCATTGGCGTAACTGCAGTTGCCGCCAGACTTGGCTCAATTAGTGCGCATGCGCAGCACGCTAGATGCCTTCGCCAACATGTCGGCATGCTCGGTGGCTGGCTCACAGCGTCTTGGCGATCTCGGCGCTGAGCTGGCCGACCGGGGCAAGGGGATGCCTGGTCTTGGTGCATCGCCACCATGCCACCTTGTCGATGAGGTCGACGGGTTCCTCGCCGTCCCAGATCGAGTCCAGATGACCGCCGTGGACGGCGCAGACTGGCCACTCGATCTCGGGCACCTCCTTGAGCGTGGCGGAGACCGAGTCAGCCGCGCGGCAGAGCAGCCAAGGACCTTTCGTCTCGCGGGACATTCCCTCGCCTCCGCCCCAGTACGAGCCGTCCGGCAACGTCGCCAACACTCTCGCGGGCCATCCCCGGCCGAGGCGTGCCCGCATCTGGTACTGGCCGTGGCCGGTGACGTCCAGGTCGTGCTGCACGACATCCAGCGCGCTCTGGCAGCGCGCTACAAGTTCCTCGTCGGCGGGGGCCGGGTCGAAGCCGATCGACCGCAAAGCCTCAGGCATCAGATCCAGCGCCTGGAACGCGACCCTGAATGGCGCAGGGACGTCGGCGTTCCCTGACGGGCCGACAATCGCCATGCCGCTGGGTGCTGCCCAGGCAGCCGGGCCGTCCCCGGCGGTCGGCCCGGTGCCACGCCGCCCGGCCCGAAGCTCAGCGAGCTGACGTAGCAAGGGCGAGTCGAACCCCGCCGCAAGCCACTTCGCCGCCAGCATCGGCCATTGATCGGCCGGAAGATGGTCCAGCGCCCCAGCGGCGGCCTGATCGGGGCGCGGCCACCAGTCACCCAGTCCGAACCTGTCGATATTCACCCGGCGCAAGCCCCTGACCACAGGGCCAGATGCTAACCGACTGCCTTGACCTGGCGCGAGTTGGAATTAGTGCACAACTTCGCCAGTCACGACCGGCGAATCCGCAGGTCAGCTCGACGTCGCCTTCGAAACTCCGTGATCGTGAGCCAACTCGGGTATGACGTCGTCTCCGGAGCAAGCACCGCCGAGAATCCCTTGGCTTCCTCCACTGCAACCTGAAGTGCCCAGCTGGCGATCATGGGTGCGAGCAGCCACGGCCACGACCCTTCCTTAGGCGCGGGGCGACGCGCCTCTTCTGCGGCCAGCTCCACGCCAGCCGGGCTGTCCGCCCGGGGCGTGTCCCGGGAGCTCTGGGCGCCGGTCACCTGCTGCACACGAGTGATCGTTGCGTCAAGCAGCGAGCCTAGCTCGCCGAGTGGGCCGTCGGTGGGTGGAGCGGTCATGGCAGTGCAGCGGGTGTCCGGCTCCGCGCCTGCGACTACCGCATCCTGGTCTGGCTGACAGCGGGGGAGCTGTCCACGGTGGCCGTAATCGCCCGGGCTCACCCGGGAATCCCAGGCTCATCGTCATCAGCCATGCTCGGTAGCCCGAGGTCGCTTCTCATGGCCTCGCTGAGCGCGACAGTCCCCTCCCTGACGCGAGCCCACGCCTCGTCCGTCTTAGCGGGATCGGCGGGCTCATCTCCCGCCAGGTGGACGGTCCCGAACATCTCCCGGTCCGTTTGCGCGGACCTCGCAAGGCGACGCACCGTGTCCGCGGCCATCAAGTCCACCAGGGCCCGCGCGTCACGAGCGGCTGCACGCAAACGGCGCAGCCCCGGCGTGTCGAGTTCGGAGCGCTCATTGAGCAGGGCGGCGACATTACGGTCCGCCCTGGCCCGGCGCAACTCGTCATCCCACGTATAAAGCGCGGCCATCAGGCGTGCATATGCCTGCTGCCGGTCTTGCAGCCAGCGATGGGAATCTTCTCGTTCCCACTGCTCGTGCCGGGTCTGGCGTTCCTGCCGCCACTGCTCCTGCCGATCTTGGCGTTCCCGCTGCCACCGGACATTCTCGCGGCTGTCCGCCCGGCGCTGCGTGAAGATGGACGTGCCAAGGCCGGTGATCAGACCCACGGCCGCTGTGACCAGCGGGACCCACACGGTTGTGCCCACGATTGAATCATCGGGCGCGGGCGCCCCGGGGCCAAGCAGTCGCGCCCCTCAGCCGAGCTTTCCCGGTATGGCTTGCAGCTCATCCACCCTGTCCGCTTCGATCGTCCAGCTCGGCGGCGCCTCCCCGGACGGTGCCACCGTTACCCGCGTGACCCCTTCACCGAGGAACGCCCTCGATGGGTGTCCCGTGACAGATGATCCGAGGTGTGGCTTGCCCTGTGGCCTGCAACCTCGCCGCGCTCAGGACTCAGCGCTACTCCTGAGTCAGTCTCGCGGCAAGTTCAGTCGGGCCAGGCAGCCGGAGTGGCAGCCAGCGGCTGCTCGATCTTGCGACGGTCCTCGTCCGGCGTCCGACGTGAGCGGCTACGGGGATCCAGCGGCCGGCCACGAGGAGGGCGCCGTGGCCAATCACAGAGAGCGACGGGATACCCGGGACACTACAGGACAGCGGGTTGTTGGCTTACCGCCTGCGGAACAGCTGGGTTATGCCCGCGACGACTGCGGTGGCCAGCACCCAGCCGAAGACGATCATGAGCCAGGTGTAGAGCACGAGCGGGAACCCCCAGGGTGCCTGGCTGGCGTCCGGCCACCAGTACGTGGCCTCACGCAGGTCGAGGCCGGGTATCAGCATCTGAAACGAGTAGACGATTGGGTTGTAACACGGGTAGCCAGGCGAGCACGTTTTGTTCGCCGACGCGTGACTACCCCCTTGGGTTGCGAAGATCAGGTTGGCGTGTTCACCGAGGTAGTAAAACAACGCCCCGAGCGTCCCCAGCACCAGCAAGGCCAGGAAGGGGCGGTGCAGCCGGTAGCCGTAGCCGACCGTCAGGTCCAGGAATTTGTTCCAGGCCCGGGCCCGGAAGCGGAGGTTGCCGCGTTTGCGCATGTCTCGAAGGCTGTCGATGGAGATCTTCTCAGCGGTGCTTTCCTGGCCGCTGAGCCGGTAGGCCTCAGCGAGTTGCTGGTACCCGGTCGCGGTGTAATCCCTGGTTTTGCCGAGCCACGCAATACGCCGGGCCGCGAGTGCCGCGTCCTTGCCATCCATCGCCGGACGATAGGTCAGGCCTGTCAGCACGTAGTTCCCGTCCTGCCAGCTGGGCATCGTGTCGTCGAGCCGACTGACCTGGCCAAAGGACAGGTCGACTAGCCCTTCTGGAGGTTGATCCATTTTCCATGTCAAGCGGCCGCCGACCTTGATCCCGCGCGCGTCGAGGCCCTCCCGGCCGCGTAGCTGGGCGTTTGTGAAGTCTAGGTCGCGGGTGATGTCCGCGCTTCGCATCCGTACCTCGCCGGTCGCGCGGAAGCCGCCATTGGCCAGCACGTCACCGGGGGTGATCAGGCCTGTGAGGTCGAGTGCAGTGCCGTGCTGGTTGTCGAATACCCCTTTCGTGCATACGAGCTGGCGGCCGATCGTTGCCCGGGCGAACCGGACCGCGCCCACGGCCCGGAAATCTTGGTCCAGGTAGACGAAACCCGGAGTGGTGAGCCCATCCGCAAACAGGGCAGAACCGCCGGGCATGAGGAAGGACCCGGCAGTGCAGTTCACCTCGCTCATGACCTGGGCGCCGGTGAGCCTCACCGTGCCCTCAGCGCGGAACCCCCCGTTGAGGAATACCTCGCCGCCGCAGCGCAGGCCGTCAAGGTTGAGCGCGTACTCGCCGCTGCGGTCGTTCCGGAATTCACCCCGGGTGGCGTTGAACTGGCGGCTGACCTCGGCGTCGTTGAACCTGACCTCGCCGTGGGCGGAGAAGCCGCGGTCGAGGTAGACATCCTCGGCCACGATCCGCTCTGCGTCTAGCGCCCGGCTGCTCGGATTGCGGAAAGACCCCCGGGTACAGCACAACTCGCCGGCGATGTTTGCGCCGACCAGCCGCACTGTGGCGGTGGCGTGAAAGCCTCGGTCGAGGTACACGCCGTTGCCCGCGCGCAGCGCATCCGCATGCAGCGCGTAGGTGGTGGCACTGGTAAAGCTGCCGCCGGTCGCCCGCAGGCGGCCAACCTTGGCCCACTGCACGCAGACCTCCCCGTCGGCAGAAAAGCCCTCTTCCAGCAGAACGTCCCCGCCCACCACTAGGTGGTCTGCGCTGATGCTCCGACCCAGCTGGTTACTGAAGCTGGCGTGCCTGCAATCGAGCTGGCCTTCAATGCGCGCCGAGCGCAGGCAGACTTCGCCAGATGCCAGAAAATCTTCGCCATCCAGGAAAAGCGAGCCGCCCACGCGCAGGTCATTAGCGCGGATCGCCCGCCCGCCTCGCGGCGACAGGCGGCTGCCCGACAGCCTCACATCGCCGCGCACCCAGGCCCCTTGCACGGAGATGATCCCGGCGGCAGCAACATTCCGGATCACCAGATCGGTCTCACTGAAGAAATGATCGGCGAGAATCGAGTCAATGTGGCAGCCGTCCCACTCGACCGGCTTTTCTGCCCGCGTCCGCGTCAGGTCCACCGCATCCTCGAACACACAGTTGGTGAAACGCAGGGCGTTCCTAAGATGGGCGCCAGACAGGTCGAGACGGCCCCGCACTCGACCGCCAGCCATCCGGATACCGCTCTTGACCGCCCATCCTGGGCGGGCGCCGGTACACAACACGCGCAGCACCTCAGCGCGTATTACCGGCTGCTGCCCGTTGCCGTGCCCGCACAGTTCCGCCTCGGCATCCTTGGCAGCTGCCTTGATCAGCTCTTCCTCCGGCGCGGTCAGCGTTAGCAGGCCCGTACCGATGTCCATGAGCTACCACCCCCAACCGAGCGGCGCCATCCGAGCTCTCCCTGGGTGGCACAGCTGATGCCGGATTATCTGAAGGCACCCCGAACGTTGGACCCAGCCCCAGGCCGTGCCTTGACGTATCGCGGCGGTTCGCACACTTATCTAGACACGCGGATGACCCGCCTGATACACGCGATCCGGCACATGCAAGCGGTCTCAGCGCGGCGTTATAAGCTCCGGTAACACCCACCGGGCTCCCGACCCGGAAGCGCTCAGAGGCACGGGGTCCGCGGCCGTCAGACCCATCCGAATGATGAATAGGGCGGCCCCGCGGAACGTGACGTGACCGAGCTGGCGATTGATGTGGCGCCCGGATCCGCCCAATTGGCTATGAAGGCTGACGGGTGGGCAAACCCTACGGGACCGAGCCGACCGCGGGCCCTTGGAGCAGCACGCTGGGACGATCCTCCCAGCGCTATCTGTAGAGGCACGCAGAAGAGGTCGTTCTGGTATCTGTCCGCAGCGCCAGCACAGCTGACCGGCTCGCTGGTTACCTGCCCGTGGAATCACCCGCCTGGCCGTCAGGGCTGGCAGTGCCTTGCTCGCTAGGATCGCCGCATGGCCTATGACGAGGATCTTGCCATCCGGATCAGGGACCTGATCGGCCCTGACCCTGAGCTGACCGAGAAGAAGATGTTCGGCGGGCTGGCCTTCCTCATCCGCGGACACATGGCGATCAGTGCCAGCGGCCAGGGCGGGGTGCTGGTCCACGTCGAGCCCGGGCGTCGTCAGTTCTCATCCCTTGGGGCTAACCGTTGAGGCCGTGTCAAAACTGTGTCACGCTCTCGGAACCGCTTCCCCACAACCCCTGATACACGATTACAGTTCGGGTATGGGCACAGAGGGCGTGGGTAGCCCTCGACGGTCGGGTCCAGCCGATCGGCGGTTGCTCACGCCGCGAGAGCGCGAGGTCGCCGAGCTCGTGGCCGCGGGATTGAGCAACCGGCAGATCGCGGAGCGGCTTGTTATCTCGGAGCGCACCGCCGAGGCCCACGTGGAGCACATCCGCGCCAAGCTTGACTGTCGATCCCGTGCCCAGGTCGCGGCATGGTTCGTTGTGACAACACGAGAAGTCAATGGCGGCAGATCGGTTCTCGAGGCGAGACAGCCGATCGAGCAACCTGCGAAGACCCGCCCTACGGGAGGACGATCGAGGCTTGGCTTGGTTGCGGTGGTTGTGTTGGTCGTGGCTACAGTCGTCGCCGGGGCGGCGTTTTGGGCCACGAGGTCGGGGCGATCAGCGCCGTTTGCTGTGATGACGAGCGCGAGCGCGGCTTTTGACCATCCGGTGGCGGTCGCGGTCGACGGCTCGGGCCGTGTGTATGTGGTCGATGGCAATCGGGTCCGCCGCCTCGACGCCCAGGCCGCTCCGACGGTCGCCGGAACAGGCGTTCGGGGTTTCTCTGGCGACGGCGGGCCTGCGGCCGACGCCCTCCTCTCCTCGCCGGCGGCGATTGCGTTTGACTCTGAAGGCAACCTCTACATCGCCGACGCTGGCAACAACCGGATCCGGCGTGTCGGGCGAGACGGCATTATCACGACGGTTGCCGGCATGGGTAGGCGCGGTTACGGCGGCGACGGCGGACCTGCCGCGCTTGCGCTGCTCAACTCGCCAGCGGGTATCGCGGTCGGTTTCGGCGACAGCGTTTTTGTTGCGGACACTGGCAACAACCGGGTACGGATGATCTCCGCGGACGGCACGATCAGCACCGTTGCGGGAACCGGGGAGCCGGGCTACGCCGGCGACGGCGGCGTAGCAAACCAGGCGGTGCTGAACGCTCCTCAGGGTCTGGCGGTCGACGCCGAAGGCAACCTCTACATCACTGACAGCTTCAACGACCGAGTCCGCAAGATCGACTTCGAGGGAGTGATCACCACGATCGCCGGCGACGGCGGCCAGAGCTACTCCGGCGACGGGCAGCCCGCTACTCAAGCGGGCCTCAACTTCTCGACCGGCCCGCTCAACGGTGCGGGACAAGCCATCGCGGTGGACCAGGAGGGCGACCTGTTCGTGGCCGACGGGGCCAGCAACAGCGTCCGCGAGGTCGACGTCGGGGGCGTGATCCGCACGGTCGCGGGCACTGGCCAACCCGGGTACGCGGGCGAGCGGGTCTCCCCACATTCCGCGCTCGACTTGCCGCTCAGCGTCGCCGTCGACTCTGCCGGGGTGGTCTACATCGCTGACGCTGATAACGGCCGGGTGCGAGAACTCCATCCGTAGGCACAGCGCCGGGCACGCGGACACAGCCCTTACCCGTGAGGGTCATACGGGGTGGCCCACCGTGATCTCGAATGGCGCCTGCACTGGCGTCACGATGAACGCGAGGTAGCCAGCGACACCGGCGCCGGCATTGAGCTCTTGCTCATCTGTGCCGGGCGGCAGGTACTGTCCCTGCCCGGCTGACAGTTTGGTGGGCGGCTGGCCCGTCACGTCGAGGCGGATCGTGCCTTCGAGCACGAAGAGCAGCTCAAGACCGCTAAAGCGGTGCGCCGCGCTGCGGCCGTTCGGCTGAAGCGTCACCAGCCGCAGCGTCTCGATTCTCGGTCCCGGCGGCATGATGGAGGGGTCGATGTCGGGGCTCTCGTAAATGACACTGGCGGCCGAGCTGACCAGCGGAGCACGACGCTCGGCGGTCGGCCAGAGCGCTATGAAGTACCAGCGGTTAGGTCTAGTCGTCGAGGGGTTCGCATGGGTGTGAAACACGCTCGGCTGGAAAACCGCCTCACCGGGCAGAATGATCCTCGGCGCCGCGGGCGGGCTGTCTAGGCGCTGGACGCCGGCTGCGACGTAGACGAACCCCGGCGTGTGCTTGTGCGACGGGAACACCGCCATGGGACGCTGAGAGAAGCCGATCACGCGGACGAACAGGCTGCCGCTCGGCAAGGCGGCGACCTCCCCCCCTGCGAGGCCTTTGACCTGCTGGCCATGCTCCGAGGCATTCGGGCTCACAGCCCGGCTGGTGCCGCCGCAACCAAAGAGGAGAGCGGCCGCCATCACGGCCATGACGGCCACCGCGAGTCGGCGCACAATCGATATACGGGCCCCGGGCGGAACGCGAGCGATGACGCTGCACATCACGCGAGTTATCGTCGGTTCACCGAGGCCGCCTGTCAAGCGCTTCTAGGTACTGCCAGAGTGCGTTTAGGTACCGCATTTAAGTGTTTTCCCCAATGCGGCCCTCGGCTGGCACACGCTACTTTGCACGCGTCCCCGAGACCCCTGGATCGCCCCAAGGCCTCGAATCAGCCAATCCCGGAGACCCGCGGGACATCAGCTAAACAGCGTCTTCTTCTAGCAACGGAAAGCCCCGAACCTAGATCCGATGCTGAACACATACTCAGGTTCCAAACCGATTAGTCGATCGCACGCCGATCGACACAAGAGAGGGGTCTTCCATGACCAGCAGGCATCACCGCATCAGAACGGCCGTCGCGGTCGCGGTCGCAAGCGGTGTAGCGGCAGTCGCTCCAATTTGGGCGTTCGTCGGGCCGGCGAGCGGCACGGCTCCTCCAAGCGTGACCACGGAGCTACTCGCCCGCGGCACCGTCGCGAGCGCCTTCAAGATCCATGTTGACGGGATCCGCGTGAGTGCCAAGGGCCCCATTGACATTGCGACCGCCCATCTAACGTTCCCGCCCGGTGCCACGACTGGTTGGCACATCCACCCTGGGCCCGTGCTTGTGATCGTGAAGAGCGGCACCCTTACCAAATACTCATCTGACTGCGTCGCAACCCGATACACCGCCGGTCAGGCGTTCGTCGAGCGCGGACCCCGCGACATCACCATGGTCCGCAACGAGGGCGCCACCCAAGCCGACACCATCGTCACGTTCCTCGCGCCCGTTGGCGCCAAACTAAAAGAGGACGTGCCAGCGCCCTGTAACCCTTAGGCGGTACGCCAGTGCGAGCGGGCGGGGACGTCGCACGACTCGCCCGCTCTCGGCCATCATGGCGAGCACCATCTCGCCGTGATAACGGTCCGATCTGCACCACGCTGAGCGGGCAGAAGACGCACAGCGGGTACTACGCCGACCTGCAGGGCGGCCTCCTGCTGGTGAACGGGTCACACGACAACGCCATCCGCGGCGACCAATTCGCGGCCGACAAGAGCTACGCCATCGGCAGCGGCGGCAACGGCTTCTTCGCGAACCTGTGCACCCACGCCAATCAGCCCTTCAGCCCGGTTGAGGCCCCGATGGGCGGCGGCAACACGTTCACCGGCGTCTGCTACCAGTCAACCGACATCGCCAGCCTTGAACCTGTCCAGCCATGCAAGTAGCTGGCGTCGGCATGCCGTTGCGGTGCCGGCGGAATCTTCAGGGCCTTGAGGACCCTGCGGATCCGTGGATGCGCTGACCCGGTGGCCGAGCTTAAGCAGCTCACCGTGGATCGGCTGGTATCCCCAGCGGTGGTTCTCGGTCGCGAGCCGCCCGGTCAGCGCGGCGATCCCGGCGCTGACCGGAGGCCGTCCCGCTCGGTCCGGGTAAGTCCACGTGCGGGCGGTCAGGCGGCGGTGCCACCGCAGCACAGTGCCAGGGGTGACCAGCCTGTGCCACCGCAGCCCCGCGGGCGGGAGCCGGATGAGCGCGGCGAGGCCCGCGCGGCCGGCCCAGTCGAGCCGGGGCCGGGGCTTGGCGCGGCGCAGCACGGCGACCTCGTGCCTCAGCACAAGCAACTCGGCGTCCTTTGGAGGCCGGTGACCTGCCGAGAAGAACCATCCAGGCACAGACCCGGACGAAGATGAGGCAGAGCAGGCGCAGAGACACGGATGATCATGATGCGGTAGGACGGGCTTGGCCATCGCCGCAGGTCACAGCGCATACAGACTTCTGGCAGCCCACAGGCCACCAGGAGACATCCAGGCCGCGTCACCGCTTGACGCCGCACTCCCTCCGCGTCGCCGAACTCGGTGATGATCCCGGCGGGCGTCCTGGTGGCCGCCCGGGCCGCCGCCTGGGCACCTGCGATACGCCCTGACCGTAAACTGCCTGATAGGCGCCGACAGTCCCGCAGAGCGTGAGCTGCCGGTGTGAGAGGACGAGGGGGGGCCTCGCCATGAAGACAGCGATTCCACTTGCCGCGCGTGAGCTAGCCGAACAGACGGAGAATGTGGTCTCACGGGCCTTCGTGCCCGTGAGGATCGATCCTGACGATGACGGCCAGTTCCTCAGGAGCAAGGTGCGCTATGCGACGGCCGGGCAAGTCGTGGTCAGCCAGGTCACCGGTG
>Ga0070699_100006246_pt1 | contig 10394 bp, 4 predicted proteins | sample KBSK1503metaG_FD_65473 | JGI IMG/M metagenome (GOLD analysis project Ga0070699, IMG submission 65473) | Corn, switchgrass and miscanthus rhizosphere microbial communities from Kellogg Biological Station, Michigan, USA - KBS K1-50-3 metaG | ecosystem: Host-associated > Plants > Roots >... | reverse complement strand
GCTCCTGGCGGGCGACTTCGATCGCGCGGGGCGATCGCTGGCGATCGCCGAAGAGCTCTACTCGAGCCTCGGCAGTCGGAAATCCCTGCTCGAGGTGTTGCACGACCGGTATCTCCTCGAATGGCGTCGGGGCGCGAGCTGGACCGAGTTGGATCGGATACTGACCTCCGCCGGCCGCGTCGCCGGCGAATTGGGCGATCCGTCCGCCGAGCTGGCCGTCCTCAGGGAGCGGGCCGATCGTGCGCTGTGGGCCGGTGACTTGTCCGGCGCCTCGGCGCTTCTTCAAGGGAAGCTGGCGCCAAACAGCCTCGAAGCCTTCGCCTGCGGGAGGCTCGTCGAAGCAGCGCGCCTGGTCGACTCCCAGTTGAGCGCTGCCGGGCCGACGCCGCATCGGCGACCACAACTGCTGGTGGAAAAGGGAAGGATCTTGTTGCAGCAGGGAAATCTTCCGGCCGCGAAGCGTGAATTCCAGGCGGCCGCCGAAGCGTCGCAGTCACTGGGCGCCCAGCCCGACCTCGGCAATGCCCGGCTTGGGTTGGCCGCCGTCGCCCTCGAGGGGGCGGACTTATCGAACGCCGAGGAACTGGCGAAGGAGGCCCTCGATATCTTCGTGAAACGCGGAATCGCGCTGTTTGAGCCGTCCGCGCGTATCGCGCTGGCCCGCGCCCTGTTGGCTCAGGATCGAAGGGATGACGCCGGGGGCGAGCTCGAGCGCGCTAACCAATTGGCGCGCCGACTTCAGCTCGGGCGAGAGACCCTGGAGGCGGCGGTCTTGAGCGCTCGGCTGGACGCGGCCTCGAGAAAGAGGGCTGCCGTGGAGAGCGCCGTGGTCGCGCTGAAGAAGACGGCGTCCGACGCGGCGCGTCTCGACCTCAAGTTTCAGGAGCTTCTGGCGCGCCACGCGATGGCGGAAATCGAGATCGTGGCCGGCATTCCAGCCGGACAGGCGCATTGGGCGGCACTCCAGCAGGACGCCGCGATGTCCGGGTTCGGGTGGTTCACGCGGTTGCAGCCCCCTCCCCCCGGCCAGCAGCCGAAAGCCGCTGGGCCTGCGCCCTATCGACTCTCAAAAATCAAGCTAGAGTAGCCTCGTCCGGGTCGGGGAGGGGAAGACCTTGGTTGGTCGAGATGAGAGGATGCGAATCGTATGGCTGGGGGCCACCCTCATCTCCCTCACGGTCCTTGGACAGACTTCCGGCGAGACAGAGACCCGGCAGGCTCTGCTGGAACAAGCGGAAAAGGCCAGGGAGGTGGACGATCATCCTCGGGCCCTGTCGCTGGCTATCCGCGCCGGCGACATGCGGATGACTCCGTCGCTGCGGCGCTTCATCGCCGAGGAGCAATACGCCATCGGGCAGCTCGCCGACGCGATGAGGAATGCCGAGGGGTGCGTCGAAGAAGCGACGGCGGCGAAGGCCCTGAACAATCGCCGTGCGATTCTCCGCGCCTGTAAGTCTTTGATCGGCGAGCTGCAGCGATCTGCGGCTCGAGTCATTGTCTTGATGCCCGATCCGATCCCGCCGGAAACGGAGGTCTTGATCGGCGGTCAAACGCTGCCGCGGTCGATGTATGGATTGCCGTACCTCTGTCGATCCGGAGAAATCCACCTCGAGGTCAGGGCGCCGGGACGCGTCCCATTCCAGCGCGACCTGGTGGTGGGGCCCCAACAGGAGGCGACGGTCACCGTGTCGTTGCTTCCCCAGCCTGAGATTCCCGATTCGAAGGCGGTCTCGGAGCCGGCGCCTGTCTCCGAGCCCACCGTCGTCCCGGAGCCGACGGTCGCGCCCGATACGAAGCCCGCTGCGGACGGAAAGGTCGTTTCCGCGCCGCCCGTTTCCGCCGCCCCCGTCGTGCAGGCGGAGCCTGAAAAACGATCGACGCGGGTCGGCCCCTACGTCGTCCTCGGAACAGGCGCCGCGAGCCTGGGCGCGGCTGCCGTTTTCCTGATCGTCCGCAACAACGCGATGAACACGCTCAAGGGGCAATGCCTTCGGGATTCGGCGAACGTCACCGTCTGCCCGGACACGCCCGAGACCCACTCCCTTCAAAAGAGAGCGTCCACCTACAACACGCTGACCAACGTCGCGGTGGGCGTCGGCGGGGCGGCACTGGTGGGCGGCGCGATCTGGCTCTTCTTCGACAGGACGAGCGACTCCGGAGCTCGCCCCCGGGCCGAGCTGCAACTTACCCCGACCCGCGGGGGGGCGATGCTCGGCATTGCCGGGGCCCTCTGATGCGTTCCGGCGCCGCTTCGATCGTTGTTCTCATCGCGCTGAGCCCGGCCTGCCAACTCGAACGAGTGACGTATTCGAACGATTTTTTGACTTCGATCGAGGTCAGCTCCCTCACCCCTTCGATCCGGGTGGGCTGCAAGCACCAGCTCGTGGCCACGGGGAGGTTCATCGACGGATCGTCTCGGGACCTGACCGAGACCGTCAGCTGGATCTCCTCCGACGCGTCCGTCGCGGCGGTCAGTTCCTCCGGGCTGGCCACGGGACGCTCGGCGGGCTCAACCACGATCTCCGCCGGCTCCGCGATGGTCACCGCGTCAATCGACGTCCGGGTGATCGATCTGGAATTGGACTCGATCACCATCAGCCCCGGCGACTCTTCGATTCCGGTGGCCGGCACGCTCCAGCTCATGGCCCAGGTGGGGTGCACGGACCAATCGTCTCAGGACGTGACCGAGTCGGTCTCCTGGAGCTCTTCGGACCCGACGGTGGCGACGGTCTTGAACTCCTCCGGACTGGCGAGAGGCTTGAAGGCCGGCCGGAGCAACATCTCAGCCAATTGGGGGCCGGCCAGCCGGGCAATCGCCTTGACCGTGACCCCGCCGGTCCCGCGCTTCGCCTATGTGGCGAATTCCACCTCCAATACCGTCTCGTCCCTCACCATCAACGCCGCGACGGGACAGCTGCGACACAATGGCTACTTCACCGCGGGTTCCGGCCCGACCTCTGTCGCGCTGGATCCCTCGGGCAGGTTCGCCTACGTCGCGAACCAGAGCTCCGGCAATGTCTCGGCCTATGCCATCAACCCGCGGAACGGGGCGCTGGCCGAAGTGGCGGGGTCGCCGTTCGCGGTCAGCTCCCGGCTCATCTCGATCACGGTTGATCCCTGGGGCAAGCTCGTCTTCGTCGCCAGCCAGAGCTCCGTCTCGGCGTTCGCCATCAACTCGGCGAATGGCGCATTGACCGAAGTGGCGGGCTCGCCTTTTCCGTCGGGGATCAACCCCTTTTCGGTCGCGGTGGATCCCTCCGCGAGGTTCGCCTACGTCGCCAACTACGGTTCGGACAACGTCTCGGCCTTTGCCATTGATGGAGGGGTGCTGACCGCGGTGCCCGGTTCGCCGTTCGCGGCGGGGATGCACCCGTATTCGGTGGCGACGGATCCCTCGGGCAGATTCGCCTTCGTCGCCAACTCCGGCTCCAGCAACGTCTCGGCGTATGCCATCCACGGTGGGGTACTGACCGCGGTGCCGGGTTCGCCCTTTCCCGCGGGAGCCGGTCCGACTTCGGTTGCGGTGGATCCCTCGGGGAGGTTTGCCTACGTTGCAAACCAGGGCGAGTCCAGCGTCTCGGCGTACAGCATCAACCCGAGCGACGGGAGGCTGGTTGCGGTGGCCGGCTCGCCGTTCCCAACCGGAACGATCCCGACCTCGGTCGCGGTGGACTCTTCCGGCAAGTTTGCCTACGTCACCAACGGCACCTCGAACGACATCTCGACGTTTGTCATTGATGACCGAACCGGGGCGCTTTCCCCATTTGGCGCCGTGCGAAGCCAGATCAATCCGCAGAGCATCGCCATCGGCCGGGGTATCGGGCCCGTCTCGTACCAGCCGCAGTTCGCCTACGTCGCAAATCTGAGTAACAACAGCGTCTCGGCCTACAGCATCAATGGTCAGGGGGCGCTCACGGCAGTAGTGGGTTCACCCTTCGCAGCTGGAAATGAGCCGGTTTCGGTCCAGGTGGAACCGTCGGGCAAGTTCGCCTACGTCACCAACTCGGAGCAACACTCCAGCGATGTCTCGGTTTACCGAATCGAGGCCAGCACAGGCGCGCTGTCGCAAGTCACGGGCTCTCCTTTCCCTGCAGGGGGCGGCCCGGCGTCGGTGGCGGTCGAGCCTTCAGGCAGATTCGCCTATACCGCCAACTATTTTTCCTACGACGTCTCAGCTTTTAGAATCGATCCCGGCACTGGAGCGCTGTCGCAAGTGACGGGCTCGCCGTTTCTCACCGGAGGGAACAACGCGTATTACGTGGCGGCCGATCCTTCAGGCAGGTTCGCTTATGTCGCGAACAACGGATCCCGCACTGTCTCGGTCTACAGCATCGATTCGAGCAACGGGAAGCTGACCGCGGTCCCAGGGTCGCCATTTCCCGCCGGAACCAGTCCAAGCTCGGTCGCCGTGGATCCCTCGGGGAGGTTTGCCTACGTGACAAACCAGGTCGACCACAGCGTCTCCGCCTACAACGTCAACTCGAACGACGGACGGCTGGTTGAATTGGCCACCTCGCCATTCCAGACGGGAACGAATCCAACCTGGGTCGCGGTGGAGCCATCGGGCAGATTCGTCTACGTCACCAACCAGATGTCCGGGGATGTCTCGGCGTACAGAATCGATGCAAACATGGGCGTGCTGGTCCAGCTGGCGGGCTCGCCGTTCCCCGCGGGAGTCGGCCCGGACTCGGTCGCGGTGGAGCCGTCGGGCAAGTTTGTCTATGTCTCCAACGGGGGCTCCGGCGATGTCTCGACCTTTTCGATCGCCGACTCCGGGGCGCTGGTCCCGTTGGGCCCCAGTGTCCGGGCGGGCAGCGGCGCGTTCGCGGTGACCGCGACCGGCACGATTCAGTAGAGCCCTGTACCTGGTGCTGTACCAGACCTGTACCAGGTACAGCCGGCTAGGGTGCTGAAAGACTACCGCGAGTCCACCTGCTTCGTTGCCGTTCCCCCTGACGTCCTGACGTACTGCCTCGTAGGCCCCGCGCGCCAGGACTCGGCGCCTCCCATCGGGGCTTGCTCGCGACGTTCCTCAACACTGCTCTGGTTCAAGCGAGCATCGGCCGAGCCGCCGCGTCGCGCTACCAACTGACGCCCCCTCCGCGTGCTCGCCTTGGCGCAATCCTTGCTCTTACGCCGGTCCGATGGGGGATCGTTTCTTGCTGCCGAATCCATCCGACGCGCGCGACCCGATTGGCTCTGGGAGTGCCCTGTGAAGCGCATCTATCTTTCAGTTCCCCATCTGGGCACGGAAGAGGAAGGCTTCATCCGCGAAGCCTTTGTGAGCAACCAGCTCTCCACAGTCGGGCCGCACCTCGACGAGTTCGAGAGCGAGATGTCGAGCCTGATCGGGCTGCCGGGGGTCGCGCTCGCGAGCGGGACGGCCGCGATTCATTTGGGCCTGCGGGCCCTCGGCGTGGGCCCAGGCGACGAGGTGGTGGCGCCTACGCTCACCTTCGTCGCCACCGTCAACCCCATCCGCTACCTCGGCGCGGAGCCGATTTTCATCGATAGCGAACGAGCGAGCTGGAATCTCAATCCGGAGTTGCTCGTGAATCTGCTGAGAGAGCGGGCAGAGCGTAATCGCCTTCCGCGCGCCGTGATCGTCGTTCATCTCTATGGGCGAAGCGCGGACCTGGATCCCATCTTTGAGATCTGCAATCGCTATGAGGTTCCCGTCTTGGAGGACGCCGCCCAGTCGCTGGGGGCGCTCTACAAAGGCAAACCCGTCGGCTCGCGCGGCGCGGTCTCCGCCTTCTCGTTCAATGGCAACAAGGTGATCACCACCAGCGGCGGCGGGATGTTGATGGCTCAACGGCGTGATGTGGTGGATAAGGTCCGCTTCTGGTCGACGCAGGCCCGGGATCCGGGCGTCGCCTACGAGCACTCGGAGCTCGGCTACAACTATCGCCTCAGCAACGTTCTGGCCGCGGTCGGACGGGGGCAGCTGCGGGTGCTCAGCGAGCGGGTCCGGCAGCGCCGCGCGGTGTTCTCCCGCTATTGTCAAGCATTGGCCGATCTGCCCGGAGTCGAGCCGATGCCTCAGCCGTCATGGGGGTTTCATACCAACTGGCTGTCCTGCTTTCTGATCCACCAGGCTCGCTTCGGCGCGACGCGCGACGACGTCTCGAACGCCCTCGCGGCCGAGAACATCGAGTCTCGGCCGGTCTGGAAGCCGATGCACCTGCAGCCCTTCTGGCGCAAAGCCCAGTGTCTGGGAGGGTCCGTTGCCGAGGAGCTCTTCGCCGAGGGAATTTGTCTTCCGAGCTCGAGCAGCATGACCGACGCCGAGCAGGAGAGAGTCGTGGCCACCATCCGAGGCCTGTGCACCAGAAAACACGGCTGAACCGGCGAGCTGTACCAGTGCTGCACCAGAGACAACTATCAGCGACAAAGGGGGTGTCTTTTCATCTGCGATTGGAACGCAGCGCCCGTCGTTCGCGGCCCGGCCCTCCAACCGGTTCGGGCCCGATACTTGCTGTAGGGCGTCTCGCCGTTTGAGGTTCTGGAATCTTCGAGTGGGTCGGGGAACCCGGGTTGATTGTCTATCTTTGCCTTGAGGAGAGAAACATGCGCACCCGTATGGTCACTGGAAGTGTCAGTCGTTGGGCAGTTTGCCGCAGGCCGGTTCTGTCCCTGCTCGTCGTGATTGCGGCGGCGGCCGTGGGTGGCAGCTCGCTGGCGCAGTCCGTGTCATTCATCGTTCGGAGGGATTTCGCCGTCGGAGCGCAGCCCTATTGCGTCGCTCTGGGCGACTTCAATCGCGATGGAATTCCCGATGCGGCGGTCCCCAACTTCTTCTCGAATAACGTTTCCATCCTCCTCGGCAATGGAGACGGGACGTTCCGGCCAGGAACCACCGTTCCGGTGGGCTCGCGCCCGACCTTCGTTGCACTGGGCGACTTCAACGGCGATGGGATCATCGATCTCGCCGTCACCCACTTCGGCTCCAACAACGTTTGGATCATGCTCGGCAACGGCAACGGCACTTTCCGGTCGCTGACCAGCTTTCCAGTGGGAATAGGTCCGTTCTGGGTGGCCGTGGGGGATTTCAATGGCGACGGCGTGCAGGACCTGGCGGTGGCCAATCGCGATTCGAACATCATCGCCGTGTTCCTCGGCAATGGGGACGGGACTTTCGGACCCGGCAGAAACTTCGTGGCTCACGATGGGCCGCAATCCGTGGCCGTCGGCGACTTCAATGGGGATGGGATCCAGGACCTGATCGCCGCGAACTACAACTCCAATAATGTCTCGGTACTGTTGGGCAATGGGGATGGGACCTTCGGCTCGCCGATGAATTACGGTGCGGGGCTCGGTCCCTCGGCGGTCGCGCTCGGAGATTTCAATGGGGATGGCGCGCAAGACGTGGCCGTGACGAATTTCGCTTCCAATAACGTTTCGGTGCTGCTGGGTCGAGGAGACGGAACTTTTCAACCACAAACAGCCCTGCCTGCGGGCGCCAACTCCATCGGCGTGGCGATCGGCGACTTCAACCGAGACGGTTTTCAGGATCTGGCGGTGACCAACAGCGGCTCCAACGACGTTTCGGTGATGCTGGGAAATGGAAATGGAAGCTTTCAGCCCGCAGTCAACTTCGGCGTATCTGCGTCGCCCTATTTCCTCGCGGTCGGCGATCTCAGAGGCATCGGGGTATTGGACCTGGTGGTGCCGAACAATGCCGCAAACACCGTCTCCGTCCTGCTGGGCAGCGGGGACGGAAGCTTCCTGACGGCGAGGTCGCTTTCTTCCGGCGCCAACCCTGTCGTCACCGTCCTGGGCGATTTCAACAACGATGGTGTCCCCGATCTGGCCGTGGCGAACTCGAGCTCGGGCGACGTCTCGATATTCCTGGGCAACGGCGACGGATCGTTCCAGTCGGCCGGCAGCATCGCCGTCGGCAACGCTCCGCTCGGACTGGCGGTCGGCGACTTCAACGGCGATGGGCGTCTGGATCTCGCTTCGGCTAACTCCGCGTCGAACGACGTTTCGGTGCTTTTGGGCAACGGCGACGGCACGTTCCAACCAGCCCTGACCCTGACCATCGGGAGCGGTCCCAACTCGATCGCGGTCGGCGACTTCAATGGGGACGGCTTGCTCGACCTCGCGGTCACCAATAGCAACTTCAACAACGTCGCCGTGCGGCTGGGAAACGGGGACGGGACGTTTCAACCGATACGAACTTTTTCCGTAGGCTCCGTGCCTCGCAGCGTCACCGTCGCCGATTTCAATTCCGACTTCATTCCGGATCTGGTTATCACCAATTCCGCGAGCAATACGATTTCGCTATTGCTGGGCAACGGCGACGGGAGCTTCCAGCCCCCGCGGACCACTACCGTCGGGACCAGTCCCGTCCATGCAGCGGTCGGCGACTTCAACGGCGATGGACAGCTGGACCTGGCGATCGCCAATTCGGGATCGAACAATGTCTCGGTGTTGTTGGGGAACGGCAACGGCACGTTCCGCCCAGTGGTCACCTACGGTGCCGGTACCTCGCCTCAGTTCGTCGCCGTGAGCGACTTCAACAGCGACGGAGCCCAGGACCTGGCCACCGCCAATTTGGCGGGCAGCAGCGTCTCGGTGCTTTTGGGCACCGGCAGCGGCACGTTCCGGCCGGCAGTGACTTTTCCTGGCCTGCCCTCCGCGGTTTCCCTCGTCGCGGCGGACCTGAATTTCGATGGAAAGCCGGATCTCGCCGTGGCCAGCAGAGTCAACCCAGGTTTGATAACCATTCTGATCAACAACACGCCTTGAGAACTGTAACGGGAGGGTTCGATGGCGACGGAGGGTGGATCTATCCGTCGCCATCGATGATTCCAACAATGTCTCAATTCTGATCAACAGCACCCGTGAGCTCGGAGACGATGATGACAACTTTCAGAACGAGGGCGACGCTGGTTTGCGTCGGACTGGCGCTGTGCTGCGAGCTAATTGTTCCGGCAGCAGAGGCGCAAGATGTCTCTTTCATCGCACCACGGGTCTTCCCGGCCGCGAGTAACCCCGTTTCCGTCGCCGTGGCCGATTTCAACGGCGATGGCCTTCCAGACCTGGCGGTGGCCAACTCGGGTTCGGACAACGTGTCGGTGCTGCTGGGCAACGGGGACGGGAGCTTCCAGTCACCGCGCAACTTCCCGGTCGGGGGCAATCCTAACTCCGTGGCTGCGGGCGATTTCAACGGCGATGGTCTTGTGGATTTGGCGATCGCAAACGGCCACTCCGACACAGTCTCGGTGCTTTTGGGCAACGGAGATGGGACCTTCCAGCCATCGGGGGACTTCTTTGTCTGTAGCGGGCCTTCTTCTGTGGCCGTGGGCGATTTCAACGGCGATGGCCGTCTCGATTTGGCTGTCGCCCTCGGTGGTTGCGATGGGGTCGGGGTGCTGTTGGGTAACGGAGATGGGACCTTCCAGGCGCAGCGGCGCTTCTCGGCGGGACGTGCTCCCGTGTCCCTTGCCGTGGCCGATTTCAACGGCGACGGGTTGCAAGACCTGGCCGTGGCAAACGTTAATTCCAATAACGCGTCATTGTTGTTGGGCAACGGAGATGGGAGCTTCCAGTCACCCCGGAACTTCCCGGTCGAGGATGGCCCAGTTTCCGTGGCGGTAGGTGATTTCGATGGCGACGGCCGTCTAGACTTGGCCGTGGCCAACGTTTACTCCGATTTCGCCTCATTATTGTTGGGCAACGGAGATGGGACCTTCCAGGCGCAGCGGACCCTCGCGGCCGGGAGAAATCCGGCGACTGTTGCGGTGGGTGATTTCAATGGTGACGGGTGGCTCGACCTGGCGGTGATCAACAACGGCACCCCCACCCTCTCGCTGCTGGTGGGGAACGGGGATGGGACCTTCCAAGCGTTGCGGACCTTCGCGGCAGGCGACCGTCCTGTTGGCCTTGCCGTAGGGGACTTCAATGGCGACGGGCGACAAGATTTGGCGGTAGGCAACTCAGGCGCGGTTTCCGTGCTCCTCAACAACACTCGCACTCAGGATGTCAGCTTAGCGCTGGCCCGGAACTTCATGGCCGGCGGAACTCCTTTTTCCGTTGCGGTGGGCGACTTCAATGGCGATGGCATTGCGGACCTGGCGGTCGCCGATGACCTGAGCGAAGGCACCGTGGCAGTGCTTCTGGGCACCGGGGATGGGAGCTTTCAAGCTCCGCGAATTTTCGCGGCCGGGAGCTTCCCTTTCTCCGTCGCGGCAGCCGACTTCAATGGCGATGGCCTTCTGGATTTGGCGGTGGCGAACAGCGGTTCGGACAGTGTCTCGGTGCTCTTGGGAATAGGGGATGGAAGTTTCGAAGCGGCGCGCGACTTCGCGGCCGGGAGTGGGCCTCTCTCGCTGGGCGTCGGCGACTTCAACGGCGATGGCCTTCTGGATTTGGCGGTGGCGAACATC
>Ga0070699_100006245_pt1 | contig 10394 bp, 12 predicted proteins | sample KBSK1503metaG_FD_65473 | JGI IMG/M metagenome (GOLD analysis project Ga0070699, IMG submission 65473) | Corn, switchgrass and miscanthus rhizosphere microbial communities from Kellogg Biological Station, Michigan, USA - KBS K1-50-3 metaG | ecosystem: Host-associated > Plants > Roots >... | reverse complement strand
ATCCACCAGTCCTCCCCTTGGGGCGGCTAAGCCCGAAGCAGAGTCCACGGTATACGGTTTTCAGTAGGCTGGGGCCAAATCAAAGCATCGAAAGGGGCCAAATCAGAGTATCGAAATCAGCGTATACGGCGAGGTCGTGTAAAAGCTCATCAGTAGGTTTGACGACCTTCGTGGCCCCCTGCGCGTCAGGGTGGGTGCCATCCGACTGGAAGTCACTGGCTAGCCAAGTCGTTCCGTTCAAATTCGCAATGGTTCCATTCGCCCAAAGATAGGTACCCCATGCGGTCCAGGCAGCGGACCCGCTCGTGTAGCTAATATTCCCGGCCACAGGGTCAACAGTTCCCGTGCGCTCCTGGAGAACCTGCGCTTCGATCAACCACTTCGCCGAATACCCATATTCGTAGGCGTACGGCTCAGGGCTCAAACCCTGGGTCGCGTAGCCCGCGTAGATGCGGGTTGAAAGAAACACTTGCTTAAGATTCGGATACCTTAGTTTGGCAGCTCGAATGATTTGTCCAAGCTGAGACTCGTAGAGAATCGCTTCTGTGCCGCTGTCGTTTACACAGCCGGACACCGTCGCGTCGCAGAGCGTGCGTTCATTCGCGATGCCTGGCCTGGGATTGGCGTTCTTGATCCAGAGCACCTGCACTTGCTTCTCCGTCAGGCAAGGAGTCAGGTTTGGAGGTCCCCCGCAACCTGCCGGCGCGGAAGGGGATTTAGTCGCGGCCGCGAGAATGGTATCCCGCACGCGGTCGTATTGATTGTCCAGCAGAACGCCCATCGCAGCTGGACAGGCGGCTCCAGTCTGTCCTTGCGCTACCGTCCAGTAACAGGCGGTCGCGGCCCCGCTCGCGCCATCTTCAATCGCCAGCGTCTTGTGGTTTACTGCCGAGTTCGTCCCGGCCGCGGCTTGAAAGGCGCTGAACTCCTGGGTCGCATTCGACATCCCAACCCCAAGGAAAACAACGGCGCCCGTCGCGCTCGGATTGCCATTCTGATCCAGCGGCTGAATCGCAGCCGCTGCCGCTTTGCCGGCGGCATCATGATCAGAAGGCACCGTGTCACTGCTGTTCTCGTAAAGTCCCCCCTGAAAGTTGAGATAGTTCTGTGAAGCAGTCATGTTCGTCAGCGCAATGGGCACGGCATTGGCGGCGACCCGCACCGTCGTGGACGGAGTGATTCCCTCAAAGTTTCCCGTTACGGTTGTCGTGCCAGCCCCAGCCAGTGCGGTAACCAATCCAGGAGCCGCCTGGCCCTGGTTCTGAATCCCCGCAATAGAGGGATTCGAAGATGTCCAGTTTGTCGTGCTCGTGACCCATTCACCGAACCATCGCTGAATTCCGCATAACCAAATAGCTGAAGCTTCGCCCCGGGAGCGATCGTAGGGTTGACCTGGCTGATGAAGAAAGACGACAGGGTTGCGCCCGTTCCGGTTACATTCAAAGTTGTAACTGCGCTCACTCCGCTGAAAGATGCCGTGATGTTCACATTGCCGGGGGCCACTCCCGCGGCTAGCCCGGGGTTGGACTGTCCCGCGGACCCGATAGAAGCGATCTTCGAATCGGAAGATGACCAGGTCGCCGAAGTCGTCACAATCTTCATTGAGCCATCATTGAAACCTGCCGTCACTTTGAACTGCAGCGTTTTTCCGACTGTCACCGAAGCTGCTGTCGGCGATAGAGATGGAAGTGACAACCAGTTTGCTTTGAGTGCCATGCTGGGCCTGTGCGGAGTTGACGCCAAACATCATGCCGATTGCTAATAGCCCGGCGATCACATGAAATGTAAGAGTCCTCATTACCTTGTCCTTCTGTTTTTTCGATTGACGGCAGACGATTCAGATCTGTCAATCCTGATAACTGACAGATGCGGCGGCTATTCCCGGCTTTGTCAGTACGCTGTCACGAGCTTGTAAGTATTGCAAATTCAAGATTGGCTGGACAAGATCGAGCGCCCCGACGGAACCAAGCTGAAGATCAAGAACATCCTGTCCGCGATCTTCTCGCACGGGATCCGATGGGAATTCGTGGAACGCAACCCAGTCTGCGGTCAAGGCGGCACGCCTGGTCACCGCGGCGCCTCAACTGGCGTGCGGCAGAGCAACAGAATCTCCATCAGTCGCGTGATTCTGCCGCCCGATGTCGTGCGTCAAACTCTCGAACAGTTGCCCCTGCGCGAAGCAACGATGGTGCTCGTCGATGCCGTGACGGCGTTGAGGGCCTCAGAGTTAGTCGCGTTGAAGTGGAGGAATGTCGGTTGGGACACAAGCATCCTTCGATCCGAATTTGCTTTCGTGGAAGGCGAATTGAAGGATACCAAGAGCAGAAACAACGCTCTACCCCTCGCTCGACCGGTTCTGAATGTGCTTCGTCTCTGGCGCGAGCACACACCTTATCGCTCGGACGAAGATTGGATCTTTGCCAGTCCGCACTATCATGGCAAGACCCCGTATACATATCAAATCCTTTTCCAACGTCACATTCAACCTGTAATCGAGCGCGTCTCAAACCTCAAGAGCAGCAAGCAAGCGCCGATTGGGTTTCTACGCAGTTGGCGCGGCGCTTCGCGCTTTCAATTTCTCGGGAAATTTCGCCGGCAGCACCATCTGGACAACCTTCTTGTGTGCTTTCTGCTGGTCGGCGGAAACCGCTTGTGCGTAGAGCTCCAAGGTTATCTTGGGGGTGGTGTGACGAAGTTGCGATTGTGCGACCTTCACATTCTCGCCGTTCGAGATCAGCAATGTAGCTAGTGATCGGCGCAGCGTGTGCCACCCGTTCTGGGTGTCCGAGGGTGCCTGAAATCAACCCTGCCGAACTCCTCGAAGTACCGTGAAATCTTGGTGAGCGCGGCAGGATTCGAACCTGCGACCCATGCCTTAAAAGGGCATTGCTCTACCAACTGAGCTACGCGCCCACTTTCTTTCAATCTAACATATTACAAAGCACTTACTGCACAACCTCGAAACGCTCCGAAGAGGGCTGCGAGTGGTCGGTGGCACTTCTGGTGGCACTTGCGCTTACCGGCAACGCCCTGTCAGCCCCCGGAATAAGACGCTCGACCGCCGCAATGTTGTGAGCAGGGGCGAGATGGGCATATCGCATCGTCATCTGAATTGTCTTGTGCCCCATCAGTTCGGCCAGGGTCCTGAGGTCGACTCCCGCCATAGCAAGCCTGCTGGCGAACGTGTGTCGGAGACAGTACCAAGTAAAGCCTCTCAGTCCTGCCGTCTGAACTGCTGGGCCGAACCAATGCTTGTAACCCTTCAGTGGCTCGCCTTGCGCATTAACAAACACAGGTCCCTCGCCTCGCGACCGGGAGAACAGCTCCTGAAAAGCCGCCAGTGCCACAGAATTTAGTGGGATATGCCTCATCTTGCCGTTCTTACTCTTGGGAATGGTAACGAAGCGGCGCACGAGGTCGACCCGGTCCCAGGCCAGGCCGTATTGTTCACTCGGCCGCATACCCGTGTGCTGGGCAATGTCGAATTCGGGCATGTGTGTCGGATATTTAAAACCGATGACAGCTCTCAGCCGTGATTCCTCATCCGAATGAGACTGTAAGTAATCCACGGCGGTCTTCAATGGTGGAAACTGATTCAGAAAACGGACGCGCCCATTATCTTCTCGTCTACGTTTCAGCAGCTTGGCAGGATTTGTAGTGACTTTTTTGTTCTCGATGCCCAATCGATATATGAGTGAAAGGGTCGACTTGTAACGGTTGAAAGTTCCCGACTTCCATTCCTGCTGGTTAAACCATCGCCGGAGGTCTTCAACGGGGATCTCGGCAGAACGGTTTCCAAACTCTGCGATTAGGCGTCCGATACGATAGCCGTCGAATTGCTGGCCTAGGTTGTTCGCCTTGCAGTATTCGAGCGCGTCTTTTGCCACTTCGGAGAACCTAACGACCCTTTCTCGCAAGCTCTCTGGGAGCTTCTTTCCTTGCAGAGCCTCAGTCTTGCGCTTGCGATAGAGTATTCCCGCGGCGCTTTTCAGCCCTGCCTTTTCTCGCCGGCGCCTTCCCTGAGCATCGAAGTACTGAATCCACCAGACGTTCGAGCCTGGTACCTTCTCGTACACGCCGCGAATTTTCATTTTGCTATTGCTCATCGCTGCTACTCCTCACCTCTCGACTCGCTCTCAATTGGCTCGTTCCACTCGTTTCCCGCCATTGGCAGCCTTCTTTGGCCGACCGCCCCGCCTAGCCCACTCGCTTAGGGTCGCATGATCGTATTTCCTCGCCCGTGCTTTTCCGCCCTCGCTGGCCAATTTTTTGTAGAACTTTCGCACTTCTGGGGTGATCTTCAGTCCCATAGACAGATAGTAATACTTGCATTGCAAGTTTTTCAAGAGTTATTATCAATGCATGAAGCCGCATAAGGTGAATCGGGATCACACCGATGCGAAGGCACGATGAGGAGTCGCAAAACTGGAAGTCTGAGCAAGGGTGACGAATGAAGCGGAAACACAGCCAGGCACTTGATGCGCTGAGGCATTTGCTCCAAGTGGACTTCGAGACAGCAACGAAGAAAGAAATGGTCACCGCTGAAGCCGCCGCCCAAGAAAGCCCCGGAGCCTTCCACCTAATGTTGGCAGTGAAGGATTGGGCCATCGCCTTAGCGACTGTGTGTCGCCTGCACGTTGCTGAGTGCGCCGAGATCTACGCAGATTGTGGTGAGCAAGACACCACAAACGCAGCATTGAAAACAGTCCTGCTTGCCCTGTGCAACTACTTGTGGTTGCCAGTCTCTACAACGTCCATCTTGTACACCGATGAGTGGCCCGAACAGAACGCCGTGCGTCAGTTTGTGTTGCAGGTCTCGGGGGCGCCTAGCGAGTTCGTCGATGATGAGTTGGTCACAAGGGTTCTTCCCCGATCGGAGCCGCATTCCAGGTTGGCCCGAATGCTCGCTGGCCTCACCCCCACTCCGCCGGAAGGTAAAGATGCCGCATTCCTGACAGTCGATGAGACGCAAAATGTCGTGCGCGGACTTGAAGAGTCATTTCGCAATGCTCTGTTGCGCAGCCTGGAAAATTCGTACTGCGCGGCGCTGCTTGCAAATTACCGCGCTGCGCGAGCAAAGCTGCCAGCGCCAATTCCGCCCAAGAAGCAGGGCTTGTCCCAATACTTTGATCCGGCGAGACTCACCGGCCGACAGCGAGAGGTATTATCTTTGCATCTCGAACACGAAATGAAACCGCATCAAATCGCTCAGCATTTAGGCCTGCATCACTCGACCATTCAGGAGCACATCCGTGCCGGGAAAGCGCGCTTAAACCATGCAACTGAGGGCGAGAAGAGAAAAAAACGTGCCGCTAAGCATGGCGTAGACGAATAGTGTCCGCACCCCGCAAGAACCCCGCAAGAAAAGCCACGAAGACTTGAGCGCCGCGCACGTTGTTGCTCGCTCTTAGCCTAATAGTCTAAAGAACTTGCGCGCAATTTCCACAGCTGAACACTCGCGAGACCCCGCATGCGGTCCCTTAGGACGAGAGCTTGCGCGCAAGGAATAGCAAGCGCAAATGGAGGAAAGCGAATGAGCACCAGTACCCTCAGCAACGAAAGGCGTTTGGACCCCATAAACGTGTCCAAGAAAGACTCCGGCGTACTCTTGGGCGTCTGTCTTAGGACTATCGACAACCTGATTGCGACAAAACAACTTCCCTGCCGACGAATCGGCCGACGAGTACTGATCCCGTACACCGCCCTCGTCGCCTTCGCACGGCGTGACCATCTGCCTGCGGCCAAGACTGAGACGGAGCAGGGAGAATAGGCGTGGCCACCTTCAACACAACGAGTGGGCGCCCAGCCACAAAACATTCCGCAGCCGATCTCGCACGGTCGATAACTGTGCGCCAAGTTCTCTGCGCGTCCGGAGTTCGTGTACGCAATTCCAAGCGTTCCGACTGTCCGCTCTGCAAAGGCAACTCCTCGGGGACGATCGCTTTCACTAACCGACTCTGGCGCTGCCATCGCTGCAACGAGGGTGGGGATGTGTTCTCGCTTGTGCGCGCGGTGAACCGCTGCGACTTCCCAAGGGCCCTTCGATTCGTGGCTGATCTGGCGGGCATTCGTCTAGAGGACTGCCGGAATGCCGATTTCCACCTCGAGTTGACGGCACGAAAACGACACCGAGAGCGCCTGGAAGATGCTGCAAACAAGCTGTCCGCACTTGAGCACGCGCTATTGCTCGAAAGCAGGGACCTCATTCACTACCCTGAGCGTAAACGCCTGAAGGTTAGTGAGAGGCTTGCAGCATTGTCCCGCGGCGAACCGGAGCGCTTCCGCGGAGAGCAAGAGGGCCTCTGGCTGAGATTGCAGGCCGTTACAGCGTCACTGAATGCAAACCTTCCCATATATGCCCTGTTGAGTTTTGGGGCGCCTGAGGAGCGTGCTCGATTTGTTCTGCATCCGGAGTTGCGCGAGGAGATCATCGCCGGTGTGCGCTGGGCTGGATCTGTCCGCATGGCAGACGGCAAGCAAGTGGAGGTGCTGGCATGAGCACAGGCGAGCATCAGGCACGCTTAGAGGCACTCGAGCAGAACTCTCAACTGTTGCGGGATGTGGAAAATGTTTGGGGCAACATCAGCGGTGAGGAGACACTGCGGCACGAAGGAACTGATGCTCAATTCGAATCCACGCCAGAAGCACGAGTCCTTGATGACTGGCCGGAGCCGGCACCCCTGGGCGGGGAGTTGCCGGCCGTCCAGACTTTCGACGTTGCGCTACTCCCAGACTCTCTTCGCCCGCTGGTTGAGGACACGGCAGAGCGTATGCAAGTCCCGTTAGATTACCCCGCCGTGGCGACCGTGCTTTCTCTCTCGGGTGTAACTAACCGGCGTGCGACCATCCAGCCGAAGGCTGAGGACACCTCGTGGATCGTTGTGCCCAATCTATGGGGTGGTATTGTCGCCCCGCCAGGCCTGATGAAATCGCCTGTCATCTCTGCCGTAACTCGACCGCTTACCGGGATTGAGTCGCTGTGGCGCGCTGAGCATGAGTCCGCATGAGTGACTATCGGCAACAGCAGGAAGAAGCGGAGTTACGGAAGGCGGCTTGGCGGGAGCAATACAAAACTGCGCAGAAGCGCGGAAAGGATGCGCCAGTACGCCCCGATGACTCAGTCGCAGAGCCGGTATGCGGACGACTCCTTACGCAGGACGCTACATCGGAAAAACTGCACGAAATTTTGCGCGACAACCCTGCAGGCATCCTGGTGATCCGTGATGAGCTATCGGGATGGCTGGCGACGCTGGACAAACCAGGGCGCGAGGGCGAGCGCGGATTCTTTTTGTCGGCTTGGAATGGTGATACTGGCTACACAATGGACCGCATCGGACGCGGCAGCATCCACGTAGACGCCTGCTGCGTGTCTATGCTTGGCGGAATACAACCCGCGCGATTGCGGAGCTACTTGGCCGATGCCCTTCATGATGGCCCGCTGAATGATGGCCTACTCCAGCGCTTTCAGGTGCTTGTCTATCCCGACATCCCGCAGGACTGGCGCTATGTCGATCGTGCGCCGCGCCAAGAAGCAATCTCGAACGCGCAGGACATGTATCACAGACTGGCCCACCTGGACGCGGCACAGCCGCTCAGGTTCCGCTTTGACGCCGACGCCCAAGATCTATTCGTTGCTTGGCTGACCGACTTGGAGCGAAAGTTGCGCGGCGTCGGCTTACACCCGGCGCTTGTCAGCCACATGGCAAAGTATCGGAGCTTAATGCCTTCGCTGGCGCTGCTCTTCGAACTGGCGGACGACGGTGCGGGTGTGATCTCACTTCAACATGCAAATCAGGCCGCCGCGTGGTGCGACTACTTGGAGTCTCACGCTCGGCGCATCTACTCGATGATTATTTCACCCGAAAGACAGGCTGCGGCTGAGCTCGGGCGTCGCCTCCGCGCTGGTTGGAAACAGAAGGAGGGAATGTTTAGCGTCCGCGAAGTGTACCAGAATGACTGGCGTGATCTGTCCACGCCTGATGCTGTCCGGCGCGTCCTCGGCCTCCTGGAGGATGCGGGATGGGTCCGATTGGCAGATCTTCCACAAAGTACGGGGCGTCCGAGCGAAATACACGTCATCAACCCCAAGGTCAGGGGGAGACCGAAATGAGCAAATCGCGCTGGCTAACATGGACCCCGAAAGGCGCAGTAACGGAAAAAATGCCCGACCCCGGCCCCCCAAAACCTTCAAAAGTCCATTCTGGGGGTTTTGAAGGTCCGTTTTCCGCGCCTTCTCCCATTATCGAGCGCCCGTGTAGCGCTTCGCCCAAAGCCACGTCTACAAGCAGGGACGCCGCAACGTCTCAGATATTCCGGTGGATCGGGGCTCGATGCGTAATACGGCGCGACAACTGGAGCAGTGAAAAATCTCTTTGGAGCGATTATGTGGGATGGCGGCAGCAGCAAAAAGTCCCAGTCGTCCCGCGAGAACAGTTCGCTGAAATCCTCGACCAATTGTTCCAGCGAGAGATGGATGGTTGGCAGGGCGTCGCGCTGGCAATCGACATTGCGGACAATTCCTACATCATGTGAGGATCGGTCGTGGCTGCCGTTCAGGCCTGCGCGAAGATCAATGTTGCCGGTCAATGCGTCGATCGGAGCGAGCAACTGAGGCATTCGGAGGGGAGGATGAATTCATGACACCGCACAGAATGAACGGAAATGCGTCATTTCGTCTGTCAGAGCATGAGGTGACGCATGGAAAGGTCTAGAGATAGTCAGATTGCACCCCGAGGTTGCAATGGCTGCGGAACCCAATTCCGCCCAAAGCGGTCTTGGCAAAAACAGTGCAGTCAACGCTGCCGACAGCGAGCCTATGTCAAGCGCCAACCCGTGAGAACCCCGCCCTACTTCGGGGCATGAATGGTTTCAGACTGGCTCAGAAGCGGGCAACAAGGCAGTGTTTGGCATCAGGCCGGTAGTCCGCCTCAGAGCGTCATTCAGGTCACAACCGTCCAGTAGTTATCGGATAGTTATCAGATAGTCTCCATGAACGCCGTTCCCTTCAAAATTGCCCCGCCCGACACGGAGATACCCTGGTGTGCTTTTTGCGTAGCTTTATCAATGTCCCGAACCGCGTGAAGTTCTCCGAGATTGCGAACCATAGTTATCAGTGCATTGCAACTTGCCGTGAGAGCCTGCATCGACTCGTACTGGAAATACCGCCGCAAACCGGATTCTGTGGCTGCACTGCTCGCTGCTGGGGCCCGCATAGATGGCATCGACTTGCCGACGGGCTATTCCGCCATCGACGAACTGCTGGTTGCGCAGGGAAAGGAAGATCCCGGCTTGAATCGCGAATTTTGACTACAAGCCACAAGCTCACCGCCGGAGCGGTGTTGGCCGTCAGTCCGAGCGGATTGTCGGCCACCCTTACCTTGGGATTACTTCAGGCTTGCCCATAATCCGGGAGTGACCGCGAATCGATTTTGAGAAGCCGAGCTATGGCTACGGGTCGAGCGTGAACAAGATCCCCGAAGTAGTAATGAGTTCCCTTAAGCCCGTATTTTTTGTGATCGGTCGCTTTCCGTCACTTGCCGCGCCAGCTGGCTGGTCGCTTCTGAAGAAACGCGTCGATCCCCTCTGCGGCATCTTCCAGAAGCATATTGCACGCCATGACCTCGCTGGCGATGTCGTAGGCTGCCCCGAGGGGACGATCGATCTGGCTGTAGAACGATTGCTTGCCGAAGCGGATCGCGGCGGGACTCCGGGAAAGAATGATGTCGGTGAATCTTCTGATTTCGGCGTCCAGTCTGCTTTCGGGAACAACTCGGTTGACGAGCCCCCACGACAATGCAGTCGCGGCATCAATGGGCTCGCCGGTCAGCAGCATTTCCATGGCGCGCTTCCGACCGATGTTTCGCACGACGCCCACGGCGGGCGTTGAGCAGAACACGCCGATGTTGACTCCTGGCATTGCGAACGTTGCCGTGTCAGCCGCTACTGCAATGTCGCACATCGATACCAGCTGGCAACCCGCGGCTGTAGCGATTCCATGGACGCGTGCAATCACCGGTTGCGGGATCTCGGTCAGGGTGATCATCATCCGGCTGCAGCTGTCGAAAAGACTCTGCTGCCAGCCCTTGTCCTCCGCGTGAGCACGCATCTCCTTAAGGTCATGACCCGCGCAGAAGCCCTTACCCTCCGCGGCGAGGATCACAATCCGTACCGCGGGGTCGCTTGCGATCGCATCCAGCTCTGCCTGAATGCCGGAGATCATCTGGTAGGACAGGGGATTGAATCGCTCAGGATGGCTCAGGGTCAGGGTTGCGACTCCGTTCGCGATTGTTGAGAGGACAAACGGCTGTTTTGCCGTCAAAATAGCTTCAGAGCGCATATCAGCCATCCTTTTCAACCACCTTTTTGACTCGAGAGGCGTTCACGAAAGACTTTCG
>Ga0070699_100006243_pt1 | contig 10394 bp, 6 predicted proteins | sample KBSK1503metaG_FD_65473 | JGI IMG/M metagenome (GOLD analysis project Ga0070699, IMG submission 65473) | Corn, switchgrass and miscanthus rhizosphere microbial communities from Kellogg Biological Station, Michigan, USA - KBS K1-50-3 metaG | ecosystem: Host-associated > Plants > Roots >... | reverse complement strand
TGTAAAATTACGAGAAATCAGGAACTCAGGATTTCAGAAAGGAGCATGAGATGGCTGAATATCTGCAAGTCCGCAGCAATGGACAGATTACGCTGCCAGCCGCCACGCGTCGCAAGGCCAATTTGAAGGAAGGCGATCTGTTGGAAGCCGTCGTGGAACAGGATGGCTCGATCCATCTTTTACCCAAAACGATGGTCGATCGTGCGCTGGTGGAGAAACTGACTGAGAAACAACAATTACAGGACATTGCCTGGGCCACGAAACAAAAGCGAAAGAAGGTGGGAAAAAAGTGAGCCGCATCGTGGTGGGTGATACCGGTCCCCTGCTTCACCTGAAGGAGGCGAGTGCCATCCATCTATTGGAACCTGCTGGACAGATTTTGATTCCACCCATTGTCTCTTAGGAACGGGCTAGTCGCATGGATATGCCGAGTTGGGTGAATATCGAAGAATTGAATCGATCCGCGCAAGCGAAGGCCAGCGAATGGAGCCGCCGTGAGGAATTAGATTCGGGTGAAGCTGAAGCCATCGCGCTGGCCATGCCGGTCAAAAGTGATTGGTTTCTAACCGATGATGCCCTGGCCAGGGAAGTTTCTGAATCGCTGGGGCTTGAAACGCATGGTTCTATTGGTGTTTTGCTTTGGGCAGTTGCAGAGGGGTATGTTGAGGAGAGAAACGACGCCCATGAACTACTCAACAATCTCGTCAACTCATCGCTCTGGATTTCGGATCGGGTGGTCAAGGAGGCTTCCAGGGCGATTGACGAGTTGTTGTCAGAATAATCAGCAAATAATTGCTTTAGCAAACAGGGATTTTCATAGACTATATTTCTAACCACAATCTCTACCCATTGGGTAATTCGTCAAGGCAAATGGATTTCGTACTCCCCGTAACTTCTGGATATCATGTGGAGCATCAAGTGGCTACAAAGATATGCGAGAGGCGGCACCCAAGGTGGGTCCCCCTATTATTTACATGTAAGATGGAAATTAGCTGCGGATTTGTTCAAATGGACTCCCAGCTAACCTATGCCACGTCTGCGTTTGCCCCATTTCGTAATTGTCATGAGTCTGGGTTTATTGCCTATGCATTACAAGGTAAGTGAATTTGCTGAAACACTTTGCGTCCCCCATTGAACCTTGCGAGATGGGTTCGTGACTGGCATGCCTCATTTTCGCGATCAACGAAACAATCTGCCGAAAATCGAATAGAAACATGGCGTCCTGGTATAATGAAAAAAGTAATCCATCACTGAGCGTCAAGTAGTTACGCGTCGCTGTTTCCAATCCCGTCGGGACCGCCAGGGTTAACTTCTGATCTAATCATACACTGTAGTAGGAAGGGGTCTCCTCCCAAGTGCTATAACCAAACAGTGAAAGTCCCATATTCTTTATGTATTTGCTATCTAGTTACTCTTAAGAACTGCATCAAGCCCTTTAAGTTCATATAGGCCACTCATCCCGTCCTGTTGGCAAAATTGTCGTATCCCCCGAAGCGCATCCCTGCTTTGCGGATGGTGTTCGATCCGGAAATGAGAGCAACCAAGACTTTCACGAAGGTCGTTACACAATTTGTCCAGTTTCTCGGTGAAAACCGAGCTGGTGATGACTTGATCGAACAGGCTGACATGTCTGAAGAAGAGGAGCTGGCAGAGTCCGAAGCTTTCTAGGCTTCTAACAAAGTGATGTGATCTAGCGGGCATTTTACTAATCCCGTATACAAATTAATAATAAACATGGGCCGCAAAACTTAGCTTGCAGCCCATTGTTTTTTAATGCTGAATCAATGGATTGACAAGCATAGCTTCTCCTAACTTTGAAAGGTGGATCAGTTGGTCGGTCGCACCGTATTTGTACCTGATTGATCCGTGCTGATCAATTGATCGACGGCTCTGATAAGTAAATCATTGATTATGAGATTGTAAAAGTGCTAAAGCTATCAATCTCTAAAACTGAATTTTCCATTTTTAATCTCTATTGCACGGCGGTAGCCTTGGATATTTGCATACGGAAAATCTTCAATAGGTCCATTCTTTAACTCTAGATTTGGCGAGTATGGGTCAAGCCATAAAAGTTTTTCTCTCTTGACCCATAGCGGCAAATCCCACCACTCGGGATGTTCGCGAGCGGTTAACGGGTGGTATAAAAACTCTTCCCAATGGAAATTATTTGCTTTTATTTCACGCGCACGGCGTTCAGTAATAATGCCGCGCCTGATTTTTTCTGGATAACCTTGTATTGTTACCCATGATACATAATCCTCAGGAACATAATATGTAAGCGTATAAAGGTAATACCGTGGAACAAACTGCCCTTCTTCAAGACGGCAGATCGGCAGGCTATGCATCACAGCATAAGAAGGAACTTCCTCTGGCAGAAAAAGTGGCGAAATAAAGGGAACATCATAGTCATTACGGAAATATTGACTCTTTTCCTCAGGAAACAATCCATTGAGGTTCATAAAAGGATGGATTGCAAGAAAGTGAGCACAACGTCCATCCCATAATCCTCCAAACGCGTTGCCGGAGCTAGGTGCTCCTCCATACCAACCGCTTAATAAGCTGTAGGTGTCAAGCCGTGACTTGTATTCCGTGTTACAGAAAGGGCAACGCGATATAACATAAACAGGCAGTTTCTCTATATATTGTTTCGGCGGTTCGAATTTCTTCAAGATATGCACAATTTCCATATATTCATCCGGCTGGATAGTGATTTGCAAATGTTGCAAAGCCGGATGAGGCTGGGGATTGGGCAGATGCGTTGGATATTTTATTCCGAAACCGCGAAACCAATTTTTCATTTTGAATTATCCTTTTAAATGCTTTATGGATGCTTCATGAGAAATTCTATCAGTTCGCATGGGGCACCAAGCATTTCTAAAGCTTCAATAAGACTAATACCTCGCATAACTTTCCCATTCGGAAGGTATACTGTTGAGTCTGGGCTTTGTGCCCTAGCCCTTGTTGCATCTATTATTGAAGGATCGTGCATTCCATCAACATGAGTTCCGTGTTGAAAATTTTTGCCGCGCGTGTCATTCAAGAACTCCCAATAAGTTTTACATCCAGAACCTTCCACAGGCACCAAAGCACCATTTCTCCAGAAGAAACCCGCATCAGAATCAGAAACAAACCATCGCACTTCCCACCATGGACGTCCCGGTGCCGCTTTTGCCAAGCGAAGTCCTAGAGCGCTCTTCCAGAGTATATCGTCTCCGTGAACAGACCCCGGTTTTGGTGGAAAACCTAATCTCTCTAATAATTCGGCACCCCATGGTCGAGATCGTAGACCCAAGGCCATATTTTCTTCTTGTGCAATTTGGCTGTTTCTCCCTGATGGCATACTGTTTACACTGATCCCCCATATCCCTAGCCCGGCAAATAACAGATTTATCCCAGCGTTATACGCGCTGCAATTACTATAGCCATTCTTTATTAAATCATATATGGCACTACCCGCGTTGTAAATGCTGTACCCGGTCCTCGCTACAAGTAATAGAGGCCCTACATAGGGTACTGCCAATGCAAGTGTAAAGCCCGCGCCAAACGCAGCGCCCAGGATCATGTTCTTGAAAATATTTTGTCCTCCTGCACAAGCGTATGAATATCCTGCACCCACCAACACACCGATTTCTGCGTTTAGGAATACATATTCAATAAACAGATGACCACTTGGATCTGCTCTATTGGTAGGATTGTTTGCCGTGTATGCATAGCGATTGAATTCAATGGGACTCCCGAAATTGACGGGATACATATCCTGTGACAGGAACCTCCCCAGCGCAGGGTTATAGTACCTCGCGCGCAGGTCATACAACCCCGTCGAAGAATCAAACTGCTGCCCCGTATAGCGATATGGATTAACGGTTGTGCCCGTCGTGGCAAAGGATTCCCCAAAGGCAGTGTACGAGTAGGTATCGGTGATGGCACCGGTTGTGCTGTTAGTCAACGCACGGGTACTACCCTGTCCATCTTGCAGGAAGTAGTTGGTGGTCGTGCCGCGGGTTTGAGAAATTAACCCTGTTCCTCCCAACACATAACTGGCAAGCGCTGATCCACTGCTACTGTATTCATAGACTACATCCCCGTACATAGAAGCCTCATCCCACAAGAAGTTGGTGACGGTGGAACCAATCGTCTGCTTGACGCGCTTGCCATCCGCGTTGTAGACATAGGTGGAGGTGGTGCCACCAGCCGTGACGCTGGTCAGTTGATCGGCAGCATTATAGGCATACGTGGTAACATTCGCACCGTTGGTGAAGGTCGTCAGATCGCCGCGTCCGTTGTAGATATAAGTAATGGAACCTGCGCTGGTCAACTGGTCGAGAGCGTTGAAGGTGTAATTGGTAGTCGTGCTATTGACGGTTTGCGAATCGCGATTGCTGGCGGCATCGTAGTGGAAGCTGGCTTGCCAGGTGATGACGTTGCTGCTGTTGTGCTAATTTCTTCTAGCAGGAAGATATACAGTTGGTAAAGCTCAAGCATTATTGGCCGATTCGCCAAGTTTGTTATAGTTTTTATAACTAGATGAATGTTTCAAAATGCTTCCATAAAACATATTTCAACCTTATTAATTCCAAAGGTCAAAATACCTTCCAAACCAATTAATCAGAACTTCTGAAACGTTTTCCGGTGTTTTGTTCTCCAAACCCGAATCGAGCGGAGATAATAACAGAAGTTCATCGACTCTTTTATTTGGGATTAACATACCCCAAGATATGATCAACTCTGCCAAGAAATCTACCGCATCGAATATAGGCAATTCACTCAATTGAGCAATTAGATCCCACCTCAATTTTTCTAACGTTTCATAAGACGTAGAAGGTCGCTCCAAGTCGCCAGAAAGGACCATATGCCGAAGATCCTCCTTATTCGAAATGAGTCGATCTCTGATACTGTGAAGGGAACGAAAAAAATAGCTTTCAACTTCGCTCTTATCAAACTGGGGCACATTTTTTCTCTCTGCATATGCTCTTTTAGCAAATATCTCAACAATCAAGTTTAAAACAGATTGAGGGTGTTCACGCGCAAGTATAACGAGATATTTCTCAATGTTTGTATCCATATACTCAAATTTCTTTAGAAGTTTTATTTTAGACGCATTAGCTTTTTAATTTTGATCATAATGATCATTCAATTGAATTTATGAAATATCCTAAGCCAGTCAATTTGATAAACCCTTCAAGACTCACATTTATCGAAATGTGCATAAGTTTAAAGTCAGTAGTGGGTAAGCCTTCATTTGTATAGTATAACCAGAATTCATTCGGGTTGAACGGATTCATCAACGCGCCTGGGGTACCAGCAGGGACACGGACTCCAATTCTTGCGACCCATGTCTCATCATAAGGTAGTTGTGGGCCATGCAATCTTAAATTTAACGTACCATCGGGGCTAGTGAATTTATATTGCGGAACCCTTTGCCAACTCAATTCAGGAGGTTCTTTGGGCTGATAGTAACTGAATTCTCTATACCAATCCGCTGGTATTCTACTAAGAATTTGAGCTTCATTTTCACCTTCAATTCCAAAGAAGCGAGCAATGGATAATGCTCCTCCGCTAGCTCCACCGCTTGGTGGCTCAATCTCTATTGGTCCTGTATCGCTATAATACCCGTCATGACCCATGCTTGGATTGTTCAATTCACTGGGGTAGCCAATGTCGCTTAAACCACCGAGGTATTTGTTGCCTAAATAGTTAATACCTCCCCATGCTGCCATCCCGAAAAATATCAGGCTCAGCGCTGCATTGGTACCTTGGCAGAAGGTCATTCCGTGTGCAAAGAAATCATAGACCGATACCGCTGCAACCGATCCACTTAAGACTAATCCACCAGAAACGGCAAGCCCAGGAGAATACAAAGCGACAGCAGCAAATCCTGCGCCAAAAGTTAAACCCAATGCGGCGCCGATAAAGAAGCCTTCTAGGGCGTTACGCCCGCAAGCTAATGCAGAAATGGCACCGGCCGCCCCGCCAGCCACTCCTGCAAGAAGGATTCCAAACTCAGGAATCGCGTTATTTCCTGTCGGGTCCGTCAAATTGACAGGGCCGTTCGCGGCGTAGACGTAGCGATTCAACTCAACCGGATTACTGAAATGGACGGGATACGTATCCCGTGACAAGAATCTCCCCAACGCGGGGTTGTAATATCTGGCCCGTAGACTGTACAAGCCGGTCGTGGAATCGAATTGTTGCCCGGTGTAACGGTATGGATTTACTGTTGTACCAGTCGAGCTGAAGAGTTCGCCAAAGGCGGTGTATGAGTAGGTATCGGTGATGGCACCGGTTGTGCTGTTAGTCAACGCACGGGTACTACCCTGTCCATCTTGGAGGAAGTAATTGGTGGTCGTGCCGCGGGTTTGAGAAATTAACCCAGTCCCACCTAATACATAACTGGCAAGTGCCGAGCCGCTGCTATTGTATTCATAGACCACATCGCCATACGCGGAGGCTTCATCCCACAAGAAGTTCGTGACGGTGGAACCAATCGTCTGCTTGACGCGCTTGCCATCCGCGTTGTAGACATAGGTGGCATTCACCCCGGTGGCAGACACATTGGTCAACTGGTCAGCCGCATTGTAGGTGTAATTGGTGATGTTCGAGCCGTTGGTGATCTTGGTGAGGTCGCCGCGTCCGTTGTATTGGTAGGTCACGGTGCTGGCAGTCAGCATTTGGTCGAGACTGTTATAGGTGTAATTCGTGGTTGTCCCATTGACCGTTTGTGAAGCCCGATTCCCTGCGGCATCGTACGTAAACGCGGCTTGCGAGGTGATGGCGTTACTACTGTTGTAGCGTTTTTCAGCCTTCAACCGGTAGAGATTGTCGTAATCCCAGGTGATGTACCCCCCGCCCAGTTCAGTCACCTTGGTGCGGTTGCCCGCATTGTCCAATAAGTAATTGAAGGACTGCAGAACCGTGTTGGCCGAATTGCTGCTGGTGACGTTCGTGAGCTGGTCGCGCACGTTAGGCGTGTACACCGTCTTATCGCCGTTGGGCAGGCTCTTTTGTGTGAGGAACCCAACTGGGTCATAGGTGAACGTGGTCGTTGCGCTTCCGGCAGTCACCGTTGCCAATTGCCCCAAACCGTTGTAGCCATAATTGACCGTGCCCACTGGCGTGGTCATGGAGGTGCGCTGGTCGTTGTTGTTGTAGGTGTAGGACACCGTGCGTCCATCCGGAACCATGACCTGCTTCAGCCGCTCGAATGGATCATAATCGTAATCGGTCACCTGTGGCGTCGCCAGGAATTGTGTACGCGTGGAGGCGGTGTCGCGCTGTCCGCTGGGGAGATAGGTAAAGTTAGCAAACTGCCCATCGAAGTAGGCGATCTGCGTCAGGCGGTTCATGTTGTCGTATGAATATGTGTTGGTGTTGCCATCCGCTAACCGTTTGCTGGTCAAATTGCCTGCTGCGTTATAGCCAAACTGCTCATAGGTCAGATCAGGCAGAGTCTTCTTGGTCTGTTGCCCGGCATCGTTGTACAGGAAACTGGTGACGTGACTCTTCGCATCCGTCATGCTCGCCAACTGCCCGGCGAAGTTATAAGCATATTGAATCGTGGTGGCGTCCGCGGTGCTAAATGCCAGGGTCACGCCGGTCAACTGTCCTGCGGCGTTGTAGGCGGACTTGGTGATGATCCCATTTTCATCGGTGGCGGTGACGAGGCGTCCCGCAAAGTCATAGGTCTGCGAAGTCGTCACGTTGCCCGGGTAAGTGGTCTGCTTGAGCAACCCACGGTCGTTGTATTGGTACTGCGTCTGGTGACTGTTTGCATCGAGCACCGAGATCTGCTCACCCGCCAGGTTGTAATCGTAGGTGGTGGTGAAGCCAGTGGTGGCATCCTTCCACGCTTTGCTGGTTGCCATCTGACCGGTGGGATAATAGGTGAAGCTGGTGCGGTTGTTCAGCGCATCGAACGAATCGGTCATGCGGTTCGCGGCGTCGTAATCGTAGTTGCGAATCTGCTGGAGGGTCTGCTGTGTCTGCGAATCATACGCCGAGGTGATCAACTGATCCAACCGCCCCGCTGCATCGTACACATACTTGGTCGTCATCCCGCCCGGGTCGGTAGTGGAGTTCACCCAACCGGCGACATTTGGAGTGAGATCGTAACCCTGGCTGGTGGTCGTGCCATCCGGGTATTGGGTGACGGTCGAACGTCCGCGTGAATCATAGAAGTAGGTGGATGTCGCAGCAAGTGACGTACTATAGGCGGTCGTCACGGTCTTCGTCAACCCAGAATCGTAGTAGGTGTAATGCGTGGTGGAGGTATCCGTTGTACCAGAAGCAATCGTCACATCGGTCATGCGCCCCGCGGCATCGTACACATAATGAGTGGTTGCAGCATCGGCGGTGCCATTGGCAATCGTCACGTCCTGCACGCGCCCATCCGCATAATAGGTGTAATGCGTAGTGGACGCGTTGGCAGTGCCATATGCAATCGTCACATCGGTCTTTCGTCCAGCCGCATCATAGATCATATGCGTGGTTGATTCATCCGCCGTACCAAAGGCAACCTTGGTATCCGTGAGCCGACCGAAGACATCATAGATATATTTCGTGGAAGAGGCTTCAGGGGTGGAATACGCATAGGTCACCAGAACCAAGCGATTGGCATTGTCATATTGATACTTTGTCTGTCGGTTGAGCGGGTCGGTCACCAGGGTGCGGTTACCATTTGCGTCATATTCATACTTCGTAGTCGCGGCGCGTGAAGTACCATAAGCAACTGTCACCTGTGTCTGGCGGTCCAGTTCGTCATATACATAATGCGTTGTGGAGGCGTCCGTTGTTTGGTATGCCGCGGTTATGTCGGTCACGCGCCCGAAGAGATCGTACAGGTAATGGGTCTTATGCCCCAGTGAGTCGGTGACCGTATCTACATAGCCTTGTGGAGTGTAGGTGTAACCGGTCGTCTCCCCGTATTGGTTGGTGAAGGTTTCAGGGTTACCTTGTGGCGTCCAAGTATAACCGCCCAGCGATCCTAGATTGTCACTCGCCGAGATCGGCATGAACGTTACTGGGTCGTATTGCACAGTGGCGCTTCCACCCTGGGCCGTGGTTAATATCTTGGGTCCACCATACTGGTTATATAACATCGTGCCAAGCGTTTTGCCCAATGGATCAATAATGGATGTGGGATGTCCATCCGCATTGTAGGTGTACTGCACATCATGTAAAAGCGGGTCCCGCACCTTGATCAGATTGTGATTTGGGTCATATGTATAAATTGTCTCGTTACCCGTTGGGTCGGTATAGTTCGTCAGATATCCGGCGGCATCATAGATCAACACCGCATCGCCCAAATCATCTGTCGTAATGGCGGGATCGCCCAGATAATGAATGGTCGTTTTTCGTAAGGTCAGATCATAATCATATGTGGTTTTATTGCCCGCCGCGTCCGTCACGCTTTGCACGCGGTTAGAGGCATCGTAGGTTGTAATCACTGGCTGGATATTGCGCGGGTCGGTCGCATCCTTGAAGAAATGACCGGTGTAATACGAGTAACGCAATACAATTGCTTGCTGGCTGTTATCTGGCTGTGTGACACTGGGGAAGGTCACCGTGTCCAACTCACCGCTAGCGTTGTAGCCATATACATAATTTTTCCCAGCTGGATAGGTGATCTGCGTAATACGTCCTTGCGGATCGCGCACGAAGGGTACATTGATGTTCCCTGCGCTACTCGTGATGCCGTTGGGGGTAAACGTCAGCACATTGTTGTTCAGGTCCGTGATAGTTTTGAGCGTACCGTCCGCGCCCATCAGGAACTTGCGCCCATAGGGATCGGTGTAAGTATATTCAATCGGGTTATACTCCCCATCTTCCAGGAAGCAGAAATACTTGCCGCCTGAAAGGATCACCAGACAATCCGGCGCTTCCAGTTTGCCATACACACCCGCTTCCGGTGTGTAATGCGGATACATAAAGGAACTAAAGGGAAATGGATGATGAAGTGGCGTGAAATAGAACGTAGATCGTTTGCCATCCGGCATGGTCAGCGTGACGTTATGAGCCAGGTCTTTCTCCAATTTTGGATTACCAATTGAAAGCGACCAGCCATAACCAAAATCACCGACTTCGTTTCTTTCGAGGCTATCGTACGTGCGTGCAATCGTGATGGGCATGCCAACTACAGGAATTGTCAGATCGGTAATCGTAAAGCGCAGGCGGCCTGGCTTGTATTCGCCTGCCACCGTGACCATGATGCCGCTGTCCTGCTGTTGACTCGAACTATTCGTCGCGGAAAGGCGTATGATGTAGGAGCCATTGGCTAGCGCGGTGGTATCCAGCGAGCCTAAGGTTTGCCCGCCGGTTTTACCGCCAAGTCCGGTCGCTAGTACGTGGATATCATTCAGGTCATTCACGGGCCAATAATCTAGGGTTCCACTTTGGAG
>Ga0070699_100006242_pt1 | contig 10395 bp, 6 predicted proteins | sample KBSK1503metaG_FD_65473 | JGI IMG/M metagenome (GOLD analysis project Ga0070699, IMG submission 65473) | Corn, switchgrass and miscanthus rhizosphere microbial communities from Kellogg Biological Station, Michigan, USA - KBS K1-50-3 metaG | ecosystem: Host-associated > Plants > Roots >... | reverse complement strand
CCGAGCGTCCGCTGTGTTCGGTTACTACGTCGTCACTCGCAATTAGTTTCGGCAAATGCTACGAAAGTTCTTTAAGCGACGCGATTGTTTTTTCAATTCCAGACTCTCGGTTGAAATCCAAAGTTTCGTAAAGCTGCGGTCTTAGAAGTGAGGCGTTCGCAGCGCCAAAGGCGCGGAATGTAAAAGCCTGGGGCAACGCCCCAGGTGAAGGTGTAAACGAAATCTTAAAGCGCTGAAAGCGCGAAATCATCTCAGTTAAAAGAACACCGGCGTCGAGGAGCCGACTTCCATCATTGCGCGCCTTCAGCGCTCGAGAGGATCGCTGGCTTCCACCTGGGGCGTTGCCCCAGGCTTTCACATTCCGCGCCTTTGGCGCTGCGAACACGAGTTTTCACACTCGCTGCCGCTTCGGTTCTGTATTCGTCGTCAGCAATTATTTGGCTGGCTCAGTTGCGCAGCTTCATGCTAAAAGTGTCGCGCAATCATCCGACCTGTCTGGAGGAACCCCACATGCCTAAGCGAAGTTTGGTGGCGGAGCCCTGCCGCCGCGCGAGCGCTCTTCCTAATCGCAGCCTGACTTATCACCGTTTCAATTTGTTAGCAGTTCACGCGATCGGCGGTCTTGTCTTCGCGTTACTTGCTGCTCAGGCACAAACAGCAAACGCGCAAACTCGCCTATTGCGTACGCCAACGGTGAGCGCCTCGCAAATCGCCTTTGCTTATGCAAATAACATTTGGACGGTACCGCGCGCCGGCGGCAGTGCTCGCCGGCTCACGAGCTTCCAGGGTCAAACATTGAATCCGCATTTCTCGCCGGACGGAAAGTGGATCGCATTCAGCGGCGAGTATGCGGGGAACCTCGACGTCTACGTGGCCCCCGCAGAAGGCGGCGAGCCGCGCAGACTTACCTGGCATCCGGGCGGCGATCTGGTTCAGGGCTGGACGTCCGACGGCAAGTCTGTGCTGTTCTCATCGTCGCGCGCCACCTGGGCGCCGGCCGGCGCGCCACGCTTCTGGACTGTGCCCGCCGCTGGCGGCATTGAAGAACCGTTCTCACTGCCACGCGCTTACCAAGGCAAGATTTCTGCGGACGGCGCCCGCGTCGCCTATCGTATGAACAATTCGTGGGACGAGGAGCGTCGCAACTATCGCGGCGGCCAGAACCGGCCGATTTGGATCGTCGATCTGAAAAGCTACGATCTGACTTCACCGCCATGGACCGACTCGAAAGACGTCGATCCGGTTTGGATCGATGACTCGGTCTACTTCATTTCTGATCGCGACGGCGTTGCCAACATTTGGGAATACCAAACGAAGACCAAAAAACTGTCACAACTTACGAGGTTCACCGACTTCGACGTCAAGTCGCTTGACTCCGGAGCAGGCTCGTTGATTTTCGAGCAGGCCGGTTACGTACACGAATTGGATCCCACGAACGGCAAAGAACATATCGTGAATATAACCGCCGCCGGCGACTTCCCCTGGATGATGCCAAACTGGAAAGACGTAACTGTGCGCATCACAAACATGTCGCTATCACCTACCGGCAAGCGTGTGCTGGTAGAAGCACGCGGAGAGATCTTCACTATTCCTGCCGAGAAGGGCGACATCCGTAACCTGACAAACTCGAGCAGTTCCGCTGAGCGCGATCCAGCCTGGTCTCCGGACGGAAAATTCATTTCCTACTTCAGCGACAAGTCAGGCGAATATCGGCTCTATATTGAAGCGCAGGACGGCCTGACGCCGCCGCGCGAAATTGTGCTCAATAACCCGACGCACTACTACACCGCGTCATGGTCGCCCGACTCCAAGAAGCTGCTCTTCAGCGATACCAACTTGAAAGTTTGGGTGCTCGATGTGGCCAGCGGTCAGGCGAAGGTTGTCGGCAACGATCCCTGGATGGTGCCAAACCGCACCCTCGATCCCGTTTGGAGTCCTGATTCAAAATGGGTGGCTTACGCCAGCCGCCTGCGATCCATGTATCACGCGATCTTTATTAGCAACGTCGAAACCGGTGAGACAAAACAGGTTACTGATGGACTCGCGGACGCCCTCTCTCCGGCGTGGGATGCGAGCGGAAAGTATCTCTGGTTTCTCGCGTCGACGGATTTCGGCCTGGGTTCGCAATGGCTCGACATGACGTCATACGACCACGACGAAAACTTCGGTTTGTATGTCGCGGTGTTGAAAAAAACTGAGGCCAGTCCATTACTGCCGGAGAGCGATGAAGACAAAGGCGTGGGCAGCGCGACACCGAGTCCCCCAAGTCCCTCGTCAGGCTCCGGTCGCGGAAATCGCACGGAAGGCGAAGCTCCGGATTCATCTTCCTCGAACGAAAACGCGCAGAGCGATCAGCCTGCACAAACTCCGCGGCGCTCACGCCAGCCGGTGACAGTCACGATCGACTTCGACGGGCTGCAGCAGAGAATTGTCTCCGTAACCGGCGTTCCGGAGCGGCAGTATTCCGATCTGCGCGCCGGGGCTGATGGAACCGTATTTTTCCTGGAGGCAAGTTCGCCGCGCGGGCAGGAAGGCACTGCCGGCCCAAGAGGAAATGAGCTGTGGCGCTATCGCCTGAGCGATCGCAAGGCGGCATCGTTCGTCACCGGCGTCGCTGCTTACGATGTCAGCGCCGACGGACATAAGCTCGTTTATCGAACGCCGGTCGCGGGTGGTTTCGGGCAAGCGCCAGCGGGCCCACCACAACCACCATCGTTATTCCTGATTGACGCTGATAAGAATCCGCCGACGGCAGGACAGGGGCGGCTGAACGTCAGGCTGCGGATGTATCTCGATCCGAAGCAGGAGTTTCAACAAATCTTCAACGAGGGCTGGCGCAACCAGCGCGACTATCTATACGTCCCCAATATGCACGGCGCTGATTGGCCGAAGATGAAGGAGATGTATGGGGCGTTGCTCCCGCACGTAAATCATCGCGCCGATCTCAACTATCTGCTCGACATGATGGGCGCCGAAATCGCGATCGGACATTCCTATGTACGCGGCGGCGACATGCCGGAAGTGCCGGCGGTACAGGGCGGACTGTTGGGCGCTGACTTCGCGATTGAGAATGGGCGTTACCGGGTGACAAGGATTTACGACAACGAAAGTTGGAATCCGGAACTGCGCGCTCCCCTGGCGGCGCCCGGCGCAAACGTTGCCGTCGGCGACTACATCCTCGCGATCAACGGCATCGAGTTGAAGGCGCCCGACAATATTCACCGACTGCTGGACGGCACCGCTAACCGCCAGACTTCGTTAGCTGTAAACAGCAAGCCTTCGCTGGAAGGCGCGCGTACTGTCACCGTCGTACCGGTTGCCAGCGAGCAGGGCTTGCGCACGCGCGCGTGGGTCGAGTCGAACCGAAGATTGGTGGAGAAACTCTCAGACGGCCAGCTTGCCTACGTCTATTTGCCGAACACGGGACAGCCGGGCTATCAGAGTTTCAATCGCTACTACTTTTCGCAACAAGACAAGAAAGGTGTCGTCGTTGATGAACGGTTCAATGGCGGCGGGTCCGCGGCAGACTACATCATCGATGTGCTTGAGCGCGACTTCGACGGTTACTTCAATAACGTTGCCGGCGATCGATATCCGTTTACAAGCCCTGCAGCCGGAATCTGGGGACCAAAGGTGATGATCATTAACGAGATGGCGGGCTCCGGCGGCGATCTAATGCCTTACATGTTCAAGCGGCGCAAGCTTGGCCTTTTAGTTGGGAAACGAACCTGGGGCGGACTGGTTCACACGGCCGACACGCCTGGATTTGTTGATGGTGGTTCAATGATCGCGCCACGCGGCGGGTTCTTTACCCGCGACAACAAATGGGCAGTGGAGAATGAAGGTGTCGGGCCGGACGTTGACGTAGAAAACTGGCCGAAGGATGTTATCGCCGGCCGCGATCCGCAACTCGAACGCGCCGTCGCTGAAGCGTTGCGCATGTTGAAAGAGCGTCCGGTCGATCGTTCGGTTAAGGAACCACCGCCGCCAACCTGGGGCCAGCGACCGAGGTAAGGTTTCAGTGAAATTGTAAAGAAATACAGCGGGGGCAAGCCCGCCTTCCTGACCCAGAGACTCTCAGGCTGTTCGGATAGCTCAACCTTGAAGGTCTTTCAAGAAAGGATCAAACTCAAGCGGAGTAAGCTCAGGGTCAGGAAGGCGGGCTTGCCCCCGCTCTCTTTTTGACTGGAAATTGTGAGAGGTTAGTTATCAATGTGGAGATACTGCGGAGCGACGTTCTTCATCCTGATTGGTGCGCTCGAAATCATTCTGGCACTCAATAAACGCATGCGCGACGAAATCATGAAGAATGCGCCGGTCCCGGCTACGCGAGCGATGCCGTGGACGCTCTTCTTCGCGGCGCTCTCGGCGTTCGCGATAGCTCTCGGCCTTCTTTTCTACAATCGCTTTATTTAGCGTCTCGCGACGGGGCAGTAGCCCGACAGTAATGGAGGGCTCTTCTGGGCACCACTTGTGCTCAACCGAAGAGCCCTCCATTACTGTCGGGCTACTGCCCCGGTCTAAGGTATTACCAAATCACGCAACGCTTTGCTTCGTCGCGCACCATCGCATCACTCGCCTTGCACTGAAACGCCGCGGCAAACTGCGGCATGTTCGCGAGTGGCCCATTGACTCTGAATTTTGCCAACGGGTGCGGATCGATAGTCACCAGCATGCGCTTCAATTCCGGTCGCATGTTAGTGGCCCAACCGCGCGCATAGCCCAGGAAAAATCTTTGTTCCGGTGTAAAGCCGTCAATTGTCACACGCGGCTTGCCCTCCATCGCTTTCTGAAAAGCAGCGTAGGCTACGACTAGCCCGCCCAGATCCGCGATTGATTCGCCTGCAACCAGCTTGCCGTTTTGATTGAGACCCTTTTCAACCTCAAAACTATTGAACTGATCGATAACGCACTGGGCGCGTTCTTTGAATGACTTCAGATCGGCTTCGCTCCACCAGTTGGCCAGGTTTCCAGTGGAATCAAACTGGCTGCCCTGGTCGTCGAATCCATGCGTCATCTCATGGCCGATTACCGAGCCCATGCCTCCATAGTTAAAGGCGTCGTCGGCCTCGGCATCGAAGAATGGCGGCTGCAGGATGCCGGCAGGAAAAACAATCTCGTTAATCTGCGGGTTATAGTAAGCGTTCACCGTCGGCGGTGACATCATCCACTCCATTCTGTCCACCGGCTTGCCAATCTTGTTCAGGTCACGACGCTTTCCAAATGCGCCGGCGCGAAAACGATTGGCAAGATAGGAACTGCGATCCACCTGCAGCGAAGAGTAGTCGCGCCACTTGTCTGGATAACCAATCTTATTGAGAAAGGCATCGAGCTTGACGATGGCTTGTTTGCGCGTGGGTTCGCTCATCCAACTCAGGGTTGTGATGTCGGTTTTGAGCGCCAGTTCCAAATTGCGCACCATTTCCAACGCACGTGCTTTTGCGGCCGGTGGGAAAGCTTTCTTCACATACACCTCGCCGAGTGCTTCGCCCAGCACGCGATCGGTGCCGGCGACGCAACGCTTCCAACGCGGCAAGTTCTCCTTTGAACCCTGCAGGATCTTTCCTTTGAAATTGAAATCTTCGTCGACAAACTTAGCCGACAGCTGTTGAGCAGTGTTGTTGATCAAATGCCAGCGCAGATATGTCTGCCAGTCGGCGATTGGCACGCTGCTTAATTGTTGATTCATTGCCTTGAAGAAGTTTGGGCTGGTCACGTTGACGTCGGTATTTGGGGGCACGCCGATCGTCTTAAAATAGGTTGGCCAGTCGATACCGCCGGCGAGTTCGCTCAACTGCGCGACAGTCATGCGGTGATAAACGTTTGCCGGCTCTCGCCTTTCAACTCTGGTCATGGACGCTCCAGCAAGTTTTGTTTCCAGCGCCAGAATCGTTTGCGTTTCAGTCGCTGCCCTGGCTTCATCGTCTCCCATCAGCTCAAGCATCTTGGCCACGTGTTTAATGTATTCATCTTTGATGTGAGTCGATTTCTCATCGGTCTTCAGGTAGTAATCGCGATCCGGTAAGCCCAGTCCGCCCTGATCGACTTCGGCAGTAACCTCGGCGCTGTTTTTGAAATCCTGAGTAGAGCCAGTCGGGAAGAGAACGTTAATGCCCATCGAATGGAGGTGGGCGATTTCGGCCTGTAATGTTTTTTGATCTTTGATTTTCGCAATACGATCGAGCTCAGGCGCCAAAGGTTTAAGTCCGTCAGCTTCTGCCTTCGCTTCATCCATGCAGGTCGCATAGTAGTCGCCAACTTTCTGTTCGCTGCTGCCCTTCGGCGCCTTGGCGTTTTTTGCCGCCGCTTCCAGAATCTCATGCAGCATATCGCGGTTGCGTTCATCGAGCAGATTCGCGACGCCCCAGCTTGAATATGCCCCCGGGATCGGATTCGCGGCCATCCATCCGCCGTTAGCATATTGATAAAAATCTGTGCAGGCAGCCGTGTTTGGATCCAGGCTCGCGCGATCGTAGCCGTGATTGGTCTGGCCAAAAACGGTCGCAAAGCTGAAAGTCAAAAGTAGTAAAGTGGCCGTAAGAGACCTCTGCGAATTCCTCATATGATGCTCCATTATTTCCTCGGTAGACGTGATAATTTCTTTGAAACGACGGGTACTGGAAGGTTAAACCAAACCACAGGTTAGCTCAACTGAACAGGCGGCTTCCCGTTAGTACTGGGCAGTGTGCCGGGACTACAAGCGACTCGCGCAAATTCACAGGTCGCCTGACTTGATCTTCATTAATGAGCGGGGGGCAAGCCCCCTTCCCAACCCTGAGCTAATCCAGCTTGAGCAAACCTTCCTACTTGCTCTTCTTCAGCTTTCGAAACTTCCTCAGAACCAGATCTCGACGCAGAGGACTCAAATGACGGATAAACAACCTGCCGTCACAATGATCTGTCTCGTGAAGAAAGCAGCGCGCCGCAAGTCCAATTTCCTCGCGCTCGAAAGTTCTTCCCTGGGCATCCTGCGCGCGCAGGAGCGCGCGGTCGGGTCGTTTGAGTTCAGCCGGCACTTTAGCAACTGAGAGACAGCCTTCCTCGCCGCTTTGTTCGCCGGCGACAGAAATAATTTCCGGATTCGCGGCGACTAGTTTGATTCCGTCACAATCCATGACGAACAAACGAAGCGACACACCGATCTGCTGCGCCGCTAGTCCAACCCCACCAGCGTCATACATCGTGTCAAACATGTCTCGAACGATTGATTCCAACTCAGAATCGAAACTTTCGACCGGTTCGCCGGGTGATAGAAGCACGGGATCGGGATACTCTACTATCGCTCTTATTGTCACTAACTGATTCGTTTCTGTGAAAAGTGTCCTGGTTTGCGCTAGTCTCTGTGCAACCTCTGTGTTCTTTGTGTCTCTGTGTTGCGTCCTATTATTGACGGTTTACCACAGAGACACACGAGAACACAGAGTCAGCAGAGAGAAAATAAGATGCACAGTTTAAAGCGTCTCTCAATTACAACCAACACCGGGATGCTTAAAGGAGTTTTCTCTGCTAAACTCTACAACTCTCCTCCTCTTAGCTAACGAATCCCCTGCCCCTCGAGTGTTACCCGAGTCTAAAGAGAAGTGTCTCTAGAGTCTGACGTTCAAAATTATGGAAAATAAATATCCTCTAGAAACCACCGCGCTGCCGGGCCTCCCTGAGGAAGCGGTTGAAAGCAAGGGCCTGCCTAACAGCACCAGGACGGATTCACCGAAGACGTTTTTGATTCTCGTGGTTGATGATTCTGCCGACAGCGTAGCAATGCTTAGCCTCGATCTCCAGCAGGAGGGCTATAGAGTTGTTACTGCCACTAACGGCGAGGAAGCGATCAGCGTAGCTTGTTGTACTAAGCCTAACCTCATTTTGATGGACATCAGTATGCCAAGGCTGGATGGATTGGGAGCGACGCGACGGATGCGTGAACTCGACGAGCTCCGAGACGTACCTGTGGTCGCGATTACTGCTTTCGGCACTGAAGGCTTTCAGCGGGCCGCATACGATGTGGGCGTTTCGGGTTACTTGACCAAGCCGATCGATTTTCGCCGCATGCATCAGCTTATAGCGCGACTCCTCGCCCCCGGAGGCTCCGGTAACCTTGTGGGCCCATGAAGGTGGATCACCCTCTCGCCATCACCTGCTGACTAATTCTTCTTCAGGTTTCTCCAAGAACTCATAAGGCTCGACGATCTTGCCGGCGATCGCGGAAGCGGCGACGACGTAGGGTGAGGCAAGATACAACTTGCCGGGGCCGCTGCGGCCAGGGAAGTTTCTGTTTTGCGCGCTGACTGTGACAGTCTCGGCGGATGGAGACGCGCCGGGACCAGCGTTGATGCAGGCTCCGCAGGAAGGATCAATTAACTCAGCTCCCGACCTTTCAAAAATCTCCAGATAACCTCGACTACGGGCATACTGTTTGATCTTCTGCGAACCAAACTGAAGATAGAGATGAACGCCGGGCGCGACACGCTTACCTTGATTCAAGGCGTTCTGCAACACTTCTGCATACATGTCCATGTCCGCCATCTTTCCGCCGGTGCACGAGCCACCATAGGCCGCATCAATTCGCACTTCCTGTTCGAGTGAGTCGATAGGAATCCCGTTGCGCGGATCGCCCGGAAGCGCCACCATCGGTCGAACCGCGTCGAGATCAATTTCAAACACTGCGGCGTATTCAGCATCCGCATCGCTATAGGTAAATCCCTTGCGCACCTCTTCCGCATCAAGCCCGCGCATCTTGACGATGTATTCAAGCGTCTGTTCGTCGGGCTCAATGATTCCAGTCGTCCCTCCAGCCTCAACCGCCATGTTAGTCAAGGTTGCTCTTTCATCCATCGGCCAATTCTTCAGGTCGTCGCCGGCAAATTCCAGCACCTTGCCGATGCCTTTGCTCGTTTTCATGTAATCACTCGCGAGTATCACCAGCATCACATCTTTCGCGGCGACGTCAGGACGCTTACGTCCTTTCAGCACATACCGCACCGTCTCAGGAACCTTGATGCGAATGTCTTTCGCGAACCACGCGTTTGCCATGTCGGTAGAGCCGACGCCAAAGGCGAAACAGCCCAACACGCCCGCCATGCAGGTGTGCGAATCGGTGCCGATTACAATCTGTCCCGGCAATGCCAGATCTTCGACCACGGCGTTATGACAAATCGCTTCCGAGCCGCCTTCGGGGTTCTCACCGTAGAGTCGGATTCCCTGCTTGGTGGTGAAATCTTCCTGTGTCGTCGCCAGCCCTTCCGCTTTTTCCAACAGTCCCATCTCGCGATGTTTTGGCGACATCACCTTACTCAGAAATGTCAGATGATCCCGAAACGCAAAGACCGACTCCGGCTCTGTCACGCGCGCGTCCGGGCCCAGCGCTTGTTTCAGGAGCGACTCAGCCATCGGTGTTACATACTCATGCGAGAAGCGTACGTCTGCGACAGCAAACAGCGCGTCGCCTGGCTTCACCGCTGTCACGCCAACCTCACCGGCTCGCACAAACACATGACGCGCGATGATCTTTTCAACAACGGTCATCGGCCGCGACGGCTGTTCCAAAGGGGTGGCAACCGGCGGCGGCACTACTTCCCCGGCCAGCCGCGCCTTGTTGTAGTTGAACAGCCCGCCGTATTCGACAATGTCTCTTGAGATTGGGTCGAGACCACTGGTGAACTCGGCCAGCGGTATCTCGGCGCCAGTGCGGATGCGCTCAACCAGGCCGAGGTCGGTCGAGGTGAGCAATCCGATGTTCTGCGAGTTTTGCCCGTAAATTTTTTCGATGCTTTTGGCGATGACGAGTTGAATGCCGGCCGCCTTTTCCGCGTAAGGAGCAGTTTCGCGAGACGATCCGCAACCCTTTGACAACCCGGAGACGACCACAGCGAAGCCGCCATTCTTCACTTCATCTTTCTTGACGGCGGCCTCGCGCATGCCAACGTAAACGTATTGGCCAAGGGTTTCGTCGTAATAAAAGCAAACCCAGCCCGGAGTGATTTCGTCGGTCGAGATGTTACTCATCAAAGGCAGGTCGTCACGCCGCAGGCGCTCGGCGAGTTCCGCTTCGAGCCGCTCGCGTTCATCGCCTTCGGCCTCAAGTTGCTGGCGGATAAGGGAGGTATCGTCGGTTAAGAAGAGAATGCGGCCGGTGAATTTGACCTGCGTTTTGCCTGATGAAGTTAATTCGCGCATGAAATCCTTGTTGGAGTAAACCCTTTCGCGTATGAATCCGTAAAACTTGCTGTACTATTTGTATTGAGTATAAACCATGCCTGACAAAAACCCGCACGAGGCCACCGATGACGAAGTACGAGCTCGTTCTCCGTTAATTGAAACCGATAGATTGCGCTTGAGATTGTTTCGGCCCGAGGACCTCGACCCCCTCGCCAGCATGTTCAGCGACCCGGAGGTGATGCG
>Ga0070699_100006241_pt1 | contig 10397 bp, 13 predicted proteins | sample KBSK1503metaG_FD_65473 | JGI IMG/M metagenome (GOLD analysis project Ga0070699, IMG submission 65473) | Corn, switchgrass and miscanthus rhizosphere microbial communities from Kellogg Biological Station, Michigan, USA - KBS K1-50-3 metaG | ecosystem: Host-associated > Plants > Roots >... | reverse complement strand
CCGAGCGCCCGGGCACTTAGCACCCGGGCGGCACCGCCGTCGCTTCGATCTCCAGCAGGCATTCGTCCTGCGTGAACCCTGAGACCTCGACCAGGGAGACGGTGCAAACGCGAATTTGGGCTAAAAGACATCTATGCCTCGGGCACGCATCTGCTCTCGCTGATCAACGACATTCTCGATTAATAGGTTGACACGCGGCCGGGGTGTGCTAAACGTCGCATCTGAAAATGCGCTCTAGCCTCGCTGCATTTCGTCTCGCCGGTCGCGGCGTCTTCTGAAGCCGACACGTAATTAGTCCGCTCTACTAGCAGTCCCGGATCACTTCGGATCACCGGGGATCTCAGCGCGGTCAACGAACATTGCCGTTCCCCGCGAGTTTGCTCCCCCTGCGCCGTTCACCGATCGATCCAGGGGAGACCAGCACATGCGAAGACAGCGTGCCGAAGGATTGCGTTCACGGCGTGTTTGCTGCGTTCACGCGATTGGACTCATGCTCGGCGGAATCCTTCTGGTAACGACGTCCGGCGACGCCGGCGTCCTTACCGCCACCTGGACCGCGCCCATCACGAACACCGATGGGAGCCCGCTGACAGAACTGGCGCTCTATCGCGTGTACTACAGCATATTCGATGCACCGTGTCCGGGTAATACCTTCGCTGAGGTGGTTAGCCCGAGCTCGATCCCAGGAGCGAATGAAACTATCAGCTTCCAACTCACCGGGCTGACCGCTGGCGCTTTCTACACCGTTTCGGTCACCGCCGTGGATGCGCATGGGAGCGAAAGCGGGTGTTCGGACACTGCCAGCGCCCTGGCGCGAGACTAGTCCGCCGTTAATCCCACCGCGCCGGATCTCGCTCCGTAGCGCGACCACCTTCCTGAACTCGAGCCTGAGCACGGACCACGCCTCCGCGCTCCAACGCGTGTGCAGCATCACGCGCAGGACGCGGTTGATGCGGAGCCAGGGATGCCAGAGGCGGGCGTCGGTGTCGCGTTCTCCGTTCATCTAGTCTTCGGCCCGCGCGGGTCCACGGTGTCGGGGAGACATTGCCCACGGAGGATCCGCCCTTGGCGCTTGCGGTGAATGATCCACCGATCGTGTCTAGCGTCACGTTTGGGCTGCGCTTCTCGACAGCCGCGACTTGTCTACTCATCGCCTCGATGCAGCCTTCCCGCGTTGAGAATGCTTGAAGGACATCCCACGGATATGCGTCGCTTCTCAGCCACAGCGCCCACGCGCACTCCGCATGAGTCGTCGCCGCCTAGGTTAGCAGGGAGAACGGGATGAGCAAGTGAGGTCCTTCGTGGAGTCGCATCATCGGGTTGGACTCAAACAACCGTCCCTGAACAGCTGTTTGTCGCGGCGGACGCCACCGACTATAGGGTTTACCGTGGAGAAAATTCGGGGAATTCCCTCTTGTCTGGCGAACACGCCTGCTGGCATAAGTGGGGTGGGTGACGCCTGAAGAAGTCGACGCGGACCTTCTAAAAATCGTGTCGTTGAACTGATCCGCTCAAGCGCTCGACTTAAACCGGTGTCGCTCCTCGTTCCAGAGCTCGAAGCAATCCGCGTGAAGCGGAATGGGCGTCGTCCCGCTCGGGATCAGCATCATTAGCTGGTGATTCGCGAGGGCCTGATCACAGACTCCGCACGCCGACCCGTCGCCTGGGCCTCCTGGAATCGTCGTCGGGATATTGTCGTGCGGCAAGCTCCCGTCGCGAAGCTTCGCCTGGATGACGCGACTCATAGCTTCGGAGGTAGACTGCGTTATCGCATCGCGCAACTCGGTCGCAGCGACCTCGGCCTCACGCATCAGCACGTCGGCTTGGTCGTGAAGGTCACGGGCCTGCTTCACGAGCCTTCGTGCAGTCGCGCGTGTCTCTCGCACCCTCAGTCGCAGGACTTCCGGAGACAGAGGGCACGTGTAGAGGTGATCGCGAACACTCTCGATCAGGTCTACCTGACAGCGCGGGCAGCAGGTCCTCTTGTAGTATTCGAAAGGGTTCGAGTCGAGTTCGAACAGCCGACAGCTCTGGCCACACGCTGGGCATCCTATTCGATGCGCCCAACAATACCCATACAGCAGAGACCGCTCCTCGTGGGTCAGATCACGGGGTCGGCGGCAGTCAACGTGGGCGACGCCGACGCCAACGGACTCGACTACATCGTCGGGCGAGAGGATTCGAAAGCAGCGCGCGCACGTCAGCTCAACCATCATCTGCACCGCCTGGGAGGCCGTCACGATAGCACACGCCTTCCGCTCGTCAATGTGTGGTCGCGGGGACACATCTGCGAATTTCCGGAAGAGTGGCCCAACGCAGCGGGCGAGGCCCTGGACTCCTCGCCGACTGCGTGATATTTTTCTGCCGCCGAGGTCGAACCGATGGAGCAGCAGCAGTGGACCTGCCCTGAATGCTCCAAGGTCATTGCTGCCGACGATACCGTCCTCTTCGTGCGAGAGCGTATTACTCACTTCTACTGCAGACGACCCCGAACGCTCGGTCCTGAAGAGCGCGTCTTGCTTTTCCTTTTCTGCTGGGAACACGTGGTCGCCAAGTGCGACCTATGTGCCAGGGGATACCGTCAGTCCGAGCTTGCCAACGACCTCTTTAGTGGTGAAGAGCACTTGTGTCCGCAATGTCGCGCGGACCTGCTTGACAGCATTCGCATACATCTCTACTCCTGCTCGATGCTTCCTGCTGAAGTCCAGCGAAAGGCTCAGGTAAATCGGACCCGGTTTCTTGGGACACGGAGTTGGCTAGGATGACCGTGACCAAGGAGGCCGGAGATGGGGACGAAGCCGAGGAAACCGGTGACACCGCCGGAGCCGTCGAGTACGCCGAACGAGCCCGAGCTCCCCGAACGATGGAGCGTCCAGCGGAAGTCTGAGCTGGTCCTGCGGCTCTTACGAGGCGACGCGCTCGACGCGGTCTCGCGCGAGAGCCAGGTGCCGGCGCATGAGCTCGAGAGCTGGAAGCGCATCTTTCTCGAGCAGGGGACGCGGGGGCTCAAGACGCGCAGTGATCCCGAGGAACGCGAGCTCACGCTGGCGCGCGCCAAGATCGGGGAGCTGATGATGCGCTTGGAGCTGGCCGAGCACCTCATCGAAAAAAGGGGGCTCACGGACGAGTGGAAGAAGCAGCGGCGATGAGAGACGTGATCAGCATCGGGACCGGTCGACGATATCCGCTGACGATGATCTGTGCCGTCTTCCGCGTGCCGCGCTCGACGGTGTACCGGACGATGGCGCCGGCGCCCGCCGTGCCACTGGTCACGGCCAAGCGCGGGCCCAAGACGGCGCGTAGCGATGCCGAGGTCGGCGCGGCGATCCGCGCAGTGCTCGCGGCGACCCCGTTCCATGGTGAGGGGTACCGCAAGGTACGAGCGCGCCTGGCGCATCGAGGACTGGCTATCGGCGGGAAGCGCGTCTTGCGGCTGATGCGGGCCCATCATCTGCTCGCCCCGCGGCGCCTCGGACCGCCGAATGGCGATCCGGCGCACGCCGGCACGATTACCACGACCCGCCCGGATGAGATGTGGGGCACCGACGCGACGCGCTTCTACACCGAGGAGGACGGCTGGTGCTGGTTCTTCGGCGCCATCGATCACTGCGTCGACGAGCTCGTGGGCTGGCACACCACGAAGATCGGCGATCGCTGGGCCGCGCTCGAGCCGCTGCGCCAGGTGTTCGGCCGTTTCGCGAAGGACGTCGCCCGCGGACTCCGGATTCGCTGCGACTGGGGCCCGCAGTACATTGCCGATGCGTGGATCAACGAGGTGAAGTGGCTCGGGATGACCATCACGCCGTCGTACGTCGGCGAGCCGGAGTGCAATGGCGTCATCGAGCGCTTCATGCGAACGCTGAAGGAGCAGTGCCTCTATCTCCATCGCTTCCAGAATCTCGCCGAGGCGCGGCGGATCATCGGCGAGTTCATCACGCGCTACAACACCGAGTGGCTCATCGAGCGGCTCGGCCATCAGACGCCAGTGGCCGCGCGGATCGCGGCGGTGGCGGCATGACCGATGAAACGCGATCGCTCAGTGGCGTCAGGATCGACGATCGAGGGCGGGGGCGCTATGTTGGTATCCCCCTCCGTGTCCAAGAAACCGGGAGCGGTACACCTTAGAGAAGCGGGTACCGGCTCCGGTTAGAGTGCCGTACAAGGACAGCTTCGTATTTCGCTATGCCGAGCGCACTGTTCAGCAGGCTATTGTCCAAAAGCTCGCGCGTCTCGTCAGTGGCCTGCATGCCGCCCGTATCCTTCTTGATGGTGGGTTCGTTCAGGAACAGGGTGCGTTACAGCGCATGCTCGACAAGTTTCGAGAGGACCTCATGTTCCTTTCGCTCGCCGTGGTTCGAGGCGATGCGACTCCGCTACTCCCGGAATATCTGGCGGCCTTCTATGAGGAGGAGTTCGATAACGAGGACCCTCTCAAGTCCACGCAGCGGCGTCCTATGATCCCACGCAAGCGCATTCGCGCTTATCTCGCAACCATAAAGGGTGGCACACTGGACCCGAGCAGTAGAGCTGAGGTCTCGAGGACCCTGAGCAAAGGCTACTCGGGATACGTCCACGCTGCGTCTCCACACATCATGGAGATGTACGGGGGCAATCCTCCCGTGTTCCATGTACGAGGGATGCTCGGGACGCCGCGTGAGGCCGAGCACCGTCAAGATTTCTGGAACTACGTCTATCGAGGCATTCTCGCTTTTGCGTTTGCCGCCATGGCGTTCGGCGACAAAGAGTTGCTCGACAGGATTCGGTCGTACCGAGACGAATTTGAGCGCCAGTCCGGGCGTTAGATTCGGCAGGCGGCTTACCAATGCACGGGAGCACAAGCACTATCCGACTTCTTTCCGAGTACCAGCCCCAACCCGCCGCAAAGGACGCCAAGAGCCGAGGCGCGGAAAGCCACATTTCTCTTGGGTATCGTTGGTGGGCGTTGGTGCGCGTGAGGGTCTGAATCCCCCTCATAACCCAAAGATCCATCGGCGTTGGGCGATCGCGACATCACCGTGGGTCCGGCTCGCGTTCAGAAAATCGACGATCCGGGTCCTCGCCGCGGGGATGCAAGATGCCTTCGCGAACGGCGTGGCGGAGTGGACGCTGGGCGCCCGTTGTCGCTAGTCCGGAGCGCCATGAATCTGGGTCGACGACTTTGTTTTGCAACGGTGGCGCTGACGACGTCGATCCGGTGACAGGACTAAAAGTCGCGTTTCAGCTCCCTCCTAATTTAATTTAGCTGCAGACCTGCCTGCCGACACCCCAAGGCGAGCGACGACCGGCTGGAGGGCCGTGAGCGCCTCAGCCATCCTTCCTGCCTAGCCTTCATAAAGGACGGAATTAAGGTGGTGTGAAAGATGGTATGAAGCATGGAGTGAAGCATGGCCCGCAGGTGCGAGAATTGAGGGAATAACCCATATGTTTGCCCTGAGCGGCACAGCTGGGCTTAGAACGGGCTACTGAAACGACTACGATGGTGATCGCGTCGGCGTGAGTGGAATCGCGGCTCGTGGAAGCGGGCCCTCCAGAAGTAAGCCGCGCGATCTCGCACGCCTCCTAGGAAGTACTTATCTGGCAGCCGGTTGGTGCCGAAGCGGGGATTCGTTTGGGGCGTTTTCGATTGCGCCCAGTCTATCGCGGATCTTCTCGGTCTCGTCGAGACTTAGGGCTCACCATGCTTTGATACTGAGTGAGACCAAACCACACCATTTCACCGGTACGATAATCCCGTTTTCATCCCCCTCGGACTGCCGGGCTTCGTAGCCGGTGGCTCACGTCAACGTCGGGCTCCGGTGGAGTATCGGGCGACTATACAGTTCACCGTTCGTGCCGAGTCGTCGCGCACGTGGTGGCTGACCAAGCGGCCTTCACGTACTTCCCTACGCCGTCACGGGGAGGGGTGGAGATCGGCAACCTCACCTTAGTACAAGAGATCCGCGCGGTGCAGGCCGAGCAGGCCGCTCTGTCCGATCCTCGGCTCGCGCTGGAAACCAGCCCGGGAGCAGGAGTGCGCCCTAACTGACCTCGACCGGGCATCATCACGTTGGTGCCCGATCCAGTTCTCAACCCCCCATCGTGACCGCGTCGACCTGGTCAGGAGAGTGCTATCGTAGCCTCGGTCTGTGACAGCAGTGATGAAGGTTCCGACCGCTAGAATTCTCGTGATCGACGACAACCTCGCCGTGGTCGACATCCTCGTCAGCTCGCCGAGGAGGGGTACGAGGTCTCAAGCGCGGTGACGAGCGATGAGGGTCTCAAGCTCTTCATCCAGTCCTGCCCGGATCTGGTGTTGCTCGACATCGCACTACCCGGAATGAAGGGCATCGAGATGCTCAAGCGAATCCGTTCGATCGCCCCGACGGCCCGGGTGGTCATGGTGAGCGGGGTGGATCCCACGCGTGCCCGCGAGTCCCTTGAGCTCGGCGCACGCGCCTGTGTCGACAAGCCATTCGATTTGGCCACCCTCAAGGCTGTCGTCGCCATGGTGCTCCAAGACAAACCCGCCTGAACCGCCTCGTAAGAAAGAGCTCGCTCGCCTAAAAGAAGAATCGTCGCGGGATAAGAGAGCCCGTAGCCGGAGGGGGTTACGCCTCGGCTCGCCTATGTCACTTCGAGATCAGCCAATAAGACCGAGCCTGACCCGTCCTGCGCATTCTGGCCAGGCGTAGCCCGGGGACTCGAGAGGCTATCGAGCGACTGACTCGGGTCAAGTCTGGGGTAAGTGGCGTCAGGTGACCAATGAGCTCGGATAGATAGAGCGGCGCCCGGGCAAATGTGGGGTCGAGAGCGGTGATGGCAGTCTCGTCAAGCTGTCGGTCGCCGATCACAAGTGACTGGCCCGAGCTACCGGCGAGGGGCGACGGCGAACGATAGCGGGTGCGTGCTAGGCTAATCGCGCATGATTCGATGGCTCGGCAGCTACGCTGTGGCCGTGCTCGTGAGCTGGTATGGCCTCATTGTCGCGCTCGTTGGTTTACTTCGGCTAGTCGAGTGGTTATGGGGAAGGACCCTAATAGCATCGTCCCGAGTGAAGTTGATATTTGCCTTAGCGATGCTATTCGTCGCCCAGGCGTCAGCATACAGAGCGCTCGAAAAGGAGAAGGCGAAGAGTCTAGTCGCCGAGCCGTGCCCACCTAACCCCATGACGTTTTTTAAAGGCGAAAATGTTTTGATGGACCCCGCTAAAGGCCAGCTCGCATGGAGGCTGTCAGAGGGCGAATACCGACCGCCCGGAGTAACGTCGCCGTTTTCCGCTCGGATTACGGTGATGGGGCCAGAAGCAATCCTATGGTCCGACGATGCCGGGCCACCTAACCGAATAGCGACAGTTAACGCAGAACTGTGGGTGTGTGGCGACAGGGTCGCGAAGTTTCGCGCAAGACCGAATGGACCAAACTCCGCCACTCTAATGGTCAGCTATGTGCGGTGACGTGCGGAGGGCGCCAGCATGACGATTCTGCGAAGTGCTGTCCCTGTCTCGCTCGTGTGGGTGGCGCTACTTGCCACGTCAGCCTCCGCTGACCACGAGCGGTTCATCGTAGGCGAGATGCGAGACGTGAATCCATCCCCCAAAGATCGTTACCTCTATTTCTGGAACCTGTGTGCCCAGCCATGATCGCGAGAGGCTTGATTGTTATTTCACCGCCTTTCTTCTGGCGAAACGCAAGACTGAGGATCAAGTAAAGAAAGACTACGAGGAAGCCGTAAATGAAATGAACAAAGATCCACAGAAGTTTCTAAGAGAATTCAGGAAATCGGCCTGCGAGCAGAAGTTTCAGCCCGATCCGGTCCGTCTGAAATACAACGTAGCATATGAGAAGTTTGTGGCCTCGACTAAAGCATTTTGCGAGCATCCTACGCGTGAGCCAGCACTCAATCTCTCTCGGACGATGATTGAGAACGATGCTGTGACGTGCAATTGCGTCGTCAACGACTGGCGAGCGACATTCGTACGCCAGACGGATCGCTGGGTCGCGAACATCGGACCATCAGGGCTGTGTGGTGTGATCAGCGTATTCACACTAGTTCCGCACGACGTCGGGAAGATGAGACAGCCGACCGGACCAACGTTGTGGACCCTTACTGAGAAGATCGTGACCACGCATCGATCCAACGACCCACTCTGTGCTAATCCAGAGAAGAACCCATTGCTTCCTACAATCACAGAAGGGGCGTCAACCTTCAGTTGGAATGCACCCCCGACGAGCATTGAATGTCGGGAGTTCGAGTTCACGAGCGCACTCGAAGGGATGAGCGATCCGCGCGGGCCGAAGGGGAAGTAGGCGATGCTGGGGCGGGCGCTCGCGCTACGGAGCGAAATCCAGCGCGCGGGGTGGTTCAACTGAGCTACACAGCCGTCGAGGCCGCGCTTCGCGCACATATTCAGGCCATAGGTGACCTGCTCATCCGAGAACGCGGCTCACATGTCGATACCGTTGAGGAGTACCGCGACCGCTGGACGCGGGATAGCGACGGCGTCTTCCGGCCCGAGAAAATTCAACGGCCGAGCCTATTCCCCGAGTGGTTCATCTACGAGGACACGTCCCACAGACTTCCAACGTTCGCGTCGCTCGTCGAGGCCATCAGCGCCGATGAAGTTCTGCGTCCACAGTTCGACGCGATGGTGGGTGCCGCTAGTAGCGCGGAACGTCTCGACGTTGACCGACTCGTCAGACGGATGATCGCGACATTGATCGAAACCGATTGTTATGGGGGTCAAATTGGATTTAACGAAGACCGATTTCAATCGCGTTGGGGGACAACCGCACGGGAGCTCTACGCGGACACTGTGGACCGAGTTACGGTCGTCCTGCTTCCTGGGCTCACCGCGCCTGGTGCACTTCCCATCGCGCTTGCTCGCAACCTACAGATCGCTCCGCTAAATGATGGTGAGGTCACAAGGGCGGTGTATGGCGGCCTCCTCGTCCCAGCCATGTCGCCGCTTATCGGCGATGCCGAGGTGATGGCGATTCGTCACACAGACCGAGTGCCCAAGCTCATCAATGCCGAGCCAAACCTAAGCATCGACGAGGGGAGTTTCGGCCAAAGGCTGCCCCTGATGTTTCATCTCTTCGCCGACGATATTCTCTCCGCACTGAGGTTGGTAAGAGCGGGGAGGCTTAAGTCTCCAGGCGTCATGCGTTACTTCGACTCGTGGTTGCTCGAAGGCTTCACTTCCTATCACCAACGGGCCGGACGCCCGTCGGATCGGGGTCAGTTTGCGCTGGCCGAGGGTGATTTAGATGAATTCCGATTTCTCTGGGCAACGCTGACTGGCGGTCTTCTTCAGACGAAGCGGTTCATCGCGGCAAGCCTGCGTCGATTCAGTACAGCAGCAGACCGCGACTCGCTCGATGACTCGATCGTCGACCTGACCATCTCGGCCGAATCACTCTTCCTTAGCGAAGCCGGGTCTCCGCAGGACAGGGGCGAACTGGGATTCAGGCTCGCACTCCGCGCAGCGGTCTTCATCGATTGGCCCGACTACTCCCGCCGAGAGGTCTTCGACTTGGCGACGACGGCTTATCGGCGGCGCAGCGCCGTCGTTCACGGTGGTGTGGTTGGGAATACTGCGCCCCTGCCGCGACAGTCAGCCGGCGTTCCGATCCCTCAATTTGGTCAAGCCGTCGAAGAACTAATGAGGCGAGCAATTCGAAAGTCGCTTCGCGAAGGCATCAATGTTTCAGATTTCGGCGATCGTGACTACTGGCTAAGGCTCCTCCTGCCGCCTCTGACGCAGTAAAATACGCATCACTTCTTCTTCGCCTTCCCCCAGCGCTTCCTGATCAAGTCGCGCATCCGCTTCGAACGCTCCGCCGCCGGCACGTCGGCCCACACCGCGCGCCCGCCGGATGTCCACGCAGCCCCAAACGACACGAGGAACACGTGGTAACGACGTATACCCTCCAAGAGTGCCGGCCAAGCATGCGCGTAGGATGACACGGGACCGCGCGGAAAAGCAGGACCTACTCAACCGAGAACACTTGTTCTGTACTTGTTCACAAGTTTCGAGCACCATCGTGCGGCATCGGGATTCAGGGCTCATGGGGGAGCGATCTAAACGGTTGATGCGAAACGATAGCGCGTCATACGCGGGAATGGGGACGGGACCTGACCCGACCTGTCAATCCAGAGGTCGCAAGGAAAATCTCGACCGTAATCTGCGGGAGTCGCCTCGTTCTGAGGCTGCCCCCTGACATGCGCGTTCAAAAATTCCTGTCTAGGGTGTGCTAGCGAAGGGATGCGGAAAGACGAACGCGATGCCAAGCGGATCGCAGCGTTCCCAAATCACTTCATTTGTAAACGGCGCACGCAAAGAGCTCACCGAACCAGGAGCCGGAGACGAGCAGCGGTGGCACCCCGTCGACGATACGGGTGGCGGCGCCTCCATATCG
>Ga0070699_100006240_pt1 | contig 10397 bp, 9 predicted proteins | sample KBSK1503metaG_FD_65473 | JGI IMG/M metagenome (GOLD analysis project Ga0070699, IMG submission 65473) | Corn, switchgrass and miscanthus rhizosphere microbial communities from Kellogg Biological Station, Michigan, USA - KBS K1-50-3 metaG | ecosystem: Host-associated > Plants > Roots >... | reverse complement strand
CCAAGCGCTCACGCCTGAAGACGCCGAGGCCCGCCGGCAGGTGCTCGCCTGGGCCGCCGCCCGGGGCTTCACCGCCAGTGTGGACGCCATCGGCAATCTGTTCGTCCGCCGAGCCGGGAGCGATCCGGCCGCCGCTCCCGTCGTCTCCGGCTCGCATCTCGACACCCAACCGACGGGGGGGAACTTCGACGGGATCTTCGGCGTCCTGGCGGCCCTCGAGGTCCTGGATGCCGCGGAGGAGGCCCACATCCAGACCCGCCGCCCGCTCGACCTCGTCATCTGGACCAACGAGGAGGGCGCCCGTTTTCAACCGACGACGATGGGATCGGCCGTGTTCGCGGGCGCGCTGCCCCTCGCGCAGGCACTCGACACCCGCGACGGGCAGGGCGTGTCCGTGAAGGCGGCGCTGGCCGAGACCCTCGCCGCGGCGGCGGTGCCGGACCGCCGGCCTTTCGGCTTTCCGATGGCCGCGTATCTCGAAGCCCATATCGAGCAGGGCCCGATCCTCGAGGCCACCGGCATGACGATCGGCGTCGTCACGGGGATCCAGGGACTGCGATGGTACCGGGTCGAGGTGACCGGCGAAGAGGCGCACGCGGGGACCATGCCGCTCGCGCAGCGCCGGGACGCCCTGCTCGCGGCCATCGAGATGGTGCAAGGGCTCCGCGAGCTGATGGCGGATCCTACCGACACGGTCCGCTTCACCGTTGGTCGCTTCGAGGTCCAGCCCAACTCCCCCAACACGGTGTCCGGCGGCGCTCTCTTCACGATCGACTTCCGGCACCCGCAGCCGCAGGTGCTGGCCCGGCTCGGCGATCGCGTGGAGGCCGTCTGCCGCGCGCATGCGCGCGGGTGCGCGGTCGAAGTGGCCGAGACCCTGCACTCGCCGCCGACGGCCTTCAGCCCGGTGATCGCGGGTCTGATCCGCACCGCCGCCGAACGGCATTCGCTGCCGTACGCCGACATCGTCTCCGGCGCCACCCACGACGCCAAGCACCTGGCCGGGCTGTGTCCCACGGGCATGATCTTCGTGCCGTGCGCGCGGGGCATCAGCCACAACGAAGCCGAACGCGCCTCGCCCGCTGATCTGGCCGCCGGGACCCGCGTCCTGGCCGACGTCATGGTCGAGCTCGCCGACAAGTAGGGAGGCCCTCGCGGACCGTGCCGCCCCGCGGCGGGGGCGAGCGGCTCGTTCATGAGCCCGACGGAGGGCGGTAGTGAAGATATTGATCCCGTGCCCGGACGCGGTATACGTTTGACATAGGTGGGTCGCACCCCTCGACGTGGTGTGGAGGCCCGGCCCACCTCCGGGGTAGCGGAACATGAGCTGCGAAGACTACGAGGACCGAAACGGGCAGAGTCTCGTCGAGAAGGCGGCGCGCCAGTTCGCCTCCGTTCTCGCCTCACCTCCGATCCGAGGGCTGGTGGTCTTATTGCCCCAGGGCATGCGGCGAGCCATCGTCACCGTGCTGTGGACCGCCGCCGACGTCCTCCGCCGATAGCCCCCGGCCCGAGCGGGAGGTATCGTGGCTGAGCCGGGCGAGCCGGAGAGGCTCCGAGCTACCTCGCGGCCCAGTCGGCGAAGCTCTCGGCGCCCGAGATCGGCCGTCGCGTCCAGGAGGCGGCCGACGAGTTCCTGGCGATAGTCGCAGGCGTCCCCGACGGCGTTGGTCACCGCCACCGTGCCGCCGGCGAGTGGAGCGTGGCCGAGATCGTCGATCACGTGACCGTGACGCTCGAGGAGGTCGCCAGGATCACACCCTCCGTTGTTCCGCGCCGTCGGGGCCGGCGCGCGCTCGAGGACCTGTGCGAAGACCATAGTCGCCCCAACATGAAACCGCGATGAGACCGGGATGAAAAATCTCTTAGAATCGCGGTCGGGTATGGAACGAGCGCTGCTTCTGCTCGCGGCCTCTTTCACGCTGTCTGCCGCGGGCGTGCCTGTCCGGGCGGCGGAGCTGCCAATATCGGTCGTCTCCATTTCGTCGCCGGTCGCTGCCAAGGCGAACGCCACGATCTTCATCCGGACCAGCCCGGGGTCGCGGTGCTGGGGCGCCGTGGACTACAAGTCCGCGGGCACCAAGCCGCGGAAGATGGGGCGGCGGGACCTCGACGCCCAGATCGCCGACATGGAGGGACGGGCAGCGTGGCGGTGGCCGGTGGACGAGAGGGCGGTCCCGGGCCGCTGGCCGATCGTGGTGACATGCGAGAAGGGCGGTACCACCAGCGAGCTACGGACCCACTTTGAGATACGCTGAGACCCCTCGAGCCGGCGCCTCGGTGGTGGTGCCGGCCGTCTCGAGCGTGAGCGAGGACAATGGCGCGCGCGGACGGCGGCATTGACGAGCCGCCGGTCAGACGCTAGACTCGCGCCGGCTCAAGTATCGAGAGGAGTGGGACAGGCCCCCGCCGACGGGAAGGGCTCGTCCGACTCCTGGCAGAGGAGATATGGGCGCGGGACCTCGGCCGGGCAGGATGGTCCTGGCGCGCGCCGGCGCGATGATGGGCGTGATCGTCGCCGGTGTGCTGCTGAGCGGTCCCTCCCTGCACGCGCTCTCCGACCGACCGCAACCCGCCCGAAGGCCGGTCGAACGCCACGACTCCGCGAAAAATGAGATCACCAACCTGCAGGCCGAGAGTCTCTCCGGGCAGTCGATGCAAGTCACGGTGGACTACGCGTACGCCGGAGATCAGGGGATTGAGGATGTCTTCCTCCACGCGGCGGCCTTGGAGTACTACTTGCACGGAGAGGGCGTGCGGAGCCGTGTCCCCGGGACCAGCTTTCCAGGGGCGGCGGTGAGTGTCGGGAGCGGCCGTATCACGCTCACTATCGAGCGAGTCGTCGAAGGCGACCTGTCGACCAGCACCAGCGTCCGTGTCTGCCTGATCAGCCTCCAGAAGCACTCTGCCTTTCTTTGCCGGAACTTCGCGCATACCAAGGAATGGGATTGAGGTAGCAGAATGGCGGTCCGAGCCCTTCTCCACTACGCCCTCGAGGTTCCCGATCAGACCGTGGGCGAGCGCTTTTACCGCGCCTTCGGCCTCGCCCCGGGCTCCGCCCCGGACAATGCCGTGCACCTGCGCCCGGCCCCCCTGGCCCGCGAGACGGTCCTGCTCTATGCGGGTCCGCGAAAGCGGCTGCATCATGTCGCCTTCGGCGCGCCCTCGGACGAGTTCGAGGCGACGCGGGAGTCGATCCGGCGGGCGGGGGTCGAGGAGGTCGATCCGCCGGAGGGCGCGCTCGACGGAGGCTTCTGGATCCGCGACCCGGACGGCAACGCCCTCAACATCCGGCCGGAGGGGCGGGAGGTGCCGGCGCCCGATCCGCCCCTCAGGCTCAACAGTCCCGGCCATATCAGCCGTGTCGCCGAGCGTGGCTACCCGGAGGCGGGGATGGCGGCGAGACCCCGCCGGCTCGGGCACATACTCCTCTTCACTCCGGACGTGAACCGGCAGGTCGACTTCTACACGCGCGTCCTTGGCATGCGGTTCTCTGACCGCGCCCGCTCCGTCATCGCGTTCCTCCGCTGCACGACCGACCACCACAACCTGGCGTTGCTCGCTTCCCGGGGCCCAGGCTTCCACCACGGCTCGTTCGAGGTGGGAAGCGTAGACGAGATCGCGATGGGAGCGCTCTGGATGCGGGGGGCGGGGTGGGAGCCGGGATGGGGGCTGGGCCGCCACGTGATCGGCTCCAACTTCTTCTACTACATCCGCGATCCGTGGGGGAGTTTCGCCGAGTACTTCCACGACCTCGACTACATCCCCGAAGACTGCGCCTGGTCCGCGCGCGATTTCCCCGAGGCGGACGCCCTCTACCGCTGGGGACCCCCGGTACCCGAAGACTTCGGCGTGAACCGCGAGCTCGAGTAGGAGTTCGCGCCTCCGAGGACTATGACCCCTACTGGACCCGGTAGGGGTTCGTCGGGTTCGCTCCGATTCGTCGTCCTGCTCGGAGTGGTCAGTCTCTTCGCCGACATGACGTACGAGGGCGCGCGCGCCGTCACGGGGCCGTTTCTGGCCGCGCTTGGCGCCGGCGCGACCGCGGTCGGCGTCGTCGCGGGGCTGGGAGAGCTCGCGGGCTACGCTCTCCGTCTCGCGTCGGGCTACCTGAGCGATCGGACGCGGCGACACTGGCCGTTCGTCCTCCTGGGCTACGGGCTCAACGTGCTCGCCGTCCCGCTCCTGGCGCTCGCCGGGCGGTGGGAGACGGCAGCCGTGCTGATGATCGCGGAGCGCCTCGGCAAGGGCGTGCGCACCCCCCCGCGCGACGTGCTCTTATCCCATGCCGCCGCGGAGATGGGGCGGGGATGGGCGTTCGGGCTCCACGAGGCCCTCGACCAGATCGGCGCCGTGACCGGCCCCCTCCTGGTAGCGGCGATCCTGTACTGGCGGGCCAGCTACCGGCTCGGCTTCGGCGTCCTCGTCGCCCCCGCCCTGCTGACGCTTGCCTGCCTGCTCGTGGCGCGGGCGCTCTACCCCGAGCCGGAGCGATTCGAGGCGGCCGGGTCCGCGGCGGCCGGGAGATTCCCACGGGTCTTCTGGGTCTACGTCGCCTCGGTGGCGTGCCTCGGGCTCGGCTTCGCGGACTTCGCGCTCATCGCCTTCCACCTGAAGAAGGTTTCGGTGGTGACTGATTCCTGGATCCCGGTCCTGTACGCGTTGGCGATGGCCGTCGATGGCCTGGCCGCGCTCGCGCTGGGGAAATTGTTCGACCGGTGGGGGCTCCCGCTCCTGATCGGCGTTCCAGTGCTCTCTTGTCTATTCGCGCCCCTCGCTTTCTCGCGGAGTGCCGCGGCCGTGGTGGCGGGAACGGTCCTCTGGGGCGTCGGGATGGGGGCGCAGGAGTCGGTCGTCCGCGCCGCGATCGCCGTGCTGGTCCCGGTGGAGCGGCGCGGGACCGCCTACGGCGTGTTCAATGCCGTGTACGGTGTGGCGTGGTTCGCGGGCAGCGCGCTGATGGGCGCGCTCTACGACGTCTCGATCCCGTATCTGGCCGCGTTCTCGGTGCTGAGCCAGGTGCTCGCGGTGCCGCTCCTTGGCGCCGTCAGGCGGGAGCTGCGGTCGGCCTCGAGAAGAGCTTGACCCCGGGGGTGAACGAATCCCGGGCCAGCCGAGGCCCCCAAAAGCCCGAGTTCCCGCTTGACAAGCTCGGGGGCCCGGACTAGCATCCGGCCCGTCGAAACGACGGTATGTTGTCAGGAGGACCGTTGCCTATCCTGTTGCCAGCGCTTCCAAGTGCACGTAAATCCGTTCGTCGGGAGCGCGTTCTGCCTCGCCGCCCGCCGACTGCCGAGCCGCTCGTAGAGCCAGGCCGGCGGTCGCTCGTCCAGCTCTTGCCGAGGCTGGAACACGCGGGCGGCGGAGTCCGCGTGGGCAGGCCGGGCCGCGGCGGGCACGACCTATTCAGAAAAGGAGGCATGCAGGCGCTCCGATCGCCGGCTGGCGCGTGAGGCCGGCAGCACACCTCGGCAATCGTCCCGGACTGGTCTCGGCCAGCGAGGACACTGACAGGCGAGTATCGCCCTGGAGGATGAGAATGACCCGCAAATCTTTCTGGTCGCTCGCACTGCTTGCGAGCGCGACGGCGGCCTTCGTTGCCGCCCTGGTGCCGATGTCGGTCTCGGCCCAAGGCGTCGACACGCTGGAGGCCATTATCAAGCCGAACTTCGTCACGGACGCCAACCTCATGGCCGCGGCCCAGGATCCGAACAACTGGCTGCACTACGGCCGCGACTACGCGGGCACCCGGTTCAGCCCGCTCGCCGAGATCAACGGCACCAACATCAAGAAGCTCGTGCCGAAGTGGAACCTCTCGTTCGGCGTCCTCGAAGGGCAGGACAGCCAGGCGGTGGCCTACAACGGCATCGTCTATGTGACGTCGTCCTTCAACAAGGTGTGGGCGCTCGACGGCACCAACGGCAAGGTTCTGTGGAAGTACGAGCGGGAGCTGCCGGGTGACGTCTACCCCCATCTCTGCTGTGACGTCGTGAACCGCGGCGTGGCGCTCTACAAGGACAAGGCCTACCTCGCCACCCTGGACTCCCACATCGTGGCCCTCGACAACGCGACGGGCAAGGTGGTGTGGGACAAGCAGGTGGGCGACTACACCTACTCCGAGAGCTTCACGATCATGCCGCTCGCGCTGCGCGGCAAGATCATCGCCGGGACGGCGGGCGCCGAGTATGGCGTGCGCGGCTGGATCGTCGCGCTCGATGCCGACAGCGGCAACCAGGTCTGGAAGACCTACACGATTCCGGCGGCCGGCGAGCCCGGCTCCGAGACGTGGGGCGGGGAGTCCTACAAGTACGGCGGCGGGTCGGCGTGGATCACCGGCTCCTACGATACCGAGACCAACACGCTCTACTGGCCGGTCGGCAACCCCGGTCCCGACTTCGACCGGCACGTCCGCCCGGGCGACAACCTCTTCACCAACACGACGCTGGCGCTCGACCCCGACACCGGGAACATGAAGTTCTACTTCCAGTACACCCCGAACGACCCGTACGACTACGACGGCGTCAACGAGGTGGTGCTGGCCGACGTCGGCGGCAAGAAGGTCTGGCTGCACGGCGACCGCAACGGTCACCTCTATTCGGTGGACCGCACGAACGGCAAGTGCGTGTGGGTGGTGCCGATCGCCCGGGTCAACTGGGTGAAGTCCTGGGGCCCGAACTGCCGCCCCATCATGAACTGGCCGGAGAAGGACGTCGTCTACGACCAGGTGACGCGCGACATCGCGCCCACCCTGGACGGCGGCAAAGAGTGGCATCCGATCTCCTACAGCCTGCGCACGAAGCTCGTGTACGTGCCGGTCTATGACTTCTCGATGGACCTGCAGGCGAAGAAGATGGAGTGGAAGCGCGGAGAGTGGTACCTCGGCGCGAAGGTCATCCGCCTGAACCCGGGCAGCGGCGCCACCAAGGCATACGACGCCGCGACGGGCAAGCTCGTCTGGTCGCGCCCGCAGAGCACGCCGGGCACGGGCGGCATTCTCTCGACGGGCGGCGGGCTCGTGTTCTTCGGCGATCCGGAGGGGATGTTCACGGCGGTGCGGGACGACACCGGTGAGACGCTCTGGCAGTACAATGTCGGCACCGGGATCCACGGTAACCCGACCACCTGGACGGCGGGTGGCCATCAGTACGTCGCGATCGTCGTGGGGCCGGGCGGTGGCGGGATCTGGCCGCTCTACTACAGCGAATGGTACAAGAAGCAGTCCAAGGGCGGCGGGGTCTTCGTCTTCGGGCTGTCCGAGTAACCGGAGGTCGGCCAACGTGGGAGGGGAGGGCGGAGGTTCCGCCCTCCCCTTTTGCTGCACAGGAGCGAGCGTGAAGCGGATCGTGATGATTTCGGTGACGGCCCTGGTGCTGGCGGCCGCCGGCACGGTGGCGCGCGCGGAGGCGGCCGACGCCCTGAGCCGGGCCAAGGACAAGGGCGTGCTCACGGCGTGCGCCGATCCCTACAACTATCCGTTCTCGTCGAACAGTTCCGAGCCGCCCGGCTTCGACGTGGAGATCGTCCGGGCCGTCGCGGAGCGCGCGGGCCTGCGGGCGGCCTCCTTCTGGGCGGACACGGGGACGCGGGGCGGGCTCGGCCGCGCCCTCCGCACCTCGATCCTCAAGGGGAAGTGCGACTTCTTCATGGGCATCGGCGAGGGGCCGGACACCGACGAGGAGATGAAGGAGAAGGACCTCACGTTGACCCGGCCCTATCTCGGGCTCGGCTACATTCTTCTGGTCCAGGGCAAAGCCGATCAGGCCCGGAGCTTGAAGGATCTGAAGGGCGTAAAGATCGGCACCCCCATGTCGACACCGGTCGACGCCTACCTCTTCGACAACGGCTACGATCGCGCCCTATACCTCCGGAGCCGGGAGATCATGAAGGCGCTGGCGCAGGGGGAGATCGACGCCGCCATGGTCTGGTCGCCGGCGCTGGCCATCGCCCGCGCCGACCATCTGGACGGGACGTTCCACCTGGTCCCCGGGTATACGCCGGAGCCGGGGCTCCGGTGGAATCTCGCCATCGCGGTGTCGAGCAAGGAGACCGCGCTCAAGCAATTCCTCGACGACTCGCTCTCCGCCCTGCTCGAGAACGGCGAGATCCAGAAGATCGTAGAGCGCTACGGGTTCCCCTTCTACCAGCCGTTCCGATAGAGGCGAATGGATGCGGGTCCGGGTGCTGGGGGCGGCGGCGGGAGGAGGCTTCCCCCAGTGGAACTGCGGGTGCGGCAACTGTCGAGGAGTCCGCGAGGGCACGATCAAGGCGACCCCCCGTAGCCAGGACTCCCTCGCCGTGAGCGCCGACGGCGATCGGTGGTTCCTGCTGAACGCTTCGCCCGAGATCCGCTCCCAGATCGAGAGCTTTCCCCCCCTCCACCCACGGCGGGCCCGGCATTCCCCGATCGAGGCGATCGTCATCGCCAACGGAGATCTGGATCACTGCCTGGGGATCTTCTCGCTCCGCGAGGCCCATCCCATCGTGATCTACGCGACCGAGCGCGTCCGGCAGGGCATCGCGGAATCCAACGTCTTCTACCGGACGCTTCAGCGCTTCCCCGATCAGGTGACCTGGCGCCCGCTGAAGATCGGGCGGGAAGAAGAGCTCGCCGGCGGCGACGGCCGCCCCAGCGGGCTCACCGTGGAGCCCGTGCCCGCTCCCGGCAAGCTCCCCGTCCACCTGGAGGGGCTCGCCTCGCCCGACCCCGCCGATAACGTCGGCCTCCGGATCCGCGAGCGCGCGACCGGCCGGGTGCTCGCCTACTTCTCGGCCATCGGCCACCTGGGCCCACAAGTCCTCGGTGCCCTGGAAGACGTCGAGTGCCTCTACTTCGACGGGACCTTCTGGTCGAGCGACGAGCTGTCGGGACCCGGCCTCATGGCAAAGACGGCCGAGGACTTGGCGCACCTGCCGATCGGCGGCGAGGGGGGCAGCCTCGGGGCGCTTGCCCGGCTCTCGGTGCGGCGGCGGATCTACATCCACATCAACAACACGAACCCGATCCTCCGGGAGGACTCCGCGGAGCGGCGGGCGGTGGAGGCGGCGGGCTGGGAGGTCGCCTTCGACGGTATGGAGGTCACCCTCTGAGGAGGGGTGGGTGCGGGATTTGACCCAGAGGGTGAAATGCCGCATGGGTGCGCGGGGGAGTCTGCTTGTACTGCCGCAACTTAGACGGCAACTGCTCATGGCACGTCGCATGCTCCAGTCCACCTAGCCGTCAAAACCGCTGAGGGAGGTGAGCCAGATGGAGTGGACAAAGCCCGAATTCGTCGAGGTCAAGATGGACGCGGAGATCAACTCGTACCAGGACGACTTCAGCGGTATCTAGACGGCCCCGCACGGGTCACCGGCGTCGACACAGCCCTTCCCCTCGGCAGGACACCGGGGCGAAGGGCTGTGACGCGTTGAGGTAGAATCCAGCGAGGGAGATCCCGGACCATGAGCGCCACCGACCGCCCCGCGCTGCCTCGCGATGCCTTCATCGACTGGCTCAAGCGCGAGGGCGCCCACCGCTATCACGACCACCACCGCTACCACGTGCTCATGCACGAGGGGAAGCTCACGAAGCCGCAGATCCAGCAGTGGGTCCTCAACCGCTACTACTACCAGACGCGCATCCCGATCAAAGACGCGATCATCGTCTCCAAGTCCGGCGACCCCGGCTTCCGGCGCATGTGGATCCACCGGATCCGCGACCACGACGGCGAGAAAGACGGGGAGGGCGGGCTGAGCCTCTGGCTCAGGCTGGCGGAGGGAGTCGGCCTCGATCCCGAGGAGGTCGCAAGCTGCCGCTCGGTGCTGCCCGGGGTGCGCTTCGCGTGCGACAACTACGTGCAGTTCGTCCAGGAGCGAAGTCTGCTGGAAGCGGTGGCCTCCTCGCTCACCGAGGCGTTCGCCCCCGACATCATGTCCCGGCGGATCCTCGCCTGGGAGAAGCACTACCCCTGGGTCAGCCCCGACATGCTCGGCTACTTCCGCGCGCGGGTCACGCGGGCGCGGCACGACTCCGAGGAGGCGATCGACTGGGTCAGCGTGCGCGCGACGACCTACGAGCTCCAGGAAAAGTGCGTTGCCGCTCTGATCCGCAAGACCGAAATCCTCTGGCACCTCCTCGACTGCCTGTACGCGGCCTACGTCGAGCCCGGGTGGGGGCGCGAAGGGGGGCGGGCGTGATCTCGACCGAGAGCCGCCCGCGGCTGGCGTCGAAGGCACGCCTCCGGTTCGATCGCAAGGGCGAGCGGTACATGCTCCTCTACCCGGAAAAAGGGCTCGTGCTGAACCCCACGGCCGCGGAGATCGTGCGGCTCTGCACGGGCGAGCACACCGTCGGCGCCATCATCGAGCTTCTCCGCGAGAAGTACCCGACGCAGGCGCGCGAGGCGCTCGCGCGTCAGGTC
>Ga0070699_100006238_pt1 | contig 10399 bp, 10 predicted proteins | sample KBSK1503metaG_FD_65473 | JGI IMG/M metagenome (GOLD analysis project Ga0070699, IMG submission 65473) | Corn, switchgrass and miscanthus rhizosphere microbial communities from Kellogg Biological Station, Michigan, USA - KBS K1-50-3 metaG | ecosystem: Host-associated > Plants > Roots >... | reverse complement strand
CAGTCCTTCGTCCTCAATGCCCCCCGCACACATAGGAACCTGAAACGACAGATGAATCCCTCGCTTATGACAACTTTCACGGAATCAATAGTCTAGGTAGAGCTGCCAGGGTGCGACAATGAAAGCGAGCAGAGCGACTGCGCTGCCGAGACAACACGTGCCGAGCAGAAACACCCGCCGCGGTCCCAACCGGACGATCGCATCGCTGATGAATACGACTAAGGAGGCGGTGAGCAGGTAGTAGGCGGTGGTGGCGCCGGAGATCAATGATGCCGACCAACCGAAGAGACGCTGCAGTTCCGCCAGATAGATGCCATGGCTGTAGAGGCCAAATCCCCAGCAGAACACGGCAACCACGAAGCAGACCGCAGTGACGCGCCAGCCGTCGTAGCGTGGAGACGATTCGTCGACCGCGGGGAATGCGAAATCAGCCGGCATCGTCATGGCGTCACGCCTTCGCAGCGTAAGCCTCGATCTCCAACAGGAACTCGGGCTGCACCAACTCCGGGACGATCAGCAGTAGCGAGGCCGGCCGCGCGCTGCCGAGATGGCGAGCGCGCACCTCAGCGTAGGCTGCGATGTCGGAGGAACGCACCAGATATTGCGTCACCTTCACGAGGTCATGGACCGACATGTCGGCGCGCTTGAGCATGGTGACGATGTGGGTCCACGCCAGTTCCGCCTGGGCGCCGAAATCGGGCGGCACCTTCCCGCCGGCGTCGAGCCCCGGCGTGCCCGCGGTGATGAGCCAGCGCGCGTTCGCGGGCGCCTCGACCGCGTCGCCGTAGGTTCCGATCTGCCGCGCGATGCCGATGTCGTGGATCCTGTTGGCCATGGTTGCTCATCTCCGTCGTGATGCCAGGGCGCATTTTCTCATCTTGACGCCCGACCACACTTCGGAAATAATCAAACTATGAAGGAAGGACCCGACATCTCGATCATCGCCGCGCTGATCGGCAATCCGGCCAGTGCCAACATGCTCATGGCGCTGATGGCCGGTCCCGCGCTCACGGCAACCGAACTTGCCCAGGAAGCGGGCCTCATGCTCTCGACCGCCAGCGGGCATCTCGCCAAACTTGAAAACGCCGGGCTTGTCGCGGTCGAACGCCAAGGGCGGCACCGCTATTTCCGTCTGGCCGACGCGGACGTCGCGAGTGCGCTTGAAGGGCTGATTCCGCTGGCTGCCCGTGCTGGCCACACCCGCATCCGCACCGGGCGGCGCGATCCCGAATTGCGCCAGGCGCGCTCCTGCTATGACCATCTTGCAGGCGATCTGGCGGTCCGAATGTTCGACCGGTTCGTGGAGCGCCGGTTGCTCGCCGGTGGAGGCGATGCGCTGCGCGTGACGGCAAGCGGCAGGCGGTTTTTCGCCAAGGCCGGCATCGATATCGACGCTCTCGAACGCGGGCGGCGTCCGCTGTGCCGGCCTTGTCTCGATTGGAGCGAGCGGCGAAGCCACCTCGGTGGAGCGCTCGGGGGCGCCATCTTCGATCAAATCATCGCGTTGGGCTGGGCCGTTTGCGAAGCGCGTACGCGCATCGTGCGCTTCTCCGCCGGGGGCGAGCGCAAGATGAAGGCGTGGATTTCCGCGTAAGGCCGCGGCGAAATTTATTCGCTATCGCAACGGTCAAGCGCGCCAAATTGCCCCTGCCTGCCCACGTGAACCAAGCCCGCGGGGCCGCGCGTTGTGACCTCGCTCCGGCGCGCTCCATTGACCCGGGAGTGATCAATACTTACTTGAAATCACGAGATTTTCAGCCAACGACACGCCGCCTTTCGCGGCCTACCGGCTTTCTGCTAAATTCGCGGCCGAATCCGCGCCGCATTCCATCGACCGAAACGGGTCTCGGTCGTTTCCGAGACCACGGAGGAGCAATGACCGCCGCAACCCACGAGGTCGCCAGCCTCCCCGACATGAAGGTGTCGATCCGCCAGCTCTTCGGTTTCGACAGCGATATGGAGGTGCCGGCCTATTCGGAGGCCGATGAGCATGTCCCGGACATCGATCCCGACTACCGGTTCGACAAGCCGACGACGCTCGCCATCCTCGCCGGCTTCGCGCACAATCGTCGGGTCATCGTCACCGGTTACCACGGCACCGGCAAATCGACCCACGTCGAGCAGGTGGCGGCCCGCCTCAACTGGCCGTGCGTGCGCGTCAACCTCGACAGCCACATCAGCCGTATCGATCTGATCGGCAAGGACGCCATCGTCATCCGCGACGGCCTGCAGGTGACCGAGTTCCGCGACGGCATTCTGCCGTGGGCCTACCAGCACAACGTCGCCCTGTGTTTCGACGAATACGATGCGGGTCGTCCCGACGTGATGTTCGTGATTCAGCGGGTGCTGGAATCCTCCGGACGGCTGACCTTGCTCGACCAGAGCCGTGTCATCAGGCCGCATCCGGCCTTCCGACTGTTCGCGACCGCGAACACGGTCGGGCTTGGCGATACCTCCGGCCTCTATCACGGCACGCAGCAGATCAACCAAGCGCAGATGGACCGCTGGTCGATCGTCACCACGCTCAATTATCTGCCGCACGACAACGAGGTTGACATTGTGCTCGCCAAGGCCAAGCACTATCGCACCGACCAGGGTCGCGACATCGTCAACAAGATGGTGCGGGTCGCCGACCTCACGCGCAACGCCTTCATGAACGGCGACATTTCGACCGTGATGAGCCCGCGCACGGTGATCACCTGGGCGGAGAACGCCGACATCTTCAAGGATATCGGCTTCGCCTTCAGGCTGACCTTCCTCAACAAGTGCGACGAGTTGGAGCGGCCGATCGTGGCCGAGTTCTATCAGCGCTGTTTTGGAGTGGAGTTGCCGGAATCGTCGGTCAATGTGGCGCTGAGTTGAGCCGTCTTCCATGCCCATGACGCTGTGATGTCATCGAACATCAAGCCCAGAAATCCGTCGAAAGACTCGCCGACCGAGCCGTTCAAGCGCGCGGTCACGGGATGCCTGCGCGCGATCGCCCGCAAGCCTGAGCTCGAAGTCGCCTTCGCCGCGGAACGCCCCGGAATCGTCGGCGGCAAGGCGCGCCTGCCCGAGCCGCCGCGAAAGCTTAGCGGTCCGGATGCCGCGATCGTGCGCGGCCACGCCGACTCGATCGCGCTCAAGCTCGCCTGCCACGACCCGATGGTGCATCGCAAGCTGGTGCCGGGCGGGCAGCAGGCGCGCGCCGTATTCGAGGCGGTCGAGCTGGCCCGCGTCGAGGCGATCGGCGCACGCCGAATGTCCGGCGTTGCGAAGAACCTCTCGGCCATGCTCGACGACCGTTTCCACCGCGGCAAGTTCGATCAAGTCACCGATCGGGCGGACGCACCCATCGAGGAAGCGGTCGCGCTGATGGTGCGGGAGCGGTTGACCGGCCTAGCCCCGCCGCCGGCGGCCAAGAAGATCGTCGATCTGTGGCGCCCGCTGATCGAGGATCGCGCCGGGCGTGATCTCGACCGTCTCGAGCGGCTGATCGAGAACCAGGCACGCTTCGGCGACGCCATCCATGATCTCCTCGACGCGCTCGACATGGGCGAAGACCGCAGCACCGAGTCCGACGAGGAGGAAGGCGAGGAGGGCGAGCAGGATCGCCGTAAGGAAGAATCCGGCGAGGACGGCCAGGGCGCCGACGCCGAGGACACGCAGACGCGGGTCGATGAAGCCGATGTCGCGGGCGAGGACATGTCCCACTCCACGGCCGAGGCCGCCGACGCGCTCTCCGCCGAGATGGCCGACGACGCCGAGATGGGCGACGCCGAGAGCCCGGCCGAGCCGCGGCGTCCACGCCGGCACGGCCAGAACGAGCCGCGCGGGCCGGATTACCGGCCCTTCATCACCAAACACGACGAGACGGTCGCGGCCGAGGATTTGTGCGAACCGGAGGAGCTCGATCGGCTGCGCGGCTACCTCGACAAGCAGCTCTCGCACCTGCAAGGCGTGGTCGCGCGGCTCGCCAACCGGCTGCAGCGCCGTTTGATGGCGCAACAGAACCGCGCCTGGGAGTTCGACCTGGAGGAGGGATTGCTCGATCCCGCGCGGCTCTCGCGCATCGTGGTCGATCCGCTCCATCCGCTCTCGTTCAAGCACGAGAAGGAAACCAGTTTCCGCGACACCGTGGTCACGCTCCTGCTCGACAATTCGGGTTCGATGCGCGGACGGCCGATCACGGTCGCGGCGACTTGCGCCGATATCCTGGCGCGCACGCTCGAGCGCTGCGGCGTCAAAGTGGAAATTCTGGGCTTTACCACGCGCGCGTGGAAGGGCGGGCAATCGCGTGAGGCCTGGCTCGCCGCCGGCAAGCCCGCCAATCCGGGGCGACTCAACGATCTGCGCCACATCATCTACAAATCGGGGGACGCGCCCTGGCGTCGCGCACGCAAAAATCTCGGTCTGATGATGCGCGAAGGCCTGCTCAAAGAGAATATCGATGGTGAAGCGCTCGATTGGGCGCACAAGCGGCTGCTAGGCCGTACCGAGCAGCGCAGGATCTTGATGATGATCTCCGATGGCGCCCCGGTCGACGATTCCACGCTATCGGTCAATCCCGGCAACTATCTGGAGCGGCACTTGCGCTGGGTCATCGAGGATATCGAGACGCGCTCGCCGGTGGAGTTGATCGCAATCGGCATCGGTCACGACGTCACGCGCTACTACCGCCGGGCTGTCACTATCGTCGATGCCGAGGAACTCGGCGGCGCCATGACTGAAAAGCTCGCCGAACTATTCGACGAGCAATCCCAGGCCGAACCGCGGCGGCCGCGGAGGCTCGACGCGTGAGCGACCGCACGACGCGTTTGCGTTGCGGTCTCACATGGACAAACCGACGGACCATCACGGCGCTCATCACAAGTGCGCTGCTCTTGGCGGTCATGTCGGCCGATGCGCAGGTCTCGCCGTCCGCCCCGCCGCCGGTCGCGATCGAGGTTCGCAGCGAGCCGATCACGGCCTTCGACGTTCGCGACCCCTCCCGCCGGCAGTTCGGGCTGCTCGAATTCCGCGGCGGTCTCGTGCTGCGTTCGTCCTACGAGCACTTCGGTGGCATTTCGGCCATTCGCGTTGCGTCGGATGGCGCGCATTTCATCGCCCTGAGCGACAAGGGTTGGTGGTTTCGCGGCCGCATCGTCTACGAGGGCACGCGGCCGAGCGGCATCGCGGACACCGAAATGGCGCCGATCCTGGGTGCCGACGGGCGACCGCTGGCGGCGCGCGGGTGGTATGACACGGAATCGATCGCGGAGGACGGTGGCACGCTCTATGTGAGCATCGAACGCGTCCATCAGATCGTCCGCTTCAATTACGGCAAGGAGGGCCTTCTTGCCCGCGGCCGGCCGATCGCGCTGCCGCCGGGACTGCGCTCGCTGCCGCCCAACAGGGGGATTGAGGCCCTGGTGTTCGTTCCGAAGGGTTTGCCGCTTGCCGGCACGCTGATCGCGATCTCGGAGCGCCAGCGGCTTCCTCATCGGGGGAGCGAGCCCCGGCAATTTCGCGGTCAGGCGAAGTTCGAACTTCGACATCACCGACGCCGCGCTCCTGCCCGGCGGGGACGTTCTGCTGCTGGAACGGAGATTCAGCTGGAGCAGCGGTTTGGCCGTGCGCATGCGGCGCGTCGCGCTCGGCGAGATCAAACCGGGCGCCGTGGTCGACGGCCCCGTTCTGTTCGACGTCGATCTCGGCTACGAGATCGACAATATGGAAGGCTTGAGCTTTCACCGCAGCGCAGGCGGCGAAACCGTCCTCACGCTCATTTCAGACGACAATTTTTCCGCGGTTCAGCGCACGCTGCTGCTTCAGTTCACGCTGGTGGAGCCCTAGTCAAGCCGCGATGCTACCGCGAATACCGCCCACTTTCGCGGTCGGCTCACCCCGCTGCCGCCGCTCTTTTCTTTCTGATCTGCCGCTTCAACTCGAGCGCTTTCTCGGAGAGGTCGTTGTCCCTCGCCTTCAACAGGAATGCATCTAGGCCGCCGCGATGATCGACCGTCTTGAGCGCGTTCGCCGACACGCGCAGCTTGACCGAGCGGCCGAGCGCGTCCGAGATCATGGTGACGTTGAGCAGATTGGGCAGGAAGCGCCGCTTGGTCTTGATGTTGGAGTGGCTGACCTTGTGCCCGACCTGCGCAGTCTTACCGGTGAGTTCGCACCGCCGCGACATTGAGAAACCCTATCCTTCAACGCGTTTGCCGGATCGAGCCTTTGCGCATTGTCAGCGGCGCGACCACCTGCGGCTTCGCAAGCCGGCGGACCTATAAAGAGCGCATGAATAGGCGTCAAGCCGCGTGTCCCCGGTGCGATTGCGCCCCGGATGACCAAGTCATTTTCGGCGGACTCCAATTGCCTTGATCGGGCCAAGATGCCGCGCCAAGGTTGCTGGAAATCGGCCAGCGGCCGGCCGCTTGGTCGCGCCGGGGACAGCGGCCAGCTATGGGCCGGCGGTTTCAATAAAAAATGGCGCGACAGCAGGGACTGGGCACTTCGTGGATTCATACCGCCTCACCCGTCACGCGATTTTTCTCGGCGTGACCGCGCTCGCGCTAACCATGGTGGACGCCCAACGGGGCCGAAGCTTGGCCCAAGGCAAGCTCGATGCCCGCTACACCGTCACCTTGAGCGGTCTCCCCATCGGCCGCGGCGCTTGGGTGATCGACATTGGCGATGATTATTTTACTGCGTCGGCGAGCGGTGCGACGGCTGGCTTGCTGCGCGTCTTTGCCAGCGGCCAAGGTCAGAGCGCTGCGCGCGGGAGCATCGCGGGCGGCCAACTCGTCCCTTCGACCTACGCCTCGCGCATCGTCACCGACGACAAGTCCGACGACGTGCGGATGGTGATCAGCGCCGGCGCGGTGAAGGAGTTGGCGGCTAATCCGCCGACCGTTGCGAGCCCGGATCGCGTTCCAGTCACCGACGCTCACCGCCGCGGAGTGACGGACCCGATGACGGCGTCGTTGATCCGGGTCCCAGGCAGCGGCGACACCTTCGGTCCCCAGGCTTGCCAGCGCACGCTGTCGATCTTCGACGGCCGCATGCGCTACGACCTTCAGCTCGCGTTCAAGCGGCTCGAGCGGGTGAGGTCGGAGAGAGGCTACCAAGGCGTAGCCGTGGTCTGCGCGGTGCGTTTTTCGCCGATCGCGGGGCACGTTCCCGAGCGCGCCGCGATCAAGTATCTGGTGCAGTTGCGCGACATCGAGCTCTGGCTTGCCCCGATTGCGGGCACGCGCGTGATGGTGCCCTATCGGGTCTCGGTTCCGACCCCGATCGGGCTCGGGGTCATGCAGGCGACCCAGTTCATTTCCATGCCGCAACCGAGCAAGGCCACGGCAAAAACGCAATAATGGGGTCCCGCACGAGGCCGTTCCGCCCACGACAATCCTCCGAATTTCAGCGACGGGCGTCGCCGTTAATCGATTTCAGATCGGGTGGGACCGGCCTTGTTGACCCCTTACACGATTTTGTGGTGTGCAGCGGCCGTGCCACCAGATGTCGCCGTGAACGAATTCCGACAGGGTGGAGTCAGCGATTCGGGCGCGATTCGTTCGAGACTCGTTCCACAGCTTAAGCACAGAGCTCAGCACAGACCTTTCCCGGGGCGGTATCGTACTGATAAGCCTTGTTCTGGGGGGATAGGCGGTCGATTGATGCGCAAACGGCATCCCGAGAACGCTCCCGGCGATTGGTACGTCGACACGCGCTGCATCGATTGCGGCGCCCCGCACGGCGGCGCCGGGACTGATCGTCGAGCGCGGCGGGCAGTCGGTGTTCGCACGCCAGCCGCAAACGGCGGACGAGCGAATGATGGCATGGCGCGCACGCCTTCTCTGCCCGACCGCTTCGGTGCGGAGCGAAAGCCATGCTCGGGTGCCGGATGGCGTATTTCCGGAGCAGATGACCAAAGGAATCTATCGCCTCGGCTACAACGCCAAATCCGCCTACGGCGCCCATTCGTTTGCCATCCGGCGACCGGGCGGCAATGTGATGTTGGATGGGCCGCGCTTCACCCGCGCCGTGGTTGCTCAATTCGAGAATTGGGGCGGCCTATCGGACATTCTACTGACCCATCGCGACGACGTCGGTGATGCCGAACGCTATGGCGCGCATTTCGCCGCGCGCGTGTGGATTCATGAGGCCGACCGAGCGGCCGCGCCTTCCGCCGACTGCATCCTCACGGGACGTGAACCGGTCGAGATTGACGCCGATCTCACCGCCATCCCGATTCCCGGGCACACCGAAGGCAGCGTCGCCTATCTTTACGACCAACGTTGTTTGTTCACCGGAGATTCGCTTGCCTGGAACTTCGAAACCGATGATCTCGAAGCATTCCGCCAATACTGCTGGTGGTCGTTGGTCCGAGCAACGGCAATCGCTCAAGCAATTACTCAACTACCGGTTCGAATGGGTGTTTGCCGGACATGGCGGAAGCAGGTATGTTCCCTCCATCGAGATGCACGCGCGGCTCGAGGCGCTGCTTGAACGGATGGCAACGACCTGAACGCGCGGCAGGATCTGTTGGCTGCTATCCTTTGAGGATTTCGCCGCGCTCGCCGCCGCGTGACGGATAGCATCACGCGGCAGCAACGTCAGTCATCGCTCCATTTCGCCCGTCGATGCCGATCTCTTTCTCCTCTCCGACCAACCGCGATTCCGGCGCCCGCGGCGCCGGCGTCACCGCGGTGCTCGGGCCGACCAATACCGGCAAGACGCACCTCGCCATCGAGCGCATGCTCGGTCATTCCTCCGGCATCATCGGTCTGCCGCTGCGGCTCTTGGCGCGCGAGGTCTACAACAAGGTCGCGGCGCGCGTGGGCGCGGAGGCCGTCGCGCTCGTCACCGGCGAGGAGAAGATCAAGCCGCCTAGCCCGCGCTATTGGGTCTCGACCGTCGAGGCCATGCCACGCGACCTCGACGTCGCCTTCCTCGCCATCGACGAGGTGCAGCTCGCCGCCGACCTCGAGCGCGGACATGTCTTCACCGACCGCATGCTCAACCGCCGTGGACGCGAGGAGACGCTGGTACTCGGCGCGCAGACCGTGCGGCCGATGGTCGAGCGGCTCCTCCCAGGCGCCCATGTCCTGACCCGACCGCGCCTGTCGCAGCTCTCATTCGCGGGCGAGAAAAAGATCACTCGGCTTCCCCGCCGTTCCGCCGTCGTCGCGTTCTCGGCCGAGGAAGTCTATTCCATCGCCGAGTTGATCCGTCGCCAGCGCGGAGGCGCAGCCGTGGTGTTGGGGGCGCTGAGCCCGCGCACGCGCAATGCGCAGGTCGCGCTCTACCAGTCCGGTGACGTCGAATACCTCGTCGCTACCGACGCCATCGGTATGGGGCTCAACCTCGACGTCGATCACGTCGCGTTTGCCTCCGACCGCAAATTCGACGGCTACCAATTTCGAAAGCTCAACCCGGCCGAACTGGCGCAGGTCGCCGGCCGCGCCGGCCGCGCCACCCGCAACGGCACCTTTGGCACCACCGGAAGGTGCCCGCCGTTCGAAACCGAGCTTGCGCAGGCGCTCGAAAGCCATTCGTTCGAGCCGATCAAGGTGCTGCAATGGCGCAACACCGCGCTCGACTTCTCGTCGGTCGGAGCGCTGCAGGCTTCACTCGCAGACACACCGAAACAGAATGGCCTCACCCGCGCGCCCATCGCCGAGGACATCCTGGTGCTGGAACACGCGGCGCGCGACGACGATATCCGCTCGCTCGCGAAGACCCGCGCGGCGGTCGAGCGACTGTGGGACGTCTGCCAGGTACCCGACTATCGCAAAATCTCGCCCGCCACCCATGCAGAGCTCGCCACGACGCTCTATGGCTTCCTGATGCGGGAAGGAACGATCCCGACCGACTGGTTCGCACGCCAGGTCGAGCAGGCGGATCGCACCGATGGCGATATCGACACGCTGTCGAACCGCATCGCGCACATCCGCACCTGGACGTTTGCGGCGAACCGTCCGGACTGGCTGGTCGACCCCGAGCACTGGCAAGGCGTCACGCGCGCGGTCGAAGATAAGTTGTCGGACGCGCTGCATGATAGATTGACCGAGCGCTTCGTCGATCGCCGCACCAGCGTGTTGATGCGCCGGCTACGCGAGAACGCGGTGCTCGAGACCGACATTAGCAAGAGCGGAGAGGTCGTGGTCGAGGGTCACGCCATCGGCCGGCTCGACGGATTCATGTTCACGGCCGCCGCTTCGGCCGCGGGCTCCGAAGCCAAAGCGCTCGCCGGCGCCGCGCAGAAGGCGCTGGCGGGAGAAATCGACGCGCGCGCAACGCGTCTCTCGCAAGCGGCGGACGGGCAGTTCGTGCTCGCAACCGACGGCACCATCAGGTGGCTCGGGCAACCCGTCGGCAAGCTCATCGCCGGCGAGGAGGCGCTCAAGCCGCGCGTGCGCATCATCGCCGACGAGCATCT